>BNJT01001567.1_pt1 | contig 369245 bp, 604 predicted proteins | sample 8540491 | NCBI WGS metagenome assembly BNJT01 (sample SAMD00202455, study PRJDB9452) | human saliva metagenome | host: Homo sapiens | reverse complement strand
GAAGCATGCATTGTTGCCTCGCCCTAAAATACCCCTTGTAGCCAGTGGGGTAGGTGGGGTTAAGTAGGTGTACCTATGGGTACCTCCTGCTGTTATATTTCTACCACACATTTAATATTTAATATTCATTATAAAAATTGAGGCATACTCGGTATAATTCCCCAGGTTTTCTACCTCCCAAACCCTCGTTTTAGTCTTTGAATTCAAACCAATTTTGAGTACATTTTGTGGAAATGAGTGTTATTACTTTGGTTTGTTCCTCTACTGTAGTCCCAGCTCTCCGTTTGTTTAGTGTATTTTCTTTTGGTGCAACGCAAAGCCAGCCATTACAGCACGTTTCCTTGTCCTCTACTGCTTTGCCAGTCTAATAGAAATTTATGTTGAAAATCTGTTTTACTGATTGGCGATAATTAATTGATGTGCAAATTGTGCTCTGTCTTTTCTACTCTCTTTTGGAATATAAGGATATGGCAATTTCAATAAATCTCATTCCTTTTATATCTCCTAGCTGAGAAATATTTTACCGCCATTCTTCTGAGTTGGCTATTAACTGAATTTTCATAAGATGAGAAATGCAAGATTTTTAATAAAACGTTACTTTTTCAATTCTACCTACATAAGGACATTTTTAATTTGAATTTATTTAGGTGTGCTTTTATCAGTCATTGCACTACCAACTTAGTACTACATTTTTAATTTGCTCTGAAGATGTTTTTAAATTTCTCTTACCTTTGCTACATTATTTTAGTTGATTGAGTAAAACACTATTGTTATACTTCCATGCTGCAAAAGGTAAGAAATAAATTTGAAATTGTGCAAAGTATTTCTTAAAGTTTTTAATTGAGGGGTATTTTTTACTTTTTACCCCTCCCAATCTGTTTAATTATACTCCGTACACTTTAGAGTAAGGCATTTGGTGTAAACTCTTTAGTTTCGCCTTCTGAAATTGTTCTCTACCTAAGCACCCTTTCAACTATTCTGCTAAGGATATTTTGTGCTGTTCCTGTGTCTATATATCTATATAAGATAGTATTTTGTCCGTCGTGGTGTGCACTCTAAACTAAAACTATATTATCAAATACCACCCAAGCAATAATCATGAACTATATAGCATTTCATTGTGCTGAAGATTTTGCACCTCTAATCCCATCTATATACCCATTTGTGCAAATGCAATAATATAACCATTAAAAACCTCCATCACAAAAAACTAAAATTATCCTCTCTGTCTCTGTAATATACATTCTCATTATCCATATCAGTTAGAATAAATGATAAACTCTTTTCTTACATTGCTATATCTTATCTTTAAAACTGTTGCTAGAACACTACTGTTACACTTCTGTCATGCAGGAATAAGCTCTTGAAATTAAGTGCAAGTAAATAACAAGAAAAGCTCTTGCATTTAAACCCCATTAACAAACGTAGTTCTTGTTTGTGCTATATGTATATATACACATTATTAAGGCAGCACATACAGTATCATTTCATTCTCCTTTACTTTTATGCATATGCGTCCTAACATTATTTCACCTTATAGCTTCATCCTTTAATATATAAAACGTCGTTAGAACTAAAATAAAATGCTATATCTGAGGATATTGAGAATAAATAAAAGGAGGAAATAACTCATTCCCCTATTATTGCTGTTTACGATGTCGAGATTATATAATTTGATAACAATAACCCCCATATCAAAAAAGGTCCTTCCATAGCGCCTTTCACTAATAAATCCTGTCCAAATCCCAACCTATCTTCTCTCTTCTACCTCTGTTTCATTGAGGCTTTAAATTACCATTCTGGCCAAATCTGTGCTAGAAGTTATCTGAAGTGCATTAAACTCACCAGTAGATGACATGCTAAAGTAAATTTGTAGGTGTGATAAACTCCTACATTCCATAATGTGTCTCATCCATACAAAATATTGGTGACTGCGCTTGATATCTATTACATGCTAACTTGTCTGGTTGTTAAAACTTGTAAAACCTCCTTAAACGCTTCAAATCTCGGTCCACATTGTAAGCTCGAAATTATTAAGTACTATTGATTTACTTTATATTACAAAGGTAGATAAATACTTGAATTGTGCAAGTAATTATCTACCTTTAAACTATTTTTAACATTTGAACCTTAGAAGTCTTAGTAAGTAACCAGCTTTAGCTTTAGCTTTTCTCAAAGTATATCTGTTACACGCACCACTTCTCCGTCTGTTATGTGATAGCGCTATCAGTCCAATCTTCTGTTCCATTAAGATATACATTATCTTGTTCTACTATCTTACCAAAAATATTATCAGCTCGTGATATACTTCTCCATTTCTAATTCTCAAAGATAAGCACCTTTATAGTTCAGTCTGAAGGTGAATAAATTTCATTATACCAAGTTTTTCTTTACTACAATTTAGCTAAAGTACCTTTTATTTCTATACTTTCTTCAGTTACTCTAAATCTTGAATAAATGCTCTTATGTAAGTTAGAGTAGTCTCTTTAAATTGATATTATTTAAACATGTCTCTGTCATTGCTCACTCCTCCAGATAAATATTTCCTATTAGTGTTACTTAAATCAAGACCACCATATAAAACCAAATTATCATTTAACTTTGTTACCTTTGAAGGACTTATATTAAGGCCACTGCAAACCTCCTTTTAAGACCTCTAGGCATTTTAATTGAGGAATTCATCTCAAACCATTTATGTTCCATTTACCTTTGTAACTTATCAAACTTATTTACATGAAAAATCAGCAACTTTTTTCAACATATATTCTCTTCAGGCATCCTTTTAATAGTTGTACGTACATAATCAAAACAGACCTGTTCACATTTAACTACCTAGAAAAGAGAAAGGTTTTCTACACTTCCAATATACAAATTATCACCAAACTTTGTATCCTCTCCAGGTAGTTCTCCAACTCACAATGAAAATGCATATGCAATCACTTTCAACTCCAACCCTTTGTGTTCCATAATCTGCATTATATAAATCCAAATAACCCAATACTTTGTGCTATTAGGTAACCCCGTAACATCTTCCACTCCCAAACTAAAATTCACCTTTATACATCAACTTACCATCTCTCGATAAGCTCTTTACCCATCAATCCCTTCCAAACTGTTCCCTTTGGTTATCATACTGCCATTTTATCTTTAGTTGCCAGAACACTATCATTACACTTTCACGATGCAGTGCTGTAAGAAATAAATCGAAAATATAAAGTAAATAACAAAAAGCTCATTATTAATATTCTCATTGTATGATATATCACACACACACACGCATAATAATACATATTATATATAGATAGTCCTACTCCAGCATAATTACATGGCAACATTATCTTTACGCCTATACAGGTGCTACTCCTTTATATCTTTACCCACCTTATACAGGAAAACCCCTTTTGGTAACTAAACAACGATATAAAATTGATATTAAATATAAACTAATTTAATTTCTTTATTCTTTTAGAAGAATTTGTTTAATGCTCGCATAGTTGTTTCTAACTTTCTATTACATATATGTGGTAATATTTGGTTTGGAGTAGGTGCTCTGTTCTTTTCTCTCTTGTAGTCTTTCTTAATTTTGAACCGTTTCACCTTTAATGGCATTCTTTCTTTCTTCTATATATTTTTTCTCTTTCTTCTTCACAATCTTTTAGAATGTCCTCTCCTGTGTCTAGACTCATATAAAGACTGTACCTATCTCAAGTTCTTCTATAATTTCTTCAGAAAGTTCCAAAATCATCATCAAAAAGGTGTATACTAATAGGTATACATTCACCGTCTGTATGATAATAGCGTATAAAGCATTTAAGCACATTGTCTTTGTCATTTCCAGATATTTTAATCATTTCTTAAAACCATTTGCTTATAATTCTATATATTTTTAAATTGTTGTTCTGTTTTTATGCGTGGGTTACTTGTTTCGTATTTATCTCTTTTCTACCGTACTTAAATTAACATTAAATTAAAAATTATTTATATGGAAATTTTATTCTTCTATTTGTTTTAAAATATCTTTCCATTCTTCGTAAGTCTACTTGTTGCTATTACGAATACTACTGAAAAGAGAAATAAATGTGAACACTGTAATTATAATGGTTTCCTGCCGTTAATACTTTGCCTGTTTCTAATCACGATGTAAAGGCAGAAAAACTGTAGTTCTGATGCAAGCCTTTATCCTACACTATTCTAAGACGAACCCTACAAAAGAACTCCTGTAAATACCTCGCCCCCATACTCTCCAGTAAGATTAATTATCTCGATAGTATGTTAACCATCTTCTTATTATTACCTAATCTATATTCAACAAAGTCTTAGTCCCAAATGAACAAGTGTTCCGTGATGACACGATAATGTACCAACAGCCTTTAAAAGACAAATCCCAAGCCAGTCCAAAGTTAGACCTATAATCACTCCATCCCATCAGTGATTTTATAAATTAACCACTTAGCTGCTTTGTGTCGTTCTCTCAAAGTGAACAATCACTTCCGTCCGTTGGCAAGATATGTATATCTTAATTTCACCCATTTTAATGGGTATACACTACCTTTTCCTATTAATTTAGCAAAAGAATATCAGGAATAAATATACTTCCATCTGCCTCTGCAAATAGATAAGCACCTCATAGTCTGGTCTGAAAAGCAACACAAGCAGATCACCCCGAAACCCCTTTACTAAGTGCCTAGCCAAAGTATCTTTATTCCTTTACCCATCTCTCAGAGATACTGATTGAACAAACTTTATGTAAGTCTAGCTTAGTCTTTAAAATTGCATTAACGAAACCTTTAGTCCAGCAACCAAATAATCAACCCTTTGATAGTTTCTTCTATCCGTGTATTATTTAAACTAGTATGACTATAAAACAACCAAATCATTAGATAACTCCTCAAGTTACTTTGTAATTTCATATAGTTCTAATCCACTATAAAATTACCTTAAGTCCTTATAACTTTGTCAAACGTACCTCTTGGAAAAAATATAACCTAATAAGCATATACTCTTTAGGCGGTACATGCCTAATGGTAATAAAACATCCAAACCACTACCACTATAACCACCCTAAACGAAAAGTTATCTTTCTACATTATTAATATATGCCCACCCAAACTTTGTATCTCTGTGTAATTCTCTAAACCTGCCTTTAGAGACATTAAAAAGACGAATTCCCAAACCCTTTGTAACCAAACTTAGAAGGCTATACTCTGAATTATATAAATATAAGTAACCCAATACCTTTAGATTAACAGGTACCCAATGTGTCTTTCCTTAAGATAAACCTAAAATCACTAACATATATACTAATTCCACTCTGTCTGATAAGCCTAATCTTTAGCCAACTCTGTCTGTTCTTTGTTACCATATTTGCTACTTTATTTTGGGAAATCATTAAGTAAAACACTCATTGATCAATGTAGGAAATAACTTCTGAAGATAAATAACAAGAAAAAGCTCTTTATACTCTAAGTCTCCATTTAATAAACGTGGTCTGCTTATATGATATATCACATATTTACCACAATAATATACTATATATATAAAGACTGAAGGAAAAGGCAAACATTATAATTTCCACCCTATTTAAACTCTAATTTCATTCGCGATAAATAAAAAACAACTTTATTAAATCCGTTACTTTATATTAAGTATAAATAAACCCTTTCCTAAAGCGTCCATCGCCATTTTGTAATAGTGAAGGAAGAACTGAAATATAATCTTAGATAGTTCCGTTCTTCCATATTGAAACACCCCAAGATTTTAGCATTCAAAGCATGAACTCCAAATATTTTATAATTATCTTCCATCTCTTTTACCACCTTTGAATGTAGTTTGAATACCATTTGCACCTCCCATTTCATGCATTAAAGGTCACTTGAAAGTTATAGTCTGCACCAATACGCTACCCATTACTGGTTCAAAATAATTTCTACTTAATCTTATTTGTACAAAAAAAAATTCAATTTAAGTATTTAAATTGTTAAGTAGACATCATTATTGGGTACTTTTATTGATGCAAAGTGTAAGTAGTTGTAAACCTTTCTGAAAATATATAAACAACTTCTGAAGACATTTAGTCAAATAAATTAATATATAGTACTATTAGACTAGATATGTAAGTCTTATTATATATAATAATATATATATTTACAGCCTTTGTATAATAAATTGATACATGCAAAAGAATGTAAATATATCAATTAGCACATTTTTATACCAAAACACGATAGTTGCGCAAGTAAAATATATGTATACCAACGAGTTAGAATATTATATCAATAATTGTTGTCTTTATTATAATATCCTCTTTTGTAGCTCCGCTTCCAGAAATTAATTAATTTTGTTTATTATTTTTTCTGTGGATTCATAACTCTCATTACGCTTAATATTTACTATATCTTTGATAAGACAGTTTCATTAACATCAACTCCTATAATTTACTCTAATCCGTGGACTGAAAAGGTCTTAGGGAGACCGAAAATAAAAGGCAAAAAAGATATATATCTCCAGTTGATCTTTAAACCTAGTAGAAAATCACTGTTGTTCTAGCTTTTAAGAACGAAACTCTTGCACAACATCTTATCTATTCCGAAATAAGCTGAGAACCTCTCCTTAATCGAAATGTCTCCCCTAGGAAAGCCTTTGGTCACGTCCTTCCAATGTACTAAACTCTTTCCGTAAAAAGCCACCTGTCTTCATCCCTACTGATACATCGCTTAACCTCCTCGTTAGCTCCTTTTTATTTTGTGATAACGCACAATGTACTCTGTCTTTATCTCCTACTGCAGCATTTCCACCTTGTTTTCCCCATTGTCCCATTTTACACCAATTCCAATGGCATACCGCCATTAATAGGTAAATATATCACTGTCATTATCCATTTCTTTAAACTTTTATGTGTACTATTCAACCCCACATTGTCTATTCACACCAAGATTCCTATCAATTTCATACACAAAGTCTGGGGTTTGGTAACTTCGAAACTTCCACTTTGAACCATTTTGCAGTCTCTTTAAATTTAAGTCCCAGCAATTTCATGCTCTACTCCTTATAATGCATCGTAATTATCCCACTTGATAACATTTAAAAACCTATAAACTTTGTAGGGAGGTAATTTTACCACCAAATACCACAGCTAAGCACGTCCAATTTCTTTTAAGATATCTCTTTGCTATTTCTCACTATCTTAGACCTTAGTCCAGTGAAATGTAATATCATAGTTAAAGACGATCCAATATATCAAAATGCTTTGTTACTCTTTGTATAACTACAAAACATTGTGTCTAAAGAGATCTAAAAGTGTCCTATTTCCTATCCTAGCTAATAGTGGTTTAAAATCACTGTACCCATTAATCGAATCATAATTCATTACCACTAATTTCTGCTTTCTTTTCTTTCTTTATTCCAGCAAGTGATTAATTCGGTATAAAAACTTTCATCTGGTAAAAGAATAAACGTGTTTTGTTATTCTTGATTTATCCAAATCATTTTGTTTTGACCTAATCTATTTATTTTATTCACCTGCCACTCTAATAGGTGAAGTATCTTTATAATTTGAGCTGTTAGGGGCAAATATTTGCAATTACTTAAACCAGCTGAAAGCTTAAATAAAGACAATAAGCTGAGGTTCAAGCTAAATGGAGGCTGCATCCTTTGAACTCGGTGCCACATTAACGGAAATAAGTAATAATTCCATTTGACAAATGTACCTAGGTTAGCCTCCCATCCAAATGTTCTAGAGTTCTACCTGTCTGATAATTCAGCCAAAATCTAATCCATCTTGTCGACCAAAAGCTCTTGCAGTTACTACAAAAACACTCATTGATTCACTTCTCACGCTGCAAAGGTAGGAAACTTTGAATTCATGTGCTAAATAACAAAATAAGCCTTTGTATTTAAACTTGTATTAACAAATAAATCATCTAAAGGTAATTAAAGAACAATTAAAAAAGGAAGTATAATAGTATAAAATATATATATTAACATATCCCATTCTATTGACATGTTTGCAAAAGTTTTCTCTTGATACTGTATAGTCCTCTTTAGCCTTCTCCGTTCCTTGAACCGTCTTCTCTTTAAGAGATGCGCTATTTTACTTCTTCAAAATAAAATCTATAACGAAATGTCTCCGTACGATTCTTCTACATCCCAATTTACTACAATCAATTCTCCAGGAACCTGCAGTCATCATCAAACTTATATGTACCATCCATAGGGTGTGTGTAAGTATCTAACTGTATCATAGGTATAGCACAGTATATATTAATAATATTCCTTTGTCATCCTTGATTTTAATCATTCTAAAACCATTTGTTTCTAAGTAATATATATTTTTCTAATTATTATCTAACATTGCAAAAGATAGAAGAATTGATATATAAACAAGTAATATTATATAGAAATAAAGTGGGTTTGTAATTCTATCCATTAAATAGAGCTCCACATAAACACCTTACTTGTACTTTATAGCCGATAATACTTACCCATAATAAAATTTAAGAATTCATCTCCATAAAAGAACTCCCTCAAAACTTTACTACCATACTCCCCTAGAAAAGTCTGATAACTCCTTGATTGTATACTCTATTCTCTTATCTCTCTCCAACTGATGTCTGTGTTCTTAGTCCCAAGGAGTGCCACCCAATACGTGATGGTAAACATAGCCTCATATAACTCCAATATCCAGCCGGAAGTTCTGAGAACGCCCATCCCCCATTAGGCATTTACAGTAAATCATCCTTTAGCCTTCTGGCCCCCTGCACATTCAACGACCTCTCCATCAGCAATACAAAATACATCCTCCATCTCACTCTAACTGATATGAAATATACTTCACCCTTTGTCTACCTAGAAAAAAATAAGTCAGCATTAATATATCTAATTTACTCTAATTCCCAAAAGATATAAAGAACCCTATAGCTAGGTCCCAAAAAGCTTTGATATCTTGGCCATTAATACACAAGCCTTTACCATGTCTGACTAAACACCCCTCAATTCCTTCCATAACTCTCTGTTACTATAAACTCAGCAAACCCTATGTAAACTAGATGTCATCTAAACTAGTATCAGGGATAAACCCAATATACCCCAACAATCTGAACCTCCCTAGATAACTTTCTAATCAAGTGTTCCACCCAAAAACAAATCACCATATGTTAACCAAACTATTTCATTCTAATCTATAAGACGAAACCATAAAATAGTAAAGAAACCCATAAATTTCAAGCCTCTAGATAATCTAGCTGTAGATGTTCAGCTACAAATCCAAAGACATTAATCAATACTTTGGTGGTTTCTATCAAAGGTACCCTACTGAAAACACATCTCTTAATATATACAACCTCCAGGCATACGTCTGATTATTATGGCAAATCTACATCTGAAACCCACTCATCCACCCCCAAAACTCGTAGGAAGGAAGGTTTTCTACTTCCCATTTATATACAAACTAAGACTAAAACTTAGTATCTTCAGGCAACTCTAATATTAGTTCTAAACATTTATCCATAGTCTAACTTCAAGTCCTCGTAGAATTGAAAGCTATTCCTGAATTATTTAAAATTAAAAACCTAACACTCTGTGTTATCAAAAATTCCTTTGAGTATCTTTCGTCCATATACATTGGCTACCATCATATAATTAAACTTACCATCTCTCTAAATAAGTTTTCATCCATCAACTCCCCAATTGTTCCTTTGTAATCATAATTCTATATATATTTAGAATTGCTAATACTTTGTCATACTAAAAGGAAATAATTCGGAAAATATTATGTGCTAAAATACAACTTTAATAAATAAAAGACCCATCAAGCATTTTATTACTTCCAATAGGTCTAATATATAGAATTAAACGATTCTTCATCATCAGTAACTCCCCAAACCCAAAAGTCTCTTGGTAACTTCTATCTGATCTACGATTCTACATTTCATCAAAATACAAATTGACCTGACAATCATAACCTTAAAACCTCTTACTATGCTAATCAATTCCAATCTGATGTTTGATATTCTTTAATAATCCTTCATAGACTTGGTCGTGGTTCACCCATTTCAGCTCTAAAATGCAACCTCTATCTTTGCTCATTACGTCTAGTGCTTCTAGTTATCAATAGCGTCCTACTTCCTGTAAATTCTAATTTGCCTTACACCCAATTATACCATGTGATATCCATATTTCTTTTATTTCAACGGCTTAGTTCAACGGTTCTAATAACCCTAACGAATTCTACCCCAAAGGCTTTGAAGATGCTGAATAATAGATTTTTTTTCTCTTCTGTTCCATCGGTTATTCATTACCAAGATTAGTCTTTGAGCCTCTCTAATTCCAACCAGGATGTTCTTTTATAAATTGAAAGAAAACGGAGTTTCACCTTTACTTTCCTTTTTCCTGAAATAATCTTTCTTAATCTTATTGATAGCTCTTTTATCATTGGCTAGAAATCATTTCATGTATAATTTGGGTATAATTCTATACATTTTAAATTGTTACATTTGTTTTTTAATTGCAATGCAAAGATAGAAAATAAATCTTGAAATTCGTATGTGTATTTTCATACTTACATTTTAATTAATCTAAAAGCATTTTATCAATTATATCCTAATTCCTTTTGCCATTATATCAATCCTCATTACTCTGCATTATATATGTATATTTTCTAATATTTTCGACGTCTCTTGAAGTAAGTATATAATTATATATTGCAAAATAAACTTTATTTATGGAAATAATTTATATAATCATCCTCTTAGCCAATATATTCCTACTTTATAGAATGTATAAAGTCTAAATTTATCATCTCGTTATAATTTACCTTTCAATTTCCTAACAACTTTTTCTATCATCGAACAAAAAGAATAAGGGCATTTATCCAATTTTATTTCTCATCACCAAAACAACTCTGGTTTATTTAACTCTCGGCTAAAGATATGACTTCACCTTTACTGGTCATTAATTACAATGATAAATGTTTCTATAACTTGTTATATTTAAATTGTTATTGATCGCATTTCCACGATGCAGTGTGTAAGAAATAAATTTGATTTATACAAGCATTTATCTACTTAACTATAAATTAACACATACACCTTAATTTGTACTTATTCGTCAAAAGGTGTGAGTACTTGTGCCACACCCCCATTACTTTTATCCTATAGCCAAGCACTTAAATTATAAGCCTTTGTGGTTTCTTGGATGCTACTTCTACTTAAATTGACTTCAAACTTAATCCTCATTATCTCGATTTTGCCAAGCAGTATCTGGTAATAAGATGCTATTCCTACTAATCAACCATAGTCCCAGTTCCTCTCTACCAATTCTTGTCTAACACCACTTCAATATAATCTTTGTACCCAAAGATATTTTGGTCTTGAGTTGATATCCATCAGAATAAACACTTTGCAGTAGATTATATAATTTAAAAGATTACTGTCGAAGAATACATTTTGTTTAACATTCTATCTAATCCATTTCTCTTCAGATAGCCCATCATTAGATGGTCGGAACTTCTTTATGACTTGCTATACATGCATTGGTATAAAATTTGGATGCTTTAAAAGCAAATCTACATTTTCATTGGGTTGCTCCAAACGTGACATAATTCAGGAGTGTGTACAATGGATAATTTAAATACCACAGTGTTCTAATACATAATTATAAAAGTATTGTTAACTCTTTATAGGTGTTACTTACACAATTTGATTGCAATTTGTTCCATCACGTGTGATGCTAAATAATTTGGTATATGCATTTAAATCTATATCATTACCTTTATTATCATATGCATTTTTCAGGAAACTTTGCTGTTACAAATACATGCCCTACCATTCTCGAAACACTCCGCTGCTCCAATTACGTGTATCTTGGATGTCTACTTCCATTCCACTACAATAGTATCACTGAATTGAAATGCATCCTATTTTGAAGCACCCTGCATTTATCAGAAACAACCCAAGTGCAGGTTATTATTATCAGTTCCGGCAGTTGCTCTTTATTAGGTGGTACAATGAGTTTGTGGTTAACCTCCTGCATTAATTCATCCATCATTAGATACTGACTCAATTTAATCTTAGTGTTGTGTTACCATTGGTGCTAAATCTATTTCATAATTAGGTACGAGATAATCCTAAAGCCCTTACTACCTAAATAATGCTCTATCTCCTCCTGAAAACATATTATCGAATTTATGCTGTTTCAATACTTGTCTTTCCTTATTACCTCTCTTTCTATATAAGAATAACTACCATTTCAATTTAAATTGTGTGTTGGTAATTGTAAATTCCGAATTGTTATTACTTATTTTAATAATGCAAGATAGACATTTATTTTGCATACCCGGAAGATTTTATCTATAAATTTATAGGATTAATGTTTATGAATAAATAATTTATATGTACTAGCATAAGATATATATACATTCTTTTATTGCATTTTATTTACTAAATCACTTTCATTAAACTTTCAATAGAACTCTCTATTCTTCTGTATCTCCAATACTTGGTTCTAGTCTATGGAGCAACTACTCTTACTAGTATGTCCTGTATTATCAAGATAGATGTAAGCTCTTCTGATACATCAAATACCCAATACATTGTAAATACTTGAAATATCATTCTTTGTTGTTTTATTATTAAATCTATATCTAATAATACTTTCCTATGTTTTGTATGTACTGAAAAGTAATATTGTTTATTATCATCTTCTGTAAATGAAAATGACTATGTATCAGCAAATTAAACCACCATTTAGTCTCTCTTTCGATATGATATAATTTTAATTGTTTCTATTTCATAATTCTATATATACATTTGGCTACACATTTTATCGACACTGCAGCTAAAAGAAAGAATTTGAAATGTGCCTTTTTTGCAATATATTTCATACACTCCCATCTGTACTTATTAAAGCTTCAAAGATCATTGTGTTTTTGAATATTAAAAAACCATGTGATACTTCTACAAGCAACCATGGTTCAAAATAATCAAAGGCAAAACCTATAACCTTAAAATCTTAACAAATAGCCAAAATCATCTTTTAATCAAAATAATATCTTTATTTAATCCTCCATGACATACCAACCTACTCAGTTTTTCCATGTACATTAAATGTTTCTCTATATCTCCAAACGTCAATGTAAATTTAGACTTTATCATTGATATGAACATGAAAAGCATTATTAGCCAAATCACCAAAAGTTCTACTAACTCCTTCAGATAATATTCTTTCATAATTTTGTTGGTTCTAATTTTTATCTCAGATTATCTTTTATAATATCTCTGAATGCTAATTTTATTAGCCATAATTCTATATTAGTTTAATTTTGATAATGCACAGTAGAAGAATTTCTGCATATAAAAAAAATCTTACTCTTTAATCTATAATTTACACCATTCCTTAGCAGCAAGTAAGTTCCCAATGTCCGTACTTCATCTTCAGTAAGATTTATAACTCACTAATTGTATATTTGTCTTTCTCATTCCCAATTTAATCTGTTTCTACAAGTCCTTTGTACTAAAAAGAACAAGTAATCAGAAGAATGTATTGATAATATATAATATGTCCCAACGATAACTCACTTCAAAGATAAGTTCTTAGTCATTCTTGTTCTCTTTACTAATTTTATATAATAAATCAGTTTTAGCCCATCCAGTATATCCGTGTGACTATTTTACTTTCCACTAAAGGCAAGGATACAAATATCTACTTACCCTAATTTTTATAATATGGTAAGTACATTCTCTTTGTTCTACTATCTTAGCAAAAATACTAACGTACAAATATACTTGCCATTTCATTTCAGCAAGTACCCCTATAGCCTGGTCTAAAAGTAATATATACATTCTTATAATAATAACGATGTAAATAAATATTATGTTTAGCTAAAGCATCTTTATTCTACTGTACTCTTCTTCAGTTACCCTCAAAACTTGAACAAAATCTTATGTGTTAGGAATAATCTTCCAAACTGGTTCTACGCAAATCTAACTCCATCACCAACCAACCTTCCAGGCAACTTCTCTTCTATTGGTATTAAGAAGGCAAAAAAGTTTCGTAGACACTACCTGCAAATTATTAGTAAACTTCGACAATTTTGCATTATATATATCAAGACTCAATAACTCCTTAAGACTCTAGGAACTCTTGCAATAGGTACTTTGTAAAATTAAACTCTCTCCAACTTCCATTATTTTGTGTTAATAAAGGTACCTTGAAAATCACATTTACCTTTAATATTACAAATCAGGTACATGTCTAATTGTATCATTGCATCTAAACCAATATTCCACCTCTAAGCTACCTCTTTGGAAAAGAAAAAGGTTTATTCATATAATTAGCGTAAAAAACTACTGCCAAACTTAGTATCTTAGGTAATCTCACCCAGTCTTGGAACATTCAACCAACACTTAACCTCTAAACCCTTTGGTAATTTAGTTATACCTGAACAACGTAAATCTAAAAAATTTAATACCTTTAGGGATTCATCAGGTAACCTGTAATGTCTCATTACCCCAAACCAAAATTCATAATAACATACCAACTTACCTCTTCCTCCATGAAGTCCAATACCTGCCAACTCTCAAATTGTTCTCGTAATCATAACTATACCACTATTAACTAAGTTTGAGAAAAAAGTCAAAAGATAGGAGTAAAAGCTGGGTAATTAACTAAATCACCCTATCTTTAACCATCTTCTACAAACTACAAGATACACTTTAGCTATTTCCTGCTAGAATTCCAAGTCCCAACTCCTTCAAATTTAAAAAGTGATTTGCCTCTAGCTCCCCTGTCCATACCCTCTATTATAACCTATTATTCCTGGTATAACTTTTCCAAGATAGAAGCCCCACTATAACTATAGTCATTTTATAAGTGGGTAGATTACATAATTATCACTTCTTTCTGCAATTCAAACTTCTTTCACCAAATGGCTGCAGAACATCAACTAATGTTGTTTTTTAATTTAATTTTAAATTTTGAATTCTATCAAGCTTTTAGATACTAAATTCCCAATTTTCTATTTAATTCATTTCATATTTGTAATTCTATATATTTAAATTATTAATACTTTGTTTGATGCATGCAGATAAAAATTGAAAATATATAAGCATTTGTCTACCTTTTAATACTATTTTAATAATTAGTTCTTATAAAAGAAGTCCTTAAATGTCTTATTGCCATATCATTAGTTAGTTTATAATCTCTTTAATTGTGTAAACTTTCTTATTTCTACCTAATCTGTTTTCACAGTTCTTTCATTCCAAAAGAACAAGCACCTGTGAGCATGATAATATGCTAACAGTATTCTGCAAGATAATTCGCTATCCAAAGACTGGTAATCACTTCCATTCTACAGTGATTTTATATACAAGTCATCTTAGCACTTTCCTAAAGTATATCCGTGTGACTCACTCTCCTCTCTACCATCGGCTATGTAAGGCATGTAATTTCTTTCATCCCCAAATTCAATTTAACGTGGTATACATTTTCTTTGCTCTACTATCTGGCCAAAGGCCATTTCTGTCAGCCTTGATATATTTCCATTCTTATTTCAAAGAGGTAAGCACTTTATAGTTTTGGTTTAAAGACAACTGCCATTCTTATCAATGTTATATTTTACTATGTTTTAGCTAAGGTATCTTTTTATTCTCATAATTTCTTTTAATATAACCTAATAAACCTTATGTAAATTTGATATCGTCTTTTTAAATTGGTATTGTACATGTTAATACTTTTACTACCATAGCAATTAAATTCTAAAGAATTCTGATAGATGGCAGCTTAAAATAAACTAAGTAATCAACTTCCATTACTTTTGTGATTTATCAAATTGATTATATGAAAAATTATAATGATATTTAGTATAAGCAATTCTTCAGGCATCCTTTTATTAGTTGTAAATGTACAAGCAAAATGACCATTTCACTCCCTTACACTCCTTGAGCAAAAAGGCTCTTCATATTCAGTACAAACTACTACTCAAATCCTCAGGCTCAGTTAGTCTCTGAACACTGGGGCCTCAAAACAACCAACCTCCAACTCTAAACCCTTTTGCAGAATCGATACCTGAAAATCCATAAGTAAATCCAGTTACCAAATTATTTTAAAACTATCAGGTAACCTGCTAGTCTGGCTCTCTGCTACAAACTTAAAATCACCATATACCAACTTACCCCTTCCAAAAGTCCACACCCGCCAACCTCCAAACTGTTCCTGTTATCATAACTCTATATACATCTAAACTAAGCGAATAATTTCACTATCCAGTACTGCAAAAGTGGAAACAAATCTAAAATATGTACAAAATACAACCTTTAATTGAAAAAAATGGTCCCCACCGATATGCTGGAGTAATAGACCACCAACCTAAAAAACCATGAATTATGATATCACTCAGGCCTGATCATGCTCAGGCTAAAGCGGTATAAACATTCTTTGAACCACCAAATCTATCTTGGTTACCACCTTGGTAAATCTTTTATAAAGTTGTAAATTCACCAAGGAGCAAGTGTAGAAATGTTTTAATAAGATTTTCTCAATAAGTATCTACCAATCACATTATGTGTATTTTCTATAACTGCCAAAACAGCATTAAAGAGATGTTGTTGAAATTGTTTCTTTTATTAATAATTTCTAAAAAATTAAATATATTTTCTAAAGAAACGTTTTACTAAATATCCAGACGACCCGTAACTAATCTATAAAAGATAATTGCCTTCCTATTGTTAATCTACTTCAAATGTTAAATCTTGATATTGTCTATACATCATATATAATTATACACTATTAATTTGCCTCTTCTAAGGTTCTCACCTTTCCATATATATATTTACTAGGTAAAATACTAAAAAGGTATTGAACCATTTATTAATCTCTATTTTGAAATAATCACCTTCTTTTGCCCAACACAATGTATTTAAAAAGTCCCCATTCAAAAGAAGAACTTACCTAATAGATTTCTATATATATTATATTTACATTCTTTGGGGGGTAAACAAATATAACTACTTTCTTTATCTTAGTAACTTCTTCAACATGCATTTCAGCATTCTGTATTAGAAAAGATGTTACTTAAATTCAATAGAAGTGATCTACCTTACTGCTCAATAAGGTTCTCATTTCTCCCATGCATTTTGAGATAAATCATCTATATAACTAAGGATGTACATCTGTTATTCCTGTAAACAATTAAAACTCTAGATAACTCTTCAATTGGTGTTATTACATTAAATCAGCATCCAACAAATAAAAATCCCTTTTAGGTAATTTCTTTGTTTACTATTAGAGAAAATCAAAGAACCACTTAACATTTTAATTGTATTAGCAAGTCCTCAATATCGTCTCCATTATTACATAAATTTTCTTTATCGCAAATCTGTATGAAGAGTCTTAATTGGTGTATTAGCAACAGATAGCAAATCTCAAGATGCAAACCATTTGTAAAGCTCATATCTGACTCCTGCCAAATATATAATTTCTTTACTTCTAATATCATTTGGTAACCCTAATTTTAGACTATTAGCAATCAATGAACTTCTACCCAAGTCCTCTAGTAGTTGTGTAATATCAGAGTCTACGAAAATTAAATCACTTATTATACGTAAATTTCTAGGTAATTCTGTAATAATAATTCCTGAATTGATATAACTTACTTGAAATATCTACGTTGAAATCTTGTATATGCTTTCTACTACCCTGTCTGGTTAACTCCAATATCAAGCAGTTTTCAAATTCTTCGGTTACTGCGCACCTCTATTATACACGAATTGTTCTAATTTCTGTGCCAAAGGTATAAAAACTTTGTTTATAAAAAGAAGATGATATTTTTAAATTAGTTTCTTTAGTAAATATATAAATATAAGGTAGTGATGCTAAAATGCATATTTATACAAAATCACTTTATCTAAAACTGTATATGATAAATTCTATTTTATTTCCAACCATTGTTATTCAAGGACGGATTTCTATTTATTTTTACATACAAGTGCATATATTAATAATTTGTACTAACTAACTTAAGAAATCTTTCTTTATATATTATATATTTATATATAGAGTATTTTTCTTTTATAATTATTATATTATAAGTTCTATTATTATATAATATATATTATTTATTTTTCTTTGCTACTTCTTTTCTTTTATGGTTGTACATTTCAAGATAGCTACTACACCTCCAAAACAATCTAAATTAGGTAGAATGGAAAGACATATTAAAAGACCACCAAAACAAAATATGCAGCTCTAAATTGATTTTAAGATACTTTATTATTATTAACCTTACATTGTCCATCAAATATATAAAACTCAATATAAGTAAAAATAAATGATATTCTGAAGGATATTTTACATCTTAGTTTACATTATCTTTATTTCAAAAATGTGGGTAATGAGGTCTTCAATGTTTGGAAATGACATTTCTGAATATAAAATATAATGTATAAATATAGAAATATTACAAAATATAAAAAACTATGATTTCATTCTCTCAAATAACCAGTAGTATATCAACTAAAATAATTTAATAAAATAGTACAACGCAAGCATAATTCATTTTGAATTATATAATATTTAAATCTTTATTCATACTTATTCCAAGTTTATTAAAACATTACAAATGGGTTAATACATTTTATTCGAATCCAAATATACCTTAGACGAATACTAATTTAATAACTATTCATTATATATCATCCTTTAAATAATTTACTCTCATGTGTCCAATGACTCTACTACTGAATCACAAGATAAGTTTATTCTTCTACTCCCCATATCTCTCAATGTGGTATATATTACCTTTTTATTCTTGGGTAACTACTAAAATATAAATTAACTCTGATATATTTCATTTCATTCCTTTATTTTCAAGATAAGACTTTGTATGATTTGGGTTTAAAAGTAATGAACCTACTATCAAGGCTCTGTAGAACTATGTCTAAATAAATTATCTTTATCCCATTGTACTCTCTTTATCTATTACAAAAATCTAAAGCAAACTTTATGTGGTGTAATCAATAGTTAATCTTTAAATTGGTCTTCACGCAAATTTAATCGATTTCCAACAATCAACCCTTTAGGTAAATCCTTCATTAGCGTATCTCTAAATTGTCTATATACAACCGTTATCACGAATTTATTAATTTGCATTATTGAAGACAGACTACTTGCAAACTTTAACTTTCCAGGGCACCTAGTACAGGCATATCACCCAAATATAACCACTACTAAAATCCATTACTTGATAACGCTGCACTTTTGAAAACGACAATCATATTTAATATGCAATTCCTTCAGGTGTTACATTTGTCGATAGTATTTCTACATCTAAAAATCTCCATTTATTTTACACTTTTGGGAAGGAAAAGGTTTCATATTGTTAGTGTAAAAGCTATACCACCTGCCATTGTATCTCTAAAATTCTTCAACCTCTGTAATTGAAATATCCAAACTATGTTTTAACTATAAGTCCTTTTGCAATTTACAGGTATTTGTATAACGTAAATCTAAAATACCTAATAACATTAAAATTACTAATAGAAGTTCTGTAATATCTTTTCTTCCCATAAACTTGAATTCAATATCAAGTACAATTAAACTTACCATTTTCTCTGATAAGTTCTGTATCTACTAACTGCCTGTCTGTTCCTCGTAACTATAATTCTATATATTTAAAGTGTTATTATTTTGTTTCACCACAAAGGTAGATAAAATCTCTAGAATTAAAAGCAATTATCTACCTTTGTATCTATATTTTAACATTTAGTCTTTACAAAAGAACCCTTAAATTCCTGGCTCCATCTGCCTACTAGTTAGGTATATAACTTTGATAGAATAATCACCTCTTTATTCTTAGCCCAATCTATTTCTAACAAGTCCTTTGTACCAAATGAGCAAGCACCTGTAATGATACTGATAGTAAACAATGGCACTTACCAAAAGATAAATCTACTATCCAAAGTTAGTCCTTCATAATCACTTTTATCCCACTTACTCCAGCAATGTCACATCTTTAGCACCTTCCTAAAGTATATCCAGGACCACCTCTCTACCATTGCTGCAAGGTATGTAATATTTTACTTACATCCTCTGAATATGGTATACTCTTGCCTCATAATCCTAGCAAAGACATCATCAGCTTGATATACTCTCCACTTATCTCAAGAGATAAGCACCTTGAGAAGTTAGAAGTCCAAAAGTAACAAGTACTCTTACTATGCCAAAATTATTTCTACTCATGTCGATCTAAAGTGCATCCTTAATCTCTATACTTTCTCCTTTATATAAAACTTTGGAAATAAACTCTATAGTAAAATGAGAATAATCCCTTTAAATCTTAAGATCGGTTAAATATAATGTACCACACTCAATAATTAAACTCTAGATAACTCATTTATAGGTGTATTACTTAAATATGAAACTGGTACTCTGTCTCTGCATACCTCGGTAACTTATCAAACCTATTTATAAAAGTACACAAATGAAATTTAATATATAAGTCTCTATAAGACATGTTTAATAGTTAATTTTACAATCAAAAATAACCCATTAACTTACTAATTTTGGAAATGAAAAATATTTTAATATAATTAGTAAAACTACTGCAAATGGTATCTTAGTAATTCCTTTATATTACTAGCTCTGAAACATCTAAAGCAATTTCTAACTTCCAACCTTTGCAATTTGGTTAAACTTGAATAATATAGTTACAAACTACCCAATACCTTTAAATTCGTGTAACTTGCATATTTTCTTCCTTTTAAATCTAAATCACCATCAGTATATTAACTTCTCCGCATCTTGTCTGGTCAAGATCATTATCTGCTTAATTCTTCCAAATTGTCTTCTAGAATCATACTAATAGCTTTTATTTTTAAATTGATTGAGGGCACAAAGGTAGGAAATAAATGCTCTAAATTACCAAGCACACCCCCTACCTTTAACTATATATTAACTTCTATATACTATAACAAAATAATAAATTATTTATTATTTATTGTATATTTGCAACTACTCTACTATAATCTTCTAATCTAGATAACTCCTGTGTTAATCTCATCTTCTTCCTCAGAGTTATATTGTTCCTTGGACTAATAACCCACTTCAAGCACTCTTTGCCTGTTGATATCCTTGGTGCTGCTTTTCATTTAAACCTTTTAGATGTGCTTTCCAAAGTAATACATCTATCTCTTTAGCAAATGCATAGTAACTCTCCCATTTATCCCTCTTTGATACAATATATCGAGTGTAATTGTAGGAGGGGTAATTTCATTTAATTCTACATCTATATTTATTCTTAATAAATTATCAACTATAATTCTTGATAAACTAATATCTGGTCCTTTTATCGCTTGTCTTGAGTCTTTTATCAAGACACCACCTACAAATAAACTATCCCCATCCCCATCAAAATTCCACCATCTGAACATAAAAAGGTAATGGTGTGTATCGTTAAGATAACCTTACATCAACAAACACCTTTTATCATAAATTCGATTTAAATATTCATATTGATGATAGAGATTTTCTCTTTAACACTCTCCATCAGAAGAGCATTTTATATAAATCCATCTTATATCCCCAAGTGGTTCCGTAATAATCAACACCCAAGCCACAGGGATAGCCATAAAATCAATGGCATCCCACGTTTATAGACTTCTGAATTGTAAATATAGTTCTGTTTCTACCAATATAGGCGTGCCTACTAAATTCTTAATCACGGCTATAAAAATCATCCACAATAGATGCTACTACTCTTCTCATTTCTTTAGATAAAAATAAATCCCTTTGTAAAATATTGTCCTAAGCAACTTAAGTACAGCATTTAAAAAATATTAATACTTACTTTCATCGCAAAGGTAGGACAAAACTGAAACATATGCTACCTATCTACCTTAATATCATCTAACACTTAACCTCAAAAAAGAACTTTTAAATGTCTGGCTCTATACTCCACCCTAGTAAGTTCTATAACTCCTTGATTACATTTGTCTTTCTATTCTCTCCAATCTATTTCAACAAAAGTCCTTAGTTCCAAATGAACAAGCACCCGTTATCACTCTATAACAGCAATAGCAGTCCTCAAAAGACAACCCACTATCCAATGTCAAGTCCTTATAGCCATCTTCTTTATTTCCATACTAACTTTATATAATAAGTCATCTTAGTAATTCTGAAAGTATATCCAAAAGGACCATCGTCCATCACCATCTGTTATAAGATACAATATCTTCCACTTACCTAATCGTGAATGGTATATATCAGCCTTTGTCTCATAACTTAGTAGCGTACATTATCAGCTTTGACACTTCCATCTCGTTTCAAAGAGATAAGCAATTCTATAGTTGGGGTTTTAAAGCAATACATCCATTACCCCAAATCATCTCTTTACTTGTGTTCAGCTAAAGTATCTTTATTCTACTGTACTTCTTCAGTTACCAAATTTGAAATAAACCTTTATGTAAATGGAATAACTTCCTCAAAATTGGTATTACGTGCAAATCTAATCGGCATCACCACAATAATTAAACCTTTAGATAGTTCCTCCATCTGTGTATAACTCAAATCTAGGATGTCATATATAACTAAATTATCATCTCAGTCTAGTTACTTTGTATTATTAATACATCAACTCCACCAAACTCTTTAAGAATTTGTGTAATTTCCTGTAATAGCTGCATCATATATACAAACTACTTCCCAACCTACTACTCTTGGATAATTAGTTAAAAATACTTTCTGAAAAATTATAATTATATTTAATATATACCCTTCTGTAGTATTTGTTTAATTTTGTACCAATATATTCCAAATGCCTAGTATTCACTCTTAAATACTTTTGTAGAAAGAAAAGGTTTCTTTCATATAGCTTTATATAAGCTACTACCAAATTTTGTAATTTAGTAGTTCTCTCAATTTCTGTTAAGAATGAATGCATAACCACTTTTCAACTTCCAAACCTCGTAATTTGGTTAATCTAGACCCATTCCAAATCTAAAAAACTTAATACCTTAAAATTAATAGGTAGTTCCTTTATATCTGGTTCATCTTCTAAAACAAACTATCACTACACACCAACTTACCTTCTGATAAGTTCCCATTCCTAACTTCTCAAATTGTTTTGTTATCATAATTATATATATTTAAATTGATTGGTACTTCATCAGACTTCTTGCCATTACATTGAATACCGCTGTTAAAATTCTCAAGATGACTTGACATGGTATACCTTTCACATCTAAGTATATCTTCACCCTAATAATCATAAGCAATGATTTTGTACCATTATCAAGCTCTTTTAGTCTCCAAAATCGTAATTACTATTTTCATTCCTTAGGTATTCTACATCTAAATAATAAATCCACATCATTAATTTCATTATTAGCATTTATTAATTTAATAAATAAATTATGTAAAGTTTCATGCTACTTGTATAATGTTTATTAGTACATTATACCATTAGTAAATCAATTCATAGCTCCAAATAATTGTATGGTACCATCTTGTATTGTTGGTAAATATCATCACATTTAATTCATTGTATTTATTATCCTTGAAGAAATATTTATCTATACTAAGAAACCTTTCAACTAGAAAGTGGTTTCTTTTAATTCTATTCTTATCTTTAATATATTGTACCAATGGTTTGGGGTATCAAAATAAATTCTCCATATCATTAGATTCTTATATAACGAATGGTATCATATTTCTTTATTTATTACAGCATTAATAAGGAGTAGCACCCCATATTTTAAGTTGTTACTTGTTTTTTCTAATCACACTACAAAGGTAAATAAAAACTTGAATTATGCAAGATCATCTACCTTTAATAAATATTTGTCTTTATAAATCATAATTTATAGGGTTGATAAGTGCTTTATTATATTTAGGCTTTACAATTCACACTAGTTTTATCTCAATATATATATTATTACCTCTTCACTATAAATAAATTGCCATAACCATTTCTAGTTGGTTTTGAACATAGATGTAATCTCATCTCCTTGACCTTGATAATCATAAGGAATATTTTGAAGAAGTTTAAAATTTCTTCTTTTGATTGTATTACTATTGTATATTTCTATTCATATGTTCAATTGCTTGTTTTCATACATTCAAATTTGACTTTGTAAAAACCTTTAAAATGAAGACTATGTTCATCAAAATGAAGTGCAAACCTAACTAAATAATATTAAATAAGTTATAATTTTTTTATATTTTCATAAATTTAGTATACATTAAATTGTTATTATTTTGATATAAGATAAGTAGTTTAATTTTAAATTAAAAAGTTTTTTATGTTTATTTTCCCAAAATTATATCTTTAATCATTTAATTTCTTATTGGTTTAATACTACATTCAGATAAAGTATCATTGATGCACATTTATATCTGCTATACTTACCCATCTACTCTCAAGCAAAAATCAGCAAGTGTTTGACCTTGATAAGCCATTCCCACGGCAATGGACTATTATCATCTCCCAAGAATAATGTCATTAAATTGTTCTTTGTAATCATACCATTTTATTTTTTAATTTGTTATTACTTTGTTTTAATATTAAATAAAAGTAGATAAAAACTAAAATATACATGCTAATTTGCATCTACCTCAATACTATATTGACATTTGTACCTTTACAAAGAACTCTGTAAATACTCTACTCTATACTCACTCTATGTAAGTCTATGATAAATTTCCTTTTGATAGTATAGGACTCTCTTTATTCTTACTCTAAACTTATTTTCAATAAAGTCCCTTTAAAGTAAAGGAATAAAGCAACGGATACCTATAACAAATAACTGTGTCCTTAAAGATAATCTACTATTCAATGTCAAACTTCATAGTCGCTTTATTTCCTTATTAATCTGTAAAGCAAATCAGCCTTTAGTTTCCATCTATCGTTCCTTCCAAAATGTACTTACCTACCCATCTGTATTAAGGTAAATAATATTCCATCTCATATTTTATGGTATATATACTACCTCTGCTCAATTATCTTAGTAAAAATATAACTAGCTTCGATATACTTTCCAGTTTCTATTCTCAAACAATAAGAATTCCTTTATAATTTCCAGTCCATATACATAAACTTCACCAAATATATTATTGTTCTTTACTATGCTTAGCTAATGTATCCTTTATCCCATTATAATTTCATATTCAGTTACTACAAAATTTGAGCAAACTTATGTAAATTAGAATTAACTACTAAGATGGTTCTTGATGCAAATCTAACTCTCACCAACAATTAACCCTCCAGGTAACTCCTTCTGATTAATGTATAAATCTAAATCAAGTCCATTATATACAAACTAAATTATCATTTAGCCTTGATACATTTGGTATTATGTATATCAAGATACCTAAACCTCCCCAAGTCCTCCAGGCAGTCTCTGTAATAGCTGTATTATCTAAAATATAAAGTATATCCAACTTCATTACCTTTGAGTATCTAATAAAGTGCTCAACAAATCATAACCACTTCTTATATAATCGCATCTGCTCAATAGTAGCAATTATATAACTAAAACTACTATTCACCTGTGACACCTTTGGAAAAGGAAAGGTTTTCTTAAGAGACTTACAACAAATTAACACCAAACTTTGTATCTCCCAGGTAATCTTCCATTACAAGTTTGAAAGATCCAATCACCTCCAACCCTCAAGACTTTGTAACCTAGTTACACCTTGAATAGCATAAACTAAACCACCCACACCCTAAAATTCATCAGGAACCTTGTAAGCATCTTTCTCCTTTTAAATCAAACCACTATAATACAACAACTTATCATCCCTTCAATGCTTTCCAGTTATATGCTGTTTTAAACCTTCTTTGTTATCATAATCATCACTATTATTTATTACCATTTCTATGTTGAAATGTACTTCACAGCATCCGATAGGGTAATCTTTATCACGAAGTACAATCTCTACAAATCTTTTGTACTCATGTATCCTAAACTGAAATAGCCACCTCCGAATGGTTTTCACTCCAGTCTATCTGCCCTCCATGTGTAAATTAACTTTATTTCATAATCTATATTATCCTTTCTGTTTGACGGTTCAATTTTAAAATATATTTAAGAATGGGGTGGGAAATTTAATCACCCCCATTTGATATACCTTTATATTCTATAATCCATGTACCCGTAATCATTTCTCAAACTTACTTTTACTCTAAGTACTTATAAAACGTCTGTAAAATGTTTTATAGCAAGATTTTGAAACAATTCACCTTCTGAAAGATTTTCTATCTTTCTTTACTGTGTATTCTGTAGCAGAAATCTTCTATTCTTCTACTCTTTCTTCCTCTTCATCCATTGTATGTACATCAATATCCACTTCAAAGAATTAGCAATACCTTAAAGAATTGAATTACTTCCACCTTTATCATTTTTATAATGTCTTCAAGTAAATCTAAAACCATATGTGTGTTGTGCTAAGTAATATTCTTTCCTTTATTATTTCATCTGCTTTTATAAGTGTCATAGTCGAAATCATAAATTTTATTTATCTATCTGATTTATAATGTAAATATTCTTCCCAAATTATAATTTTAGCGAATTTAACTGCTTTATTGAATCAAAAAGTTGTAGTCTGTAGTTCCGAAGTTTCAAAGCATTTTCAACTCCTTGCCTTTTGCCTTGCTATTTCATAATTCTTTTGTTGCACTATATATATATTTATATTGTTAATATTTACTTAATAATGCAAAGGTAGATAAAAAACTTGGTGTCATAAGGGCATTTATCTATTTTACATTTATTTGGCCACTTAATGAAACTCTCAAATGTCTTTCCTCCCATACTCACCCCAGTAAGGCCAAGAATCTACCACGGTAAGAATATCTCTTTATTTTCCCAATCTGTTTTAAAGCCAACCCAAATGAATAAGTACTCCAATTACCTACAAGTAATAGCGTCCTTTTAAAAAAGATAACTTTTGCCATTCAATGCTAAGTGTTTATAATTATCTTTATTTCTCTTATTTAATTTAAAATTTAAACTAGCTTTAGCCTCTCTAGCGCTTCCTGTGTGACTAATGACTTTCTCCGTCTGTTATAAGATAAGCAATTTTTAAGTCTATACATTAATGGGTACATATTACCCTTTGTTCTACTATCTTACCAAGAATATTTACTGTATTGATATATCATCTCCTACCTCAAAAAGATATACATTTATGGTTTGGTCTTTGCGCCCATTTGGTACTGCCACTAAAACTCAATTTCTTTAATGGTGTTTAGGTAAAGTATCTAATCTCTTACATTTATCTCATCAAGGCTAAATTCTGAACAACTTTATGTAAGTTAGAGTGTATTCCTTTTAAATTAGCATCACGGTATCTAAATTACAATTTAACAACCAAACTCTCCAGGTAACTCTGTGATAGATGTCGGCAAATTCAAAATATAATCTCCATTACCTCAGAATTTATCAAACGTACCCTGATAATGTATAATGTTCTAATTAGTTATAGAGTTCTCCTTCAGGCATGCTTTACCAGCAGTATTTCACATCTGTGCTACTATTCACCCCTGTTTCTTTGGAAAGGAAAAGGCTCTCTGGCATTTATTAATATATAAAATGTCTACCAAACTTAGTATCTCAGGTAACTCCCTGTTATAGATGTTCTGGATATATATAAACTTGTTATAACTCCTAAACCCTTTGGCAATTTGAGTGACACTGATCAATGAAACTAAACTTGGGCTTACCCTTAGGTTACTGTGTAATTCCTTGCAATATCTTCCTTTTCTAAAACAAATCTAAATCATAATATACTCAACTTTCTTACCTCCTTTGTCTGATAAGTTCTCATGCCTAATAACTTTTGTAGAATTGTTCCTTGCTATCATAATTCTAGTATACATTTAAATTGTTACTTACTTTTATTCTTAACATTGCAAAGATAAGAATAAAACGAAATACACAACATTTTCAAGTTTTGATAAAAATGGGTGACAAGAATTACCATTATCACCAATGAAAAATGTTAATTTAAATTTAAATATCATTATGCTTCAAATATATTCCTCATAACTTTAATATTGTATTTGAATTATATTACGTTCTGTTATATCTAATTTCGAAAATCTCTCACGTTTTAAAGGAAAAGAATAAAGAATTATTTATGTATGGTATTTCATAAACACATTTTCACTTAATATCAGTAATCAAGTAACATCAATCAAAAATATTTTTGTTATTTAATGTGCTCGACCAATAAACTGTCCAAATTGTATATGGTCTAACATTGTATGATAAATCTAAGTATCTTCATTATTTCTGAAGAAGTATCTCTCAATTATAGTTAAGCGGAGATTCAATATATATATGCTACATATCCAAGATAAAATTGTTCTACTGCATCCCCCAAAATATATTTCTGTGGGAGAATTTCTTCAAATATCCATTTCTTTGTCCAATCAAACTCATTACCTAATTTGTTCACGGGATGTAGAATAGAAATCCTACCTGTCAGATCTCCTTAAACTCATCTAATGATAATGTTTATAACTACATCTGTCTCTATCAGATGAATCAAAATAAGGTGCTATACTATTATTAGTATAAGAACCTATGGAATAAGAAGGTCACTATCTTGCTAGTTACAATTGAAATCAAATTTTGAATAAGTTAAGTCACCATAATTCTATATAAGCATTTGGTTGTTAATACTTAGTTTGATATTGCAAAGGTAGACAACACGAATTATGCAAGCATTTATCTACCCTTTAAATCTATATTTCTAATAATTTCTAGTCCTTACAAAAGAAGTTTTAAATGTAGATTTCACACCTACCTAAGTGAGTCTGATAATTTCCTTTAATTGTGGTTATAATTTATCTTCTTATTATTAGCCTAACCTATTTTTAATAAAGTCCTTGTAAAATTAAAAAGAACAAGCACCTGTAATAAATAATGAGCAATAATATATAATAGCGTCCTTAAATGATAACCTACCATCCAATGTTGTTCTCATAGTCACTTTTATTCTACTTCAGTACCTTATAAAGTAACCATCTTTAGCACCTCTTTAAATTGCCTCCGTGTCAAATTGACCTCTCCATCAAGGTACAAGTAATATTTAAGGATTCTCTCAAAGAATGTAAGTACATTTACCTTTTGTTCTACTATCCACCAAAAATACTTACTGAAGCCACTCAATATATTTACCACCTTATTTCTAAATAAATAAGCACCTTTGAAAGAAGAAGTTCAAAAGTAAATAAATATAATAGATCCCACTGTCATAAGATATCCTGTGCGCTTAAATCGATCATCCTTTATTCCTTTATACTTTTCATCAACTATAACTTGAGAAAATTTACAAGCTCTGAATAACTTCCCAACGGTACCATGTAACCCAATCTAACTCTAAACAATTAACCCTTTTGGTAATTCTACCCAGTGTTGGTATAAAAATACTCATTATATAACTAAATTATTTTCATTGTCATTTAGCTCCTTGCTAACTTAATACTAATTCCAGTGCCACTTAAGAGACTCTAAGTCCTCTAGTACTCTGTAATAGTGCTAGACTATTCAAAATATAAACTAAATCTATTTCCATTATAACTGGTAACTTGTCATCGTACACCTGGAAAAATCATAAATCATCTCTAGTATATAATTCTTCAGGCATCCTTTTGTAGTTGTATTCTTACAAATTAAATAAATCATTTCCTCTACTCATTCCTGCAGCAAATATTCCATATCTTCATTAACATATAAGTCACCATCAAGCATTATAGACTTGTAGTTCTTCCATAATTTGCCTTGAAATTCTAAAAGCATCCAACCTCGAGTCCTTTTAGGTAACTTGGTTAGCACCTGATCTTTTCATTGTTGATAGCCTAATACTTTCAAGGTTACTGTGTAACCCTAAGAAAATCTGGTTCTGAAAAAGATAAACCCAAATCTACCATCATATACCAACTTACCTCTTCCTCTGGGCCGTTTCATCAATTAGCCAAATTCCTTCCCATATCATAACTCCATCTATATTTCAAACTGTTAATACTTTCTGAGCCTGATACTGCAAGTACAAATAATCTTGAACTACGCAACATCTTCAACATTTCTTTTCTGGCATATCCCATTCTTGCACTTACTTGGAAGTCCATCATTGTTATCCTATAGTATATATGTATATTATTAGCTAAACTCGCCAAACGTCCCAAGATACAATGTCTTTATATACACTCATCAATACATAATCCGTGGACCATATAACAAGATTATGCACAGAAGAAGCAATGGCCGGTATTGAAGTAGATTGAAAACCATAACATAGCCTCTCAATGTTAAAATATATAAAAGATAAAACACCCTGAAAAATCTACATCCCAGAAAACATTCCACTTGTACTGTGAATAAGAAAACAGGAGATAGAGGCCATAAAAGAAAAGAATCATCTCAAATGAAGTCCAAAGTTCTTGTGCTAATCTTACCTGAAATGTAACTATTACCAGAAGAATATGTGCCAGATCCAAGGCGCTGAACCGTTTATTCCTTTCTGAAATCTGAATTTATTACAGACATCGAACAAATTTAGATAATGACTTATTCATACATCCAAATGAAGATGGCTAAAAGGAATAGAAATGTCATCAGCATTGTACTTGGCATAAAGAAAAAATAGCGTATCCATATACGTAAGTGAATAATTATTCTTTTTCCATGGAGAAAGTGATATTCAGATGTTGACGTGCATACGTCATAATTTGCATTATACTCAACATGTAAGCTGGATGATATGAAGAAATGCTATAGCCAGTAAGATGCTCTTTTATAAGTTAATAAATATGTTTATATGCTACATATGTTTGGAGGAAAACATATTAGCTGAAAATATGATATATAATTTGTAAGTATATGGCATAGCAGTGTCACTCTACAATAAAATAACTTTATATATGTATTAATATACATCCTTATTATTTACATTATTGCAAATATATAAATAACTACTGAAAAGGAATCATAACATCCATAAATAATAATAATAATAATAATAATACAGCCATATTAATCTTATATACATTAGAGGCATAATCTGTGCCCAATATAACGTGGTCGGCCTTTTATACCAAACCACATCATAAACCACTGCATAATATATAATAAAGCATATTTTAATTTATTTATGCAAGATTTATCAATTTAAAATATATATAAATTCATGTGTAATATGCATTTATGTCAAGCATATACATAACAAATTAAATGTGGATACAAATACCTTCTTTCTATATTGTATGTAAATACAGTTTATCTCTATACGAGTATATATTACTAATATATCTAATTAATTACCATAATGTATTATTTACATATTCATAACTATTCCTTCTACATTTTATCTGTAATGACATACGACTACTGTGTGTTCCAACGATATGGGGCTAAAAGATTATAGTAAAGAGATTTTGATAGAATGCCTGACGTACTTTATTAAAGTCTGACGGTGAAAAAGACAGTACTAAGGTTAGGCTGCTAGTAAGAGAAACGTAATCAAATCACTTATACACTAATATTAGTATAGAAAGTGGAAACATATCCTTTTATATTTATTAAAATATTCTCTATTAAGTTTCCTATGAAGATCTGCAAGAGAAGTAACGAGCAATAGAATTATAAAAATAATATATGAATAGTTTACTCATAGATTTTCTCCTACGTTTATAGAAGTGCGTGGAGGACTATAAGAACGCTTGAAACAATCCCTATAATTATATGCACATATCACATGTTGGTTTTGGACAAACCTTTGGTCGTGATGATAGTTTACCTCGTAAACAAGCGTATTGCGTAAGGCATAGAATCGATGATAAAGCAGCAAATTAATCCACCTATCATCATATCTCGTATCGTTTAATCAAAATCAAGATTTACAAAGAGTACATTTTATTTATAAGATACAAATATCCAAATGATTAACTCTTTTTAAAGCTGTAAAAATTGTTGAAAGAGAATCTACCTTTGTTATCTTTGCATACGGTTTGTATAGAAAAGAATATATATCGAAATAATATATTAGTCTAAATAACATCCCATCAATAATAAAATAAAACTGATAATACCCATTTTAAGAACCGTCAAATAGTTACATTTATAGACCAAATAATGAGTATCATATTAATATCAGCTAGATGAACATATAACATCAGTTATAACAGAAAATGCCAAAGAGGACGATCTGAGACCCGACAAATGTCGCTGGACAAGAACACATAAGATACATTTGACTAAAAAGTTACACATGAAAAACTGGTAAGATGAAGCTTGAATATCTTTTAAAACATCATCCAAAAACTTGAGGACACAGATCGAAATCATACAGAATGTCCATTATATAATAAATGGCATTGTGAGCATAGATATAAAAAGAAATAACAAACAATTAAATCTTTAAATGAATAGCAATGTTAGAAATTAACCATCAAAGAAAACACGATGGTGGAGATTTGTTACATGTCTACTCGGGATGATAGACACAGGCATTCCATCTTTATTTGAAGAATGAGGAGAAGTCACATTCCTTAGTTAAGGAACGAAAGATTTATGAATATCGGTTTCAGCGAGGACTCCAAAAATGTGAGGTAACAAATCCATTATCTATAGACTTTATCCGAATACAAAGAGATAAAGCTGTGTCATATGAGAGGTTTGATGGCTGTACCTCTTAATAAAACAAATTGTAACACCAAACACACACTGCTACAACAATAGCTATAAATCCTTCGGTGGATGTAAGCACTACCTATGCAGAAACTAGTTACACCTGATATGCGTAGCAAGATCAAGATGCTGCATTTATTGGATGGTACAGGCTTGGAAAAGCATACACTGATCGAAGTCAATCCTATCAACTATTGCAGAACATACATGATCAAATTATGTATTAACTCCACAGATAACACCCCTGATAATGCTAAATATATCGTGGAAATGCCTCTCACAAATGTAAATCACTAGATATTGACACTTCCAACACTCTAAAAACTTCTTGGAAGAAATGCACTCCCAAGCTCGCAATACCCACTCAATATTAATCTATCTGAAACATAATTTATAGTAGGTAGTAAATGCATTCTATCAATGTGAACCATTAAAGATAATAATGCACGCATAACAGCACTGTAATGATGGCTTTGTTTGGAAACTGTTATATTTCTCTCAGGAGGTCACATTTACAAGATGGGCTTATAACTGTAGCCCTGCAAAGTATTTACAGGCTGTGGCAGCGTTAAAAGCAATAATCAAAGTTACCACCCATTAATCGCGTCTCGTGGTAAAGGGAGACATTTAATGGATAGCAGAAATTAAACTCAAATAATTATTAAAAGAGAAAACCTCTCTATCTTAGTGGGTGAAGATGCTTTTGAAAATTGTGGTCACAATTACAAAATAAGTGTTCCTTCCAGCAACAGTTGAAGAACATAAAACGATAATAATGTGAAAACTATATGCTGATAAATTAATTCGAATAATATAAGAAACGAAGAAAGTATAAAAACCTTCTTCCTGTTATCTGGTAAAAGTTATACGGCCACATATCAACTTCTATTGCTTGTGGATTATTTAATAGCTGCTGAGTTAATTTCAGAATTACTCGTGATGTACATTACTTAATTTAATGATTTCTTTATTGGTAGCATGACATAATTAGAAACTTATAATAAATGATTGAATCAGTCCTGATTACCATCTCCTATCATAGAACGCATTTCAATTTTTACTAACTCATCTTATTTGGTCTACTTGGTATAACCTGCATCCATACCTACCAATAGTAATCATAAAGAAGCGCTTGATCTTATCTCTTTATTGATTTTTGCATATCATCCAAGACATAACATTTCACCATCAACCCAAATCCATAAGTGTATACCATTACCTTTTAATATAAATGTATAACAAGTATCACCAATTGACTGAATAAAATTAACATTAATGTGAATCCAATCGTCAAATAACATCTTACCTTAGTAAGACTTATATAACTCTACTTCCTTTTCTTACTATTAAAACAATATAGGTATTTATAAAAGAGACATCCCATCCATACTATCTAATATAACATTTAAAACCATCGTGTCCATAACAAACCCAAGCCGCCGATTGTTATCACTACCACAACTAGAATATTACCAAACCCATCATATATAGAAAAGAACCATCAATACTCTTATAATATCACCATTTCTATCAAGAATATTAATTATGTGCACCTGAATCATCACCATAAGGAGCAAAAACAATGCATTTTCTTCCTTGTAATTAACTCCTTTTGTCATATTAGTATCATATATATAACTCTATCATTTTAGAGGTATTCTTGGATGTACAAAATACCCCTGTCACTACATTCTTTAGTTAATGCAGATTTGTAATCAGGCCTCCTTCTACCATTATCACTAGATTAGATTGTGGTTATATCAGTACCCATAACTTCCAGATAATTGTTCAGGAGATATAATATGGCTACCCACCATTAGCATATGATCCATCTACAAGAATTGTCTTAACATCCTCTCATTAAATGATATGAGAATCATTGATAACCCACTCATCCAATGGAGGGTTCTCACCATCTCCTGACATTTCAAATCCTCTTTCTAAAAGGAAGAAACATTCTAAACTATAATTTGTATAATTGATTTCAATGCACTTATACTTGGTAAATACAATTAACTAGTGCATTTATCAATTCTTTTAGATCTCAAGAATTTTATAGGAACTATATATTATAACCATTATAATTTCATTCCTCTGAATCCATTTAGTTGATTAAGAGTATATCTCAATAGATTCTCAGTTCCAATATCACTTTGTGCATCAAAGAATTTTGCAATGATATCTCATTTAAATCTTGATTATAACCTTGTTTCAGCTTAAAGGTTAATACAAATATTGATTAATCTTTCTTTGTAAGGTGGGTAATTAAGTTAGTTTTCATTTTGTATAATCATTCTTATAATGTGATTATAAATGAAAATTGCCATTCTATCTAATACTGCGAAACATTTCTAGTATATCTAATATCATTACTTAGGTTTTATACTTCTACAACCTTTCTGCTAGTAAGATTGTTCCTTTAGTTATCAGATTTTATTAATAATTTATTATATTGATTCTCAATATAATTTTTAATATATAATATATTTTTAATTATTCATTGTAATATTAGCAAAATCACATGAAAAGTGTTCCACCATCTTCCTTTATATCATCAAGTTCTAGTAATTGTAATGTAATTTAAATCTGCTCACTATTAAATGCAAAACTTCTATCTTCCCCTAATACAATACAGAGTATATTTTATTACTGTAATTTGTTCTATAAGTTTTATTTAATGGTATATTATGAACTTTAATGGTTCGGCAATTATTAATCTATATATACCATTTTTATCTTTAAGCAAGATAGGTATGGGCTTCGTTAAATGATTTATTGCAGATTTTATATTGGCCCATCTTCTAATGAATATCTATCACCTGATCACCACTTATAGAGAAATGTAATTATTAAGGAATACATATAATATATAATCATCTATATTAATGCTATATAATATGTTTCATAATCAACTGATCTATCAAATAATGGCTACCATTGAATCGTATCACACCTTATATTTTCTTCTGAATTTCTAATATAAAAGTTTTCATATGAACTGAAATCATGTAGCCTACTATCAATCCATCTTTAAATGTAGGGAAAGTGTCAAAATGTACAATTCTACTATTACTTCATAACTGCAATAATTAAAGTATCATTAATATCATCATAATTATTAAACTATTAACTACCCTCATAAAATGATATTTCCTTTATTATCCAAAAATACATTTAACTCACTTCTTACCATGTCCATCCATTGTCCTTGAAACACATATATAGTTCTTTCCATTATAATCAAATCTAACTGAATAATTAGGATTATAAACGCAATAAATATATCTCTTTCTCTAAATTTACAGGTAGAAGGGTTTCCTCACAAGTCTCACTCTGGCCACCGCACTAGGGCCGTCATGACCTTTTATCCTCTCAATGAAAACTGTATGAACATCAGTACCCCACACTCGAAACTTGTCTATAATTGCGCATTATCATTAATTTCCAGGCTATCATGGTCTCCATCTATAAGAAAATGTATTAATCTCGAACCATCTACTAAACAATGATACTGCAATGTAAATCATTGATAAACCATACTCATCTAATGGGGCATTTCACCAACTTTCTTCTCAGCATTCCTGCAAATCCTTCTTTAGTAAGCCAAATAAACCCTTCTACCATTGGGTATAAATGAACAATCTTTGATCTCTGTACATACCAATCAGTGTATTTAAATACCTAAATTTCAAAGGTTGAAATGGGAACTATATCATAAATCATTATATTTGGTTGTCCCTGACAAAATTTAGTACTATTCCTTTAATGATTGGCAGCCCCACTTAGTCACTAACTCTAGCCTAGCAAAGCCAAGAACCTCTGTGTCGAGCATTCCACTGAACTTGATTAGTAACCTTGCCTTTATCTTTATCTGCAATCATACCAACACATCTATTAATATTGAATTCTACTAAGATGGCTGGTAATTCTGTACACGGCATTCTTGTTACAGTAGGATATAAATGAAACTCCATTCTATACTAGGTGGCAATGGTGAAGAATATCACTGCTACTCTTTATCATCAGTTTTAGGTCTTAGTACTGCTCTTGGTAACTTTCTTACAAGATTGGTTCTTAGCTATTGATTCTCTGTTATTATATGTTCAGTTGAATAAATAGTATTGTTGTCTCTATTAATTAAAATTCTTTTCATGGTTAATTAATAGTTTTAATTTGGTTGTAATTAAATCTTTATTGTGTATTCTATTTCATCATTTCTTTCTATCAGACATTATATGGGGATGAAGTAAATGCTCCTATTGGTAAAATATAATCATTTCCTGATATAAATAAATAGCTAACAGTAGTTTCCTCTGAATAATACATCTATTATCATTTGAAACTATCAATAATATACCATCCCCATCACTTATAATTAGTACTTTCATTATCGTGTTCAATGGAAAGTACTACCCATTGCCTCAGCATTCTCCTAGACATTCATTCCAATCTAATATCTTACCACCTGAAGCACTTTTACTGATACTTATACGAAAAAAACAAAGGAAACAAATCACTATGGTGCTGGATGTGCTCAATGGTGAAATATAATAACCTAGTATCAATAAAAAAATTATTCAAACCATGATATAATTGTTATTCTCATTAATCAGTAAGGTAGATATATCTATCAAGTTTAATTTGAGCCATTCTTATATCACCACTAATCTTCCTGTCCAAGAGTCTTAACCTATATAAACCAATGTCTTTAACTTTGACAAATAACTATAAGTGTTTCAAGTAAACTCTAATATGTTTAATTCTCCAATACTATTCATGCAAGTTAATTGGAATTATAATTATTTTAATAATATACTGTCATTACTGGTTCAATTATTAGTATGACTATTACCCAGTGTCATATTTGAATACTTCGGTTACATACCATTAATTTACTCTCTAGTATCTATACAAATAAAACCACTTCATTTTCTTTTATTTACTATAATATCAAGGTTCTTAGGTTTTATAATCTTGTATTATCTCTAGGATTGAAAAAGTTAGAAATATATCAAAATCTATAACTTTGAACTTGTCTTAGGGACATAATACTACTATCACCATTACTATGGATTCCATCTACAATATCTCGCACATCACCCTTCTATTAAAAATGACATATAACTATTGAGAATCCATACTCATCCAATGGAGCATTTTCACCCACTCTTCTCAACATTCCCAAACCCTTTCTCTGGAAACAAAGAACTAATACCTGCATAATGGAAAAAGCATTAGGAAGAAGCAATACACCAACCAGTGCATTTGTATTATATCCTAGCCCTCATATGCTCTTTTATGGAACTAGATCACAACTATTATAAGTACTGTCTCCTTGACTAAAAGAAGAACCTTAGGAATGTTCATCTTAAATTGCATTCTAACACTGCCCTTTAAAGGTATCAGAACTTTGTAATGACATCTCATTTGAATCTTTGATTTCTGAAAACCCTATTCTTGCTTTAAAAATAACAAGCAAAATATCTACTAAGTTACAATAACTCAGCTGATAAATGAACCATGCTATTTAATACCATTCCTTATTACGTAAGTAGAAATAAATGAAAATCTGATAACTTTGCATTAGGAAATATCGTAAAGATGATTAGTAATGTCATTTAAACCAGGTCCACTTCTAACACAACTCTTCTTAAGCAAGATTGACTTTTGAAGCATTGATTCTCAGTTATCAATCATATGTTGATCTCTTTTATTATTATTCTTTTAACTCATCTTATAAAAACACTTATTACTATTATAATAGTAATAAAATGGATGAGGATTAAATTAACTCTATCCATTAATACAATTATTTTCTTTCTAATCAATTGCTACTATCTTACTTGTATAGTTTCTCCAAACTAATAGCATCCTTATATTTTGAATACTCTGTCCTTGGAACTTCTATCTCCGTAAGAGCAGGATAACTTAAATAAACCATCACCAAAAGTTGGTGGTCCAACTGCATCGAAGTGATAAATGTGGTTAGTCTTCTTATTATTAATCCATCCATTACATAATTCTTCCAAATCTCTTCCAGTTGATGGAAATGTTATGTATTCAAACCTGTACAACTATCGAATGCTCTATATTTCCAGTGTTGTTACACCCCTTCCAGGGTATTGTTAATGATGTTAAACCGTGACAGCTTGAAATTATATGGTCTTAATGTGTAAAAACTTTTGTGGTGGTAAGTTAGCACTTTTAATGATTTATAATTATATAATGCCTGCTCTCCTATCTTTGTCACATTACTTGGCAGAGTACATCGTCAATGCTATATAACTAGTGAAAAGTATGACTCTTGGAATCTTGTTGGCAACGTATTTGAAGATCTATAGATGTTAATTGAACTATACTATAAATGCCTTCCCATTTCAGTTAGATTCTTGGTACAAGTATACTAACTAAATGGAAAGCCACAATTAAAGTATTCTTGTCCTATCTTGTACATTATCATGGAATGCTACACGGATAATGATTCATAAATCTATCAGTTAGATGTACAGTCTAGTAAATAATTTTCGCTTGATAACTACACTGTATTTTACAAATTATTAAAACAAGCTAACCAATCTTTGCAAGTGATGGTGGTAACTTAAACATCTTTAATCGGTTGTTAAGTACTAAAAAGCACTATCATAACTCTTAATAATGTACTTGGTAGTTCTAACTCTTTCTGCCTTTAGCTTGTCACTATAAATATATTGACCTATTGTAGTTATAAATTCTCCAGGAAAATTCAACTTCCTTTAATTTATATAAGCACTTGCAAAACGTATGGATTACTAATCTTTATAAGGGATTTAGGTAACCCATACATTCCAATGCTGTAAGCAATTGACAATATAGCTTGGTGTTTCAGTAATTTTTGATGGTAATTTAATATTGTTTTAATGGAGTTGGTATTTTAACTAAGTGTATATGAAACTTATCTCAGTGAGATAGAATCTGTGTATCATAAGATTTTAATGATGTATATCTTGAAAAGAAACTACTACCAATACTTGTTACTGATCTAGGTATAACAACATCAACTAAGGATGCACGGTTAAATTGACTCAATTGACAGAAGTAATCTACATAGTAGGCCAACAGATTCTATGATGCATACATCTACAAATAACTTACCTGTGGGAGTAATCTGTATTCAAATCTACAAGCTAATAAACTCTAGTATTTGAAGTATTATCTTTCCTCTTTGTAATAAAATCCATAAGTGATAATCTCAGTATTGGCACAAGAAACATTTACTCCTTCTAAAGTTAATACTATTTCTCCTTTGCCGTGATAAATCACTATAAGTTTCTTCCTTTAATATTGTGAGTAAGTGTTCCTCTTTTAGAAATTGCACTATTTGGCGTTTCTATTATAAAACGTTTGATTATCTCATCTCATTCCCTTACCTTTATAAAACCAACATATGGTCTTACTGTATCTACCATCTCTCTGATAATGGTTATCAGCATTTGTACTATGTAGACGGTTTTCTATGTATAATATATGCTATTTTATTCTCAAGTTATTGTATATTAATCTGATGGCTTGCATTTTTTGTATATGTTGAGACCAATTAGTAGCCCCATATTCTTCCAAATACTTTCTTTGGTACAGAATTACTAATAATTTATTACAATCTTTAAATATATTATTACCACAATCAGGTGTTATAGAGTCTAATTTAATCCTTGTTAATTCAGTACATTTACCAAAAGCCCCACTACCCTATTTCCTTTACTCTAAAATGGAAATAATTTCCATTGTACTACTCTATAAAAAGCTTTATTACTCTATTTCAATGGTAATACTTAATGGTAATCTTCCTGTTGAACGCCTTTAAATAACCCACTATATATTTTCTGCCTTTATACGATTTAAGATCGCATCCAATTTCAGTTCAAGAGTAACATTTCATTCCAGGCTGGACATCAAAAGTTAAACCATATGTGTAATCTTTTCAAGTATCTAATAAATGTGTTCCTCTAGATATTAACTAATAACACCTCTTGTATCATTTCACCAAAATGTAGTTTTACTAATAAAGCGACTATATGGTACTGCTGTTATTTCCTATGAGGCTATCATTATCATTGTAATATGCAAGTTCTCTTCCTGAGTCAAATCCAATACATGGATTAGGATATCTAATACTTTCAGCATAATGGTCTCTTCATCTGCCTTAATAGTTTCAAATTCTCCATAATATATATTACTTGTATTTTATCTTTAATAAATAGTTTGCGATAATTATATAAATGTTAAAGAGGAAACATTTATTGTCTTCCCTATTTGAAAAAATAGAATTTATTTATTAATCCATCTGTTCAACAAATGTTGTAACTCCCTATGTTGCATTTCAGGTAACAGAAATGTATTATCTTAATAACTAAGCCAGTAATACCTAAGAAATAAAACCTTCTTTGTTGAAAAGTCAATATACTTTGTATCACCAATCTATTAGTACTTACCCTTGATATTTACACCATTCTTTGCAATCCTCAAATATATTTATCTTTGAATTCGCAATATTATTCATTAACTTTAGTATCAATGTTTAATCGCAGTTATTGATTTATGAATTGAATTTCCAATGATCGATATATTATCACTACTTACATGCTCTAATTTGCAACTAGCTACCTAAATCTTATTTCCAATAAGTAAGTTACTTGCAAATAAATAAATCATCAGCCCAATATATGTACTCAAAAGACTTATTATAATCATAAATGGTATTATTACTATATCTACATATCTACCTGTCTCAACTACATCATTAATTTCTAACAACATTGCTCTTGTGGATTACTTGTCCCTTCTACCTTCATCTTACCATCCCAAGTAAAACGTTTTGGTCCTCAATAAATATACCACGTACGCCCACCAAATACAAAATATTATTAGTAATAATAATGTGTTCTAGCATCCTATCCATCATAACCTGTCTAAATACTCAATATGAATGTCCGAAAATATTCCACCTCTACCTGCACTACACACACATTGCTGTGTACAGATACCTGAATTCCAAAGCCAACACTAATGCAGCTATTCACTAACATACTAATCTTTGCAAAATGTCCCATATAACGTGCTAAAGAAATGTTTTCACCTGTCTTGTAGTCTCTTGACCTGAACCTAAAATCAGATGTTACACCTACTATAAACAAAGCCACCTTCTAAATATAATGAATTGTTATTCCTTAATACCATCCTGTATGATCCAAAAGAAATACCACACTCCTTGGTCCTCCTAAAATGAACATTTTCACCCATAAACCTTAGCACTCTTTAAAATAAAGGTCCCCTGTAATCCAACGAGCTCACCACCTGACTGGATTCAACCTTCAAATAAAAGCTACAGTTAAAATAGTGACCACTACTCAGGATTGACTGAAGAAATACCCACAGTTTACCTGCCAAATATACATAACCTCCATCTGAGCGCAGCACTCAACAGCCTGAATCCATCAAATACTCTCTCTGTGCTGTATACATTCCCTATACCCGATACTCACAAATAATCGCCTTGCTATCTCCCACTCTCTATTGCTTGGCACCTTTGTAGCACACCCAGCACCAATAGGAGAAATCATAGCGTTACGTTTGAATTCACCATTACCTACTTCTCATCTCGATGAAAAAGCACAGGAAACTCTTTATTCTCATCATAAAAGTTGTTACACTACAGTTAGGATTGAGCAAACATATTATAATTTCTCAAAAAGCACCATGGCAATCCTCAAGTGACTTATCTTTGAGTTCCAACCCATTTGCAGAGTTAACTTTGTCCTGCTTCTCAACACCACCTTACTGGGCAACAACTCAAATCTGGGAAAGATTAGTAACCTCTCTTAACTTTTTATTCTTTTTGAACTCTCTGCATTAATTAAAACCTTTGACTCTTATTCGCCATGAGAAATTCAAAATTAATAAATGGTTTATTGTCAAGATTTCTAAATCTACACAACAGATATATTTTACTTGATGTGTTTAGCTAATCTCTCCTCAGGTTGGTTTAATTCTATCTTTTCCTCACTATACTCAGGTTTTGGAACCACGCGTAGCACCACTACATGTGATTTCAACATATGAAAAGATAATATCACTTCATTCGAGAGATGTGAATCTCAAATAATTTTCGTATCTTCAACATTACTAGGAATTGATCGACCATTATTATTTAATTGAGCACATCATCATTCTTAATCCACATCTCAACTCATTCCATAAAGAAGTCTTACCTCCCACCTTTAGTGATAAAATGTTCTTGTCTTCGATCTGGTAACTTCTCCAGCAACATCTCTTTATCGTTCATTAACCACTTCTTATCCAAAGGATTTAAACTCAAGCATACACTTTCGCTTTGGCATGATAATTAATACACAGCATCTTCTTTCTCACAAAGTATCTCTACTCACTCATACTCTATTCTCGCAATCTTTTTATTAACTTATGAGTAGTATCAAATGCCACTCAAATTAAAACTATCTCGTGGACTTTGTACCACTCTCCTCTTCATCAGGTAACACCTCACTAGAACAAGTAGCACAGCCACATTAAAACCTAATTGCTTTTGGATACTGCCAACAATAAAACATAATCCCTCAAGGAGTATGACCACCTAACCAACATACAAAACTGTCACTCACACATTGATCACAACTTCTGTACCAGCAGCAGGTGCCCTACCACTATTAATACGGTGCACTACCCTCACTTAATTTCTTGAACGGTATCAAAAGCACAACTCATATGTGTTCTATCATTACCAGCAAAATAAGGATTTAGCACATACAACTGAAAGACCTTTCCCTGAAGCATCATTGCCTAGCAAGCTGTTGATTCCAACGTCAAGACTTTTGGTCAGCATCCACAAATGCAACAAGCACCTATCATCCACATTCCGACTTTCTGTGACTTATAATCTTTTATACCACACATTTGATCTCACTCAGTGAATTTACTTCAACCAATCCAGCATCAACAAAATGGCTTAATAAAGATATTAGAATCCTCTCTCAGCCAGTAGCAGTTAAATCATTCCGGGTTGTCTCTATAATTACTCATGATTACCAGTAAATTGTAATCTACCATCTCTCTTATATCATCATTCAAATAAGAAATAATCATCCTCTCCAAAGAATCAAAATACTCATATCACCCGTGCGTAATAATACACCATCCATAGAAGTTCTTTATACTTCTCATAAAAACTGCATTATACGCTTAAATTGAACCTCATCTCGAATGAATATCCGAAAACCATAATAATACAACATGCATGCTAAACCTGATGCACCACTACACGTTCATATAAAATGACGCTTTCAATTGTGCTAACTTGAATGTTAACTCCGCCCTCACCTATCCAACGAAATGTCAGTCAAGAGCATTATCACCAATATTTGAAAGCCTCAACCAAATGTTAATCCTCTCCTTGGCCAATCAGGAGCAATTGACCAAGTGTTACTTCATAAGACGGTGTACTCATTAGATACATCTACAACTAAGTCTACTCTAGCACTTCGGGATGGAGGGAACAACACTCAACAATTGAACCTTTCCCAGACTATATACGCAAGTTATTATCCTCAACAGATAAACCATCTCGCCTCCTTGACCATTAATAGAAGTAGTTATAATCAATAGCCCAAGCATACTAGGACTCATAATCAGTAGATTACCTCTCTATAACATAATCAATTCCTGTCTTCAACAGGTAACAAACATGCTGAAAACTAATAAAACCCGCTTCAATCGTCTTCTACTAGCAGTAAGAAGACACTATATTTTAGTTGAAATGGGGAGAATCTATATCTTTATTTCTCCAATCTCTCTTTGTACATATCCTCTCTTTAATAATTTATCAGCCTCAATACGCCTCAGACTTCGCAGTACTATAATTTATCATCAAGACTCCATTAACCTTAGTAGTTAATTCCTTCTTCTGCCTCCTCATTAGCTACATAACATGTGACACATATCTAAACACCAGCATACAAATCATGTGAACCATCCTCTCTTAGATTGAATACAACAAACTTTAGCACCACAGGGAGCAACAACCCTAAAACCACTATGGCGATTAGGTATGTCATATGCTGTATTCTCTCACCCAATAGGCAAATCAATTTAGTATTATTTAGGTATCGAGGTCTCGTGCATCACTCGTCCAACAAAAACTTACTATCTATCTGGCATTGTGCAGTGCTATTCCATAAACGCCCATTCCTCACTAACTGAGATACACGCGCGACTCATTACTAAGTCCTGCACTGCAGCAACATAAGGTCATTCGCCAATAGTAGGGACGAACAGCTTGAATACCATATGGCTACACTGAAATTACTGATATCAACAGGCTTCGCTTATCTATGGTCTCTACTTTAAAACCTCTTTAACTAAAAAGCTTAGTTGGCATAGATTTATCATCATCATAATAATCTACTACCGTCTGCACAATGTAACCAAATCAAATGGTCCAACATCTTTAGGACATTACCTCCCCTGTTCACTTATTCTTTGTAAATTTCTCTCATAGTAAAAATTAAATAATTATATATAATATACATATAATTATTCAATTTCTTTATCTTTTATCCCCACATATACCCCACTTATTATCTTGCTTATATTTAACAACACTATCAGACTGGAACTCTTATCTCAACAATAACACTATTATCAAACACTGATTCACCCAATACAGGAGGTCTTAATAGCATTAACTGTAACACTCAAGTTAAAGATGGACAAGAATTAAAAAGCAATATCACCATATCTTCGCTAACCACTAGGTACTACTATATATAGTTAATTTCGACAATTATTAAACTATTACGCTTTATCTCTGTTATATTTCATCAGACAATGTAACTGATGATAAATTAAAACATTCATTGAATATGCTAGCACCAATAGATGTTACTAATTATTAGGATAATTATATTCTCCAAAAGATTTACAACCTCTAAAACAATCTCTGCACCAATTCCTTTTCTAAACCTCCAGATAATGTTATAATGTTAAACTATTACATCTATTAAAAGCCTCATCACCCATTACCACTACCCAATATCAGGAATAACTATATCTCTAATGAACCACAACCAATAAATACACTATTACTCATCTCTTCTGAAACCTCAGATAAAGTAACCCCTACTCAAAGCACTACATGAACCAAATAAATAAGTTTTAAGAACCTAACATTATTAGGAATAACTATATAACTGGCAAGGGAGATCCATAGCCCTCATCACCTATCTCTAGCAGTGACACTTTCAGGAATATTATTAGATGTAAATTCTGGAACATTCAGAAAAAGCATAATCACCAATATGTTCTAATCCATCAGGTAAAATAATTATTGCAATCTTTTACAACCATAAAATGAATAATTACTCTAAACTTTTAAATCTTGTAGATAAACCTATATTACTTTAAATTATACATTGATAAAATGAATATTCATCTATAGAAGATACATTATTACCCATCATCCAACACTACACTCTATGAACCACAGTCAGTAAAAGCGTTATCACCAATACTTGTAACACTATCAGGTATGGTAATACTATCTATAGAATTAATACTACTAAACATATATAGATATATCTTATCACCCTCGATACTTACTCAAATCAACCTCAATAATACCATTAGTACCACCCCTGAGTCATTCCTACCAATACTAAATGGATATTCAGACATGTCCAATAAATTCTCACCCTCACTCAAATGAATCTCACTAACAGTATCATTCTCAGAAGATAAAATACTTGTCAAATGTTCTAGTATAACCACCCACCAACAACCAGCTGGATAATACTCTTTACGTACCACATTATAATAACTCAAACCATTCTCAACAACAAAAACCAACATAAGGTTCAACATAAGAAGATGAGTCAACATAAGACAACGCGCAGCAGATGAACTAAAACAATTGACTAATAAAAAACATATAACTCAAAAACTTATAAATCATAAGAAAATATACTAATCTCTTTCTTACAAATTGTTACCTCACACGCATGCACACAACTTACAATCTATAAGAAAATATACATATTAATATACAAAGATATACACACAAATATAAGGAAAAATTAATGCAAATATAAATCAAAACAACATTTAAAAGCATAAATACATAAAACAACATACCCCTGAAATTTACAATTTATAACTAAATATATAGTTTACTTACAATTTAATATTCTATCATATATGCACACAACTTACAAATCGTAAAAACAACCCAAACAATAGCAGAAAAGGATAATATAAACAAGAATAGTAATCTAAATATTGTAAATAAATAGTAACTAACTCATCATCAAATAATTATGAGAAAACTTTAATAAATATTAAAATAATATTTAGTATTATAAAATAATTTACTATTATTATCTTGATAATTAAGATGGGAAAATAGTTTTAATTTAACTTATATGTTAATAAGTCCTTTATATGTTAACTACCACTGTATAATGTTAACAACCTCTGTATGTTACTATCCATCTTATACAGTATCCTCTTTTATATGTTAACAGCAGTTCCTTTCTACATATAACAAGTCCTTTTTATACTATAATCCTCCATACATCTATCTCTTTATTTTCATACTTTACTTTATTTATATCTCCAATCTATCTCTCCCTGTACGTATATCTCATCTATCTCTATATATACTTTATCTTTCTTTTATCTATATCTCCCTATCATTTCCATATGAAAATAAATAATGAATATATATTTAATGAAGATGTCTATAAAAGTGTATAAAAATATGTATATTTATGCACTAATGCTATGTATTGATTATCAATGAGTTGCATTATTTCTTTTCTATATATAAAATATTTTAATTTTGATGAACTGAGCCTTGCGTTTATAATCATTTAGTTATCAATCAGTTATTATATTTGTCTCTCACTAATAGTTTAAAATTGTGTTATAAATTATCTGTGTAATTGTTTTATATTTATAATAAGTGAAACTAATAATTTAAAATAATCAATCTAATCATTTATAGAAAATTTGCATGTATTTGATACTCTTGCTCTTGTGAGAGTTTTATGTCATCATCTGATTTTGTAATGCCTTTTGTGGGTTACATATGATGGTGGTAAAGTTAAATATCGTAAGTAAATACCCATAGAACCTCCCTGCTGCTACTGACCCGATTGTAGATAAGTTTTAAATGGGAAGAGTATCGTAGTTATAATTACTATTGATATCTTCCCATTCCTTTGTATTTAGAAAAACAATAAAAGTCTCTTTTATTATTTATTTAATATCAAATAAATATAGTATGGTCATTAATATTGCGTGAAAACCATCCAAAAACATATTTGAAATTATAAATGTATTTATTATTGTTATTATTATCTACTATAGATATATTAGAATATATTTTATGAAAGGTTTGTATTCTATTTTTATAATCTTCTTCTGCTTTATTTTATTGCTTCTTGTTCTGAGTAGAATATTAGAATTAGCTTTCCGTTAATACAGATTACGTATGAATCATTATTCATTGTATCTTTTGATTGATGTATGAAGTAGTGGTCATTAAACATTGTTTTTCTGATACCAATTTAACAGTACCATATTCATCATTGTTATTTACTCTCGAGTCCATTTTAGTTTAATTATTTCATCCATAATACATATATCTATTAGAACATTATTTCTTTTTCTACATTGACATCACATTTTACTCCATATTTATAGTCTGATATATAGAAGTCTTCTTTGGTTATGTATGAAGTATGTTATACCTTCTTTAGGTTATGTCCATCAATAGTACTATTTGCTATCCCTATTAATTTATTCTCTTTCTATTATTATAGATACCGAATATAAATTTTGTCTCGATGGTTCCTTGTATATATAGATGAATTCTGTTGTGTTTACAGTGGTATTTTTGCCATTGACATATATTTGTTACTATATCCATTGAATTGATTACTATTATTCTATTTCCATAGGAATTAATTTTTGCAAATTCTCCGTTATTTTACAATGGTCGTATAATCTCCGTATGAGAATAAAGAATTACTATAATTTAATAAATTAATTGTATTAAATTCACTTTTTCGTATATATCATTAAATGTTCCGTGTGATGTTATAATATTTTTCACCATTAATAATGTGTATTATCCATACTATTATTTAACATAAGATTATTTTCAAATCCATTTAATATAGTTAGTATTAAATATCGAGTTTGATAAATATATACTTGTATTAAAATGTATTTAGAATATAGCTTTTTATATGAAACATTTCATTAAATAATAAGTTTGTATTATTTTCATCACATTGGATAATATTATTATTTTGTGATGATGATATAGCTTCATTAATTAATTCATCAAAAAGTTAATTCTTTAATTATTTTTAATTTCTGATGTGGCAATTTTTTTCAATGAAAGATTTTACCTAAATTGCATTCAAAATCGAATTGTCCTGATACTTCTACCATTGCGAATTTAGAGTTTAATGGGTTATAAATATTTTAGAACTCTTAATGGGTTAGAGTATGCGTGGAAACCATTTTCACAGCATTTAATTCCCTCTACCATTGGTAACTTTTATATGTTTTACCAATTTCGTATTGAAATCCTTCTGAAGAGGGTCCAATCTTCATTAAATGCTTTATATGCTTTTTAATGGTGTTCCCAAATTTTTATTTTGAGTTTTTAAAAATGAAATTAATTCTGCATCCATATCGTTTATATTAATTATAGTGCAAAGATAGCTATAATATTTTTACATTATCAAATATATATTTGTTAATAAAATAAAAAGAATAAGATACTTTTATCATATCCTATTCTTTAATATTTTTAATTAATTATTTCAAAAAGTATGGTTTACTAAGTATTCTATCGCCCTCACTATCATATCGCCAATTCTTTTATAAATCCATTTTCATCTATTTCTATTGTCATGAAATCTGTGTATGGGTCTTCTCCTCAAGTTAAGAAAATATGGGACATAACTTTGTACAGAAATAATTTCATTATTATCTTTATCAAGTAGTATACTCACCATCATCAATGATGTAATATATATGGGTTGATATGCCTTGAGTCCAATTTATAATTTTGTCCACTATTTAGATTGATATTTGGTTGCCATCTATAATGGCTGCAGAATAGTTCTTACTTTTAGGCTTATCTTTGACTTTTTTACAGCGCAAGGTATACTTGGAACACCCTCACCTTTGGTCTCATCGAAATCAATATCTTCTTTACCATTAACATCACCACCACACCAATCATATACACCAACATCTACTTTTAAGTAGTGTACATCAAAATTTCTTTTTACCGTTAATTCTACTTCCATATCATTTATTTTTCTAATTGGTTAATTCAAAACATTCTAAGTACATTGGTGTTTCTGTTATGAAATTATAACGTGAATATAGTTCATTATAATTTTCTACAGAGTGTAGTTTACAACCCTCGTAGGTTGTTCTATAAGATTTATTACAGGGCATCCATGTTATTGTATTATAAGTATTACTTAACATTTTTCTTTATATGTAGTTAATGCTATGAAAACCAATAGACTTCTTTAATGACATATATTTATCCTTGCAGAGTTTTAACTCTTAATGAATTTGTTTTTATTTTTAACATCACATTCTTTAATTTCTATATCCAAAAAGGCAAAAGAAGCATGTTTCTGAAAAGAGTTGTTCTTCGGGTTTAACTAAAGTGTAATCACATATATCTTTCTCCCAATATTCTTTCCTCACCAAATTCATCAATATGTACAACAGAATAATATGGGTATCCATGTTCTTTTAGATATTCTTTCAAATGTTTATAGGCTAATGTTATTGAATTAATCCTATCCATGAAATAACTTTTTAATATCGTCCCATTATCAGACCAATGTCCGTCCACATTATCAATCTCTGTAATTAATTCTTGATGTAGTACACTGCCCCAGAATCATAGAAAGCTAAATAATTGTCTCATCATCATATGCATCAATATTGGGGACATCCTCTTTCTTTGTTGATTATAATTTTCATTCAAATAATCAATTATCTTATTTATATCGAACATAAATTATCCTTTTATTTCTTTTTGTGGTAAAAATCGTGTGCTGTTTTTAAAAATTCTTCAAAATTAGAAAAAATATTCTTCTGTTATTCTATCATATTCGATAATAAAAACGTTCAACAGTATCTATATCCATAAAAATTAAAAGTAATATAGCCAGCTTTGAGTATCATTAGAAAAAGATACATAATTAACATACCCTCCATTTATTTTTAATATTCTGACAAAAATTAGAAGAACGTTTAAAAACATTCTCCAACTCTAATACCTTGTTGAACGTTGTTAATCTCATTTCTGCATTTTTATTTTCTCTTCTAATCATGAGTCTAAGTTTTGTTTTAAAAACATCTAATTTCTTTTTCAATTTTCATTCATATTTCTTTTGTTTTTAATATTATGCTACAAAGTTATGAAAACATATTAGATAAACATAATATTAAACAAAAAGCAAACAAAAATGTTTGCTTTAATATATTATCCTCCAAATACATCTTCATCATACCACTGTGATTCTTTGTTTCTCAATATATCTCAAAGTTATCACCACTTACAGGTCTCACCCATAAAAATCTACTTGTGGTTGTTCTTTTTGACCAATAGGACCATCTGAAACATTACCATTTTTATAACCATTTGTATATCCTCTATTTAAACGTTCAGGATGTGCTTTGTTGTAGTCGTGGTAATAATTTTTTTACGGTGTCTATCAGGTCTTTTTCCACGTTTACTACGTTTTTCTTCGTATTCCTCATAATATCCAGGGCGATGTCTATCAGCAGTTTTACCTTCTTTTTACGTCTTTCGTTATATTCTTTGTAATAAATCCCAGGACGATGACGGTCTGCTTTCTTGGATTGTTTTATTGATTTCTTCCTTATTATTTTTCCAATATTTACCATAAGTTTTTATATATAAATATATAATAAAATATTCTTATCACATTAATATTATAGACCTCTTTCAGAAAAATAGGTTATCATTTCATCGTACAGTGCTATTTTTGTAATTCAGTGCATGGTATTGATAAGATAGTGAACCTTCTAAAAATTTATTAAATTATCACTAAAAGTACCATCAACAACTGTCCACTCAAAAATCTTTTAACAGCAAAATGTAACAGGTCAGATAAATCATTGATATTAATCTTAGATTCATTACTGTGTAGAAGTGATAAACACTGTTGAGTAAAACGATAATTTTATCTTCTCTTACGCTCCATTCAATTAGCATTAAATCATCAATACATTTTTCCTCTATGGTAGACATATCTTTCGATATAATATCTATACGTGTTATTACATTGATATGTTCTTCATTATCTACAGATAATGAGACTTCAAGACTAACATCCTTATTAACTGTATTATAATTTACATATCCAACACTTAAACCATAAGAAAATTTATCTATATTATTTAACAAACCCATATCTTACTCTATTAATTCAACTGTTGCATCACATGGAAATAGGGGGTCGTGTAATATAGCCATAAGTGTGATACGTACATCATCGTTTAATACAAATTGATTTCCACCCCTTTCAGAGTTGTGTGTTAATTCTACTGAAGTAATCCTAAGAAAGTCCATTGCAAAATTTTTAGCTTAATAATGGTATTTGCGTAGAAATAAGCATTGCCAATGTTTATAATACGTTTTCTTTGTACTAAACTTTCCTGTTTTCTTTGTCTTTTCATTTTTCAAATATTCCTGAACCGTCACATACAGGACAATCATATTCAAATCTAGTGTGAATCCACCATTATCTGTAAATTCTCTAAATTTACTTCACCTGTGCTATTACAATCCTCACATTCAACTGCATCTTGTAGAACGATTTCTCTTCAAATTTCGGACATGTATCTAACGCCTTATTTATAGCCTCTATGGTGATTCCCTTTTTGCAAGGGCACTCTAACACAGGAAGAGACACTCATCTCTTCAGGGATACTTATTAACGAGTACTTTTGTATTTATCTGTATAAGTGAAAAATCCATCTAGATCTCCATACCTCTCCGTACTTCTACATTGAAAAACGGTTCGGTATATTTCTTTTTATATGAGTTTTGTCACAAAACTTATTCAACAAATCTGCTTCATTCTTTATTTTCATAATTTTTCACAATTAATCAACTAATTCAAATGTATATACTGCAACCAAAGGGTTTTTCTTCCATCTCCTTTCTTTCCTACCTTATCAATTAAGGTAGCAAAGGCTTGACGTGCGGTATCGAATACATATCCACCTGTAAAAATTTTAAAAACACGAACATATCTATAACAATCATATCTTTCGAGTATTCCTCACATAAACAATCTTCTTTAGATATATCCTGTAAACGTTCTATCTTAATATCTGTAATCTTAATATGATGTCTCATTAATTCAGACTTTACAAACATTTTATTATTCCATCCTGCTGTATTTTCGTATAATCTTTGAATTTTTCAGGGACTTCTGCTCTTGGGATACTGATATTTATGTTTAGTAAAAGTCCGTTATCTTTTTCTGTGTATATATCTTTATAAGTTTGTAGCGATAGCTCACAATATCACCAATTCTTTATAAGGTAGGTGTTTTACAGCTTCTTCCAAATTACCGAGTGATATCCTCTTGACAAAGCGTCTTGTCATTGTCTTTCTGACCATTAAGTACTCTTTCAGTTAACCTCGTACTTATCATTAAACATAATCTTCTTAGTCAGCTATTCTTCTAATATTTCTGCTTTTAATCTTCTTTGCTTCTGCGAAAAGAACCTCGCCAAGGCAAACATCCATCATATACTGTAGTCCATGTGCAGATACTCACGCACGCTTTACTTCTACTCACAGGAATAAACTGAGAAATATATGTATTGAAATATTCCACATTCATTTTTCCAATACATGCTGTTTAGTAATACGTTTTTGTTCTCTACGCTTTTCAAAAATACTTTTTATCATAATCAATATATTCAGTTAATATTTCTCCATACTTAGTGAGAATGAAGTTTCATAGTCTCCTGTGTAAAGTTGATATATGTCCACTGACCTAAAAGTTGTGTATGTACATAATGCATCCACTTTGTTTTAAGTGGTTCATCGTTTCTATATGCTTTGCAAAGCCTTTTTTAATCTTGCGTGGAAAATAGTTTGCTCATAACTTCATTTCATTATTTATGATTAAACTCGTGATAGGGTATTAAGTCTTTGGCTTCTTCCCTCCCACATATCACCTCTGTTTCCATCGAAATCGAGGTAAACAGTTCCATTGTTTAAGTCATCAAGTGTTGAATTAAGTCCTACGACTATCATGAGGAATCCGTTTTGTGGGATCACATACTTTGTCACCTATCTTTATATCTTTAATATTCATGTCTTATTCCACTTTTTAAGTTTTTAATTAAAAGCATCGGCAATGTTCTACAGAAAGTTCTGCTACATCTTCAACAGATGGATTTGGGTTCACTCCATCTACAATAGGTCCAGCTAAAATACCATTCATTGCTTCCTTTGCAATTTCATACCTGCAGTTGTTTCCAATTAATAGGTTCATTCACTATATCATCATCTAAAAATCAAGTTCATGTTTCAGATAACTTTCTCTCTCTTCACACCACCAATAGGTTTCTGTCAACAGATGGGTTGGGGTGTACACTAAACTTTACATTTACAATTTCACCTGTATCTTTTATTTTTGCTTTCATATCTTATTCTCCTATTTCTTTATGGTACCTACATAAAGCTTCTTTCATATGTCTTATAAATTTATTGGCTTGTTCTCGGTGTGGAAGTAATTACTGGATGAATAATGTTCATTACAGGTGACACCCCAACAATCTTCAAATTTCTGAACCTTTAATGATGAGTCAATGAAATAGTATTTTTCTCCTACATTTGCTCTCCACCTAATCTGTTCTACTTGCTTTTTCTTCATCATTCCATTGTAGTCCACGCTTTTTCATGTATTCGAAAAGTTTATGCTTTTCTTCTTCTGTTGCGTGGCGGAAAAACACTACTATTCCATTTAATATTATCAAAGGTTCATATCATTGTAATAACAAGTGAACTCTTCATTGTAAACATCACTATAATTTCTAAAGATAGTCATTCCATCTGTTGTTGTTGCGTGCAAGATATCACCATCTTTAAATTTCTTTTCTTCCTCAAAAACAACCACATTGTCCTTGATTACCGCCTTGTAGCCTTCTGGGGATTTGTATGGTGTCCCCATCATTTATTTTTACATCCATTGCCATTTTGTTTTATTTAATATAATTCTTGTTGATAGATAAATCTTGCTTGTTGTTTTTGTTAATTCCATACTATTCTTCTATGCCTAAAGTGTCGGTAAGAAAGGAAGAGATGTAATCATTGGACCTCTTCACTGAAGCAAGAGAACTATCCATGTTGTTGTAAGCTAGCATCGTCCACTGCTTTTACCATTTCATTTATCAACCTCACAATATGCTTTTCAAATTCTCAAAAACGTTCTTCGTCAACGGAAGTATCACCTGTAGGTTCTATTCTACCAACTAATTTATCAACTACGTCTATCAGTTCCATAATTATTTACCTTTTATGTTTCTTTTTCTTTTACTTGCATGAGGTGTTGAACCTTTACGACATTTACCATTGTTAAAATAGCACTCTTTTTAATTTACTATTCAGATAATCTACCATACCATTAGTATGTAATGCTATATCATTTGCAATTTTCTTTTTAAATCTTCCATATGTTTACATTATTACATACGTTTCAAAAATCTGTAGGTTCAATAAAGCCTTTCTGTTCCATTATATACATGGCTTCTGAAATTGTTAAATAAAGCCCATTATAATTTAGTATAAAACCATATCACCATTTATTCCTATTGATGGGTGATATTCAAAGTTTTTATATACAAGCATATCGTTTAATTCATTAAGAGAATTATTAGCCACATAGAACTTTTTATGGGTTTCTTCAATTTTTCTTTTTCAGTTGTTCAATTCTATCTTTTAGTCATATAGTAAAATATTAATCTATTTGAATAAATTATAAGCTATAAGTCCGCCAAACATACCCCAACCACTAAACGCCAAACCATAGAGAATATATTTGAGAAAAACGGAACATTTTCTTTCTTTCTTTTTCTTAGTATGATTCTTTAGTGTTACAGTATTATTCTTTGTCTATTACAGTATTGTTACATATCATTTGAATATTTAATAAATCTTTTTCCTTATATTCCCCTGTAACAACTTTTGTAATAGACAGCTATGTCAAAACATAATGGAGTAATATGTCTATTTTTATCCATTATAACTGATGCGTATTCAATGGTAGTTTTCTATCATCTAACAGATAAATTGCATCACCATCTTGTTCAACTGTGGGTAAATTTCCTTTGAAATCTTTAAAAACAAAAGTATTTCTAATTTCGTTCTAAACCTTTTTCATATATATTAAGAAAAATTCTGTTGAGTAAGAAAAACGCAATCCATCATTAATGAAACTATATGCATAGCTATAATTTCCTTTGGGTAGTCATTATGGAGATGATAATAATTATCTTGTCTTTCTCCATCCATCCAATAAGTAATTTCTTCTTTGTCTTCTATAATACCATCTTTTTAGAATCAACAAGTTCCCAAAATTTTTCTGATGATACTATATTATTATATTCATCTATTATAATACAACCTTTTTGACGTATAAATTTATCTATCCCCTTTTAGTTAAAGGGTATATATATTCAAGTTTGTAATCGAGTGTGTTGTCATCAAAAACAGATTTAAAGTTAGGGCTGAATAAGAACTGCCAACCGCATGAACTTTTCCCTAAAATGAACTGTATTATCAACATATAACCTCATTATATAGGAGATTTGTTTTTCCTCATCATCATTTCTTTTACTAGCATCAATCAACTCTTTCTTCCTTTTTCTTTGAAGGTAGCTTTTTAAGATAAAAGTTTGTTCCCATATTTATTATTTTTATTAAAAATATTATATTAGTATCGGTTGACTACAATTTGTAGTCTATTCAATCTTGATTACCTTGCGTTAATATAAATTCTCAGAAAATAAACGTTTAACTTGTTCTTTTAATCTGGCCTGCTTTGTATGCAATTATAGCAGCTTCTTCTCTGTTTACAAAGCGACCATTAGATGTAATGAAACCTTGTGTGGTTTTTATATTCATTCCCATCATTTCTAAAGTTTATTATTCGTTGGCAACACATCAATAACATTATGATGTCTAAAACCACTGATAACAAAACCACTATTCACGTTATAACTTTCTCTTGATTTAGATAGTGTTTTCCATTATCGTACCAAATGGCAGCACAAAGTATTTTCTCCATTACAGTGAATTATATTGTTTACATAGAAGTGTTAGCTTCCTCTTTATACTCTTCGAGTAGTTCATCAGGAATTTCGCTTGGTTTTTAGACCGAGCTCTGTTAGCCCATGCACTTACCAAATGTAATGTCGCAATGAAAAATTTGTTGCCCTTGTGTCATATATTATATAATTGATTTTTAATTAACATGAAAAAATATACACATAAAAATCTATTCATTTGAAATCCATTGTCCAATGGAAGAAGAAGATATCCATGATAGTCGTCTTCAAAATCACATTTTTGATAAATCCCAAAAACCATCTTGATATTTGAAAAGGACATCTTTAAGTTTATCATTTTCTCTTCTAAATAGAAATTCTGAAATATAGCTTATTGTCTTTTTATTACATGATTTACATTTACATAACCAAGATTACAGATATAATCTGACATTATCAGGGGTTAATTATTTCACATAGTACCATTAGTTGAACGATAATTGATGGTCTGATAGGAATCTAATCACTTCCTTATACACACCCACTCATATCTTTTTCCGTACTGCGTATACAAAGTTATTCTCTTTATCCTCATCTAAGATGATACATAGTTCGTCATTGTCATTATACTTTTCTAAAAACTTTATAATTTCTTTCTTAGTCATATTATTGATTTTTTTAATAACTCTGCAAATATAGTAATTAAATTATAATTATAAGAAAAATATATGTTAAAAAGTAGAAGAGAGAATATCAACAAGTATTCTCCCTCTCACAGTTCTACATTTTCTTTGTAATAGAATTTAATTTATTAATCATTAATTCACGCTTAGTTTCTTCCAACTCGCTAAAATCATTTGTAAGACGAATTGACTTGTTGTGTCCATTCCACTCAAATGTTGTAGTTGGATGTTCGCTCACAAGGCGATTGGAAACATATAAAAATAAATTCTGCCACCCCCACATGCTATCAAAATCTAAATTTACTGTATGAGTGTCAGATTCAAATAACTCTTGAATAATGTCGTTAATAGTAGAATCTAATGTTAAATCAAAAAATTGAAACATTTTTACCTTTTACTGAATTTGTTTGAGGTAGTACAGTAAAATCTTCTAATGGAACATTGTATTCTCTATTAAGTCTACTCATCAATTTATGAGCAATATTGATAAAATCATTATTTCCAATGCTAAATACAATATAATCTCTATTGAACTTTGATTCTCTAATTATTTTATCAATTTCTCTTGTTGTTTTTACCACTATTACGGTTATAAATTTCCAATAATTCTTCTTTAATTCTTTTGCAAAATCATAATAACCTAAATAATTGATAATATTTATAAATCTATCAATTATAGATGGTAACTCTTTAAATTTACTATTTTTAGTAATAATTTAAAAGAATTAGTATCAATATTTGGTTTACTACTGTGTGGTTTTTGTATTGTCTTCTTGTGACTCTAAACCATTTTTGTAAAAATAAGAAAATTAATTTTATCCATATTTTTATATTTATATTTCTACAATGCAAAGATAACTATAGTATTTTTCACATTAACAAATATATTTGGTTAATAAATAGAATAAGATATATTCTTATATCCTATTCTTTAAAAATATGAATTATATTTTATCGTAATACCAATCATTGAAGAAGTCACAATCCCAATCACGATATTTATCATCTGATATATTGCCATTGGTATATCCTTTTGTGTATCCTCTATCTAAACGTTCGGGGTGTGCTTTTATTGTAATCACGGTAATAATTTTCTATGTCTATCTTTTTGTTTTCCTTCTTTTCTTCGCCTTTTTATTATATTCTTCATAATATCCATGTTTATGTCTATCCGTGATTTCCTCTTTTCTTTTCTCGTTATATTCTTTGTAATAGTTAGAACTATGTCTATCAGCTTCTTTAATGAGTTTATTAATTTCCTCTTTAATTATATTGTTTATGTTCATAGTAGTTTATAATGTTTTATATTGATAAATATAAAAACAAAAGGTAAGGATAATATTCGTCTTATCTAAACACACCCCTACCTTTAATATTATTTTAATAATTAACTTTTATAAAAGAAGTCCTTAAATGCCTTATTACCATACTCTCCTTTTAGTTAGTCTCGATAATTTCTCTAATGGTATAAACCTCTTTCTTATTCTCACCCAATCTGTGTTCTACAAAGTCTTTCGTTCCAAACGAACAAGAACCTGTGATAACTCTGTAACATACAATAGCATCCTCAAATGATAACTCGCTATCCAAAGATAAGTGTTTATAGTCGCTTTTATCTCTATCCGTGATTTTTATAAAGCAAATCAGATTTAGCTTTTTCTAATGTATCTCCGTGTGCCCATCGTCCTTCTCCATCGGTTACAAGATGATAAGTATCTTCAGCCCAACTTAATTTAACGTGGTATACATTACCTTTCTGCTCTACTATCTTAGCTAAAAATACCATCAGCTTTGATGTACTTACCATTCTCATTCTCAAACAAATAAGCACCCTTATAGTTAGGGTTCAAAAAGTAACATGTACTTCATTATAACGAATTATCTATGCTTAACTAAAGTATCCTTAATCTCATTGTACTTTTCTTCAGTTGTATGGAATGTTGAACAAACCTTATGTAAGTTTGAATAATCATTCAATTTGGTACCACACAAACCTAACACATAACCACACAATTAAACCTTTAGGTAATTCCTTTAATAGGTGTATAACTTAAATTAAGTTCTCTATATACTACTAAATTATCATTTAGCTTTGACATCTTTGTAAAACTAATATCAAAGTTGCCATAAACTTCCTTAAGACCTTCAGGTAACTCGGTAATATCTGTGTTATGCAAATATAAAGTATACCCAAATTCCATTACCTTTGGTAATTTATCAAACTTACTATGTGAAAAATCAAAACTATATTTGACATACAATTCTTCAGACATCCTTTTTATAGTTGTATTCTTACAGTCAAGACAATCTTCTACCTTTACTACCCTTGGAAACGAGAAAGGTTTCTTCATATAATTTACAAACAACCCTCCATCAAGCTTTGTATCTTCAGGTAATTCTTCAATATCTGTTCTTGAAATACTTAACCACCCTTTAATTTCCAAACCTTTGGTAATTTTTGTAACACTTGAACCATTCAAATCTAAATAACCTAATACCTTCAAGTTATCAGGTAATTCTGTTATGTCTGTTCTTTTTTCCAAATCTAAATTACCATCATATATCAACTTACCATTCTCTTTGATAAGCTTTTTACCCATCAACTTCTCAAATTGCTCTTTGTAATCATAATTATATCATAATACCATTTGTTTATAAAAACAAAGGTAAGGATAAACTTGGTAATTACCAAATATATCCCTACCTTTTAACAATAGTTTAACACTTAGTCTTTACAAAAGAAGTTCTTAAATGTAGTATTTCCATACTCACATTCAGTTAATTCTATAATCTCCTTAACTGTATACTTATTTTTCCTATTTTCGCCTAATTTATGTTCAACAAAGTTCCTTGTTCCAAACAAACAAGCACCCGTAATAACACGATAACACATAATAGCACCCTCAAAAGACACATTCACTATCCAAAGTTAAGTCTTTATAGTCACTTTTATTTCTATCAGTGATTTTATAAATTAAATCTGCTTTAGCTTCGTCTAATGTTTCTCCGTGCGACCAACGACCTTCTCCATCAGTAACAAGATAAGTAATATCTTCACTTTTACCTAATTGGATATGATACACATTACCCTTTTTGTTTTACTATCTTACCAAAAATACCATCAGCTTTGATGTACTTACCAATCTCGTCTTTTTAAAGAGATAAGCACCCTTTATAGTTTGGTTCAAAAGTAACAACTATTTGATTAGATAAAAAGTCATTATATAGTTTAATACTATGTTCAGATAATGTATATTTTTATCTCATTGTACTTCTCTTCAGTTACTATAAATTTTGTACAAATTTTTATGTAAATTAGAATAATTCTTCAAATTAATTTTACGAAATTCTAATTTCTCATTAACAATTAGCCCTTTAGGTAACTCTTCTATTATTGTATTACCTAAATTAAGTTCATTATATACTACTAAATTATCATTTAACTTTGATACCTTTGTATGACTTATATTAAGGTCATCATAAACCTCCTTAAGACCTTCTAGGTAATTCTGTAATAGGTGTACTTTTGTAAAATTAAACTCTCTCCAAGTTCCATTACATTTGGTAACTTGTCAAAGGTACTTCCTGAAAAATCACATTTACCTTTTAACATACAATTCTTCAGGGCATACGTTTAATTGTGGTATCAATACATTCAAAACCAATCTTCCACCTTCATTACCTTTGGAAAAGAAAAAGGTTTATTCATATAATTAGCGTAAAAACTACCGCCAAACTTAGTATCTTTTAGGTAATTCCTTAATATCAGTTTCTGAAATATCTCAAAGTATCTTCAACTTCCAAACCTTTTGGTAGTTTGGTAATACCTGACCCATTCAAATCTAAAAACCTAATACCTTAGATTATCAGGAAGTTCTATAATGTCTTTTCTATCTTCTAAATCTAAATCATCATAATATACTAATCTTACCATTCTCTTCGATAAGTTCTATACCTGTTAACTCTTCAAATTGTTCCTTTGTTATCATAACTCAATCATTTAACTCTTTAACAATTAGTTCTCACAAAAAGAACTCCTTAAATACCTTATTTCCATACTCTCCATTAGTAAGATTTATAATTTCCTTAATTGTATACTTATCCTTCCTATTCTCACCTAATCTATTCTCAATGTAGTTCCTTGTTCCAAACAAACAAGCACCCGTAATAACACGATAACACATAATAGCATCCCTCAAAAGACAATTCACTATCCAAAGTTAAGTCTTTATAGTCACTTTTATTTCTATCAGTGATTTTATAAATTAAATCTGCTTTAGCTTCGTCTAATGTTTCTCCGTGCGACCAACGACCTTCTTCCATCAGTAACAAGATAAGTAATATCTTCACTTTTACCTAATTGGATATGATACACATTACCCTTTTGTTTTACTATCTTACCAAAAAAATACCATCAGCTTTGATGTACTTACCAATCTCGTTTTTAAAGAGATAAGCACCCTTATAGTTGGGCTCGAAGGTAACAAATACTTCATCCCAAACTGTCTCTTTACTATGTTCAGCTAAAGTATCCTCAATCTCTTTATACTTTTCTTTAGTTACTATGAATTCAGAACAAACTTCCTGTGATTTAGAATAATCTTTTAAATCTATACGACACAAATTCAAAACGCACACCAACAATCAACCCTTTAGATAGTTCCTCTATCTGTGTATAACCTAAAATAATAGTATTATATACAACCAAATTATCATTTAGTGTAGTTACATTTGTATAACGCATATCAAGAGTTCCATAAACCTCCTTAAGTCCTTTTAGGTAATTCTGTAATAGAGGTACATTCTAAATATAAATTACTTTTAACTTCCATCACTTCAGGTAACTTATCAAAGGTACTATGTGAAAAATCACAATACTCTTTAACATATAATTCTTCAGACATCCTTTTTAATAGTAGTACCTGAACATTCAAAAACTACCATTTACCTTAACTACCTTTGGAAACGAAAAAGGGTTCTTCATCTTATTAGTATATAAACAATCAAATTTTGTATCTTTAGGTAGTTCTTCAATCTCTGTTCCTGAAATATCTAACCAATATTCAACCTCAAGTCCTTTTGGTAACTTGGTTATACCTGAATTACTTAATTCTAAAAAAACCCTAATACTTTAAAAATTATCAGGTAACTCTGTAATATCTTTCTTCCTTTTAAAAATAAATTACCATCATATACTAACTTACCATCTTTTTCGATAAGTTCTATATCAACTAACTCTCAAATTGTTCTTTTGTGTTATCATAACTCCATCATTATTATAAATTTGTTTTATAAAACAAAGATAGGATAATATTTGTTTTATCCAAATATACCCCCTACCTTTAACAAAATATTAACAATTAGTATCTCATAAAGAATCTCTTAAATACTCTATTTCCATACTCACCTTCAGTAAGTTTCATAATCTCACTAATGGTATAACTATCCTCTTATTCTCACCTAATCTATGTTCAACAAAGTCTTTAGTACCAAAGAAACAAGCCCCTGTAATGACAGATAACACATAATAGCATCTTCAAATGATAACTCACTTTCCAATGTCAAGCCCTTATAGTCATCTTTTATTTCTCTCACTAATCTTAAAAAGCAAATCATCTTTTTAGCATAATCTAATGTTCTTCCATGTGACCAATGACCTTCTCCATCAGTTACAAGATAAGTGATTTCTCCATCTCCATATGTATCAATATGATATACATTACCTTTTCGTTCTACTATCTTAGCAAAAATATTGTCAGCATCAATATACCTACCAATCTCATTTTCAAAAAGGTAAGCACCTTTATAATTTGGTTTAAAAAGTAATATTTACAACATTACCCCAATAAGAAGCATTATGTTCACCCAAATTATCCTTAATCTCTTCATACTTTTCTTTTAGATACTCTAAATTCTGAACAAACTTATGTAAATTTGAATAATCTCTTAAATTGTTTCACTTAAATATAACTCATCACCAACAATTAACCCTTCAGGCAATTCTTCTATTAGTGTGTCATTTAAATTAAGACCTTCATAAACAACTGAGTTATCAGGTAACTTTGTTACCTTTGTATTATACACACCTAGTTACCATAAATCTCTTTAAGACCTTCAGGTAGTTCTGTAATAGGGGTATTATTGAAAAAGTAAACAACTTCCAAGTTCCATTACATTTGGTAACTTTGTCAAAGGTACTTCCTGAAAAATAACAATTATTTTTAACATACAATTCTTCAGGTATACGTTTAATAGTTGTATTCTTACATTCAAAATAACACTTTACTTTTAACTACTTTTTGGAAAGGAGAAAGGTTTCTTCATCTCATTAATATGCAACACTACCAAATTTTGTATCTTCAGGTAATTCTTCAATTGCTGTTCTTGAAATAGTTAACCACTTTTCAATGTCCAAACCTTTTGGTAATTTAGTTACACCTGAACCACACAAATCTAAATAACCTAACACTTTCAGATTATCAGGTAACTCTGTAATGTCTTTTCTACCTTCTAAAATCTAAACTCACCATCACATACCAACTTACCTCTCCTCTTCGATAAGTTCTATACCTGCTAACTTCTCAAATTCTTCCTTTGTTATCATAATTCTATTATTGTTGATTATTTACATTTCATCAACAACAATTAATCTACCACTATTTCCATTTGAAATTTCATCAAAAGTACTTCTATGTAACATAATCCCTATTGGTTGTTCTTTAAGATGTTTTGAGTAATAGAATTTAACCTCATGATTTTTATTTTTTTATTACCTAAAAGATTAACCCACTTATTAGTAATTTATACCACCATTTTTCTTATGCTCCTCAACTTGTTTATAAATTGTTTCTTCATCCCATCTCTATTGATGCTAAATAAGATAAGATGTCACTTTTTAACTAAAGCATAATAAACTCTTTGTATATTATTGGTTCTAATTTGAGTATAATCATATCTATTAGTATCTTTACATTTAGGTATATTAACCTTATCAAGCCATAAAAACATATAATGTGTTGTAGAATTGTCTAATAACCACCCTAAACCATTAGGGTTATTACATGAACTAACTTCCAAAGCAAAACTGTCAAAGGTATATGTTTGCTAAAAATGTATTATGGATTTCTCATCAACTAAATAATCCTCATTTTTCTTTATGAATAATTAAATCACATCCACTGTATTGTGATGATAAGGTATTTGTTCTTGTTATATTAAAAATTTAATGATGGGTATAAATATTTGTCAGTAAACATTGCAAACTTCGTCTCTACCATCATAATCATTTTTACGTTTACTTTTTCATTACTTTAACTTAACAACCAAAACTTACGCATAAGTATTTATCGCATGCATTTCCACCTTTTAATGGAAGCAAAAATTGTCCTTCAAAATCGTCATCCCAACCAATGAGTATGGGTAAAACCGATACCACCTTCAACTGAGAGATCAAGTTTTTAGATAGTGCTTCATTATTATCTAAATCTTTTTGATATTCTATAACATAATTTATTACTATGTATCTCCATATCAACGTTTACATAATCAATATATTGAAGATTTGATATACTATTAGTACTAACCATTTCACATAAATTCCGTATATTAAAATCAATTGGATTTTCAGACAAATAATCAATTATTTCTTTGTAAACTATATATCTTTTTCAATAGATGTATATGTAAAACCATCTTTTGCTTCTTCATCTATCTCAATCTAATATATCATCATCGTCATTAAATCTATTCAATAAATCTATTAAATCTTTCTTTTTCATTGTTATTATATATATTACAAAAAGAAACTTCTAAAATTCTACATCACCATACTCACCTTCTAGTAAGTTTTATAATCTCACTAATAGTATATTCATCTTTCTTCTCACCTAACCTATTTTCGATAAAGTCCTTCGTACCAAAGGAACAAGCACCTGTGATTACTCTATAACATACAATTAGCGTCCTCAAATGACAATTCACTATCTAAAGTCAAGTTTCCATAGTCACTTTATCTCTATCAGTTATCTTATAAAGTAGGGTCAGCTTAGCCTCATCTCAAAAGTTTCTCCGTGCGCCCAATTACCTTCACCATCAGTAATAAGGTATGTAATCTCTCCATCTCCATACATATCAATGTGATATAGATTGCTCTGCTCTAATATCTTAGCAAAATTTTCATCAGCTTTGATGCTATCTACCATCCTCATTTTTCATGTACAAATAAGTACCTTTGTAGTTTGGTTCCAAAAAGTAACATGTGTTTCATTTGCACCATTCCTAAGCTATAATTTTTATGCTTAGCTAAAGTATCTTTTATCTCATTGTACTTCTTTTCAGTTGTTACAAAACTTGAACAAACCTTATGTAAATTTGAATAATCTTTTAAATTGGTATTACGCAAAAATCTAACTCATCACCAACAATTAATCCTTTAGGTAACTCTTCTATTTGTGTGTTACATAAATAAAGTTCTTCATATACAAACCAAATTATCAGGTAATTTTGTTACCTTTGTATCACTAATATCAAATCTACCATAAACTTCCTCAATCCCTTTGGGTATTTTTGTAATATGTGTATCATTCAAATATAAAGAATACCCAACTTCCATTACATTTGGTAACTTGTCAAACGTACACCCTGAAAAATTACAAAATATATCCAACATATAATTCTTCAGGCATAAGTTTAATAGATGTATTTTTACAAATAACTCCACTATCTACCTTTAATACCTTCCGAAAAAGAAAGGTTTATTCATATTACAGACATACAAATCATCAAATTTTATATCTTCAGGTAGTTCTTCAATATCAGTCCCTGAAATATCTAACCAACATTCAACTTCGAGGTCCTTTTTGGTAACTTGATAATATTTGAACAACGTAAATTCAACCATCCGAATACTTTTTAAATTATCGAGGCAATTCTGTAATATCTTTTCTTCCTTTTTAAATCCAAATTATCTTTATATACTAACTTACCTTCTTCTTCAATAAGTTCTATACCTGCTAACTTCTCAAATTGGTCCTTTGTTATCATAATTCCATAATTTAACACTTTATTAACACTTAGTCCTTACAAAAGAAGTCCTTAAATGTCTTATTGCCATACTCTCCTCTCAGTTAGGTCTATAATCTCACTAATGGTATAACTACCCTTCTTATTTTTACCCAATCGATGTTCTATAAAGTCCTTAGTTCCAAGCAGCAAGCACCTGTAATGACACGATAGCAAACAATAGCTTCTTTAAAGATAACTCACTATCCAAAGATAAGCCCTTATAATTACCTTTTATTTCTTTCACCAATCTTATAAAGCAAATCATCTTTAGCTTTTTCTAAAGTAACTCCATGTGACCAATAACGTTCTCCGTCTGTTAAAAGATAAGTGATATCTTCACTCCCACTTAATTTAACGTGGTATACATTTCCTTTCTGCTCTACTATCTTTAGCAAATATTTCGTCAGCCTTGATATACTTTCCACTTTCATTCTCAAAGAGGTAAGCACCCTTATAGTTTGGTTCAAAAGTAACACGTATATTATTATTGTTATCATAATAATATTCATTATAAGGTTTAAAAACTATGTTTAGTTAATGTATCTTTTTATCTCATTATACTTCTCTTCAGTTACTATAAAATTTTGTACAAACTTTATGTAATTTAGAATAATCTTTCAATTTGGTATCCTCCAAATATAACTCATTACCAACAATGAATCCTTCCAGGTAATTCTTCTATTGGTGTGTGTAACCTAAATTTAGTACACCATATACAACTAAATTATCATTTAGCTTTGACACCTTTGATAGAACGTATAGCAATACTTCCATAAATCTCCTTAAGACATTCAGGTAATTCTGTGATATCTGTGTCATGCAAATACAACCCATACCCAACTTCCATTATCTTTGGTAATTTATCAAAAGTACTTCCTGACAAATCAAAACTCCATTTAGCATATACTTCTTCAGGCATCCTTTTTAATAGTAGTATATTCACAATCAAAATTACCATTCACCTCTCAATACTTTAGGAAAAAGAAAAAGGTTTTTCATATTGCTTTACATATAAGCTACTACCAAACTTAGTATCTTCAGGTAATTCTTCTACCTCTGTTCCTGAAATATCTATATAAGATTCAACTTACAGTCCTTTTGGTAACTTGGTTTACACCTGAATTATGTAAATTTAACCACTAATACATTCAGATTATCAGGAAGTTCTGTAACATCTATTCTTTCAGGTAAAAACTAAATGACCATTATATACCAACTTACCATCTTTCTCAGTTAGTTCTATATCAATTAATTTTTCAAATTCCTCTTTTGTAATCATAATATTAACTATTTGTTTTATTATATTTATCTTTTGCATATATAGAGGTACATCTCTTTTTATGTTTTTCTTGATTACAACTATTCAAATTAGATTCCTCATTTATATTTCCATCAACAAAATCTTTCACTTGTTTAACATAACCTTCTGTCATTTCAATGATATTAATATCACTATTTTGAGAAAGTTTATAAATTAATATAGGATTGTGTATTATGCAATTATTTTGTGTATAATCTTTTCTTTCATTTAAGACACTATATATTTCATTTACATTACTAATATCTAAATTTCTATCAGGTTCATCCATTAAAAATAGTATATTGAAAATTCTGATTTATCTTTATAAGTAAATGAATTTTCTTCATAATATTTTTAATAGGTTCTTTATTTTTGTTGCAAGTACTTCATCTGTACTATTACTAATTTCTATTAATTCATCAATTGGAAAATTCAATGCAGCTTTTAGGGTCAAAACATTTCTTTGAAAAAGCATATGAAGGGAATGTGTAATACTTTCACCTGTTGATTGAGAGGTCATTCCAAGATACGCTTGAAATTAACGAAATTTTTAGTAAATGTCTCCCTTTTACTAAGATTAGTTTGTTCCAACATATTAAAAACAACACCCTGATAATCACTATTTATTTTTAACTCCATCAGATAGTGCATAATTCCTATTTTCATCAAATAGACTAAAAATTAAAAATCTAAATTGTTAAAAGGGCATTCTGATTTTATGGTTTCAGTACATAACATGTACTCTCTTATTAATTTGAGTAGGTTGTCTTTCCACAACCATTTAAACCAACAATAATATTAACATAAGGTTTTAAGTGTAATAGTTTTATCATTTTTATCTATTTGACTTAAATGTTTTATTGGTGATGTTAATAGCATCTGTAAATTTTATACTTCTAATCATAATTCTTATTTTATTTGGTGATGATGCAAATTTAATAAGAATTATACACATATATATTTAAAGTTAAAATATAATACGGTTATATACATTTATAACTGTTAATATCTTTACATCATCCAGAGTAACAGATATTCCTTTAGATTTCTCTTTATTTGTTGCGAAACTAAAGTCTCTATCATTTCGTTACAATTACTTCTTCTTTTATAAAAGTTATCTCATTACCATTTATATTAACGGTATAATTTTTGGAAAATAACTTTATTTCCATCTTTTAAATATCAATTCCATTTTCTTTATTATTTAATTTAAAAATTATATACAACTACATATGGGTTATCGTCCATGCACCATGACCATTTATTTCATCAAAAGTTTAATGAAAACTTCTCTTGGTAGTCGTCAAAACCATAAACATTCATGTGGTATATTCAAACCACAAAAACACCCTCTAATACACTCTTCATCGAAAATGTCTTGCACTCTTTCAACCTAACATCACGTAATAATATTATGATTAACCATTAATCTTGGATGGACATATATATCGTGCCAAACTTTGAATGATTCATATTGTTTTTAAAAATCTAATAAAGCATCTTTTTCTGTATTTCCGTTATAAGATGTCTTATTGTTTATATTATTAATTTTTGATAATTTACTTAAATATATACTATGATAAGATTGTGCAATTGCTGACATCTCCCTTTTGTTGGAATGGTAAATGTTTTCAGTGTCCATCCAATTACCTAATGGTACATTTTTATCTAATGGAAATCTCATCATGGTTTTTCTACCATTCAAAACAGCTTTTTGTATGTGAAAATTTATCACTAAAATTCATAATCTTCATTTAAAAATCCTCCATACATGTTTCAGATGTCAAAAGATATAAACTTAAATCTCTATTTTCTTTATACTTGACATTGGCAATATCTTACATTTGATAGTTTAATCTTTCTATTACTATTATCGCTATATACTTCACAATATGGTATTGCAAATCATCAATACTATTAATGAGATGTGTTAAAATTACCATTTTTCTAGTGAAAAAGAAAAATAGTCAGCACTTATGCATGCAAAACTATTATCTGGAGTAAAGTTTCATTCTGTTCCACATATTAAACCAGAGACTTTTATCAGAGTTAGAAAAATTTCATCACTAAAACATATTTGGTGTGGGTTTAGTTCTAAAATCAGTAAGATTTTTCCAACTTAAAACAATTCCAAAGCGTTAGTATATCATATGTATTATCAAAATTTTAGTTTCATAATATTATTTTTTATTATGTCTACATTTCATAAAGTTCTTTTATTTTTAGCATCTTCTTCTGCTTCTGAAAAGGGAAAAGTGGGTGATAATAATTACCTATTTGTATCATATCGTTCATCATCAATATCATTATAAAAATCATTACACGACAAACCTTTAAACAAAGTCATCTATATACAAATAATCTTTTCCTCAACTCTTTTTGAGCAAAGGTTCTTTAATCAGTTCTCCTTTTTCATCATTCAAAGATGTTATGTTTTTAATGCTTTATGAAACTATCTCTTTTCTTTTCTGTTGTATGACGAAAATTCATATTTTACAATGTTCATGATTGTGTTAAATCTCCATTATCTAATGTTATATGTGTAAAAGGAATTGTTTTGAATTACAATCATAAGACTTTCTAACAATGTAGTACGTAAAGTTTCTTCTGAAAAAATACATCACCATTTTTATAACTATATTTTTCTTCCATAACAAAAATCATTTTAGTACATGAATATCATAAAATCATAAAAGTGATAGGATGACAATTTTATAATATCAATTACTGATGAGTTACTCACTGCTACTAATCCTTCCCATGTCTGTATTGTTTTAATTTATAATCTAACTTTCAACCTCTCTTGGAAATATTGCTCTCACTTTTGCTGCATCTTTTTCAGCTTGCTTTCGTTCCTCTAATAGATAATAATTACCTGCATTATACACGAATTGTCTATATTATCACCAAATTCATAAATTGCATCAATATCTCCTATAGTATTTATCATTAAATACTGTTTTCTTTTCTCGCTCTTTGTCGTCTTCAATCTCCATTCTCTTTTGTTTCCGTATCCATCGCAAAACCTTTTTCTTTTAGAATACAGACAAACGCTGTTTTTCTCTTCGGTGGCATGGCGAAAAGTATTTATACGCAACCGTATTTATATTCACTTTCCGTAATAAAAATGAGCACATCCCATGGACCTGTGTATTAGCATTCTATCATCGTATTTTGAGTGCAAAATATCGCCATTTTAAACTCTTCTTGTGTTTCTGATAATAATTTGATTATCTCGATAGTTGCTTTTACAACCTGTGGACTTGTAGTTTTATCACCTGGGTCTTAATTTTCATTTCCACTCTGTCTTTATTTTTAGCATTTAACTTTTCATACTCTTTTCAAAATTGCTTTTGATTGCCTTTTGCTGTCTCTTCAGCTTGCGCTCGCTCTTCTAAGAGATAGTAATTATCCCTGATTTGAAGTTTTATCATCAAATGCGATTCCTGGCCCTCTCTTCAGAAAACTTCACCGTCTCGACCTCTACAAATAATGTTCGCCTTTTTCTGCCTCCGTCTAATCTTCTCCATTGTCTCAGCCTATATCCCACTTTAGACCTCGTTCTTTCATCTCTGCTCGAAAACAAACGTTGCTTTTCTTCTCTGCTGCGATAGCGTAATTTATCATTACCCCATGTATCATGGCATTCTTTGCCTGATAAGAAGACTCATTTGTATAATCAATGCCGACATAAAATAGATGAAACCCCCTTTCATCTGTACCCTTTATAGATAAAAGGACAGGGGTAATGTAATCAGACGTAAGTATATCCCATCTTTAAACTCCCTCTTTTGCTCTCGATAATATTACATTGTCTTCGATAGCTGCTTTTTGCAACCTGTTGGAATAGTGATTTTATCCCTGCGCTTAGTTTGATTTCCAAGTTAAAATTTCCTCCATAACGGTGAAAATAATAATTATTCATTTCATTTAATCTCTTTGCACTCTTCTTTTAGACTTTCATTTTTCTAAACGCAATATTGACTTCTTTTGTAATCTCTATTATTTTTATTTTAAAAGTTCTCCATAGTTGTTTTATTTTTGATTTCTATAAGATCTTTTAATATTACTAAACCAAGTATAACTGTTAATAATTGTCTTTAAAACAGACAAAAGAGAACTCATTTGCATTTAATTCTAAAATTAATTCTTTCATACTTTTAGCTTTTATTTATTCTATTATCGTGAATATTACCGATTACTTTTTACACCAACTATAGTATTATCAATACTATAATCACTAGTTTCAAGATATGCATCTCATCATCAAGCATTTCTTTATAAATCCCAAGAAGGTAATGATAGTTAGACTCCTCATGCGTATCACACACTCCAAATACACCATCTTCAAATTTAACAACACTTCTTTACTATGTATATAGCTTCCATAACCATGTAGATGGATATCACAGTCAGGATTAATACAAAGTATTTAATTCATAGTACTCAATTATATCTCCTCTGGATTTCTTTCCATTTTTGTCTCTTTAATCCCTGTATACGGACCAATGAAGAAAGGTCTGAAATAGGATAATGTTCACCATCATATTCGTTAGTTACAATGAAATCTTTATAATTAATATTGCAACGACTATTGAGTAGGTATCAAAGTGTAACAATACATCCATAACACGAGTACCAAACATTTTGCTCTAAATAGTATTTCTTCCATATTTACTAATAATTTATAAATATACTATGACATTCAAGTACTCCCAAAACATACATCAACCTCACATGTACAATTCTAACCTTTATGTCTCATGGTATAACCTTTTTCTTCTTAAAACCTTGCAGCTATTTCTAATGGGTGATAACTATGGGGTCTTCCATTATACTTATATATAGTACCACAATCAAGGCTATCATGTCTTCCTTTTAATATCCTTTCTTAATTCTTTTAATGTATCTTATAGTATCTGTATAAAACATACACTTAGCTCAGTTTTACTTTGATTCTTATTCTCAATCGTAGGATTTCCATCCAATACTCTATTTCAACTCCTGATTTCCATCCACTCTTCCATTGAAATAATCTATTTTGCAAACTATTCCCTTTTATCTGAAACTTAAAAAGTGGTTTATATGAAGACGTCCCTGTAGGATAACCATCACTGTGAATACATTTCAAGGACTTGACCTTCTAATTGGTATTGCTTTTTAAAATATACGTTTTTCAAATCACTTAGACTTGGTTCTGCTTCATATATAACCTCTCCACCTCCTCAAGGTTTATCTCCCACATACTCTATATCATTTATATAACAACTTTTCCTTCCCACCTTGAACAATTTTTATGTTTCACTTTAGGGTCATTAACATTTCCATTAGTAAGTGAAGACGATGCTGCTTTATTTCTTTTTCTCTCGTCTCATATTTATCAATATTATAAACTATTAAAATACTTCATAGCTAAGAAACAACCCTCATCCATATATCCATCTAAGGCTTCAGCTTCTGTACACATAGTTATTTTCTATTATGTTTATTCTTTCCTTTTTCTATTTCTCTTATTTGCGTATGGCGTTGAGCCGCCACGATTCTTTTTAGTGCACATATAACCCCATGTAGATATTCGTCTTCAAAACTCTAGCTGAAGAACAAAACATTCTTCACATTACATTTCCGTAAAAATTGTTCGTGTGTCATAATATAAAATCTTCTTTCGTTATGTGTCCATGCCTTCTCCATTATTTTTAATAAAGGCTGAAGAATGTATTTTACTTCCTTTGTAAACAAGAATAATTTCATCACTCCTGCAAATAGAAACTTGCGGTTGGTCTTCGTCATTAAATCCCCAAAATACTAAGTGTCTTCTATATCTTGCAAACAAAAACGTAATTTTACTCGCTTCTAATTCTGCTACTTTTACACTACTTTAAACTCATAATTCTAATACTTTTAATTTTTCCTTATAAACTTTAGTTGTATAAGATTTTGCCTCTTCTGACTGTCTTCTTAAACCTCCTTTGAAAAATTTATTACCCAAAAAGTTCTATGCCTTATGGTGATTCCAGCTCTCTAATCAAAAATTCTTCCAATGGTTTGTTCAGCCTGCAAATGTCTACATATATTCCACGTTCTCCAAATAATCCTATTTCTTCCCATTTCAATTCAGGGTATATTCTCAATCACACCTCACGACCTGCTGTTGAGCAGCTTTCAATATCATCCTGTGAACACTTTATTTTCACCAAATGATATTTTCATTCCCACTTAATCTACCTTTTGTAGTCTTCAGTGCATATTCTTCTGCTAAACTTTTATACATAATTGTATGTTTTAGGTATTATTTTTGACTAATATATCTAAACTATTTATTTGTGTTTAGAGATTGAACTCTTTATATGTTTTATGAGTGTATTTACCTGTTATTTTCGTTTTAATTAACCATTCCATTTTGCATCTGTGAAGTAGTGAGTATGCACTACGGTCTTTAAACCTATACACTTTACACCATTACATCAAACACTCTCACTATAGTATTCTAATTTTTCCTCATACTCTTGTTTTCGTATTTGCTCTTTGTTAGCTTTAGTTTTGGTGGTTCTGCTTTTCTTTTTCATCTCATATCCACAAGAAGATACTATTAAACTACTAAAGCAAATTTAATAAAATTAGTTTTTCACTATAACCCTTTATCAACTTCTGGGATTTAATCCAATATTGTATATCATTAATATAAAGAGTAGTACATATCATGATACTGAGTCTTTATCACTATGTATAACTTTATATACATCTCATAATGATAAAATAACAAATAACTCTACCTTCTTGTGGTAAGTCCCAATACACTAGATTGCCAATTAGTTACAGGATACTGCAAAAATTCCAACATGTCTTTTACATTTACACTTATCAGTTGTCAATATTGTGATGATACATTGCCGATGTAGCTCTTATCACAAACTCTGCATTATACCATTTGAAAGCTGCAATAAATCGTCCATCATTTCTCCTGTGTCGTCATAATTTATATATAATCAATCAACTTAAAAGAGTATACTACAACTAAAGGATTACTTTCCCAAGTATGCTTCACACTCACATCATCACAAGTGAAGAAAAATGCTTTTGGGACTATCAAAATCCACTACACAATTTTCTTTTTACTATATAGTAAAATATCCCACCATCTCTCATAAGTCCAAATTCTTCCACGTAAACAGTCTCTAATTTGATATATTTTGTAACTGTTCCAATTTTCATACTCTGTGATTTTCTATATGATGTAGCACAAGTCTCGTGTTTAACAACATCATTGGTATAACCCTGCCATATATTCTCTCTTAGGGAAACCATTATCATCAAGCATAGTATGAAAGTTCTGAAGATTGCTTAATTATATCCTCATAACTTTGTGCCATTGATAGAATTTCACCATACTATAACGTGGAATAACATCCCAATTACTCCCATATTACTACTGTGTAAAGAGTGAAAACCCAACTACCCTTTATCATCAAACCCACCTCCAATTCTCATATTATCAAAATGATTTGGTAGAAGACACAATTTTTCAACTCGTCTTGTCATTGTCCCTAGTTCCATTTAAACAGCTCTCAAAGACGATGCTTATCATTAAACATTATACTCATATTATTCTTTCTCCATACATTATGACGAAACATAATTCAATAGATATGAAAAACACGAAAGAAACTTTTCACCAAAACCCCATAATTACCTACCCAATTAAAATCATAAAAGGCAAATACCAAATAGGTAATAATGTATAAAAACACATAATAATAATATTTTCTTAATTATAATTTATTTATGTTATATCGCAAAGTTAGAACAAAAACGTGGACTACCGAAAATAATCCACGTTAAAAATTCTAATGAAATAAATAATCTAAATACTCATCATCTTTATCAAGAATGCATATGAGCTGTTTTGTTGGAAATATTAGTCTCTGTTGTCCATGTCTTATTAGAATATTCAACCACTTTCAAAATGTCCTGAACTATACTATACAAAATAAGTAGCATGGACATGTTGGGACGTTGGTAGTCATCCAAATTAATCCAAAGTTCTTTGGAAAGCTCTAGGACTCGAAGATCTCACCACCTCATTTCAGAGTTGTAGCTATAATCACTCATAAGATAGAAGTACGTTTTCCACCATCATAAAGGTGTTTAAGCTTTTACAACTTGTATTGAAAAAGGAATAGAATTTTCCAAGTCAAATACAAACTCATCATTATCACTTTATAAAAATCATTTAAATTATTATTTTTAGCAATAGAATTTCTGAGTTATCTCTATACATCTAAATTAAATTGTTGTTTTATAAGCTTTACGTTCTTTATATATATTTACTATGATACTAAACATAATATAATATATTGCGATATTCAATTAAAAAATCCAGCCCCATATAATAATCCAATAAAAATAATGGATGAAACCAACTCTCCCCAAAAATTATATTGAACTAATTTTTGAAGTTCCATGTAATGCGATATGAACACCAAGTCTTATTAAGACTAATGATAAAATAATAATTTTACAAATCATAATTTTTCTACTAAATTTATCATATAAATCAATTATTGACATAACACCATCATCTTCTTCTCAATGAAATTTAAAAATGATAATTTCTAAGTTATTGGAACACTACTTTATTGTTAAACTCTGTTCCGTTCTTTTTACACTTTCTAAAAATATCCAACACTCTTCTTAATGACTTTTACCATAAGGTAGTAGTTGTGTTCACTTTGAATTTAAAAACCTTTTAGAGTCGGTAACAACTACACCTTCTAATATCATTATCCCTTTACACTATGTGTTTGTATATAATCCCACAATCTTTCACTATTATCTATAATAATCTCATGTGGCATAATAAAAGAGGTTTTTCTTTTAACCATTCTTTAAGTTCTGAAAGATATTTCATATATAATCACTATCCAAATTTGAATTTATTTTTGAATTATATCCAATAAGACAACATGTTCATCATTATATCGTATAATGTGTGGGTCTTCATTTGGACTCAATAACTTCAAATATAGCTGAAGCATTGTATCTTCTTTTCAAAATACTAATAAGAATATTAAAGTCATTCTTAGAAATGGTCCTCATTAAATATTCTCTTCAAAACGCTCTGCATTCTCTCCACTATCAGTAGACTTAGATGCGAATACAGGTTGATTATCAACCACTGATAATATTCCTAAATAACCATCTCTTTAACACTTACTGAAACAGGAAATTTTAAAGTTTTAGTTAAAACATCTTTTTAGTTGTTTCGTGTTCATTTAAATTAAAGGAATTTATCATAAGAACGCATTTTAACATCTCCTGTATTCCTATCAACAAATAACCCCTTGCCTTAATAGTTTGCGAAATTCCATTTTTTTACTAAAGAAAGCATTGCGTGTAAATTTTAATGAATACATATTATGCTTACAACCTTTATATTTATAAGACGACTATTCATCATACCTCTTGGTTCTCTACATTGTAAATTACCTGTTGGAACTTGTTATAGTTATCAAGACTGAAAACTTTATTCTCATAAGGAATTATTCTATCTTCCTTTTAGTTATCGACATAACTAATAAATTTCCACCAACTCAACACTATCTCTCTAAACATATTGAATGTTCAGTTGAAATGGTATTTCGATGACCATGAATTTGTATAAAATCTTGACATTTACTCACAGATAATTTTCCTCATATATTCATCAACTTCCATGTCATATCCACCAACACCCTTAATCATATCATTTGTAGAAACTAATGTTAAAGATGGGACAGATGTTAATCCACCATGTGTAACAAGATATTTCTTGTTATTATAGGTGAAAAGCAAAAACACTGACTAGTTTATAATATATCTTCTTCATATTCTTTCGAACTGATTCAATAGAATGTGTTTTTAAAAATTTCATCAAGACTTTCTTTGAAATAATCAGATGTTATAGTTTCACCATTTATAAATCTCCATATATGTTTTTCATGATTACCTTCAATCAGAATAACATTTGAATCATTATAATGGTTAACAAGAAACTCATAAACCTCTTTATTTTCAATACCACGAGTCGAAATAATCCCCAACGAATACATATAGAACCTGTGGGTCCTAAAGTCTCGCCTATCGCATTTAAAAAGACAAGTATGAGACCCATGTACATCACCGATAACTTTAATTTCCTTGTACTCATTTACATCAGTTACATAATAATTAAGTATATCGTTTATATTAGTTACTTCTTTAAACTTACTTGGTAATTTATTAGATTGTAAAATTTCATATGCGTTCTATTTCAGAAACAGGAACACGTCTTATTTCTTCACGCACTATTATTACGTTCAATACACTCTTGAAGACTTGCTTTAATATTTACTTGATAACAATTATAACGATATTTTTCAGCTAATTCTATATATTTAGAAACTGCTTTTTGATTTTTATGGGTAGCATCAATTATTGTAAAGTCACCATTTTTCATGCGATTTTCCAATAATAAGTGTAATGTATCCCACACTTGTTTATCAGCACGTGAACTAATAGACATACCACCGTCTTCATTCATTTTTGGTGAATGAAATAATAATCTTAAATCATCAGCTGATATTGTATAGTTAGTCAAACCGTTGTCTTTAATAAACTTTGATTTTCCACTACCCATACAGCCACGCAATATTAATAATGTACGCATATTTTTGTTATATATTAGTTTTATACGATACAAAAAATAATATTACATAACAAAAATAAAATACTATAAAATTTACAATACACCTAATAATAAATAAATTATTAACATATTAGTTATTGTTACCTTTATTGTGATTACCTTACGGTTAAGTGCTACAAACATCATGCTTCAACTTATACTATAATAGAACTTCTTTGTTATTACCTTTCGGTTAAGTACTGACAAACATCTCAGCATCATACTTCGCTAATTATCTACTCGTTGTTAGTACCTTTCGGTTAAGTACTACAAACAATTGGAATCATTGGTGGTGGTAGCTTACACACGGGTTGTGATTACCTCTCGGTTAAATGCTACAAACAATTCTTTTTGACATTTATAGCGGTAAAAGTCAGTTGTGATTACTCTCTCGGTTAAATGCTACAAACAATTTCCTTGAATGTATCATTTATTAATGGGTTGTTGTGATTACCTCTCGGTTAAATGCTACAAACAATAGACCCTTCTGTAACTATTTGCATATGAATAATTTAAATTAAATTTCATATTAAAAAATTCATATTTTTATTCAAGTTACTATGGATTTCTTTTCATTTTTATATCTCCTTATATATATCTTCACAATGAATATTCTCTTTTTAAGTTGTTGATAATATTCATATAATTAAATTTTTTATACTTATTTGATTTAGGTTTTTAAAGACAAAGAAATTAGAATGGTATTTTACGAGCATGTTGTTGTTTTTAACCTTTCCACTTATAATTCTTGTTTTAGCCAATAAAAGCCACATATCTTCAACTTCCATTCCACATTCTTGCGCTGCCAACATTGAAAAATGCATCAATTTGATGATTTACACCACCACTTATTGTAGGTTGTAATTTAAACTACATATACCATCATCTTTAGTACTCTTGCGGCTTCACTTTATCCAATGATAGTAACTTCTATATAATTCAGAAACTGGATAATAGTAATGAAATCTCTTACTGATTATATTAGTTTTTATCACTATCTTCATTAAGAGATGGTCCTGTTGAAACAACAAATGGTAAGTCTATTACAATTGAACTAATTGAGTTATTATCAAGTGGTAGTTCTACCAAGCGGTTCAATCTTTATACAATCTTCCACTGTAGAAAGACATCAAACTTGTGTATGGGAGGAGGTATTACAATACTACTTTCACCATCACCACTTTTTTAATATTAAACTCACCATAAAAACACCCTTTGCTATAGGTCATATCACATCTCAAATGGTTTACCATTGTTATGCATTTGTATAATTTGATAAAAGTATCTCATGTTGATTGTAAGATATATTTTTTAACTACTTCCATCTTATTCAATATTTTTCTTTTTACTGTGTTCAATATAAACATCATATGATGCCTTAATAAATTCTTCAATTACATCATCATTATAAAAACAATCTATATGATGATTAAACTGAACAAAAACGTGCAACACCATAAACATTATCTATAAAATTAAACACTGCTTGTCCATCTCTCCATCCTTTTTGGTTTAAGTTGAACAAAAAGACAATACATCTTTCTAAAATCATCAAATGTCATTACCATAATCATATTAATTTAATTAATGGTACAAAGTTAATAAATTATTTTTAATAAAGGTGCTAAAAACCTTTTTAACTTATTTCCCTCAATGTATCCGTACAATGTACATAATACATTTTCATCTCTATCATATAGGATTGTACTGAGGTATTGCTTTTTATTTTGTACCATTAAAGAAATCTTTCCACATATTCAACATCTTTAAATATAAAATTTTTATATTCTTCATCGTTTTTAGTGAATTAAAAACTTCATCATATTTTTACTATAATGATTAGTCTATCACCCTATCTTTATAATCTTGTTCAATTGGTTCATTTCTTTACTCTCCGTATAACTTTTGTTTTTTCCCTTTTCATTAAACTACCAAAAAGCATCAATTGCATTTTGTGGTTGTGCATTATTAGATATGACAAATTCATTTTTGGTTCTACCCATTAAGTATTGATGAATGGTCAATTGTTGTTGCACTTTCAATAATTTCTCTTGCTTGTTCAATTGTTGAAATTTTATTTCTATCCTTTCCATAGAGATAACTCAACCATCATTCTTTTGGTCTTTAATGTATTTATTGTTTCGGGGTTAAAAGTATCAAAACCTTTAAATTCTTTTCATCTAAAAAACCTAAGATATTTTTGTTCTTGTAGTGCAACATACATTAGGTTTTCTTCTTGTTCTACCTCCCATTTCCTTTTTTGGCTGCTTTTTGGAGGTAATAATGACTTACAAAACTATGTAAACATTTGGTGCTTCAAGACCCTTAGACTTATGTATTGTTGATAGTGTTATACCTTTTTCTTTATTATCAACAAAAATACTTTTTAACACGTTCTACTAACTTAGTAGCTGTATTAATGTCGTAAGATAAAAACTTCAAGGGACTTTTATTTCATCAAGTTTTGATGAGATGGTTGGATGTTTAATGCTTCTTCCTCCTTTATATTTTGTTTTCTTACAGTTTCACGTAATAAGTCAAAGAATGTATCATACAGTTTGAAAAACCCTTGTTTATTTAATGTTAAATTCAAGTCTTTTTCTTTGTTCCTTTTCATAACCCTTACTAAGTTTGATGAAAAATCTTTACCTAATATTTTTTTGCTCCTGCCCATAATAATTCCACATATATTTCGTGCAAGAGGTGCATTGTTACGACATAGTACCATATCACCATCTTGAACAGTTGTTAATAGATACATTTTCTAAAACCTGTCCTCTATTTATATTATATTCAATTGTTGGAACAAGATGATGAACATATTCAACAATGTTTTTAGGACATCTATAACTTATAGATAATGGAAAAGGTGTAGTATCTTCCATTTCTATTAATTTATCAAAGGCTTCAGAGTCAGCACCTGAAAAAGAATAAATTGCTTGTGCTTTATCACCGAAAAATAACATTCTTGATGCCCATTTTTCACAAGTGAGATAACATATCTTTTTCAATCATATTTAAGTCTTGACACTCATCTACAATAATCCAATCATATTTATAAAATTTACTGTCAAGATATAATGCATTTGGTAACCACACCATATCACCAAAATCAATTTCATTTAGATTTGTTTTGCCCCATTCCAATACTTTTATTGTAACTTCTTTTTCATCAGCAATACAATCAATACCATATCTTTCACACACTTTCTCCAAATCTTCAACAGTTTGTGAAAAGATAACATCTCACTACATTTACAAGGTTTGAAATATTTGAGATATATTGATTAAATAACTTACCTAATCTATAAGTATTTATTGTTGATAATTGAGCAATACAAGTATATATATAATTAATATACTTACGTTCATTTGGTGATTGTTTTGAAAATTTATTATTATAATTAGCGTTTAGAATTTTTATACCCTAAACTATGAAAAGGTCTCAACTTGTACATTCTGTGTCCACTTTCTTCACTTTCTTTTTAATCTCTTGACGAATATCTCTATTAAATGCAACAATTAAAACCTTTTTATCTGGCTTTAATATAATCAAGAGATTTAATAATTGTATATGTTTTACCTGAACCTGCTGAAGCTGAAATCACACCCATTACCTTGTCCATGTTCAACAAAAGTCATATATAGCAAGTTGATATTTGCTTGGTTTGTAAGATTTTTGGTTTTGTTACCTTGGTTTTTACCATCTCAATGTACCTTTTGATATAAGGGTGGAAACTATTTTAAATAGTTTCCACCAAATAAACTAAATAAATAAATTAAATCAGTATTTCAGTATTATAACCTTTTTATTCCTTATTGAGAAATGTTGTCATCTTCATGTTCCTCCTCATCATCTAAGTGGAACATATCTATGAAAATTAGCTTCTTCAAGAGTTTGTCATATCCATTACATATCCAGCTGCTGACATAACTTTCACGAATGTCTTCAAAAGAAGCACCATTACCAATCTCATTTGTGGATGTCTAAAAAGAAGCATATTCCTCTAATGTCATGTTTCTTTGTTTTGCTGAACTTTCAAATTTATTCTTAACATCCTCATTCATATTATCGATAACAGTATCGATAACCAAATTAAATTTTCTTGTTGCCATGTGATTTTATTTACATTTATTATATAATTTACAAAATTCTCTCATTTTATCTTTTAACCAACTGTATATCTTCCAATGGTATTGTTTCAATTGGGATATTTTGATTTGTGTGATAGTTGTTATCGCAACTACAGTTGCGATAAATAATGTTGTTCTTCAGTCATATTACTTATGTTTATATTTAGAACACATTTGTACTGTGTTTACTTCTGTTTTTATTTAATGGGTTATAGTAGGCTATTGTACAACTATTAATATATTGACAGCTTTTTACATTTTCATTAATCATTTTAACGCAAAAATTTACAACCAAATTCATTAGCTAAACGTCACAGTATATTCCACAGCTTCACTATAAACATCAAAATACCCATTAAGAGAACGTCCATTACATTTCAAAGTTACAACGACCTTTTGCCTTTTCGATAAACCATTCGTTTTTCCCTTGTCAAAGAATAAACCATCTCCTAAGTTTTCTAAATCCTTTTTCTTTGTATTCATATCTCTCCACAATCTTCTAAAAATCCATTCTTTTTCAACTTTGGTGCTTATTGTAAAACCAAGAAATTTTCTCTAATCATCCCTGATATGATACTAATTTTAAAACCATTCACAAGGTGCTTTTGATCATAAACAGTTATGCGTTCAACCGAATCTTTATTAATATAAATTACTTTTTCACTCATGATATAAAACCATCAATTATTTTTAATAAATTCTATTATGATGTTTAGTGGATAAAAATATCATAATAATGTACCATTAATAGTAGAGTTTTCTCCCCTAAATCACCTTTTTACATAATGTTTTTCATTATTATGCATATATAAAATTGAAATATAAAACCAATAAATATATATATGACACAAATGAAAATCTTAATAGTATTCATCATTAACGTATTGTTTTCACTTTAGAAGGGATAATATCTTCAAATATTTTATTACCTTCTTCTTCATCAACTTCACCAGTAGAATTGACCAATTGAATCCTCTTCTACTCAGTAGTAAAAGTTAATACTACCATCTTCTAATTTTCTAATAGCATAACCTTTTGTAAGATGGATAAGGTCGCCATAAATCCATTCACTATTGAAGCCATCAAAACCTCTGAATAATATTTCTTTCATAATTATATGTTTAATTATTATAAATAAAAGATGCAACTGCAACTCCCCAACCACTAAATGCTAAACCGTATAAAATATATTTCGACCAATAAAAATATTCATTTCTGAGTTTAATCAAATTCTAAAACATCACCATATCTCTCATTAAACTTTTCAGCTATAACTTCATCTAATAATGAACTTATACGTCTCCTGTCTTTTTCTGAAATTAAAGGTTTTAATGGTCCTGTTTTACCATTACCATTTTTCAAAACACATTGTATGAACTTTATGTGTTGTAAAAACTCCATACCTATTTATTAAATTCTGAGTAATATCAATACTAAAAACACCTCGTTCTTTATAATATTCTTCAGCTAACTCTTTGATTTTTCTTCATTTAAATTAGCTTTATTATAGAGTTTTTGATAATCATACTCGGATATTTGTACAATTCTTTCTTCCATATTCTTAAGATTTAAAAATCCATCTTTTATTTTTAACTCAGGGTGTAGGATTGTAATTATATCAACAAGTGTATCTTCTGTAAAAATAGGAGAAGTATTAGAATACCTCATCTTACCAAGATACTGATTATTATTGTCATAAATGTGGATAGTTTGAATATTTTCCCATATCTATTATTTTTAATTGTTTGTCTTATAGAAATATATTCCATCTGTTCTTCTCATTGAATAGCTATTATTTTGCTTCATTTCAAGAGTTATATTTGAACCCTTTAATGTGGACCACATCTTATCTTTAAGATGCAATTACCCTTTAGCGTTTTTATAGTTGCATTAGTACTTAATCTACTACTCTCGTGTGAATGTATAGATTAGTGTTAAAAGTTATATTCATACATAAACTTGTCATTTACTATTTCACTTTCCCATGTTCCATAAACTAATGGGTCGTCATTAGATTGTTAAATCTATATCAGAATTTTTAGAACATGAAGCCACTGTAACTAACATTACAAATAGAATAAGACTAATTTTAAATAACTTTTTCATATATTTTTCTCCCTATAATTAACAATCTTCCATTCTAATTTTTCTCCATACATTTCTATCTGTCAAAATGTAACTGTGGGTACTCAAATCTATATATTACCAATTTTTCTCTTATATCTCCATTGAAATATAATGTTCCATCTGTTTTATTAAAAACCAATGTCCTCTTACAAAAAGTTTTTCGGCTATAACTTTGTAAATATATATACATATGTACCATTACTATATAAATCTATTCTCTATAAATTGATGAGTAATTTTTCATTATACCATTTACCGACTAATACACATCATGTGTTATATTATCGTAATTATAACGATAATCATAAAAACCAACATCACATGATACTAATATGAATAACATTAATAATGTTACTAATATATGTTTTATTGTTCTCATAATACATTTAATTTTTAAATCCGATATAAAGATAATATATATGAAGTTACAAAAATATAACTCCATCTTTAACTTATTTTTATTAAATGAATTTCTTTCTCAGTTTATCTTTTAACTCTTGAAGTTCTCGAGTTTCTGAACATATTCTCTCATAATATCCTTTTCTTTATCATCCTCTCCATCTTCAATTTCATCGTCTGCATCATCCATTTCATTTTCGTCATCTTCCTTAATGATTGGGTTTGAAAATGTAATTTCATTAATGACTGTTGGAAGTGTAAATGAAAAATGTTAATGGGGTGTCAAATTTTTCAGTAGTAACACTATCAGCACCATCATAAAAACCTTTAAAAGGATATTCTTCCGAACTATTATGTTCTAATGTACCAATTTCACTTTCTTTAATATTGTCGTTCTCGTATACAAGTTCAGCCCAATCATTCATCCATTTAACGATTGAACAACTTTGTTGCATTTCTTCTGACATTTCTTCATCATCATTGAGATAACTAATATCATCATCTTTATGTAGAACTTCTGATATTAACTCATTAACTTTTGTCAGTAGTATCTTGTTTATCTTCTGTCAATACAGGTTTTTCAAATACAATTCTAACAACCTTCTCCTTCGAATTATATTCCTGACGATATTCTCCACCAACAAAAATCCTTATGAATTCTTATAATAGTTTCATAATTGTAAGTTTTATCTTTTTGACTCTATAGAAATAACAAGTCTGTCTCTTACAACTGCCCACTCTATGTCCATATTAGAAATATCACAATGAAAAAGAAACGTATAGTTTTCACCATCCATTTTTATCAAAAACCAAGTTTAGGTTCCACATTGGAACACTCATCTTTAATACCATTAGAGAAAGTTCTCTTAGAATTTCTTTAAGCACATCAAAATTATACATATATTTTATTTTTTAAAAATTGTTGTCTTATTTGTTTAAACACTATTAATATCTTCAAGATATATTTTCCAATTAAAAACTCTATCAAAAATGTAGATTTAGTTACATCTTCTAATATATCATTAGTTGTATGTATTTCCCTGTCAATTCATCAATTTCACCTTCAATTTTATATTTTTCAGAAAGTAAGACTTCAATATCTTTTTGCATATTAAGATATTGGTCTAATGAAATTTCAATTCTTGGTTCATTTGTTGTCATCATACTATATATTATTAATTTGATTTGATCTTGTAATGATAAAAATTTAAAAAATTTTACTCCAAAATTCTCTACCCTCAGGTACTTCATCCCATAAAAAAGCTGTATCTATTGGAATATATCCCTTTTTCAATAAAGTATTTTTCAAAACAATTATGTTGCATATTTTTCTTTTGTTAAATTTACTCTATATTTTTGGTGAGACACCTTCTCTTTTTAAAAATTCATAAAAACTCCTTATTGGTCACTTAAGATATTAATATTAAATCGCAAGATTAAATCTTTTGCTTGTTTACTATAACCTAAATGTTTTAAATATCCACTTGGTTAAAGAATAGAAGAAAAACGTGGAAGAATAGCAATACTTACCACGCTTTTCTTATATCATTGCAAAGTTAATAAATCCTTTAAATATACAAAGTTTATATAGTTAAAATTTATTAATCTCGTCTTGTATATTCATAGATTGTAACTAAATCATTTTGGCTTAAGTGTTTTTATATACTTGTTGAAAAAGTTTTTATCCAATCCATCTCTTTGCCATCATCATCAAGGTCTTTCCACCCATCTTTATCTAAGAATGCATAATTCCAATAAGAACATGAATAAGTAATATAATCTTCTTACTTTTAAATCTTTTGAAATATTCTTCTTATCTCCCATCATATTGAAGATGGTTGTTTCTTCGGGTGTTTCAGGTGCTCGTCCTTCAACTACTACCTCCCAAGCTGACTTATAGTCATCTGTTCTTGTATTATGTATTTTTCCCAATCAATGTCTTTGTTTTTGCCTGATAGACCTCTTTACCATCTTTTAGTTAATAATGGAATAGCGAAATTTCCTCCAATTCTAAAAAGTATGCCATTTTTCCATTTTTGATTTTTCTTCAGAAAGAGCATTTCCATCTGAATCATAATACATTCCTTCAGTTATTGCTTGGTAGTATTCAAATGGTTTCATATTACCAAGAATTTTTCTACGTTCTTTGATTAAATCTAAACTGAAATCAGATAAACCGAATTTGTTTGGGTCTTTTATAATTTCATCCAAACCCTTCATTGTGGCTTTTAGCATCTTTTCAGCATCTAAGTACTTGATTTAACATATAGGTTTTAACAGAAACATTCTTGTCGTAAGCTTTCATTAGTTCTTCAGGGTTATCTCCGACAACTAATGCTGTGTAAAAATTTACTTCTTTTTGTTGCTTAAATCACTCATTGTGAAAATTATTTATTAAATTACTTGTTTATATGGTGATTCACCATTTATTTTTACTGAATAAATCCATAATTAATTGGAAAGATAAAGCCATAATCTCATCTTCATCTCTCTTAATATTTTCATTCGTATAATCTCTGATTATATCAAACATTTCTCTATATGAAATGCTTATTTTTCATCTAACCATTTTCTATTATCCGTCTCCATTTAATTTCTTTTTTCTTATATCGCAAAGATACAAAATATAAGTTAAAAAGAAAAATTTTTATGACAAAAATGAACAATATATTTAATATATTGTTCATTTTTCAAGACTCTAATAAATTCTGTAACCATTTATTATCTTCAGATGGTTTAAAAACAATCAAAAACAGATTGTCCATTAATGTCTTTATTGTTAACATTATAACTACCAACTTTAAAATAAACTTATAATCATTTCTTTTTAATGTATCCTTTTCACCTTCTGTCAAATCTAATCCCTTCATGATAACTTCTTACTAAAAAGTTAAGTAATGGTTCTTTAAACATTGGGTCAAGTGCATTTAAATTTACATCATTATAAGTTAGTATATTATTAAATAATTCTTTCATACACATAAAGGCAGCTGAAAACAAGGTAATCTACCAAAAGCTTCATAATTAATGTTTAATGTTTTATTACTCTTTATTAATGACAATGCTTCTTTTTCATTATTATCATCAATAAAATTTATGAAGAATTAGTTCATCGCACTTCATAATATTGGATAACACATCTTCCTCTGAAATATTGAGTGTTTTTATAAAGTCTTTAGTGATAGGTACATTAAATAGACTTCTAATTTCTGAGATTGCTTCTCCACAATATTTATCTCCCTTTGTTACTATTTCCAATAGTGCTTTAGAATTATTAAATGGAAGATTTAAATTGAATAAATAATAGTATTGTTTATTCAATTTATTAGTTTTATGACTAATATTTTTATTTAAACCATTATATAAAATAGTATTACCTTGTTCTGATAACGTTTTTAATAATAATAATATTATTAAAGTCGTATCTTATCTCTATATGTTTATCACCTATTTCTTTAATATAATTAAGTAGACTATTCCTATTCCACTCATATAATTTTTGGCTTATCTATTTGAATAAATGTTGAAATATCTACACCTTTATTAGTTAAAACCTCTTCAACAGTTTTTTATTATCCAACGTTGTTAAATCATTATTATGGGTTGAATGTGCATTTGTAATGAGATTAGTCTCATCCACTGTAATGCCTATATGTGAATAGTCATTTTGATTCAGGAAGAGAAAAATCGAAAATAGAAATATTGTCTTCTATTAAGGTCTTTTTGTATAACCATTCCATCACTGTTATTAAAAACACCATTTTGTTCTACCTTCTCTACCCACTAATAGATTACAATCATTATAAGAATCAACTTTCAATATAACAACATCATCGATGTTATAAACTAAAGTTGTATGCTTTGTTTTTAGTTTTTATAAATTCAAGTAAACTATCTTTAGACCATTCATACACCCAAGCCAATAACATTTTTAAAATGTACTAAGTAAATCATCTATTGTTTTTCAAAGATGAACAGTTATTAATAAAAATTATGAATATTATTTTTGGAAAGAGTTTAACTTTTTGACAATATTACATAATTGTTTTTATTTCAGTATCTTTAGATGCATCTTTAGGTGTGATAGTATCAATTTTGAAAGTAAGATTTTAACATCTTACGTTGTGTTGTATTAAATCTTTCAATAAATGATTTAATATATAATATCTTCTCAATTCCTTGTAACTCTTTATATAATATCACTATTGAGGACTTTGATGTATACGCAGTAAATGTTTTGACAATTTGTTTAAAATGTTTTTATTCAAACAAATCCACGTCTTTAATTTGTTAAGTTCATCAAGTGTTACTATGTGAGAATAAAAACAATTTTTAATGCTCACTTGATAATTTATTGATTCTTTTAAACAAAGAGCAAATTTTTATCAAAATTATCATCCTCATTAGTGTTTATATTATACTTTTTATAATTGGAACAAGATGTTTATTATTACAAACCATAACGAATGTAAATAGATAATGTTATTGATATTATTAATATTAATATAATATTACTTATAACAGATAATGCACTCTCTTCATTTTTTTAAAATGATTGTACCAATTATTTGTGATACTCTAAAATGAATATATAATAAGGAAGATAAAACTAATAAATATAAATTAAATGTTTTTCATATTATTCAATATCAATTGTCCCAACAGTTGTTGTTTTATTATCCTTTTCAACTTTAAATTCAACTGAATTATATTCTCTATAATCTCGTGATAAAAAGAAATAAGTTATGGCTAATATTTTCACTTGTAACCACCTGTTTCTCTACCTCCTTACCATCTTTAACCCCACATAGATATAACGCCTTGTAGCCTTTATATTTGCCCTTCTGCGTATGACAACCAAACGGACGATATGGCAGAACAGTTAAATTTCACTTCATCTATATTCATATTATTTATTTTTCTTGTATATCACAAATTTAAATGTGTTATCACCTTCTTTTTGCAGTAATGACTGATAAATTTTATTCCATGAATCTGTGTTCAATTTGTCAGTAGGAAAAATATACGTCACCTTCTTTGTCATCATCGACAATTGTTAAATATACTTCTTCCGCCAAATCATTATCTAAAAACTCTTCATATACAGAACTACCACCAATAACGAAAATTTCTTTATTGGAAAGACCAAGATGTTTAATTAAAGAAATTGCACCATTTTACACTATTCACAAAATATAATTTTTGAATTATCATATTCTTCTGAGCGTAAATTTGTTTTTGTAGTTAAAACAATATTTATTCTATTTGAGTAATGGTTTGTGTTTTGGTAGGGACATGATATTCATCCCCATAAGAACAACATTACCTATAGTTAAACTTTTAAAGTTTTTCCATATCATTTTTGATATGATATAAAGTTCACCATTTCTCCCAAAGTGTACCTTTATTATTAATACAAGCAATTAGTTTAATCATAAAAAATATTATTTAAATAATGACATTATCTTATCAATCACAAGTTTACGCACTACATTACCAAATTCATAATCAACCAAATCATCAATCATTGGTTCATCTTTGTAAATTTCAGCAGGTTCAGAACCTGCTTTAAAAGCTTATAAATTTTTAGATGTACGTAGTTTCTGTGGGGAATCACTACGCATGTATCTTACATCATAATAATAAACAGTTAAATGTTTAATATAATAACCTGAACGTTTAACTATTTCCTCACATTCATCATATGTAAATTCAATATTCATAATAAATCATTTTTTTGCAAAGTTATAAAAGATGGTCAAATGACAAAAATGACATGTTAATAAAAGATAAAAAGCCTTGGATTAACCAAGGCTTTTGATATTCCCAAATAATTAATCAGGGCACACAGTTGAATCAACAGTAATTGTATCAACTAATGTGGTGTCAACTTTTGTTGTGTCATTTTTCACATTGCAATTATTTTTACAAACTTTTCCACAAGATGCAAATGTCATAACTGTCAATACTGTGAAGACAAAAATTAATTTTTCATTTTAATTACTTTTTAAAATTAATATTAGCACAAATAAACTTATAATCGGTTTATCCTTTTGAAGTTTATTTATATTCAATATGCTTATTTTTACAATGCAAATGTATAAAAAATAATTATACATAAACAAATTTATAAGTCTTTATTTTAATATAAAAAGTAGTTTTGATATAACTCAATTATCTAATATGAACAAAAATCAAATAATAAACATTCTACTTCAGATTCTTTATCTTCTTTTTTTCTATAAATTCTTTTATAATTCTTTTTATTATGTGTTTTTGCATAAATGGCAGGGAACCAATCATCTGCAATGTTTTTAAACTTGCTAAAAAGTTATTATAATGTGCATTACCAATTAGTCTTGTGGTACTTGAATACATATCTAACATAGGTACTTCATTATTTTTAAATTGATAAAGACATTTCCAATCATATTTTCTTCTACCACAAAAAGAATTTAACATCAGGGAATGATTTTTCTAAAAACTCACAATAAGCAATAAAAACATTCTTCTGACTTCTTAGCATAAGATTTCTTTTTGTATGTTATTCTCTTCTAATATAATTCTAACGTAACAATCTCCTTTTGTATTCAGAAAATTTATAAATTCAATACACTATTCTCACTAATATCATAAACCATCATACCATGTCTTACTTCTAAAGCGTTCTTTTTATTGAAACAAATGCGTAGGTCAAATAACCTGATATTATGCTCTTGATATTGACTTCTATAATCTACACCTTGACATTTTGCCATAAAAGCAAGTGGTTTTTAAATACCACTTTTAGGTTTTAAATAAGTCAAACTGTTGTGTGAACCTAATAGTTTCATAATAAAATAGATAAATTAAGATAATTATTAAAAAAATGGAACCTAAAGCATATTATGCTAAAAGATTCCATATAATAAATATTATTTAAATTTCTTGAATTTCTGCATTTGGGATTTCTTTTTCGGCTCTTCTATGCATAGCTTCAATTCTATTAGATAGCGTTTCTTCAAGATATATATCACCTTTTCAAATACTTATCAAGTGTTTGATATGAAAAAACCAAGACCTTGTTCATCAGTGACATATGAACCATCTTCATTTTGTATTTAACCCATCAATTGGTGTTTTATGCACTAAATCATATGGCAGACCTAAATAATCTCCCATTGCTAAAATCTCCTCCACCATTAAGTCTCCCAGTGGACTAAAATCGCAGCTGCATCACCATACTTTGTAGAATAACCTACATAATCCTCACTATAATTACAAGTATTAGCGACTCTACCATTATTTGATTGTGAAACAGCATATAACACTGTCATTCTTAAACGTGGTGGGATATTTGTTTTCGTTTTGATTACTTATATCACCATATTCACCTAACTGTCCCATTAATGAATCAAAAGCATCCTTAATATTAATTGTGTAATGTTTTTATATTAAGTGAGTTTACAAACCTCTAATGAATCATTAATATCCATTTGTTCACCATTTGGAATTAAAACACCTATAACTCTATTCTGCACCAAGTGCTTCAACGCATAGTTTTGCCACAATGGTTGAATCCTTTCCTCCACTTATACCTATTACTGCATTACAATTTGGTCCATTTTCTTCAAAACCAATCTTTAATCCACTGTATACAATCATTTGTTAATTTAGCAATATCCATATTTTATTCCTCACTATTCAGACGTTCTCTTTATTGTAGTAAATGTTTCTCGGTTATAAGTTTTTACCATTTTCGAAAAACTAACCGCAATGCATTTGCATCATCTCCACCATATTCATTATAATTATCTTTCAATAAACCATCTATATATATAAAGTTATTCCCATCTTTATAAACAAATACAAGACCTTTGTGAGATTTCTTAAGATTACTTGTATCAGTTTTTAGGGGTCTTTATATACCATATATTCCTTAACCCCAAAACAAGCATATGTTGCTTTCATTGCCACCATACTGTATCTCTTGTGTTTACAATCATTTTATCTCCTTCGAAAATAGCTGTAAAACAGAATGCACCAACCCAAAGATAACATTATTGGCAGCAAATTGCATAGAATTAAGTTTATCCCATATCTTTTTAATACATTTAAAGTACAACCATCACCAAGAATTATACCTATATGAGAATCAAGGACTTTAAACCCTTTTGTATTAACTGTACCACCAAAAAGTATCCCAAAGCTTTTGAACTGTTTTAATAACCGTTGTAAATTGGTCACCACTATCAGGACGAACAAGTAATTTACCATTATGTTTTCATGATTTCATTTTTACATGATGGTATTACATTATCAATAAAGTTCCAATAGTCATAAGTGTCACCAAGACAACTAAATGATGCATTAGGATATGTTTCAGTAAGCATTCTTTTAAGGAACTTCACTTCATCAGTTCCATGTGCATAATTAGATGAAATCACAGCATGTTCAGTTGATATTGCACCTTGTCCAATATGATTATAAGAACAATCTGCATCATAGAATTTATCAATATATGGAAGAGCACATACTGTTGATGTTTTGTTTGCAGATAACAACCATGCAGCAGAACAACGTGATGCTTCATTAATAGAAGACATTCCTCTCATTCCGAAATCAGAAAAAGCATTTCTTGGGTCAATATCATTATCAACATTTTTGTCATACCAATATTTTGCTAATTTATAATACATATTACCAATCGTGGCATGATTACAAGTTTTCCATAATTCAGCTTGTAAAATACATTCTACCCATTGTACAAGCCATGCGAAATCTTCATTTGTATTTGTTAATGAAATACAAGGAACACCCATATTAACTTTTTGAACCTTCAGGTAACGCTCTCAATGAAAAGGTAAGTAACCAAGTTTATGTAAAATCCTCAATATGTTTAATACTATAATTTCCCTCTCCAAGTTGAATATTCATGTATTTACGATAAGTGTCACGAATTGTATCAATTGGTACATTGAAGAAATTATCATTGAAGTATTCAATTAAAAATTCTTGAATGAGATGCTTGCAAACCAAAGAATACCATTTTTGATTTTTCTTCCTTTTCAAAACATAGATTTACGTGGTACCCAATATGAAACAAGCTTAGTTAAACCTTTATCAAACATATTAATGTACTTGTTTGTAAGTATCACATAGTAACATTGCATTAGTATCTATCATAATATTTCCTCTCTCTATATTCGTTAATAATTTCTATTTTAGAATTGTTTATTAAATCAGGATTACTGATAATTGTTTTTTTGTTGTGTAAATTTTATTTATTGGACTATTTTGCGGAAAAGTAATTTACCATTAGATATATTATTTTCACAATGTGTTATATAAAGGTCGATTTTTAGCCCTAAATCTTTTTAATTTCAAACCTGCATTATAGAAAGTTCCACCTGCACTACATATATCATCAATAATTAAAACGTTCTTCCCATTAACATCACCAACAATATTGTAATCAAGTATTTCACCTGTCTTCCAATCACGTTTTTTTAATACCAAAAGCAAAACTAAAATTATAAATTGAAAAATTGGTAATTCAGAATAACGTTTACAAGCACCCTCATCAGGGAAGAAAATGATAGTTTTATCTGCTACATCATTTTGTCTAAATAAAATCAAGTAAAAGAAATTCTAAATCTGACTCTATTCCTACATCTTCAACATTATCAATTAACGCCAATGATACATTTTGAATGGGCATTTTTACAAATACATTATCAAAATTTAATGAATTTATGAACTTAGCAAAAAACTTTTAAAGAGAAATTTTTCAGTGACATCTTTAATTCTATCCATTCTCGCATTAGGAATATATGGTAAGTATAAAGATATTGTAGATGACTTATTTACTCTTCTAATATAATCAACGCAACACATTAAAGTAAAATCTCATTATCACCTTCATAATTCCATTTTGTTATATTATACTTTAAAACATCGATATTTTCAAAGCTAATATTTTTGTGTTCCATCAGGAAAAATTCCCAATGGATACACATATATTATTAATTTTTATCATAACTTTTTAATCAATAACTGTAATTTGACAAGAACGCATTACATCCAAGGCAGCTTCGTGCTTCTCCTTTGTTAAAGCCAGCACAAGCTGATGATTTAACAATAAATTCTTTATCAGGAAAAAGCAGCCTTTTAAAAATTAATGCATTGGAAATAACACAAATATCTGTGCAAGTCCCAACAAGAACAATTTTTATCATATTTTTTTCAATGATTCGTATTTGTCCCCAATCAGGATAGCCAAATGTCAGTTTGTTAATAAATAAAGAAGGATTTTTTTATTAGATACTTCAGTTTGTAAAGGTTTTACAACTTCATAACCTGAAGTACCAAAAATACAATGTTTGATTGGTAAATTTTTACCTTCTGTTGTGTTTAAATAATTTTTCATCATGTGTATCACGAGTGAAAATAATAAAGTCTGATTTATTCATTTCCTCAACAATGGTAGGAATGATTTTTCAGCATCAGGATTAGCTAAACTACCTGTTACAAAGTCGTTCTGCATATCAACGACTACTAATAATTGTTTTTCATAATTATATAAATTACATTTGTTACTTATTGTGTTTATAACATCACCAACCACATTTTCAATCTGTAACTCTACAGAAATGGGTTTTCTTATTATAAGCACCTTTTATTATTAAATATAATGATTTTTATTTTTATTTCAATAGATATTAAAATTCTAAAAACAAAATATCTAATAGGTTTTCTATCTTGTTTATATAAATCTCCAAAATCAAAAACATCTACTTTTAAAATTTCATAAGTTTTATCGTTAAATTCACATAAAACAACAGAACCTCCACCTCGGATATTTAAAGTCCTTTACTTTTAATATACTTATCATTTGGAATATCTTTAATTGGTATACTAAACATGGGGGTTACCATAGTTTACTTTAAGTGGTATGTAATTTTTCATCTGTAAGACATAACTCTGTTTGTATTTTTAAAAATCACCATTATCAAATTTACTTACAATTGGGTTATAAAGTAAACTTAATGGTTTTTTTCACAATAAGAGAAGATTCACATAGTGTTCTGTTAGTAATACTATTAGTAATAAAATCAACACATTCTTCTTCTTGTTTTCTTCGTTGTTTATAAGACTCTAATTTTGCTTTTGAAGTTAATCATAATGTCACTTTAATTTTACGTACTTTAATTAATTTAGTTTTTAATGCATTTACAACAAAATGACATTCTTCTTCTGTTTGGAAATAATTTAAAGAATTCCACTGTTGTATATCAAAAATCTCTTCCAAGTTCTTTTTCTTTTTATAATATCAAATTTATGATTAAAATAAAAATATTCATCATTTATCTTCGCTCTCCATCTATAACGTTCAAGTTGTTTCTTATTGGTATTCCACATCAAACCAATCTTATTTAATCTTTTGGTTAAATCAACTTTATCATTATCTGATGCGAGTTCAAAATTATTAGAGAACCAATCTTTATTACTAAAATTGGATGTATTATAATATGTAGTGAATGTTAATTTATTTTTATCATCATAAGATTTAAATATAACTAATGTATCAGAATATAAACTTTTTAAAAATGTCACCATCATTATATGGCAAAGCTGTTTGTTTTTCTGTGTTCACTGTTTAATTCTTATTGATTTATATTCTTTGCGTAAAGGGGATTAACCTAAACGCAAAGATTTTTTTAATCAAAATTATTGTGGTGCATTTCCATATTTTGGAATTTGCGGTGCCTCATTTAAATCATCAAAAGATGTTGCATCTTTTAGGATTATAAGTACCACCTCTGATTTACATGTAATTCACCATGTTTTGTTGAAGCCGCTAAAATTGTCTCACTATCAAAAGAGATTGATTTACTTTTTGGCTTTAAATAATTTTTCATACTATTCTGTTATTATTTTATTTATTCCTTGAAATTATAAATATTAGAAAATATAATTAAAGTATAAAATCAGTATTAATCAAAAATTTTTCTAAATTCCTTTCCTCCATACTCACCTTCTGTTAATTCAATTATATCAGCAATAGTATATTTATCTTTAATATTTTTATCAAATTTATTATTAATAAATCTCTTAATATCAAATGAGCCAGCACCTGTGATAACACGATAGCATACAATAGCATCTTCAAATGATAACTCATTATCCAACATCAAGTTCTCATAATCACTCTTATCTCTCTCACTTATCTTAAAAATTAAGTCAGCCATTGCTTCAACCAAAGTATCACCATCTGACCATTTACCTTTACCATTGGTTACAAGGTATGTAATTTCATTACTACCATATACTTGTATTTGGTATACATTGCCCTTCTGTTCTACTATCTTTCCAAAAATTTGCCCAGCTTTGATATATTTACCATTCTCATTTTCAAAGAGATAAGCACCCTTATAATTTGGTTCAAAGGTAACACGTACTTCATTATAACACATTATATTTCCTTTGTTATACTTTGTATGTTTAGGTAAACTATCCTTTATCTTATTATATTTGTCTTCATTTACTATGAATTCAGAACAAACTTTATGTAAGTTAGAATAATCTTTTAAGTTGACATTTCTTAAATCAAATGTACGCCTAACAATCAATCCTTTAGGTAATTCATTAATATGAGTACCACCCAATATAAGTTCATCATATACAACTAAATTTTTCATTTAATATTTTTACATTTGTCTTAGCGATATTAAAGCCTACCATAAACCTCCTTAAGTCCTTTAGGTAATTCTGTAATAGGTGTATCATACAAGTCCAAACGGTATCTAATTTTTCATTACCTTTGGTAAGTTACCAAAGGTACTTTTGACAAATCACAATAACCATTGACATACAATTCTTCAGGCATCCTTTTAATACTTATACATGTACATTCAAAATTACCATTTACCTTAACTATCTTAGGAAAGAAAAAGGTTTATTCATAATTTTTAAAAACAAATCACCACCAAGCTTTATATCTTCAGGTAGTTCTTCAATATCAGTCCCTGAAATATCTAAAAACCTTCAACTTCCAAACCTTTTTGGTAATTTAGTGATACCTGAATTATGTAAATCTAAATAACCTAATACCCTTTAAATTATCAGGGTAACTCTGTTATATCTTTTCTACCTTCTAAATATAAATCACTATCATATACTAACTTACCATCTTGTTCAATAAGTTCTGTACCTAATAACCTCTCAGATTGTTCTTTTTGTTAATTTATTTACTTGTTGTTTGGCATTGTTTATCTCATTTTTTTATTCGTTTAAAAATTTCTAAACAAATATCGAAATATTCAGTACCAACTAATGAATCATAACGTTTTTAAAAGCACTGTCGGTATAATATCCACCTATTTTACTTTTTAAATCATAAACTATTTCATAACTAATTTCCGATAAACCAACCTCTGAAAGTAATTTATCAGCTTCTTCTTGACTTATTCTTTTTGTTTCAAGATAACTTTTAACTCCATAACAATAACTTGTAATCATATACATAAGCATATCGTCTGTTGTATGAAGATTGATACTTAATTGTAAAAGCTGTATCTTCTTTATTATCTTCTTTACAATTAATAGACGCAAAGTCGTTTATTTTATATAATTTATCCATTTAATTATATTATCATTAAATTTGTTTATAAAAACAAAGGTAAGGATAAACTTAGTAATTACCAAATATATCCATACCTTTAACAAAAATATTAACACTTAGTCATTACAAAAGAACTCTTTGAATGTATTATTTCCGTACTCACCTTCAGTAAGTTCTATAATCTCCTTTATTGTATACTTAGCCTTCTTGTTCTCACCTAATCTGTTTTTCTATGAAGTTCCTTGTACCAAACGAACAAGCACCTGTAATGACACGATAACACTAATTGCTTCTGCAAATGACAACTTACTATCCAAAGATAGTCCTTCATAAACACACTTATCTCTATCGGTGATTTTATAAAAGCAAGTCATATTTAGCTTTTTCTAAAGTATCTCCGTGTGACCAATCACCATAACCATCTGTGACAAGGTAACTAATTTTTCTTTTTCCATCCCTTTGGGTATGATATACATTTCCTTTCTGTTCTATAATCTTAGCAAAAAAATACCATCAGCTTCGATATACTTGCCATTCTCATTCTCAAACAAATAAGCACCATTATAATTTGGTTTAAAAGTAACATTTATGGTATCACTTAAATAGAAAGTTTCTTTATAGTCGTGTTCAACCAAACTATCCTTAATTTCTTCATACTTTTCTTTAGTTACTTCAAATGATGGACAAACCTTATGTAAGTTTGAGTAATCCTTTAAATTAGTTTCATACAATTCTAATAACCCACCGACAATTAAACCTTTAGATAATTCCTTAATCAGGGTACCATTTAAATCAAGTCCTCTATATGCTACTAAATTATCACTCAATTTAAATATTTCTGTATAAGCAAGATTTAAATAACGATAAATATCCATACTTTTTGATACTATCAAGATTAGTATATATTAAACTGTCAATATAGCTAATATATAACCTTTCAGGCATTTGTTTAATTGTAGTATTTTCCCATTGAACTTTACCATTCACTCTCATTTCTTTTTGAAATGAAAAAGGTTTTCTTCATATTACGGACATACAAATGACCACCAAACTTAGTATCTTCAGGTAGTTCTTCAATCTCTGTTCCTGAAATATCTAACAACACTCAACCTCTAACCCCTTTGGTAATTTAGTTACACCTGTATTATATAAACTTAAACCACCTAATATCTTCAAATTATCAGGTAGTTCTGTAATATCTTTTCTATTGCACAAAAATAAACCATCATTATATACTAACTTATTATCTTCCTCAATAAGTTCTATATATGCTAACTTTTCAAATTGCTCCTTTGTAATCATAATTCTGTCATTATTAAATTTGTTTTGTAACAACAAAGGTAGATAAAAACTTGAATTATACAAGAATTTATCTACCTTTAACACTTTATTTAATAATTAACCTTTACAAAAGAAGTCTCTAAACACCCCACTTCCATACTCACCTTTAGTAAGGTCTATAATTTCCTTAATTGTATAAACTTCTTTCTTATTCTCACTTAACCTATTCTTAATAAAGTCATTCGTTCCAAAAGAAACAAGCACCTGTGATAACACGATAGCAAACAATAGCCTCATTAAAAAGATAATTCACTATCCAAAGTTAAGTCCTTATAACCATCTTTGTTTTTCTCACTAATCTTAAAAAGCAAATCAGCTTTAGCTTCATCCAAAAGTTACCCCATGTGCCCAATGACCATTTCCATCGGTTTACAAGATAAATAATATCTTTACTTTTACCTAATTTAACATGGTATACATTTCCTTTTTGCTCAATTAATTTACCAAATATATTGTCAACATCAATATATTTACCATTCTCGTTTTCAAACAAATAGGCACCTTTATAGTTAGGTTCAAAAAGTAATAAATACTTCACCCCAATACCATTAGTTTTTACTATGTTTTAGGTAAGGTATCCTTTATCTCATTATACTTTTTCCTCAGTTGTTATAAAATTTGAACAAACCTTATGTAAATTAGAGTAATCCATCAAACTATCATTACCCAAATTTAGTCCATAACCAACAATTAAATCTTTTAGGTAATTCCTTAATCAGGGTATAATTGAAATTAAGCCCATCATGTACAACTAAATTATCAGGTAAATTTGTTACCTTTGTATTACTTATACTAAGTCTTCCATAAACTTCTTTTAAGACCTTCAGGCAATTCTGTGATAGCTGTCTCTCTTAAAAAGTAAACTACCTCTAATTCCCATTACCTTTGGTAATTTATCAAAGAGTACTTCCTGAAAAAATTACAATCATCTTCAACATATAATTCTTCAGGCATACGTTTAATATTTGTATCATAACACCCCATCACACTATTTACCTTAACTACCTTTGGAAATGAAAAGGGTTTTCTTCATCTTTTCTAAAAATAGACTACTACCAAACTTAGTATCTTCAGGTAATTCTTCTACCTCTGTTCCTGAAATATCTAAAAAATTCTTCAACTTCCAAGCCTTTTGGTAGTTTGGTTATACTTGACTGTCTTAAATCCAAACCACCTAATACCTTCAGATTATCAGGTAATTCTGTTATGTCTTTTCTACCACATAAATTCAATTTACCACAATAAATATCCCCGTCCTTTTCGATAAATTTTACATTTTACCAACTTTTTAAAATTCTTCTATGTTTACCATAATTTTTATATATTAATTAAGCCAAGTTTCATTAATTCCATACTTATTGAAAGTATTTTTATATTCATTATAAAAAAATCTATATTTATTATATCTTTCTTATAAAATTCATCAAAAATAGTCCACTATCATTAATAATATGTCATCAACAGTATTTGCATTAACAATAGATGAACCTAAATAAAAAGTTAAAAAATTCACTTTGTTTTAATCTTTTTAAGATGTGATTTTTTTAATAGTTCTAACATAATGATTACATTATTATCATTTTTCAAAATGTTCTTGAAATATTCTTTTTACATCTTTTAAGTCATATTCAGCAGGTAGTTTATCTCTATAATAATTTCCAATACTATAACATTTGTTTGAAAAATCTCCTCTATCGTCACATGCCTCTTTTATATTGCAAAACATATCAATATAAAAAGAACATATTACCTTTTGGAACTCTCGGATAATAAGCTTGAAATTTCTTTTAAACTTCTATTCAAAAATCACCGTCCGCTCTTAAATCTTCATAGAATATTTGGATTTCTTCAGGTGTTGCTAATCTATAAAAAGGTGCATATTCTTGAATATCATCAAAAAGACCTCTATTATTATCATAATAGATATTGAATTTATTGTTATCATTTACATCATAATTCTTGAAAACAACTGTATTGCTACCATCTTTATAAGTAACTATATCACCATCCTTGAAGTTATCATATCTATCTAATTCTGTATCAATTAGTTCCATTGTCTTTGTTTGTTGATTCCAATGTAAATTCATTGACTTTTAAATATTTGAAAAAATTATTTCGTTCTTCATCTGTAGTTATTCTGAAATCATCAACATTATAACAAGAATTTATTTGATATACACCTTTTTGTGAAATAACATTCAAATAATTTATCATAGACACAATATTTTTTTAAATATTAGTACTATATAGCAATCTTTGGCAATCAAAATATCACCATCTTTAAATTTTTCCATAATGAAATAATTTTTATTAATTACCAAGGCAAATCTTCATCTTTTACTATTTCTTTTTAAGTATTCTTATAACATCATGAATATCTTCAATGGTATTATTTTCTGAAGATAAAAAGAAAAAAATCAATGTAGTGGTTATCATTCCCCATACAATCTCAGCAGGGAGAAAAACTTTATCAAACTCTCAATTTCATCAAATTTATCCTCTCTTAATAATGTCAACACTTTATCCAATCTATCTAACGTTTGTTTTTATTTCTTCTTTGTATCTATTTGTAACAATAGTTTTAGCTTGAATAAAAGACATACCTGAAGATATCAATGCTTCACCCAATTCCTCTCTGAAATTACTATTTAATATATTTTTCATAACTAATATTTTTAACCCATACCAATTTAATATTAATGAAAGAGTGTTTTTAACGTATCACACCTTTTAACAATTAGCTTAAAAAACATCATCAGATTTAATAATATTTTCCTCAGCCTTTTTCTATATCAAAAATATCAAACTCCATTTTTCTATATAAAAATCCACTATTAACACTTACTCCGTTTATATCTATAGATGGAAATTTTAATTCAAAACCTTCAGCTTTTATTATCACTTCTTCTATATCAGAGAATAATACCCCATAAACATTAGTGAAATAACAAATATCATTATCTAATTTACAGAACTTCCTAATAATATTCTTATATTTTTTTCTTTTTAGAATTATATTGATTTCTTGTAATGTCAATTGTTCTTTTTTTCATAGACATTATTTACTATTAAAAAGATTTTCAATTTCAATGAAACTATCTTTTAATTTATTTAAAACATAAGTTTCGCTAACAATATTTTTTTCAGCCTCTTCAATTTCAGTTTGTGTCAATATACTAGTATGAATACCAACACCATTTATAGTCCATTTGTTACCTTCAGTCTTGTTGTGATATGTAACCTAAGTGTTCTTGCATTTACATATATGTTATCACTATGTTTTGGTTTAATTGTTTCAATTGAAATAATGCGATGACAATTACCACCAATTTCACAGTATTGTCCAATGAGATGTTTATATCTTTCAACAAATAAATTTTTAATTTCACTTTCTATTTGTTCTTTCTTTTTTTAAATAAACTATTAGAAAAACCTTTTGTTTTCTCCATTTTTTTAAAAAATTCTTCGTGTGTCATATTCTCTAAATTTATCAATGAACAGTTTTTAATTAGTATATTTTTTTATTAAACCAACTAACTATAAAAATGGTACCATTAAAATTAATACAGGTATTATAATCCACCATGCAAGATAAAAATACTATTACATTAATATATCTTTTTATTTTAAAAAGCATATAAAAATAATATATAAAAATATTGTTATTATTGCAGAAAACCATGTATAACAAAAATATAACGTAATATTGTTGATATCATATTAAATTATTTATTTTATTTTTAAATCAATGAAATCTTCAGCTGCTGATAAACAAGAATCACATTCTACATTATTAAAATGTGAATCATAAAAATCATCCATCAATTTATCTATCAAATTATCATTACAGAAGAACTCTCTAAATGTCTTTCCCCCATACTCACCATTAGTAAGCTTTTTATAATCTCTTTTGATTGTGTAAACTTCCTTCTTATTTTCACCCAATCTGTTCTCAATGAAATCTCTTGTACCAAACAAGCAAGCACCCGTAATGACACGATAGCAAACAATAGCGTCTTCAAATGATAACTCACTATCTAAAGTTAGTCCTTCATAATCACTTTTTATCTCTATCAGTAATCTTATACAACAAGTCATCTTTAGCTTCATAAAGTGTCTCCGTGCGACCATTTACCCTCACCATCTGTTACAAGATAAGTGATTACTTCACTCCCCACTAATTTAATGTGGTATACATTACCTTTCTGTTCTACTATTTTAGCAAATATACCATCAGCTTTGATATACTTTCCATTCTCATTTTCAAACAAATAAGCACCCTTATAATTAGGTTCAAAGGTAATTATAAATTCATCATCAATCCACCCTTCTTCTTTACTATGTTTTAGCTAATGTATTCTTAATCTCCTCATACTTTTCTTTAGTTACTTGAAGTTCTGAACAAACTTTATGTAAATTAGAATAATCACTCAAATTGGTATAACGTAAATATAACCCCCTACCTACAATCAATCCTTCAGGTAAATCCTTTTATTAATACCCTACTTATGTTTAAACCACCATATATAACTAAATTTCTATTATCTAACTTTTTAAGCTTTGTATCACATAGTCTAAAGTCACCATAAACTCCCTTAAGACCTTTAGGTAATTCTGTAATAGCTGTGTCACTCAAATCCAAACTATACCCAATTTCCATTACCTTTGGTAACTTATCAAAGATACTTCTGAAAAAAATCACATAAACCTTCAACATACAATTCTTCAGACATTTGTTTTAATAGTGGTTTTCTTCACAATTAAAAATACCATCCACTTTAACTACCTTTGAAAATGAAAAAGGTTTTTCATACTATTTACATCCAAACAACCACCAATCTTAGTATCTTCAGGTAGTTCCTCAATATCCGTTACTGAAATATCTAAAGAACCTTCAACTTCCAAACCTTTGGGTAATTTAGTTACACCTGAATAACGTAAATCTAAAAACCTAATACTTTTAAATTATCAGGTAACTCTGTAACATCTTTTCTACTATACAATTGCAAGTGACCATCATATATTATCTTACCATCTTTCTCTATAAGTTCTATATCTGCTAACTTTTCAAACTCTTCCTTTGTTATCATAATTATATTATTATTAAATTTGTTTATAAAAAACAAAGGTAAGGATAAACTTAGTAATTACCAAATATATCCCTACCTTTAACTATAATTTTAACAATTAGTCCTTACAAAAGAACTCTCTAAATACCTTATCCCCATACTCACCTTTAGTAAGTTCTATAAATTCCTTGATAGTATAACTATCTTTCATGATATTATTTAATTTATTCTTAATAAACTCCTTAATAGCAATTGGGTATATACCTGTAATCACTCTGTAACAGACAATAGCATCTTCAAAAGATAACTCACTATCTAACATCAAGTCCTTATAACTATCTTTGTTTTTTTATTACTAACTTTTATATATTAAGTCAGCTTTAGCTTCACTTAAAAGTGTCTCCGTATGACCATTTACCCTCTCCGTCTGTTACAAGATATCTAATTGAATCTGAATAATATGTTTTAATATGGTACACATTACCCTCCTGTTCTACTATCTTACCAAAATACCAATCGACTTTAATATACCTACCAATCTCATTTTCAAAGAGATATGCACCATTATAATTTGGTTCAAAAGTACACATACATCACCCCAAATTAGTTCTTTACTATGTTTAGCTAAACTATCTTTTATCTCATCATATTTTTCTTTACTTACTAAAGTTCTGAACAAACCTTATGTAAGTTAGAATAATCTCTCAAATTGGTATTACTCAAATTTAACTCACCACCAACAATTAAAACCTTTAGATAGTTCCTCTATCTGTGTATAGCCTAAAAACGAAACTACTATATACAACTAAGTTATCATTTAGTTTGGTTATATTTGTGTTGTAAATATCAAGACTTCCATAAACCTCCTTAAGACCTTTAGGTAATTCTGTAATAGGGGTACTACGCAAAACTAAACTCCCACATATTTCCATTACCTTTGGTGATTTATCAAAGATACTTTCTGAAAAATAACAAGTTTTTAACATACAATTCTTCAGGCATACGTTTGATTATATTATCCGTACACAATAACTCACCATCTATCTTTAATATCTTTGGAAACGTGAAAGATTTATCCATACTATCCATATACAGATTACCACCAAGCTTTATATCTTCAGGTAGTTCTTCAATATATGTCCATGAAATACTTAACCACCTTTCAACTTCCAAACCCTTTGGCAATTTGGTTACACCTGAACTATTCAATTGTAAAATAACCTAATACCTTCAGATTATCAGGTAACTCTGTTATATCTTTTCTTCCCCACAAATCTAAATTGTCATTATATACTAACTTACCATCTACCTCAATAAGTCTAATACCTGCTAATTTTTCAAATTCTTCTTTTTGTAATCATAATTAATATAGTACTTCTTTATTGCTAACTTATAACTATTTTTAAGAATTAGATTCAAATTCACAACAAACAAATCTATAGTTTTTCCCGTCCCATATTTCTTGTGTTTTGGTAATTTACTTTTTAACTTGTTCATAAGTATTTTTTTATCTAAAAACAATTTTATTACAATGTTTATCAATAATTGACCAATCAGTCAAATCACAATATTTTAGTTTTATTTTTCTTTGTAAATAATTTTTCAGGAAATTCCTTTATATTTGTTCTATTTACATTTAAACCACAAGTTTTTAATGTATTCGGTAATTTATCAAATGTTGAATTACAAAAAAACACAATAACCACCCAAAACCAACTCATTAGGCATCTGTTTTATTATTGTATTCATACACCATAAACCACCATCTAATTTAATTTTTTCTTGAAATGAAAATGGATTAATCATATTATTAACACATAATGTTTGAAAAATTCCAATTATTTGGGATTTCTTTAATATTTGTTCCACTAATATCCAATTCAGTGTTAATATTTATTATATTTGGTAAATTATCAAATGTAGATTTTTCAAAACAACAATTCCAACCTGTTATCAATTCTTCAGGTGCTTTCTTTATATCAGTATATAGACAATATAATGAATGTTTTTAATTTCATTTTTCTTTTGGAAAGAGAAAGGTTTATTTATTCCGAATATAAATAAACTTCCACCAATTTTAATATCATCAGGTAATTCTTCTATATCTGTACCTGAAATTCTTAAATCACTACCAACTTCCAAACCTTTGGGTAACTTGATAATACCTGAATTATCTAAATCCAACCAATCTAACACTTTCAAGTTATCAGGTAATTCTGTTATGTCTTTCCTTTCCCGTAAATCCAAACCACCATTATACACCAACTTACCATCTTTTCTCAGTCAGTTCTTTATCTGCTAAATTCTCAAATTCCTCCTTTGTTATCATAATTCTGTCATTATTAAATTTGTTTATAAAAAAACAAAGATAGGGATAATATTTGTCTAACCCAAACACATCCCACCTTTTAACTATATTTTAACATTTAGTCTTTACAAAAGAAGTCTCTAAAAACTCTCATTACCATACTCACCTTCGGTTAGGGTAATAATCTCATTGATAGTATATTTGTCGTTCTTGTTCTCTCCCAATCTATTTTCAATGAAGTCCCTTGTTCCAAATGAACAAGCACCCGTTATCACTCTATAACACATAATAGCGTCCTCAAAAGACAACTCACTATCTAATGTCAAGTCCTTATAGCTATCTTTATTTCTATTACTTATTTTATAAATTAAATCAGCTTTCGATTTTTCTAAAGTATATCCGTGTGACCATCGTCCTTCACCATCTGTAATAAGGTATATAATATTTCCATCTCCATATCTTTGAACATGGTATACGTTACCTTTTTCTTCTACTATCTTAGTAAATATACCATCAGCATAAATATACTTTTCCAATCTCATTTTCAAAAAGGTAAGTACCTTTATATTTTTGGTTCAAAAGGTAACAAGTACTGTACTAAATTGTTTTACAATTTCAATTGTATGTTCAGCTAAAAGTATCCTCAATCTCTTTATACTTTTCTTCACTTACTCTAAATCACAACAAACCTTATGTAAGTTTGAATAATCTCTTAGATTAGTTTCACGCAAATCTAACTCCCCACTAACTATTAGCCCTTCAGATAAATCTTCTATTGGTGTATTATCTAATTTTGAGTCCACCATATGCAACAAAATTATTAGGTAACTTTGATACATTTGTATAACGTATATTGACTAAACCGTAAACCTCTTTAAGACCTTCAGGTAGTTCAGTAATATTTGTGTTATTCAAATATAAAGAATCTCCAACTTTCATTACCTTTGGTAATTTATCAAACGTACTTCTTGACAAATCACAATGCCATTTAGCATGCAATTCTTCAGACATCCTTTTAATAGTAGTACCTGAACATTCAAAACTACCATTTACCTTAACTACCTTCGGAAACGAAAAAGGTTTCTTCATATTATTAGCGTAAAAGCTACCACCAAATTTTGTATCTTCAGGTAATTCCTCAATTTCTGTTCTTGAAATATTAAAAAAACCTTCAACTTCGAGTCCTTTTGGTAATTTAGTTACACCTGACCAATTCAAACCTAAATTACCTAATACTTTTAAATTATTAGGTAATTCTATTATATCTTTTCTGTTATATAAGTTCAATTTACCATAACATACTAACTTACCACCCACCTCAATAAGTCTAATACCTGCTAATTTTTCAAATTGTTCTTTTGTTATCATAACTTTTTAAATTAAATTATCTTTTTGAAATTATGTTCTAACGTAAATTGTGGGATATATGATTTAATTCCAACAATTGTTATTAACCCACCATCAAGAATTGTTGGACAAAGTCCATTTTCGTTAATTTGGTCAATTATACTCTTATCTTCAATTGGTATTATGATATCACCACTGAATTTATTTTTCTATATTTAACACCATGTGTTTGTAGAATAGCATTAGGGTTATAAGAGCCATTTGCAACTATATTCGAACCTTTAAATGGGATATTAAAGAATAAATACCAAAAAGTGTTTGATACATTCAGTTTTTGTGTTTCATTTTTCAAGACGTTCTATTTTATACCCAACAAATTCTTCTAAAAGCATTAATTGCCCTTGTATCCATAAAATATTTGCTTCTATAGATAATGAATTTTTTATTATTTCATTATCTATATTTTCACCAATTATTTTAGCTGTATCATGAATAGTTAATTCTTTTTGTTACATCACTAACACCACAAATATAATTTAAAAATACCAAGAAATTCGTCCATATATTCTTTTTGAAGAATAACAATTACGTTTGAAATAAGACCAATTATATACACCATCATTGCCGTGTTTATCTTGTATTTTTTTGCCGTAGAATTGTTTTGTATTTTTAGTATCTTGAAATAACTCATTATTAATTATATCATCATATCTAATATAAGCACCTTTAGCTAAATTATATATAATTTCATTTCGCTTAAATACTGTATCTCTTTTAGATGCACAAGGAGCAAGACCACACATAACATGTAATGCATTACTAAGTTGATTAACTCCTATTGGGTTAGAAATATCAGGCATTTCACAATCTATAAAACCAAGATGTCTCACAAAAATGTTTAAAATCATGTGGTTTACTTGGTGTTATTATAGATGCATCTTCAAATTTAAGGATAAGATAACTCATAAAAAAATATTTTCTAAACCTCACCATCATTATTAACAGACTCTAACTGTTCACGTTCAGCCTTTTTTTGCAGCACGTTTAAGTCTATTTTCTTCTTTCTTCTTTTCTTTAGCAGCTTTTTATCACCACTTATTTGAAGATATTTATTATTAATGTCAACAAGTTCTTGTATTTCTTCTTCTGTAGACTTATGGTAAAAATTATCACATTTAACAGTAAAGTTATTTAAATCTTCAAGTGTTTCTATTTTTACCCACCCACACTCATCTTCGAAAGTATCTTCAATTGGTTTTATTAACAATTTTAATTTCAAGTGATTGAACTCTTGTCCATGCGTTATTTCTACGTATATCAATACGTAACAAACAACTTAATATATATTTAACAAGTTTGTCTACAATATTATCACCAAGTAACACACCACATTCCGCAAATGTATTAGTTAAATAGTTAGCATTTGATGTGAAAAATCCTGTGGAATATTCTGCATTTTCACCATAATGTGTTTTAATGATTTTTATCAACAAGACCATTGTCTATCCACTCTGTATAAATCCCCATTCTATCAAACTTCTCATCAGCAGATATAAAAGATAGATTTTTCAAATCAATTACACCATGGGTCTCATATTCTACTTCTCAATTTTTCACAAGAGAATAATGAGGTGTCAGTACGAGGACCACTTGTTGTCCCAACTTCAAACATTTGTGATTTTGAATTGTTTTGTTTGTATGGCATCCACAATTGTTATTGGTGATTTTCTTTTAATGTTTTTTTCCTGCATCACGTGAGGATGCAAACATATAACCACGAGTAACACCAACATTTTGAAAGTAGGTAATTACAATACATAGTATCTAACATTTTGAACCGCAGGTGTTACAACATCTACTTCATGTTCAAACATATGATGACGAAGACAATCTGCACTAATCTTGACTTTATAATCATATATGGGATTACCATTAATATCCTTTATTCCTGTATCATATATGACTTTTTGAAAGTTTAATATTATCAGGAATCATACCTAATAATACCTAATTTTCGAAGTAAATCCTTTTTGTTTTAGAACTATCATCAAAATTAACACATCCATTACCACTCAATTTGACTTTTAGAAAAAAATTTGTTTCATTTTATATAAAATTATATTGTTAATATTCTTTTTAAAACATGTGTCTATTCATGATTTCTACAAACCCAAAACCAAAACCTGTACATCTACCAAGACCCATATTATAAAGTTTTCTTTCTTGCCTCTTTATCACCTTTTACAATAAGCATTAATTTCGATGAAATATTTTTTTGATTTTCCTATTTTAACACAAACTTTTTTTGAATTAATTAAATGAAAAGGTTCAATAGATATAGTATTTTGCTACTTTTTCACTTACCCCATTCTTTATTAATTTAGAAATACAATGTGTCTTAATTTATCAATAAAATTATCATTATCAATACAATTATAAAACACTCCATTATGTTTTAATGAAATAGGACTTATTGTCCTAATGACATCATAATCAGAAAAATGGTTCATACTCACTAATAGTCATATTGGTATAATGTAATGAAGATAACTTTAAATCATCACTTTTATAAACAATACTTTCTAATATTTTTATTTATAAATGTTGTATCATTAGAACTTATAGCAACTAATGCACCATTAGGGAAAAAGTTTTACCATTTTCATTTGTTTTACCACCTTGAATGGAAGATATACAATAATTAGATTCATTACCATGATAATTATTATCACCTCCAAGAAGTTCCATTATAAAAACCGTTGACGATTTTATTTAATGGGGTTGAGAACTCTTCTAAAGAACTACCAAAAAATATTTTTAAAACCATATTGTGTATTATATTTTCTTTGTTTTCAAAAATAATCTGTTTCATAATGGGCATATTCATCTGTAAAATCAAAATATCTTATACCCTCATAATTAAAAATTTTTTCACATCATCGTCATCTTTATCAACATCTGCCATTTCATATAATTTTTAGGGAAATCCTTAAGAGGTACATCTATTCTTAAAAGGGTCCCCTACGAGACGACAAAAATAACATATTTTGTTCATCTATATTCGTATATTTATAGCATCTATTTATGGTAGCCTCAAAAGTATTACTAATAAACATATTTGTGAAGAACCCACTCAATTCATTACTCTTAGCAAAAATTAGAAGCATAACACCATATTCCTATAATATTTTTGCTTTAATTTTATTTACATTTTCATTATTTAATAATAAGAAATCAAATCTGTTTTGGATAAAATAATCCAAAGTCATTTCCATGACCATAAAACAAAAATTGTATCATCCTCATGAGAAATTGCATAATCAAATTTCTTTAATGATTCTTCAACATCATCTGTTGGTTTAATTCTAACAACATTACAATTATCTATTTTTATATATAAACTCAACAAATGCTGTATCATTATCACCCCAATCACACCAAATTACTGTCATTACTCTATCATTTTTTTATTATTACTACGTTGCAAAATTAAACAAAAAAACGTGAATTAACAAAATAATTCACGTTAAAAATAAAAATGAAGTAATTTTTATTTACTTATAAAATTAAACCTAACTCATCACTATATCTTGCATAATACAAAACTAATGGTGTGTTGTATGATAATGCCAATCTAAACCAATCCTCAGGAAAACAAGTGTAATAATCTTTATAAATGTATTTAAAAGAATCATTACTATTCTTTTTAAAAATAATGATAATGAAATTTCTGCGCATCCTTTTCTCTACACTCATTATCTTTTATACGTATAGTATCTACTATTATTGGTTCTGAAATTCTCTCTTCATCATCAACGTATCTTGCTGAGACATATATGTTATTATTTTCACCTCTAAAAACTATATTTTCTTGATAGTTCATTTTTAAGTGATTTATCATTGTCTTTTTCTTGTCGCATAAGGTGTAAATTTTCTAAGACATTTCGCACTTTTCATAAATGTAGAAAACATATAATCAATGAATAATCCTAAATTTTCATCGTAAAAATCTTCATATAAATCATACAAATCATTTTTGGTGATGGTCTTCCCATCAAAAACCTTTAATTTGTCATACCACTCATTATACAAGTCTTTTGAATATGTACTTGATATGAATTTATTTGATGATGCATCTTTATTAAAAAGAACAAACATAATAATTAATACTATCATATTCCAATTCACCAAAACGTCCACCACGACCACATCCACGCTGTATTGTACACTTCAGGATTAACTATGAAATCATATATATTCCTTGCAGATATATTAAGTCCAGTACTAAGTACATTTGTCCCTATAACAGTATTTCTTTCAGATATAGGACTTTTTACCATGTTTTTTTATAATAATTCCTCAATTTCGTTTCTACGTTCATCAGTAAACATAGCATGTAGTAAAGAAGCATCTGATATGTCATTTGATAATTTTTATACAAACCTTGTGCTTGTTTTACAGTATGTGTAATAACTAATGCATCTTTATTTGTTTGTGTTAAAATAAAATCATCAATACTATCATAATTTTTTTATATGAACATTAACATTCATCTCACCATTATATACCTTTGGTTTTATGAAATTAATATTATTCCACCCAAAAATCATTAAATCTTATTGCAGTAGCTGAAAGAAATAACGTTTTTGAATATGTCTTATTTATACGAGTATATGCATAAGAAATAAAAAGCTGCAAACAATGGTTCATCACAAAGAAATTCATGATATTCATCAAAAATAATATTTCCACCTATTTCTTTAATAAGATTGTGCGCTATATTATTTTTAACCATAACTGATAAAAAGTTATCAATATTGGTAACAATTATATCACTATTTTCATTACCTTGTAGATATTCTCCATGTAACAAAAGACCAACTGTAATTTTATCTTTATAACCCATCGTATCCAACTCATCGAGAATTGAACTATAAGTACCATTTGCAATCACATTTCTAGGGTGTAACCCACAAAGTTTTACTTTTTGTTTCTCATAATCCACCTAAGTCCAACTAATGTTTTACCAAATCCAGCACTCGCATTAACTATATTATTATCACATTTTGAAATTTTTGTCCATTAAAGAGTTTTTGTTCCAAAATACGATTCATATCATATTTTTGGTTCACCATTAAATTTAACGCCCATATATCATAATTGTCAGATGGCATATTTTCCACTATTATTGTATCATGATATATCTTTCTAATAAACCCCCTTCATCATCACTGATAAAATCTGTAGAATATTCAGGATGAGATGATACCAATCTATCTGCAAAAAAACTAAAACTGTGCGTGTAATTGTATAAAGTGCATTAATGTCAAGTTCACTACAAATATTAACACAGTTGTCCTTTATATGAATATCATGATATAAAAGTTGTTTCCTTGACCATTTTTGTACCATCATTACTATTATCTTGTTGTATTGTGAAACCAAAACGCATCAGAATAAATGAATTAATTTCTTCAAGGAAAGTATCAAAAAGTTTTACTTCATCATCATCTAAATCAATCATTACATTTCTTGCAGTTACATCGCAAAGATGTCCATAAACAACATGATGGTATAAAATTGAAGATAATACCCATGGTGTTTTATAAAGATTTGTTTTGTTAAAGCATAAGCCCAACTTAAGATATTATGTGTAATAATATTCTTATCTTTTAAAGATTCAAGTCCATCTTCTGTTTCAGAACAAAAGATTTTTTTACTTGATTTACCATCACTTTCACAAAATCTTTGAAAACTTTTTACTACACTTACCAATGTCATGAAGTGCAGCACTACTTATTACATATTCTATTAACTCATCATTGGTTATTTTATTAACATCCCACTTCACATCCTCTTTTTAAAAACTGTAAAAGAACATGATATGCAACATTAATAACTGCTTTTGGTATGGTCAATAAGTTTAATCTCACCATACTTTTTACTCTTAGCCAAAAATACCATCCAAAATACTCATATCTACTATCTAATATTTTATTTTAACTTTTAACTATAATTTAACAATTAGTTCCTACAAAAGAACTCTTTAAAAACTCTCATTCCCATACCCAGCTTCAGTTAGGTTAACTATTTCCTTTATTGTATAAACTTCTTTCTTATTCTTACCCAACATTTCTCCAATGAAGTCCTTATCTCTAAATAAGCAAGCACCCGTAATAATCATGTAACAAAGAATAGCATCTTGATAAGATAACTCACTATCTAAAGTTAAATCCTTATAAAAAAATCTCTATCTCTTTTTGGTTATTTTATATATCAAATCAGCTTTAGCTACTTCCAATATATAACTGTGTGTCCATATACCTTCTCCATCAGTTACAAGATAGGTTATTTTTCCATCTCCATATTTTTGTACATGGTATACATTTCCTTTCTGTTCTACTATCTTAGCAAAGATATCATAAACTTTTATATACTTTCTATCTCATTCTCAAAGAGATAAGCACCCTTATAGTTTGGTTTAAAATATACTCTATCAGAATTATAACCACAAATAATATGATATTCATTAGGGTGATATTGACCAAGATTACATCCACGAAATAAAGAAAAAGATACACATTTCTTATGTAAATCTGTACAATTATTTAATCTGTGTTTCTTATGTAAATGTTTACCCGTAATAAAGCCTTCAGGTAATTCTTTTTATTTCTGTGTTATAAGCAACAAGTTCGTTATACACAACTAAATTATTATTTAATTTGGTTACCTTTTGTATTACTAATATCAAGTTCACCATAAACTTCTTTAATACATTCAGGTAATTCTATAATAGGTGTGTTACCTAAATGCAAACTATATCCAACTTCTATTACATTTGGTAATTTATCAAACCTACTTCCTGACAAATCACAGGTACCTTTAACATATAATTCTTCAGGCATATGCTTAATAGTAGTACTTTCACAATTAAAACTACCATTCACTTTAACTACCTTTGGTAAAGAGAAAGGTTTCTTCATCTTATTAGCATACAAATTACCACCAAACTTAGTATCTTCAGGTAGTTCCTCAATCTCGGTTCTTGAAATTTCTAAATTCAAATTAACCTCAAGTCCTTTAGGTAACTTAGTTACACCTGAATTACATAAATCTAAAGCCCTAATACCTTCAGATTATCAGGTAACTCTATGATATCTTTTCTGAAATAAATCCAAATTACCATCATATACCAACTTACCTTCTTCTTCGATAAGTTCTATATCTACTAACTTTTCAAATTGCTCCTTTGTTATCATAATTCTTTATTATTAATACAAACAAAGGTAGAAATAATATTTGCACCAACCAAACATATCCCCACCTTTAATGTTATTTTAACAATTAATCATTACAGAAGAACTCTTTTAAATACCTCATTTCCATACTCTCCTTCAGTAAGTTCTATAATCTCCTTGATAGTATATTTACCCTTTTTATTCTCACCTAACCTATGTTCAATGAAGTCCCTTGTACCAAAATGAACAAGCACAGTAATCACTCTGTAGCAAACGATAGCATCTTCAAAAGATAACTCACTTTCCAAAAGACAAGTTCTTATAGTCATCTTTGTTTCGATTACTAATCTTATAAAGTAAGTCAGCTTTAGCTTCTTCTAAAAGTTTCTCCGTGTGACCAACGACCTTCACCATCTGTAATAAGGTATGTAATATTTTTACTACCATCTAATTGGATGTGATACACATTACCTTTTTGTTCTACTATCTTAGCAAAAATATCATCTGCGTTGATATACTTACCAATCTCATTTTCAAAAAGATAAGCACCCTTATAGTTTGGTTCAAAAAGTAACAAGTACTTTTACTAAATTGTTTTATATTATTACTTGTATGTTTTAGCTAAAGTATCTTTTATTTTATTGTACTTTTTCTTCAGTTATGCCAAATCTTGAACAAACCTTATGTAGGTTAGAATAGTCCTTTAAATTTATATCATCTAAGTTTAACCAATATCCTACAATCAACCCTTTAGGTAAATCTTCTATTAATGTCTTAACAAAAATTAAAGTTTCTATGTATGACTAAATTATCATTTAGTTTTGTTATATTTGTATGACGTATATTAAAGTTACCACAAACCTCCTTAAGACCTTTAGGCAACTCGGTAATAGCTGTGTCACTCAAATTCAAAGCATCACTAACTTCCATTACCTTTGGTAACTCGTCAAATGTACTTCCTGAAAAATTACAAACTCCTTTAACATACAATTCTTCAGGCATACGTTTAATAGTAGTGTCTGAACATTCAAAAATAATCACCTACCTTTTAATACCTTTTGGAAACGAAAAAGGGTTCTTCATATTATTTTACAAACAACCCACCATCAACCTTTGTATCTTCAGGTAATGCCTCAATTTCAGTTTCTGAAATAACTAATAAACCTTCAACTTCGAGTCCTTTTAGGGTAATTTTTGTAATACTTGTACCATCCAAATCTAAAAATCCTAATACCTTAAAAATTATCAGGTAGTTCTGTTATATCTTCTCTTTCTTCTAAAATCCAAACTACCATTATAGATTAACTTACCATTCTCTTTAATAAGTTCTATATTAAGCAGCTTCTCAAATTGCTCCTTTGTAATCATAACCCTTTATTATTTAAATCTTTTATGTCTTGTAAAAGTTGTTCTTCAGACTCATTACAATCAATTTTTTTCTATATCTTACCACATTAAGACCATGACTTTCCTCAAGATTCCATTTATTGGAAGAAGTTATGAAACCAACTCTATATGAATATCTATAACCAAACGTAGCATCAAGTGTTAAAATTTGACATAAATATAATACAGGTAATCCATATTTATTCTTTTTTTCTTTTTTTGGTTTTCTGTTAACCATACGATTTGTTTTTTTCCATTATATATTATTATCTAATTAAAAATTTCGTAATCATATTCTTCATCTTTACTGAATAATATTTTTCAATTGATTCATCTTCTAAATAATCATCTAAAAGAATATTGTTATTTTTTCATACCAATATTTATTTTTCATAATATTCACCTAAAAATTATCTTGAAAAACGTTCAATGAATTCTTTTACCATTCCATAAAAAAACGACTACCTTTTTGGTAATAATTTAGCATAATAGACATCGTCATATCTTTTATTAATAGATAATGAGACATCAATATCCCAATCATCATTGAAGATAAAATCTTTGTTATGTCTAAAATCTCCATCTTCAGTTAAATCTATATTTCTTTTCATGGTTTCTTTCCAAATATAGACTTAACCTTTTTAAATAAGTTAAATTTACCACTCTTTATATTAGACTCAATAGAATTAACATTTGACAACTCAATATTAAAGTGTTGTTGTCCATTAGTATTTTCTGTTTCCTCTGTATATTTACTTAATTCACCTATCAACTCATCAATTGTTTCAGGACGTTTTTACTTCACCATACGGACTAAATCCCTTTTCTTTCTCATATTCACTAACAAGTTTATCCAATGTAAGGTCACAATATTCGTCTTCCCAATCACCTAAATAATAGAATCTATCACTAACATGCATATCCTCTGTGAAAACACCAAATATAATTGGGTCTTTTTCTCTCCTTTCCACTTCAACTTTTCGTTCTTCCAATCCTGTGTAATCAGTAAAAATGACATAAAACTTATTGAAAATATTTTTAGTCTTACATATTACCTCAACTATCTCATCACTGGTATTTCACGGGTGAAGTTTTTCAAATCTTGTATTTTAACTACTTCTTTTGAAACATTTTCAATATAATCCTCAATTACATTACGATAAATGAATTTATTTACACCAAGGTCAATTAAAAACCTCTTCTTTCTTCATAACTTCAGTGAGAAATTTTAATTTATTTAAAGACTTAATTTGTCCTGTTTTATATTTCTCAGCAAGGTGACAAATATTATCAAACGATTTTTCAATTTATTTGTATCCATTACCTCGATTTCACCTTTTTAATTTCAAAAAAATATTCATTCGGTGTTAATTCTTTATCTATTCTATCCATAATATGAGTGTTAACTTTTAAAATTTACATTAAATTATTAATTATATTACTTTAATATTTAACTTTTTACAAAAGAAGTCCTTAAATACCTTATTTCCATACTCACCTTCAGTAAGGTCTATAATTTCCTTAATAGTATAAACTTCTTTTCTTATTCTTACCCAATCTGTTTTTAATAAAGTCCTTTGTAGCCAAAACGAACAAGCACCTGTAATAACCCTATAACAAGTAATTGCTTCCTCGAAAGACAACTCATTATCTAAAGACAAGTTTTCATAATCACTTTTTATCTCTATTAGTGATTTTTGTAAATTAAAGTCAGCTTTAGCTTCTTTCAATGTTTCTCCGTGTGACCATTTACCTTTACCATCGGTTACAAGATAAGTAATTTCTTCAGTCCCATATACATTAATGTGGTATACATTACCTCTTTGCTCTACAATCTTACCAAAAATATCGTCAGCCTTAATGTACTTCCCATTCTCGTTTTTTTAAACAAGTAAGCACCTTTTATAATTGGGTTCAAAAGTAACAATCAATTTATCACTTTTTTTCCCATAGTTTGTCTTTTGTATGTTTAGGTAAAACATCCTTAATATCTTCATACTTCCATTTATTTTACAAAAATTTTTTGAACAAACCTTATGTAAATTTGAATAATCATATAAATTAGTATTAAGCAAATTTAACATATTACCAATAATCAGACCTTCAGGTAATTCTTTTTATTAGTGTGTTAGCAAATTTAAGATGCTCATACACAACTAAATTATCATTTAGTTTGGTTACCTTTGTATCACTAATATCAAGATTTCCATAAACTTCTTTAATACCTTCAGGTAATTCTGTGATAGGGGTATTTTTAAAAAGTAAACTTTCTCCAACTTCCATAACCTTGGGTAATTTATCAAACGTACTTCCTGAAAAAAATCACAAGTTCCTATAACATATAATTCTTCAGGCATCTTTTTAATAGCTGTATTCTTACAATTAAAATAACCATTTACCTTTAATACCTTTGGAAAGGAAAAAGGTCTTATCATCTCACCCACACTCAAACCACCACCAAGTATTGTATCTTCAGGTAATTCTTCGATTTCAGTTTCTGAAATATTTAACCATTCTTCAACTTCAAGACCTTTTGGAAGTTTAGTTATACCTGAATAACGTAAGTCAGTATAACCTAATACTTTAAAAATTATCAGGTAAGTCCTTAATCTCTTCTCTATAAAGTAAATTCAAATTATCCAAACACTCTATATTAGTGTGTTCGTCACGAAATTTTACTCCTGCTAACCTTTTAAATTCCTCTCTTGTTATCATAACTCTATCATTATTAAATTTGTTTATAAAAACAAAGGTAAGAATAAAGTTTGTAATTAACAAACATATTATTATATTTAACTTTATATTAACATTATATTATTATAAAACCATCATACATTTTTGTTAACTTTGTTAATTAATTCATCTTTAGCCTCTTCTAATGTATTTCCATGTGACCAATGACATTTAGCATCTGTTACAAGATAAGTAATATCTTCACCCCTACCTGTTTTATGTGGAATTCATCACCCTCCTGTTCTACTATCTTACCAAAAATATCACCCACTTTTATATACCTTCCCATTTTCATTATCAAATAGGTAGGCACCTTTGTAGTTGGGTAAAAAGTAATACATACTTCACCCCAAAAACTTTTTTCCGAATGTTTAGCTAAAGTATCCTTAATCTCATCATACTTTCTTCCATCCACGATAAATTTTGTACAAATCTTATGTAAATTAGAATAATCCTTTAAATTAACATATTGCAAATCTAATTCACAACCTACAACTAATCTTTTAGCTATTTCCTTTTTATTACAATATTTAAGATGTAAAGTATTCTCAACTTCCATTATATTCGGTAACTTATTAAATTTACTTTCTGAAAAAAACTACAAGACCCATTAACATACAATTCTTTAGGCATACGTTTAATAGTAGTATTTTCACACCATAAATCAACACTCACAGTAACAACCTTTGGGAATGAAAATGGCTTATACATATTACAAGCATATAAACTACCAAATTTTTGTATCTTCAGGCAATTCTTCAATATTAGTTTCTGTTATTATTAATTCATCTCTAACTTCCAAACTTTTTGGTAGTTTGGTTACACCTGAACTATTCAAATCTAAATAACCTAACACCTTCAAATTATCAGGAAGTTCTGTAATAACTATTTTTATTTGATAAATTCAAATCACCATCATATACTAACTTACCATCTTGTTCAACAAGTTCTATACCTGCTAACTCTTCAAACTCTTCCTTTATTATCATAATATAAATATTATATATTTTTATATGTAAGACTTTAATTATACAAATAATTTTTCTATAGGTTTTTGTTATTGTTTGGTTTATAGAACAAAGTATTGGTTTTTCCCAAAATAACTTTAAAATCACTTGGCATATCATATTCAGAAACATAAATTTTATAACCATCTTTTTATGTTTTTCTCACCCATTCATAAAATCTATTATAATCAAAATTTTTTTGACGTGCTATATTGTTTTAACGTTTTGGTATGGTATATCACAATAGATTACACATCTATCACTTGGTGGTAAAATTATTTTATCATACTCTTCAGACATAAATTCAATATTTTTAATTAATGGTATTTGTGCTTTTAATATTTCTAATTGATTCTGAAATGTAGTCCCTACTTTTACCGTCACTAATTTTAACGTTATGACCACTGTACCCACCTGATCTTCCATTAAAACTTGCCATGTGCCCTATCCAACCTAACTCTCCTTTAGAGAATGTTGAATAATCTTTCTTATTAAATGCATCCCTTGCTTTAGTATATAATTCTCTATCTATAACTTCAGGTCCATTCCAACCATTTTGAAGGGATTTCCACATTTCTATTAAATATTCATTATTATCATTTGCAATGCGTTTTAAAAATCTTGTGGTATTTTTATCAATTAAATTACATCCACCACAAAACAATTCAATAAAATAATCACCTTTCTTCATTCCATTTGTCATAATTGGAATGATATCAGATGCAATCCTATTTTTACTACCTTGATATTTCATTATTATTCAATTTTATATAATAAAAATAACAACTACAATATATATAAATTGCAGTCATTATTAAATGCGCTTATGGAGAATTTCAAATCCCAACCTATTGATTAACAGTCAATTGTTCTGCCTTTGAACTACATAAGCATTATTGCACCACCTTTTTACGGTGGTGCTTTTTCGTTTACTTTTTGTTTTTATATTCCACATTGGGGTCTCACCTGAACCTACAAGCACATCAATATTTTGCACCTGGTTTACTTGAGATTACATCCCATGCACGAAGCTGAATAAATTGTTGTGGTGATAATGATAATTCATTCATATATGCTTTATCAGCAATTGCCTTATTTTTCAGCTTTTTGCACGTCTAATTCCATTTCTGCACGTTTTTCTTGTGTTTGTTTTTGCTTTGAATTGCGGCAGCTGTCTTATTCATTTCATCCAACTGTTCCTTATTCGGCATCACTCTATCAGTTTGTCACCTGTTGTATTTCAACAGGGAAATATCCTTTTGTTTTAGAAAGATGGTCAATATATTGTCGCATTGATGTAGCTACATCTGTATCTAATTTTTAAGAACTTCTATTTGACATTAAATCAAAAGGTGAACAAGTTGAAACATATTCTCTAACCTTATTTTTAAAAATGGTAAGATAAATGTTTTGATACCAATCCTCTCCATAATTCTTAAGTAATTCAGGGGTATATCCTTTCTTGATTTGATATACCATATACATACTCACATCTAATGGTGTATTATCATTTGACAATAAGTCATCAAATTTAAACTCAGCCTTTTGTGGTAATATTCTAAAAGTAAACAGCAGATGTTGTCCATGCAATCATTGTTAAATCATTAACAGGTTCACCACTTACTCTTGTATCACCAACAAACCATGGTTTCATTTTTAATGCAACTTCCTCATCATATGAGGGGGTTTTGTAAAACTACAACCTACCACTAATGTAGTAATAAAAAGAACCAATAAGTAGGTTCATTACAAATCTTTTTCATTTTTATCTGTTTGTTTTATTAAAAATGTCCTCACTGATGGACTTGAACCACCGACCACTTGGGTATAAAGCTGAGCACTCTAACCTACTGAGTTAAGTGAGGGGTAAATATTTAATAGTTGCGAGGGTAGGATTCGAACCTACGACCACCACAGGTTTTATATCTTTAATATTCCATTATCATATTCCCAATGATGGTTAGGACATAATCCTATGAGATTGTTAATAGAATTTATTTCTTGAATGGTTACAGAGTCATCAAATTCAGAAACAGCTTTTATATGAGCAACTTCAACATGATGACTATATCCACATATAGCACATTTAGGAAATGGATTATTATCCATAAAAAAATAGAATGAGCAATTTTTCTTATTGCAGACCTTGCAGATTGCCAATTTTTACGAGATTTGAATAAATCATATTTTTGTTTTATTAAGTAAAAATTCTTGTTGTTTTATATTTAACTCCACGCCTAACATTGAACATCGTTCAACAATAGAATCTTTCACATTACAAGATAAAACTTTAGATTTATATCCAAGTTTTGCCCCTATTTCTTTCCATGTAGATGAGTTGGAAATTATATCTATAAATTTTCTATCATCTATTATATTCACAAGAGAATTACTTTTTCCGATTAGGGATGACTAAAACATTCTTTATCATTAACAGTTCTTCTTTGTGGAAGTGGTATTCCAAAAACGGATGGCAGCTTTTTATAGCTGCCCCAGAAACACTCATATGCTTTACCAATTGAGGAATAACTTTTCATTCTGCTCTAAAAATTAAATTTTCTAAATCTTCTTTTTATATCGTTCCATATATATAAATATCATATATGATATAAAAACGAACTATCTTACTATAAAATAATTTTAGTTCGAATATAATTTCAGTTTTTAAAAACTATATGAGCCTGGTAAGCTACCACTGCTCTACCTCACGATATAATTTCACTAAATAACAACAGTTTTTATATAGGACTTTTACCTATTACTACTCATATAGTAGTTAACCTAAAGGTCTGTTGTGTAACCTCCAAATTTTACGTTTATTTGGCAAACCTAGATTCCTTAAATAATAAGGTGGATGTTGTTGTGGTACGTTTTACATCACTCATGATTAATGTAAACTTTAGTGCGGTGTGTACGAGATTCGAACTCGTGACCTCATGCGTGACAGGCATGTATTCTAACCAACTGAACTAATACACCATAGTTTTCAATATTTCAAAGAATATAATTACACTGCAAAGATACAATATTATTTTTAATATACCAAATAATATTCAATATATTTTTTTATTTTCTTTATGTATTGATGTTTCTTTAATTAAAAGATATTGATATATTTATCATTTCTGTTATTTTTTTATAATAAAAAATGGCATTTGTTTACCTTATTACAGAAGAAAATGATAATGGAAATTATAAAAATAGGTTCAACACGTAAAAATATAAATGAACGTTTAAAAGAATTACAAACTGGTAATTCTAATAAGTTGAGTAATTTCAAATATTTTGAATGTGACAAGCCTTTTTAAATTGGAAAAAGATGTTACATAGATACTATAAAAATCTAATCGTTTAAATGAGTGGTTTAATTTGACTGATGAAGAGGTCAATAATTTTAAAAATGTCTGTCAAAAATATTACAATATAATTGAATCATTAAAAGATAATCCTTTTCTTTTTAAATATACATATAAATAAAAAGCTGTCAAATGCTAATAATACATCTAACAGCTTGAAAATATATTTATATGAAAGAGTTCATGTTTAAAAATAAATATATGTTTATTTAAAATATATATATTAATGTATAATTTCTCTTGGTATTAAACTACTAATTTCTACATCTAAAAGCTTCTGACAACTTTACTATAGTATCTAACCTTGGATTCCCACTTTTCAATGTTCTTGAGAGAGGCAGTCTCAACACCCATTTTATTTGCTACGTCAGTTAATGATATCTTTTTTTCTTTTAAGGATATCTTTTAACCCATTCTTCAAAACCTTTCATTATAAATATTTTTTTAAGGTCGCTTAATAATATCAACATCATCATTCTCATTAACACTATTAACTATATTCTCGTTAGTTACATGTTAATATACTAACATGTTTATTATAGTCATCATGAAAAGTACTACTATTGAATTTAAAAACAGATGACTTAATATGTCCATCAGTGTCTTTTATACACAGTACTGCATACTTTTCATCAAATAGTGTTGTTAAATTAAATGATATATCTGAAATACCCATAACATTTAAATTTAATGGTAATTACCACCATAGCGAATAACTATAGTGGTAACTTTTAAAAGTAATATTATTAAAATGGCAAGTCATCATCATCACTTGCTGATGCAGATGTTTCTGTTGTTGGTGCAGGTGATTCTGCTGTTGATTTTTTTAACTACCTTTGTTGTTTTTTTGTTGTTTGTGGTTCAGATGCAAATTCCCCTGTTGTTGGTTCATTATTTTCTGAACGTTTTTTTCACCATTATACATAAACTCAAAGTCATACACATTTACATCAAAAATTTGATGATTGTGAATTTTCAAGAGTGCCATTAAAATTACCAACAACTTTTTACATAGCTTCCTTTTTTTAAGCCATTGTGCCATTTTAACTGCACGTTCACCAAACCAAATGCAATTCATCCAAAGTGTAGATACTTCGTCTCCTTTCTTCTTGCCATTTTGTAGCAACACTAAAAAAACAATGAAGTCTCCATTGTTACCTTTCTTAACTTCTGCATCACGACCTAATCGTCCATCAAAAATAATACAATTCATAAATTTACTTTTTAAGTTTATAATATATTTTTATTTAACCATTAATATTATTATCCAAATATTTAACAAGTTCTTTTATTATCCTCAGAAATAGACCATCCACTCTCCTTTAAATAAAGTATATAATCTTGTGGCATATTTGACTCTTCTATTTCCAACAAATCAATTCCAAAGTAATAATCCAATGTTTTATCATCCATTTTCAATTGAACGTCTACATATTCAGTTATATTAATAAGTGAACTCAAACGGACATTACCACTTGTTAAAGGACAATCCTTAAAAGAATAATTTGATTTCATCAATTGTCATATTTAAACTAATTAATAGCTAATTTTTCTTAATTGTCACAAAGGTAAGTATAATAAATAACATTACCAAATATTTTTATTTATTTTAACAAATATATTTCGTTAACACAAAACTATTTATATGAAATAAATAATCATTTATATGATTATAATATTATAGATTATAGTACGTTACATTAATGGAAATATTATCAACAATAATAAGAAGAGATACAAAAGACATTTTTATCTGAAGCAAAAAGACCTGTTAGTAAAGAAATTGCTGATGCCTTTAAAAAGTTTATCCAACAAAAAGAAAGAACGTGAGAATAATGTTTCAAGTTCTTCAGAAAAGAAACATAAAAACACTAAAAGACGTAAACTATCTCATGGACAAAGTCAAGTATATGACTTCGATGATTGGAAACGTGATAATGTTGAATTGGATAAAAACTTTGCATCTTCAATTACCGATAAGATAAATATGGATACTTTAGATTTAGCAGCCGCTGCGAAAAAGTTTTTCCTTCTGCATACACTGGAGGGTGCTCAATCCCAACTTAGAAAGATTATTCTTGGTGAACGCCCAATGACTTATAAGGTTGCACGTAAACTTAGTAAAATGATTTCATAAGGAACAATTCCTGTTAGATAATTAAAGGTGGAAATATTTCCACCTTTAATTATTTTATAATGACGCTACAATAGCTTCTTTATTTCTATTATAAATTCCTTTGTAATTTTTAACTGCTAATAACTTTATTTGTCTAACACGTTCAGGTGTCATACCAAGTTTAATAGCAATATCATTATAATCATATCCCCAAGTAATCTTTTCTTCTTCAGAAAGTCCAATACCAAAATTTAACTCAACAATTTTTCTTTCTCTATCTGTTAAACAACCTAAGAGTTTATTTAAAGTATAATTATTAGTCTCTACATTTTGAAGTGAGATTAAACTCATTATTTACACTTGTACAGTTATTATACTCCATTATATCACATTGAGTTGCATCAGATGTATCATCGGTATCTATTTCCGTATCAATACTAATTATCTTTGTTTTCTTTTTACATCAGAAGAATCTTTAATATCCATATTTAATTTTTAGATATTTCCTCAGCCAACTCATCTGCTGATGGTTTCTCTCCCGAGTTCTTGTGATAACTTATTACCAACCTTTGCCATTGAATGGTATATACGCTCCCAACTTTTTCTTAACCACCTTTAAATTATTTAATTTAAATTGGTCTATATTCCTTTTTATATAATAGACAGCATAAGATGATAATTTACTATCTTTATTGGGATTATATTTACTAATTGCTTCAATTAATCCAAGATTCCCTTCATTAATCAAATCAACTAATTCAATACCATTAGTATGTAAACGTTTTGCTATTGCAACAACGTATCGTTGGTTGCATACAATTAAACGTTCACGTGCAGCTTCAGCATCTTTACTTGTCCCATATCTTAACGTTTTTAAATAATTCTTTTTCTTCAGAAGTTGTTAAAACGGGATATTTTTATATCATTATAAAAACGAGCAGATAAATCTGAGCGTTCTGCAATACCACCACCAATCTTTAAATTGATAAACATATATAATAAATTAAATTAATAATACCACAAATAATCTACTCTTTTTGTCCAAATTAGTTCATTATCTTTTTGCATTTATAACTACCTGCCTCTAATGAACATGGAAATGATGACATTAAACTTAAAATGTAATAAAGATTATCTGCAATATACTTATGTAAACCCAAAAGATACTCTTCAACATCATCAGGAAATGCTCTACCTTCAGGGTCTTCTTCTGTTCCTTTAATGACTGTACCCTCCATTCCTAAAATCATTGCCATATCTTCTAAAAGATGTGAACCTAAATTAAATAAATGGGTTCTGTCTACAAAAATTTTTATTATCGCCATCAATCTGCCAATATAAAAAGTGAAGTAATTTCACGTGGTCTTTTATTAGTTCTATACGCTTAATCATATTATTATTATTTATTTTATTTCTATTTAGTTGTGTGTCCATTGAGTTCCTTTAATTTCTTCTCACGTTCTTTTTCGTTCAGAAACAACCTTTCTATATGCATTATAATCTGTTTTCTTTAATTCTTGTTCTGAAAAGATAAATCATTTTCTTCTTCTCTTGATATGAAAGCTGACGATAATCATAAAGAGTTATATCAATATTTGTACAACATTTTTTTAAAAAATATCCAAAATTTTCTCTTTATCCCCATTTCCATCAAAACGAGTATTACCCATTACAGTTGTTGCTACTTTTTCCTTTATATAAAGTATTAACTAACGTAAGACATTTTTCAAGGGGCATCATAATTTAAAAAAATCTTTTTTTCTTTTACGTGGTCTAAAAATTTATACTTCTTGTTATATAACACAATACAAATTCAAGATTTTCAGTTTCACAAGGTAAAATCGTACCAAGCTTTTCTGTTATCAGCATAAGGCGTTCTAAAAATTCTTTTCCTGAACAACAGGATAATGAAGCATAATATCTCTTTGGAAACCTTGTGATAAATAATTATATATACTTGTCCCAATAAGTATTACATCATACTCCGCTATATGTTCAAATAAGTCTTTATCTTTTATTATTGTCACCATGCTTGTTGTTTTTCTATGCAAAAATAAGAAATAACAAACAATATACCAAAAATAAAAGGTTAAAAATATAACCAACCAAAATCCTCACTCGCTCATTTGGTTGGTTATAAAGTAAGAGATAAATATATTTACCCTCTTATTACGTTTGTAACTGTTACTCGTAAATAATTGAACTAAATTTTTATTGTGTATGATATTAACTTCTTTTAAATAGTTCAGTTTTAGTTTTTCGTTGTTGATAATATCATATAAAATTCGCCCATGATATGCGCTGCACATTCCACCGTTGAAATATACAACGCCATGAACAATGGTTATTTCTGACCCTTCTGCTAAAGTCCTAAACCCTCCACATGGTAAGGTTTAATAAAGACAAATCTTTTCTGTTCCATACTCATTTTATAATTATAATGTTAATCTTAACCGTTCAGACTCATCTACCAAAGGAATAACTTCATATGTTCCATCATCCTTAATATGAACAAGTCTTCGTGTTATTATTTTTAATCCTAAATCTTTTAAAAGGAATTGAATACGTTGATAATTGCAAAGTATATATAGATTTCGCTTCTGCTACATAATCATCAAAAGGGTTAATTAAGTTTACCCCTTTGAACGTGCAAAAATCACTTTCTAAACTTTTTTATTTGTCTTGTAGTCATAAATACAAATACCACTTTTAACACCTTTAGGGTCATCATAGTAAAAACAAAATATCTGCTGTATCAGCTAAATCTTCTTTTAAACCTTCGGTAAACATTTTAGCTTCCGCAAGTAAAAGATGTAAATTAGGGTGTAAGCTGTTATAGAAACTTAATATAGCTTCTTCTTTACCTCTTGTTGGTATTAACCAATTCTTATCTTTAATGTATTTACATTTACAACTTTCAGTAATCATTTCAGGATGTCCTGCTTTAACATAAAAATAATGACTCACCATATTCATGACAAAAAGTGCAGTAACTGTTGCCCTTAAATTGTTCATTTTTCCAAACATCTTGCCAATACTCTTTAGTTTCACCATGCTTTTCAGCATACATTGTTGCTATCGCTTCCCAATCTGATTCTTCTTCAAACTCACCTAAACGTGTTGTTACCGATTTATATAATTTATCTTTATTATCTTTTAAATAATAAATATGAGGTCCTTCCTCAAATACCAAATCCTTAAACTTATCTAATATTTTTAGCACGTATATCAGTTACGATACTTGGTTCACCTTTAACCTCAAACATGCGGGTATATTTTTTTATATTTTTGCTTCATCTTATTTTTAAATTATATGTGCAAAGTTATAAAAAAATTTTTGATAAAAAGAAAATGTCGGAAGTTTTTCTCCCGACATTTTATATTTTAATTATTTTAAGTTGTTCTTTTAACTCTTTTACTTCGTTTTTGTAGTTGTTTTACCATTAAAATAAAGTAATGAAGTATAATCAACAGACTTATTACCATCTTCATCTGCATGAACTAACTCATTTAAACCGTTCTCTTCTAAATCTTGTGCAATTACACCATATTTAATACCGTTTTTCACCCTTAGGGTTGATAAGATTTACATTGAATTTCTTTAACTTGAGACAACTTATATTTTGAAATGTCTGATATATTCTTTTTAAATTTCTATCAGATGTTTGTGTTAAAGTTGTACATGTTACAGTATCTTTAACTTCTAATGAATTATTTAATATCAATTTAGGTAAGTCAGTGTGTATATTACCATCATTCAATATGGCTATTACATTTTTCTATCTGTTGGGCTATCACCTATACCAATAGAAAATATTTGTTTATCTGATACTGTTTTATTATAAATACCACAAGCAGTTTCGTAACTATTTTTAGCTACAGTTCCATGACCACCTGCATGTGAAGAAATACCATCAGCAACTGTAAAAGCACCCTCTGCATGTGAATAATCCCCATTAGCCATTGTAGTCAAACCTTCAGCATGACCTGCCGCACCTTTTTACAATACTAAAAAGCACCTTCAGCATGACCTGCATCATCTTTTCTGCACTGTCTTACTACAAATAGTATATTTCCAAGATTTAATGTAACCATCAAAAAAACTTCTTCAGGACCACTTGCACTTGAATATTTAACACCTGTAGTTATTGGTCTACTTAAATTAAAGCTTTAACTCATAAATTGCCACCAAATTTTGTTGTTGGTGCAAATTCTGCTGAAATAACATCAGCTATTGTTTGTTGGTTTCCATCTCTAATATAAAAGATTCTATAATAATCTAATTCTATTGGTAGTGCTGATGGAAGTCTAGCAACATATATTGCATTTTGAATTATCAGGCAAATCCTCAGTAAGATAAAGTGCTCTCATATGCAATCCTTCAACGTGTGCAACCTTACCAATTGCTCTACCACCCACACCCTCTACATGTGAATAATTTCCAATTGCAAATGTTGAACTTCCTTCAGCATGTAATTTAGACCTTCAGCACGAGTTGTATTACCTTCAGCATGAGAACTGTCCCCCTTTGCGTGTGTGGCATTTCCTTCAGCGTGAGAGTTATTACCTTTTGCGTATGTAGCATTACCCTCCGCATGTGAGTTTACCCCTCTGCAATAGTTGTATTACCTTCTGTGTGTGAGGCTTCGCCTGTTGCATGAGAATTTACACCACTGGGCATTACTATATGGACCTGAAGCAATGTTTTTTTCTTGGATGCCTCATTAGATGATTTTTGTGCTATAGCACCTTGACCTGTTCCGTTATCCCATACAGTATCTTTTAAAAAGGCATAACCACAATTTCATCATTACTATTCTTAATTGAAAAGAATGGCTCTTCGTGGTTAAAGTTTATACCTATTTCACCATATTTTAAATCCTCAGGTTGAGGTTTTTTACCTTTTTGTGAACTTCTAGGAAGTTGCACATGTCTTTTAACTGTTGATGTCATTTACTAAAAAGTTATATTTTTTTACAACTAAAAAAGTTGATTATTTATGTTTTGTTTCACATAGCAATTTTTCTAAGTTCTTCTGCTATGATTTCTCCATGACACCTTTTGGGGCTACAAAAAACATTGTAAAATATATATCTTCACCTTTTTATAATGTTCATATATCTCATCAAATGATTGCGTTAAATATGGGTTTACACCATATGATGCTTTTAAAAGTACTTTCTGTAAGCTTCAACTGCTTCATCTGCGGTAGGAAAAGTAAGTTTTTTAAATTTCTCCTTTTTCCATGTACTGTAAATGGATTCTCTAATGGATTTCCACTTTTAGTTTTACCTATAAAAGAAATTATTACTTTCAAGTATGGTCTTCTTCATTACAGTTATATATGAATATCTTTCCCATATGAAATATTATTTTATATTAAACAATAACTTTCAACAAAGGTAATAAAAAAATGATTATATAACCAAATTTATAATGTTTTTATGGAGATATTATTATATATTATCTAAGAACTCTTCTATCAACATGACGTCTTCCTGCATCTCCATTTCTTATGGGGCATTAGGGACGTGTAATAGTTCTTTTCATTCTCATTCCACTTGAATTATGTGTATTTTGTTGACATTGACAACCCATATCTATTATTCCTTTACATCTTCATTTTATTATATTATATAAAAGCATCTTCGATTCTATCAATATTGAAGTCTGTATCAATAATATCATCTGTATACTTTTTGAATGCTTCTACGTTGAAAATTTCAACATCAAAATCTGAATATTCTTCATCATAGTAAAGACTAAAAATCTATTTCAAAATCAAATTCTTTATCTTCCACATTTATAGTATGTCTACCATCTTCAAGTTCAACAAATAGTTCTTTACTACGTAAAATAGCAGATATAACCATATTCGTAAGATTTTCATTTATTTCTTCCTTAATAACTTTAGAAGCAATATTCTTAACAATTTTATGTAAATCGTTTTCAGTTAATCGTATGATTTTTCATATTTACTTATTTTATTTATATATAAATATAAAGTTTAAATGAAAATTTTTCAGTACATATAAAAACAAAACCATCACAAAAAATTGTGATGGTGAATCTATTTTCTTATATATTCAAATGTTTTTATTTCTTTTCTTCAAAAATCTTTCTCAAGGCTTTGGTTTCTCTTTTATCTTTACCTAATACAAAAAGCGTATTTATATTTATATGGGAATGTTATTTTAGTAGCATCTTTATACATTTTTAGAATAGTCTCTTAGTTTTTCAATACTATTAGGAACTTTATCCCATAACATAGAACTATTACTACACCAATTATCACACCACTTAATACCTAAATCTTTTGCATAACGTTTATAAAAAAACTTATTCGTCTGAAAGCCCTATCAGAAATAATTTTATCTTTTATTATATGGATTAACACATCTTATATTAGTCCCATTTTTAGTACCTAAAAAAATAAAAAGTTTAACGCTTGGTAAATCGCACCACGTTCTTTAGCTTGTAAGTCACTATAACAAGTAAATAGTCTATATTGTGTGTTATTCACCATCCATTTTATACACCACATTAAAAAAATTTACTTCCAAGATTCTTTTGGTGTCCAAGAAGCACTCGCACCTCTTGAAATTAATCGTTCAATATCTTTTAGTGTTGTCTCCCATTAATTTACTAAATGAGTTAGGCATACCCATTATAATAACCCCACCAAGTATACCATTATATGTTGCAGAAAACCAATGTGTAGGATAACTTCCAACAGTTCCAAGCCACTCATATCGTTTAATAAATTCAGTAGCTTTCCGTTTATCCTCTTTTGTTTCTATATATTGAAAAAGTAAAATCCTCAAGTTTTATATTCTCAATGTCTTTATCTGTCCACCCTGAGATTTGTTTTATCTTCTTCAATGGTATCTAATCTTCTTTGGTATTGATAACACCAAGATTTGTCAAAATTATCTATTTTATTTAATAACTCTACACTACTCATACATAACCATATAAACAAATATTGTGGTCCACAAATAGACCACAATTATCTTTATTAATTATCAGCTTTAGCTTCTTTTTCTTCTTCCGCAATTTGTTCAATTGTCAAAAGTGCTGTTTCAATATAATCCAAATATTCAGGATATTTGTTTCTCATTCTCAATACTTCCCATATGGTGATGTATCAATAGTTAATTTTTTTCTTTTTTTCAAGATTATAACTTACCTTAGATAAAGCACCCTCAACTAAAGCCTCTTTAATAACATCAGTTAAACGGTCGAAGCAGTTTCATAGATAATAATATTAATACCATCACTACTGTTATGTGTTTTGAACTTTTCAGTTTCTGTAATCGCCTTTACCTCAATAATATTTTTAGACTTAGTTACTGACATAATGTTACACACAACACCTTCATTGTTTAGACCTGTTTTGTTAAATTGTTCTTCAACAAATTGAACGATGTCTTCACTTGTTTTGAAAATTTTTTCCCATTTGAATTTGTTTTTAAATTTGACACCACAAAGATATTATATTTTTATTTATTTGTACAAATTTTTATTCAAAAATGATTAAAAATATTATATTTTATACATGAGACCAAAGAAAAAATATTTATACAATTATACTAACAAAGAACGGTAAACAAATAGAAAAATCTTGGTACCGCCCCTACACCACAAAGGATATATAAGAAATTCAACAAATTTGTGAAGGAAAGTAATAAAGTTAAAATCCCTGTTATGTGGACACATCAAAATAAATGTTTAGTACCAACAAAATATGAATTGTATATAATAAAAATATGATGACACAACAACAGAACCAATGAAATTGAGAAATGAATTTGGTAAATTTGTTGATTATGAAACATCTAATAGTAATTGGAAGGTATATGATAGAGTGGATTATAATAAGGAGGAAACATTTTGGGTCTATGGTTATCACCCATTAATGGAAAGAAAAAGATTATAATTGGATTGTAAATAACTACATTTTTAACAACTCTGAAAATCAAAAAGTAATTTTAAAGAATTATATGTATTTTGGTAATAAACTTATTATATCTTTGCAATGGTAAAATAAATATGGTACTTACTAAATTTAAAGATGATTGTATTCGTTTATATAATACTATAGTTGATGACTGTACAAAAAGAAAGATTAAAAAATATAATGTATTGTGGGGATTTACAAAATAGTATATATAAACATGAATGGATTAATAAAATAGAAGACTTAACTGGATGGGACAAGGCAAAAAAATATTAAAAAGTCAGTACAAGAAATAGAAGACTTAAGGATAAAAAATAGGAGAATTTTTATTTCTCCTATTTTTTTTATTATTATAACTTCAAATTTAATTGTCACATTTTTAAAAGTTACCTTAACTTCATTATTAGATGGAATAAATTCTCCCTCATCTTGATTTTTGTCGATAAAAATAAATCTTCATCTATTTTTGACAATTCTTCCTTTGTTACTTTTTATAAGTAATTCACTATGTTGAGTTATACCATTATCGTGTAAGAAATTATTAATATAACTTCCGAACTCAAAAATTTTATAACTATTTAGAGATAAATCCATAACTAAAAATACTTCAAACAACTTATTAAACCACGAATTTATTTTTATATTTAATTTTTTTCTTTGAATGTTAATTTGACAACTTTTTACCTTCAAGCACATCTTTAATATCATCACCCATAAGACCATTTTAACTTCTTTGCTATGTCACCACGAACACCATCAAGAATTCTATCATTCATTAAACGGTCGTTTTTAAGCCCTCGAAGTTCTTTAAAAAAGTTCATAGTTATTTTTCGCTCATATTATTCTTATGATTTAATGCGTGTAAGATATTCATCAACACTATTAAGTAACCATGTTATACCAGAGGTAAAAACACATGTCAACAATTAAAATCATATACCAAGGAAAGTCATATCCAAATAGTAGATTGCTGAGTGTAAAAATATGATGTTGTAAAAACAAAAACAATTTAATAGTGACATCACTATACCAATATTAGCACCAACACACATCATACAATTAAGCATGTTACCTCTTTCACCGAAGATATCATCAAGAATACCTCTCACTAAATTTATAATACCAAATGGTCCATATGCATAAACTAAAAATATTAGCCAAAACCAAATGTAAATAAAATATAAACAAATAAAAATCATACTATAAACCTCCATTATTATTCTTCAATATTACCATTAACACTATTAATATCATCACTATTACCATCTACATTTTCAGTATTTGGTTCTACCTCTTCTTTATTTTGTAAAACTTCCACTTCTTTTTACTTTCTTTTTTTCTTTTTGGTTTTTATGACAAATTGTAAATTTTTCAAGTTCATCCATTGTCTTTTTCTTTAAATAACTCATCCAACTCTTGAATTTTCTCTTTTTAAATAATTTACTTTTCTTACTACCTCTTCATTCATCACTTTAGTTTCAATAATAAGTTTAAATAAATCATCAAATGTTACATCAGAAGAGTTCCCATAATAATAGTAAGTATTAGGTTCATTTTCACTTAAAGCATATTTTATTCTTCCATCATCAGAATTGTACGCTTTCCATTTTTCAGGGTAAACAACCTTAACTATCAAACCATCATTTAGTCTTTCAATTCCTTGAAAGATTTCACCCAAATCATTTATATATTTCTCAATACTACCCATTACCTAAACTCTACAAAGACATTATTAAAATAGATAAGACATAAGAAATAGATAAGCCTAAAAAGTAATACTCTTTTTATTGGGCATATCCACTTTACCTTCTCTCATCTTTATAACTCTTATAACCCTGAAATGTATCTCTAATTATTACAAGAATAGAGAATACAAATATAAAAATAATTAAAAAAACTTCATATTTTATAACATTGTTTTATCGTCACCACAAAGGTACAAAAATATATAATAACCAAATTTTCATATAAAAAAATATCCTTAGTATTTAAAACCAAGGATATTAATATCTATTTTGTTATATCAAACATAATTCCAATGCCAATTGCGGTCCCAAATCGTTTATTAATTAGGGTCATACCCAACTGTTGCACTAGGGTCCTGCTTTTAAAAACGTTTCCAAAACCTCTTTGACTCTTTCTTTTTTTAAATACAGTGACATCTGTTATTGTCCCTTTTATTATTAGAATCTATTGTTAAATGATTAATACCATTATCACCTTTTTTTATTGACAATAGTTAATTCGTCATTTACCGTTATATCTAATTTGTGCCATTTAGGTTCTACTGTACTCGCTATTTGTAAATTATATTTAATTGAGTCAGTTGTGCCATTCTGATATTCAAAAACCTTAATAGTGTCTAACTTGTTAACCTCAACAACATTTACAGAAATAGGTGTTTTTAGAAACTTTATTAGTTACATACCTTTTTAGTATATCGGAATTGTAGAATATCTGAGATTTGTTTCTTATATTTTTTTAAAAGAATCATACAATTCCCTATTTTTCTTTTTAAAGTTTTGAAATCTTCCTCCTCATAAACTTTATGAAACGTCCCATTTTTATCAATATATTCTGTTTTTATGAGTTCATTAGCCAATCTATTTCGTTGGTCATTAAAACTTTTCAATAGATATAATGTCATCAAACAAAATACTATTGCAATTACATACCAATATGTTTTTTTATAATTTAAAAACTTTTGTTACCATTCATAATCCTCCTTTATTTCACCACTCTTTAAAAAGTTTAAGGTCTAATAATGGACTAATTATATCAGATAATTTTTCTAAAGCTAATTTACATCCTTCTTTGTTTTCTTTAGTCACATCTTTATCATAAAACAAACAAAGAAATCCAATGTTATGTCCTCTACTTTTTAAAAATAACACCTGATACATATTGTCCACCAATAGATTCCATCGTTTTTGCAAAACGTGGGTCAATAAAGTCTAGCATCTTCAACATCACCTATGAATACTTGGTGTTCAGCTACATAATAAGGAATTTGATAATGTGTTAATGGAACATTCTGAAAGTCATCACTAATATAATTCACATTCTTTTCATTATCATTAATAACCTCATATGACATATCTACATATCTAAAAGGTAGGTTTGTTGCATTTTCCTTTCCATTATGAAGTTCAAAGATAACTGCACGTGAAGCATTTGAAGAATATAATATTTTTTTAATTCGTAATTAATTTTAGGTGTTACAGCATCACGAATTTTCATATTTATTTCATCTTCCTCACCTCTCATTACAATACCTTTCACGACTTTATTAAGTGTAGCTTGGTCTTTTCCTATATTATATGTTAACCATACAATACAGAATAATGTAACAAGAATAGCAGCTATACTAATCAATTTAGTAAGTTCAGCAAATTTTTGCATGCATAACCCATTTGGCACCTTTGCCCTGCATTTTTAATTATTGATAACCATGTACTAACAGTCTTGTTAACATTTAAAATTTTCTTCAGTAGGTTTGTTGTTAGTTTTTGTTTTTATAACTTCTCTCTTCTTAGTCATAGTTTTATAGATTCATTTATTTCATAAGGTTTCTTGCTTTGTTTAACATTCCCTCAAAATTATTATCTTCATTCATTCTCATTTGAGTGTTTGTTTTTGAAATAATCGGAACTCTTATAATTAAATAAATCTTTAATTCGTTTACACTCTTCTGCGATAACCTTTTTACCCAATCTCTTTTTGGATATTTGAACCATCTTTATGCCATTCAACCAAGTACTCTGTACCATTTGAGTCTCTCATTATAAACTTATTATTTTCAACCTTAAGATTATCAGGTACATTTGCAAGCATATGGTTTTCTGATATGAATACTTTTGTGAAAACTAAGACGCTTTATTTTATTTTTCATGAACATTTTTTTCTTAGATTTTTCAACTTCTTTTTATCTAATTCCTTACCTGTTAAAACCAATCTCAGTAGCATCTGTCTTTCCTTTTTCTTCGTATTAGCGTGGACAGCACTTTTTAATGTCATCTTCAGTACCAAAATCAGCATTTCCAAAGTCATCATTTTTGTGTTTTTCTCAGCATCAACTGAAGCATAACCTTTCATTTGAGATTTTACACGCTCAGCAAAAGGTTCTGACATATTGTCATATAACAAACTATCCATACCAACATTATCGTCTTTTAGAACGTCCTCCGTCTAATTTGTCATTTTTCTTTTTAACAAGTCCACCACTTAATTTTTCTGTCTCTTTCTTCATGTCAGCGTAAGCCTTGTCATTAATTTTCTTGTTCTCACTTGGAACACTCATCACCATAAACAGGACTAAATTCATTTTTATTTCCTGCACTTTCCCTGATGATTCGTCTTAATTCGCCTACATTAAATGTAATCATAGTTATATTTTTTTCTAAATTATATCTCTTATCTAAAAGTTATCAAAAATCATAAAGTTAAATAAATACCACGCAATAATTGTTCAAACATTAATTTTTGTGTATTTTTGATTGCCCATTATCTTCTCTTTCATCTTTAAGTTGGGCATCTATCTCTTTAACACGTTTTATGGTATCCTCACTAAAACTTACTTGGTTATAATTTTTATTCATTTTTGGTTTTGTATTTTTACGTTCTTTCTTAGATTTAGCTTTACCACAAGTTTTTTTGACTTATTACCCAGCTAACCAAAAATCTCGTTCAATCGAGTGCATTACCATTAAATGGTGCAGCATATTCATATCCATTCCCATTTCCATCACCTGCACTTGCTCCTACTGTCATTGTACTTGTAGCACCACCACAATCCATTTCTGTTAGATTAGTTTTATCAATATGATTAACTAATGCTTTATATTGACTTTCTGTTATTTGTACTTTAATACTCATATTTAATTATTTTTAAAAAAATGTAAGAATAATTTTTATCTTTTTCTTTAAAAATTATTTTTTTGGAATAAGATAAGATACATAATATGTAGACTTCTTTTTACCAAGAACTTCATCAAAAGGTTCATCTATTCTTTCTTTTTTTCTTTATAATATTCCTTTCTAACATTATCTGTATCATTTGTTTGGTAGTTACATTACATTCTTTTAAAAACACCATTTAATTCCACATCAAAAGGCGAATTTAATAGATTTTTAAGGAATATTTTTATATCACGGTAAAAAGCAAAGAAAGTAACCTCTTCTATTGACTCTTTTTAAATGTCTTAAAACATTTTTCTCTTATATAAATTCTCATCGTGATATACTTCCCATCCATGAACTATTTCTTTTGCCATAATGTTTTAAATAATTCACTAATAACATCGGCAGTTATTTTCTTTTACAGCTGATTGGAAAATCTCTTGAACTAATAGAAGAATCAATTTTTTTCTATCAATCATAGAATTTACATCACTCTTAGAGAGTTCCTCATTAATAATTTCTGTTAATCTTTTATCTGAAACCATGACATTATATAATATTATATTTAATTATAAATATCAGAAATATAACAAAAAGTCCCTCAAATAGAGGGACTTTAATTATTTAGTCATTTTAACCTGCTTTTTCAGCTGCTTTCTTAAGTTTATTCATCAAATCCCCCATTTTTGGGTTAATGAATCCTTCCAATTAGCAAAAAGCATCTCTAATCTTTCCAAGTGTTCTTGAATTACTGTCAGTTAATTGTAAACCATCAGCCCAAATATAACATCCATCACCTGATGGGTCATTATATCTAAATTGGAATTTCAAATTTAATGCACCAATCTTACCATCTAATGTCATATCATCAGCATCTGGATAATATAATAAAGCATCATCAGATAAAAATGATATTTTCACCTACTGTTTTTTTATGGTGTCTTCTTGTGAAACCCTAACATCTCCAAATTGAGGGGTACTTTTTAATTGGAAAAACTTCTACCATGAGAATTATCCAACTTACCTTCAGAATTTTTCATTTAACGGTTTAGCTGTAGCTTGTGACTTTTGTTCCGTTAGTTGAATTTTTTTCTTAAGGTTTCAGTCATTCTTCTTAATATTCTGTCTTCCATAATTATATCTAATTAAAAATCATAAAAAAAGCCATACCATTCCAATAAGCCTTACGTCTACCTTGAATTTTTGTTAATTCTTCAACCACTTCTGTAGGTGTCTCATTAGTCTCTTCAGGAACCTCTGTTGATACAACTTCTTCATTAGTTTCTTCGGGGATTCTGTTGGTACAATTTCATCCTCTTCATTATTTTCATCTACATTAGATTCTTCTGTTTCACCTTCTGATGGGGTTTCTAATTCTGTAGACTCATTTACTTCCGTTTCAACATTAGTTTCTTCAACCACTTCTGTAGGTGTCTCATTAGTCTCTTCAGGAACCTCTGTTGATACAACTTCTTCATTAGTTTCTTCAACTAACTCTGTTGGCATAACTTCTTCTACCTTTACGTCTTCTTTTTGTAACTTTTTGTTTTCTTATTTGCCATAATCTTTAATTCTTTATTATATAAATATTATATTAATCATTATTTGAACAACATTGCAGCTTCAGGCATTAACATCACTTCAGTTCTCAATGTTTTAAAAACAAGATAATTTAATTTGTCTAACACGTTCATTACTAATATTTAAATGGCTGCCGATTTCTTCTAAATTTTCCTCCTTTTGTCCATTTAAAACCATAATATTTTTCTATAATATAACGTTCTCTTGGATTTAATTTTTGATAAGAGTTTAGAAATAACGTTATCCTGTATTTTATTTAAATCTTTAATCTCATTTTCATCGGAAGATTGTTTTACCTGTTCTGATTTATAGATAACTTCATCCTCTTCATCTTCTATTTCTATATTTTCAATCTTTGATTTTAAAGATTCATCAGATATAGTTGACACTGATTTACCATACCCTTTAGTTTTTAACAAAGGTAAAAAAATCATATGTTTTACCCACCAAACAGCATAGGAAATAAACTTAACATCTTTTTGTGTCATCAAATTTTTCAATCGCCTTTAAAAGACCAATATTACCTTCAGATATTAGTTCATTTTATAGGTACACCATATCCTTTTATATTTTTTTAGCGATGTTAAAAACAAACCTTAAATTTGATTCTATAATTTTATTTTTTGCTGAAATATCACCTTGTTTCGCCAATGTTAACAATTTCTTTTCTTCTTCACGTGAAATAGGTGTACATTTTTCAGACTTTCATAATAACTTTTTACTGCTTCATTAAAAATCATTAACGTAGTCGTTCATTAAAAATGTATAAAGGTATCACTCTGTTCCCCACCGCTTTTAACGGTGGGGGTGTAATTATTTCATCTTGGTTACAGATAATCTACTAACATTATCTTCTTTTACTATTGTTATAGTAGTATCTGCCCAATCTTTTTACAGTATCCAAATGTGATACTGTGATAACAAAGTCATATTCTTCACAGACTTTATCTATCAATTTGTGTATATTTTCAAGATTATCCTTAGCAACTCTTCCATATACTTCATCCAATACGATAAAGTTTGGTTTTGGCATTGTTGATAAACTTCCAAGAACACTTCTTAATGCTAATGAAGCTGCTGTCTTTTTCAAAACCTGAACCACTCGACAAGTCTGATTTAACACCATCCTTTAACATACAGAAATTTATGTCGTTCTTCTCATTTATTTCTACAATAACATCAAAGTCGCATACATCATCTAATAACATTCTTATTTTTTTGTATTGATGATAGGTAGAACGTCTCTTAATACCATTTTTTTGAAATACCATCTTTTCCAACAAGTTGTAGATATATCTTCCAATTACGAATTTCTGTTTCTTCATCTTCAAGTTTCTTAATCGTGTCTTTTCTCTTCTCAATTTCATCAATATCACGTTTAATTGAAGAATCATTACTACTAATAAAGCCAATTGTTATTCTCGTACTTATTACGTTCAGCCAAAAATTCGTTGTTCAGTGTTTCTAATTTGTATATCTAAATTATTATTTTTTTATCAATAGCTTCACTATTCTTATTGTAATTGTCCAACATCTGTTTCTTTTCAAGAAGACTTGCACGCAAATTACTGATATTAACTTCAAGTGCTGCTTTCTGAACAGTTAACTCGCTTTTCTTGGTGTATTTCTCTCTAATCACCTTTGAGGTATCAATCTTCTTATCATATTCTGCAATGAGTTTAGAACATTTCTTACCTTTATCAATTAAGTCCTTTTCTTGTTTTTAAGTTCTTCAATTTTAGCTGAATTATCAACATTATCAAACTTCTTTCCACAAGTTGGGCAAAAATTCAGACTTCTGTAATTGTTCAATATTATTCTTTAAAAGTCTTATATTGTTCAGATAGTACGCTTTTTGTTGCGTTCTCAGAACTTCTATTTTTCCATTAGAGTATCATATTCTTCTACTGAAAATATAATATCACCAAGTTCATTAATTTCCTTTGTTATAGACTCTAAAGAATTCTTCTTTTCAATACCTTTATTAGTAATACTATCAATGTCCTTTTGAAGAGTAATAATATCAATCTTCATCAGATTTTTCATCTATGGTTTGCTTTTGATTGCAATAAGGTATTTTTTTAGCTTTCTCTAATTCTGATATTTCTTTCGTTATGGTTTTATTATCACTTTCAAGTTTCTTTGTTTTTTTCCTTGAATGTTTTTATTTCCAACTCAAAAGCTTCAATTTCAGTTTTTAGAGTTTCTCTATTATATCTATTAGATAACAAGAAAGGTTTAATATCACTATTAAATTTTATCCCTCGCCAATCTATCCTTTTTCTTCCAAAGGCATTAAACCAATCCATCTTGACAGTAATCTACCTCTTTTCGGTTTCTTTTTACGAATTAAATCATCAAGATTTGATTCTGTAACTGAAATTATTAGGTCAAAATCTTCTTCTTTTTCCAATTGCTTCTTTTAATGGCTTTTATTGGTTTGAATACTATTTTCTTCCTGTTCATTTTCTACATAATCAATAAGTTCATCCCTACTCTCACCAACGATTCTATAATATTCAACTTTCTGAGTAACTTTGCTTTTTGACGTTCTCTTTTTCAAGGGATGGTCTTGATAATGTTCTTTTTAATTATATAATCTTGACCTTCAATATTAAGACAACCTTCAACAACAACATTTACTTCTTTTTGATAAGTGTTTATTAAAGATTAAATTTTGAGTTGGAACCTTTTCTGTTTTACCAAACAATAAAAAAATGTAATAAATCAATTGCAAAGGTTGTTTTTACCACTTTGATTGGCTGGGTTCACCATTTAATAGAACTATATCTTTAAAGCTTAGTAAAATCAAAAAAGTTATCTTTTTCCATATGATAGAAAATTATCCCATCGTATCCACTTGACTGAATATTTTTCTATACTTATCATAAACATTATAATCAATATAACTGTTTATTTCAGCATCAATCTTTTTTTATTAATTCAAAATCATAGTTTTTGTACCTTATTGATAGAAAGATACTTTTTAAATAACTCAATTTGAAAGGTTGGGTTTTGAATATTCTGAATAACATCACTTGTTAGATTAATCTTTTTACCACTCATCCGTAAGAATATAATCAACTATGACCTTGATTTTATCCTTTGGAATACCATACTTTTTACTAGCTTTAACAAGGATACTTTTTCTTTCTCCTCATTATAGTCATAAGGAGAAACTTGCCAATGAATGTAAACCCTTGATTTCTTTTTACTTCTATCATTTTGTCTATTTTTGATGATTCGTATTTTTCTTCTCACCTTTTGAGGGTGTATCTTCTTTACACCATTTTCTTGTTTTTCTTCAATCGTATTAGTTGTTTTATCTACAGGTTGTGTTGTATCTTGTTTTTTTCTCTTTTTGTAATTATCTATTGGTGATAATCCATATTTGAGTATATCAAAACCTTTTCTAAGACACGCATCAATCTGCCCATCAACATCTTCAATATTATTGAATAAACAATATTTTTATTTCATCAATTAATTGTTGATTCATTCTTTTCTGCAAAAGATACATACTTTTTATTAAATAAACAAATAATAAAGAGTAAATTATATATTAAATAATATTTTTACTTTATATATATAATAATATTAATATAATTTATATATAATAATTTATTTATATTATAATAATATATTAATATTAAATTAATAATTTATACTATATTAATTATATATTTTATTAATAATATTATAATAATATATTAATATTAAATTAATAATTTATATAATAATAATAATTATATATTTTATTAATAATATTATATTATATATTATATGGATAAAAACGGAAATAAAATTTCAATGGGACTTGATGTCTCTACTTCAACAATTGGTGTATGTGTTATCTTAGATGATAATTCTGAATTTGGTAAAATAATAGAATTAACCCATGTTAACCCTAAAAATTTCTTCCAAAGGTAAAAGGGGTTGAATCATTATTTTTAAAAAAGAAAATATTTGAAGAATTTATTCTTAAATTTAAAAGATTTTTGGTATTGATGAAGTTATTATTGAAGAACCTCTATTAAGAAGTAACAATGTCAACACTGTAGGTACACTATTAAGATTTAATGGTATGATTTCAGAATGTGTATATAATGTACTTGGGAATTGTACCAAACTATATATCTTCTTATGATGCAAGAAAAATATGCTTTTTCCAACATTGATGAGTATTAGAAAATTTGGAAAGGATGAAAAAAACAATATGACTACAAGAAGATTATGGAGGAAATTAAAAGAATCCAAAATGGTTCTTTTTGGTGATTACCCATGGACATTAGATAAAAAGTGTTATCCAAAGCAATGTTTCTGAATTATTTCCTGATGTAAATTGGTTATATAATAAAAAGGGTGAATTAAAAGAGAAAATTTTTGATGCAACAGATGCTTATGTTGCTTGTCTTGGATATATTAATAGAAAAAAATATGGTGAATTAGAATTCTCAACCAGTAATATTACTGAGGTGCCACATGGTATTGAATATGACGTTACTTTTTGGGATAAAAACAATTCACAGAACAACATATTGTAAAAAAATAAAAAAAGAGTTTAAACTCTCTTTTTATTTAAGATTTTCTGAAGAATTAAAATATTGTATATTTATTTGTTTTAAATTCTTTTTGGATTATATAGTACTTCCTTAATTGATTCCATTATAATTCTATTTAAACGTTTTTTTCAGAAAGAATATTTGATAATACAGCATGTCGTTTGGTCATCTCTTGTAGTTCCTGTATATCTTGTGAATAACGTTCTTTTTGCTATTGCAATAAAAATCTGATGGGTTAATATTAATATCATTAACTGCTCTTGATAAACGGTCATTTATATATACTAACTTCTCACCATTTACAGTTGCTGCTATATAAAGGATTGAGTTTGATTCAAAATTTCTATAACTCATTTTTTAAAAGCATTTATATCTGAAAATATAATTTGCTATTTTTTTGTATCATCAGCACCAAGTTTTTGTAATTTTTTTCTTTCAGATGAAAAAAACTTTCTCTTTTCGCCAAAGAAAGGTTTAACTTCAGCATCATCTAATGCTCTAATTATATGACCTTCTTTATTAATTATATAATTGATACTTTTTCTTGCTGAATAAGTATTTTTGAGCATTATAAGAGTGACCATTCAATTTTTTCATTTTCACCCTTATACATATCAATTCCATTTCCCCCACTTATTAGCTTCTTTATATCCTGTTCTTTCAGTTGGTTCACTATATATGCCATATTGTTGGTCAATTGCCATCTTTCTTGCTTTATAGTCTTGATATAGTTTACTTAACTTATCTCTATTACGATACTGAATATTATAACTTGTTATTCTAACAATTCCACCAATTTCTTCGTCAGATTTAAAGACAGTATAGTCATCATAACCTTTCATTCTATTAGTTTCAGGATTCTTACGTTTTTACTTTAGGGACATCTAAATTAGCACCTGTAACATAACCAATTGTTATAAATTTACCATCACCCATTTTGGTCCATTAGGTCAAAAAAATTCATCTGAACTTGCAACTCTTCTTATAGCCATAAATTAATACTTGTAAATATTTTTTTATTTAGTGTTTCTTTACCTTTTTCCAAAAATCAGAGAATTGTTCAGCAACTTTATTTGTTTTGTTGTTTTCATAATTCTCTTTTTATTATAATCTTTATCACCTGCAATAGCACTATTGATTTTAGTAATATCATAATAAGCACCAATTGCATAATGTCCATCTGCCCCATATAATATTGCATTCTCATCAACTTTTTGTATCATTGCATTGAGTAAATCACTATCTTTGTAAATAATTTTTCCCATATTTTTGTCTTTTCTTAACAATAAATAGTTTTTATAAATTTGTTTATTGATATGAAAAGTTGTATTTTTGCAATCAAAAAACATATGACACCTGAATTAATAGAAATATACCATATACTTTCATCCTTTTTAGGGAGAATCTAAAAATGGATTTGATGGTACTAATATGCAACTACTAATTTCCATGTCCAAGATGTGTAGAGCGTGATGGACATGGTGAAGTACTAAGCATAATCTTGAAGTAAATCTACAAAAACAAAGTATTCCAATGTTGAAATGTGCTTCACAAGATGATGAAATGCACGGTTCAATATTAAAACTAATAAAGATTTACGGAAATGAAATGATTTTTGAAAGATTATAAAGAGCAATAAACTCGTTAAGAGATAGTGCGATGTATTCAAAAATTATTTAATAAAGATGATTTTTAATATAACCCAAAAATAATGGTGAAAGTGAATTGGATTTACCAAATACTTTTTCACCCTCTCCTAAAAATAAATGGTATCCTCAAGATGTTTTTGATTACCTTAAAAAAAGAAATATTGGTTGGGATATAATAGATGAATATCATATTGGGTATACATCCTATGATAAAGATAATTGGGCTGTTGCTAAACGAATTGTTGTACCTTCTTACGATAAATTCGGAGAATTAAACTATTGGTCCGCAAGAGATTATACCAATAACCCTAATAAAGTAAAAATACTTCAACCCAAAAAAATTGATAGAAAAAGTATTATCTTTAATGAGGATAAAGTCCAATGGGATGCAGATATTAATTTAGTTGAGGTGTTTTTGACCATATTGTGGTACCAAATTCAATACCTTTATTGGGTAAAAGCAATTAATGAATCATTTGATTTATATTGGAAATTAATAGAGTTATCAAAGGTAATATTAATATTTTTTTCTTGACGGTGATGCATTTTCAACAGTAAAATCTATATATCACACATTAAATCATGGTAAGTTATTAGATAGAATAAGATATATACCTGTACAAAAGATTTTTGACCCATCATTAATTTATCAAATGGGTGGTAAGAAGAGTATTATTAATTATTTAAAAGGCAGCTAAACAGTTAGAGGAATATAAAATATAAAAAGGTGGCAACGCCACCTTTTATTATATAATTTCGATTGTTATTTTTCACCCTTATCATTTCCTTTTTTTAAGGATTTTTATATACCTTTTTCAAAGGTAGCCCTACTTTCTAATACCTTACCTACGGCTTTATTTAACCCTAAAATTAAACATCCGTATGAATCCTCCTCTGTATTTCCTGGATGCAACAAAACCCCATCAAATCACTGGTACGTTAAGTATTCTTGGAACTTTACCATTACATACTTTTTGAAAGTATGGCTTAGAACCTAAGCGTGGACTTACCACATTTAACGTTAAATCATATAATCCTGTTGGAATTGCTGTTTTACCATATACTTTTCTTTTATTTCAGATAAAGGCATTTCTTTTTAAACCTCTATCTTTATCTTCAATGGTATCACATATATATTCCCCATCAATATATAATTTACCTATACAATAAGTTTCTTTCTTTTGCAATTCTCTTTACTAGTACTTTTCATAATAATTCAGTTTTTAAAAATAAATATAATTTTATTTGGTAATTTGGGATAAAATGTGTATTTTTTGCAGAAAAAGTTTTTTTATATGATTAAATGTGTAATACATACAGCTGATATTCATATTCGTAATGTCATGAGACACGAAGAATATACTGAACAGTTAATGAAGTTTATAGAGAGTGTAAAAGAATAGCATCTAAATTTTCAAAAGATGAAGTTAAATTGTTATAGCAGGTGACTTAGTCCACCAAAAGAACAATATAAGTAATGAGTTATTTACTTTTACAAGTACCTTTATCCGTGCTTTTGAGAAGAAATTTCTAAGGTTATTGTAATTAGTGGTAATCACGACCCAGTTGTTAATAATACTGATAGGGAGGATACTATGACTGCATTATTTACAACAGCAAAATTTGAAAATACTATATTCTTAGATAAAGAATTAAATTATAGTAGTGGTTTCTTCCGTGATGATAATATCATTTGGACATTATATTCAATATATTCAGATTATGAAAATTCCTGTAGGATTAGATGAGATGAAAAAAAGAATACCCTGATAATAAGGTTATCGGTTTTATATCACGGTCCTATTGTTGGTTCTCAATTAAATAATGGTTCAGTAATGGAATCAGGTCTTGATGGGGATAGATTTACAATGTGTGATGCTATTATGGCAGGTGATATTCATATAGAGACAAGTATTGAAACGTAAGAATACTGAAATTGTTTACCCAGGTTCACTTATACAGCAAAAATTGATGAAACAATAACTAAACATGGTTTTGCGGTTTTGGAATATAGAAACTTTAAAAACATAAATTTATTGATGTAGAATCTGACTATGGTATTTATGATATCAGAATAACAAGTGAAAATGATTTAGATGAAGACAAAAGAAACGTTGGTTAATTTTTAACCAACGTTTTTTTATTATCTTTTAATTTTATTACTAAAACAAATATCTACAATTGCTGTTGATGGTATCATCTGTTCAAGATATGGAATAACTACATCATTAAGATATTTTACCTCGCATAACCCATCTTCAGTAAACCAACTATCATGCAAATAGAATTTAATTGATAATCTTTTATTATTTACAATCTGATTAGTTGTACTATCACCATTAAATCCAATAACTTCTTTATTTTTAAGTGTTTTACTACCATATGTAGGTGTTTTATCCGCTTTATTACAAGTCAAGATTTTTGTCATATCATATGCTTCAACTGCATAGTTATTGTAATGTTTGATATAGTCATTTACTAATGTTTTATCGTCTGTGTAAATACAATATTTTCCATCAGATGTGAAATAATTCCCAAAGTATTGAACTTTCCTATCTTCAAATAAATAATCATCATAGTTTCTTATCTCTTCATCTTTATTTATAAGACCTTTGAAACCTATTGGATAAATATTATTATTAATATCATGTATTCCATTGTGATAACATCTTTCATCAAACAAATCTTTCTCATACGCATATTTAAAGAGATGTTTAAAAATATAAGAAATACTCATATCCTGAATCATATCTCATATTACCACAGTGAGGATTGTTACCTTTAAAATAATCACTAATTGCATTTAAACGATAAAAATTCATTATCACTATAACTTAATTGTTTCCATCCATTAGACCATTTTTGTGTGGCTTTATTATATGTAGAAATACTATTTGAATAATCTACTGATTCTAATTTAAAAGTAATTAGTTCCTAAACGACTATTAATGTCACTTAATAATGTAAATGAATTTACTTTATTAATATTACCATATATAATAGCTAAATCATATTCTGCATTAGGTTGTAAATTTATATATGATTTAAATGTAAACCCATTCTCTTTGTCATATAAGTCATATGAGGTTAAATTCATATTTGTATCATATGTTAAAATAGAACCACTTACTCTTTCGTTTCCAATTGATATTGAATTATTATTTACAGTAAATTCAACATACTTATTAATGTTTTTCACCATTCTGTTCGTCATATATTGTAAATATAGAACCATTAATTACAACATAGTTACTTCTGATACTTCTTACATAATATACATCTCCATCGTTAAGTAAATCTTTTCTTATATTCAATAATTCCTGAAGATTATTTACAGACTTAATAGTTCTTAGTGTTTCTTTATATGTTTTTCATCAAGGTCTGTATCACTAAATATATTATTTTTCTTTATCGAGATGTAAAATTAAATAAACCCTTTGAAACACTTTCGATACGATGAGACATCCAACCACCATTCATTTTGGTAATAAAAGTCACCATCCATAGTTTCTTTTTACTAAAAATATGGATAAAGAAAGCGTCTTGTTATTGGTTCACCTTTTTAATGATAATGCTGCTTTAGTAATATCATTCGTACCACCATCTGTTCCATCTGACTTAACATACTTAGGATAACCATCTTCTCTTGTTTCATTTATATAACTAACAGGAAGCCCTTGATAAGGGACATAATCTGACATTGTTGTTGAATGTGTATTATGGTTATAATAGTTGTAGTCGATAGTTTTGGTTGAGTTGTACCAATCTATCTTATACATTTGGTGAACTGCATCCACGGGTCTTCAATTGCATTAGCAAATGAAGTGTATTCAGTTATTTCATAATCATATGGCACCAATTCACTTTGTCTTCCTCTTCCTGTAACACCAAGTGAATTATTTGTATTTTCAAAGTTAAGTGTTGTTTCATACCACTTCTTACTTCTTAAACCAAATAAACTAAGAAGCATTTCCATACCATGAATAGTACCCTTATGTCTTAATATACTTCTTGAATTAATTTTTAACCTACGCAAAAATTCATTATTGAGTTCTTTCATCGTATATTCACGTTCATCTGAATAATCCCTTATACTTCCATAATTTAAGTTATCTCCATATGTACGAGTAATATTTCTTCCACTACACTTCAATGTGTAGCCATTTGCCCTATCATTTCTAATAATTGAATAAGGTTTAAATGTCAAATCAATATATTCTGAAAAATCTTCTAATAAGATGGTTATTTGCTTTTTGTTTGGTTATTAATCTCCATCTTTTTCACTATTAGTTGGTGCATCAAGTTTTTAATACCATTTTTATCTTCAATGTATTCATTTAACCTTAAAGGATATATTTTCTTACGTCCCAACCATCAAGTTCAACAACATCAGATAGGAAATTATCTGGTATATTTGATACTTGGTCATATGTCACAGAATTACAATTACGAATAGCATCAATATAAGATTTAATTTCATCAAATTCTCCAGCGCAGATTCTAAGCATTTTCGCCATCTTTTCTCCGCCAACAATATTATCTTGATTACTTTCTTCGTTATAAACACGAGTATAAGACCAATCAAAGTTCTTAATAGCTTCATGTGTCATTGAACGATAAAGATTATCACAAAAATCTTTCATCATAGAAAGCTGCAATATCGGCAAGTCTTGATGTATATTCATCATATATAGGTGTCATACCAATAATGTTATATCCACCATAAGTTGTAGGGAATGTAAATGTTTCTATCTTTGTGAATAACCAAATTCATTCTCATTTTATAACCCTCTAAAAGTTGCTGTATATTTAGGTGTTGTCTTAGGATTGATAAGATTTTTGGAATTTATCACAAGCATTATAAATTTATTAAAACCATTTCTCATGAGGGTCTAATATGATAATCATTGTTAGCCATTTTTAAAAAATTGTTATGGTCTAACATATAGAAAAATTTCCTTATTATCACCTACATAAACATTAATAGTTAAACTAATTTTTCTCTTCAAACTCTATGGTTTACAGTTCCAACCCAATCACCTGGACATGCATTTTCAATATCATTAGAATCAACATCACTAACAACAGATTCTATTTGGTATTTCTTACCTGTCTTACCATTTATTAATTCATAATTTTTAGCACCACCATTACAGAAATATTTCAATGGGTTATTAATTTCACTCTCACCGATAATAGTATTATGAATATTAATATTAAATGGATTATCTAATAAAAACATAGAATCACCATAATAAACAGGTGTAGCACTTATAATTTCCTTATAAGCATATTTTTGCATCTTTCTCTTCTTGAGATAACTCATTTCCATTATCATCATATTCATATGATGTAATTTTTATCTTTACTAAAAAGAATTGATATGAAAGACTCTTTTCAGATTCATCAACATCAGGTCCTGAATCTAAAACTTCCAAATCATATTCAACTTCATTATCGATATTAAATGATAAAACTTCACCTAATTTTTAATTTTTATAGGTTTATTATCATTTGATACCATTCCATTTGTATATCCAACTTTAACACCTACAAACTTTGCCTCATCATTAGTATATCCCTCTCTATAAGGTGCAAATAATTCACTAGGAAATGCTTTCAATATACCGATAATAGAAGCACGGACTAATTCAGAACATGAACCATAATAAGCAAAATCTCTAAATCATAAAAATCTTGTTTTTAAAACAATTAACTTATCATCATCTTCTGTATTATCAATGATATTATCATTTGATGTATTTTTGTAAAGTCCAAATATCACCCTCTGTATTATTAATCCACTTTCCATTTTCAATACTTCTAGTAGTAGTGTCAGAGTCATTTACAGTAATAATAAAAATTACTACTTTTTATAAATTGGAACCTGACCTTTTTGAAAATTGGTTTAACCCACCAATAGTGGTAATATCCCTTTCAAGAATAGTACCATCATTAGTGAGTTGATGTCTGCTCTTTAAAACATAATTAGAATGACTTTTAATATATCCCATTTATTTTTAAAGTTTATCGTTAATCGTCTGTGTAAAGTCGATATTATTAGTTCTTTTTTTCTTTAACTTCATATACAGGTTTACCTGTGTATTGGTCCTTAAGAGTGAAATGTTCAGCTTGATGATAAATCTCATTATTATCATTAAATGTAGAAACAAGACCATTATCAAGATTTCTTAATTGAGAATTTTTCTATCATCATTGAAATTGTATCAGCATCGTGTTCTACCATCTCTAAATCTATCATTATTGGTTTAAAGAATGTGTTTACTAATATAATTTCTTGAGTAGGCTTTCCTATAAATGGTGTCGCATTACTTTTTAAAAATTAGGTGCTGCTGATGGTGATAATGTCAAGAAAACAAGACTTGAACTTTCATTATAACGGTAAGAATAACTCTTATCACTTGATGAGTTTGGCACTCATAACTAAAGGTTCACATTTATTGTTTGAGGTTACAATTCAGTATTCATTTCTTCTTTCATTAGAATCGTCCATAAAAATAACCCTATATCCAACAAGACCATTGTTTGTAGCTAATTTCTGTCTAATAGCATCATCAGCTTTTGAAGAATCTAATACTATACCTCTTACACCTGGATATGCTGATAAAGAACCTACATCGGTAATAACACCTTTAACTTCCTTAGGCTTAATATATATAGTATAAAAATCCCTTTCTACTAAATTCTGCCATTGGAAGATGAAGATTGTACATTCCCTCAAGAACATTATCTTGTTCTTGAGAACCAAACTCTCTCGTTGCAGGTTTTTAAAATGTTAGGGGTCTAATTTTTTTAAAATTCTTATTCTCAAAATTATCATAAGACCTTGTAGCATGATAAACATAGTATATTTCAACCATATTTGCTATCTCACCACTCTTAAAAATGCATTGGTATTGTTAACCCGTAAGTTCCTATAGCCATATGTTATATAATTAACTTTCTATTATATTTAAATAACCGTTTGAATAATTTTCTAAAAGCTTCAGAGTGTACTTACTTCTCCAAGTTTTATATGTTTATCAAAGGCATAACTTATTCCTCTATCTATATAAATATTACTTCTAACACTTTGCATAGAAGATATTCCTAACTTATAATTTTCCTAAATAATGGTATTGTAACAGTATTATTATTTTTATCCATGTCAATAGCAATACCCCCTCGCCTAATCTTGTTATAGGCATTTTTGAGATGTTACTCTATTGTTTTACATTATCCGTGCCATACAATGTTGAAGTTACAACGTCTTTTTCGTGAACTATATCGTAATAAAAATACAATAATAGAATCATTTGTTGATGTATTATATTTTTCCTGTTTTTATAAACTCAACAGTTTCATTAAATGTTACACCACTTGAATATCCTTTAGGGATAAAATATTTACTTCCTGATTTCTGAAGAGTAGCATTAATGTTGTATATTATATCACACTTAAGATGTGTATTATTAATATCCCCACTATACTCTGCATAAACTTCTTCTATTGCATTTAAAGTTTTCTCTGATTCATGTAAATTAGTTAATTTGTTACCATCTTCATCAGTCAAGTAAAAATTTCATACTGATTAGTATATTACCATTGTAAAAAAATACTATCACCTTTATAATTTCCACCTTTTAATACTGATAAATTAGATACATTCCCAATATTATAATAAGGTGATAATAATGAACCCTCAAAGGTTGTGAATATAATGGATTATTACCATTACCATCATCAACAGTATCAACTCCACCCCATGTTGTCGATGGTATTGTACTATACCCATGCATTTCATTACCTATGTCATCATAGTATCTTATAGATGGTAATAAATCTACAAGTTTAGAATCTGTGACACCTGTTATATAATCAGTGTCTTCTATATTATATTTGTGAATAAATTTTACTTCATTATCATCAAACATTATATTTTCAAATCCATAAAACTTCTTTACATCATCTGTTATATCTTTTTACTTCTTGTGTAAAAACTACTATCACTATTTAATGTATAAGAATACCCAACATTTACGAGTTTATTATTTAAAAATATAAAAATCATCATCTCCGTAACTAATATATCCATCAATTTTAGGATAATGATAATTAATAGAAGAATCTTGTACAGTTAGTATATTATTTTCTACTAACAAATATTCATCATTATAATTGACAACTAATCCATCTTTTATAACATTACCGTTTATTAAACCGCCTTTTTCATATATTGTTACACCATTTATATTAATGTACTCTGTATTAGTATCTTTATACTTATTTACTATAAATAAACGACCATTCAAGTATTTATCAAGATTATTATTGTATATAATATATCTAACTTTTTCAATTGGGTATATTATTCCATTAATAACGAAAAATATCTTTTTAGCAAAATATACATGTTCAGTATTTAAATTACGTGCTAATGTATCTACATCTATCTTATTCTCACCATATATACGTTTTTATGTTACCATTAAAATCGTGGGTATAATAAGTGTGTTTAAAATGAAAAATCATCATTATGTGTTTCGATATAGAAATCAGTATAATCTTTCCAATGTTCTGAATTATCTATTTCATAACCATTATTCACACATTAACTGTATCATTACCCCACACTCTTTCTAAGTATTTTTCATCAAACTTAAAAAACCAAGAGATGGTTGTCTATTATTCTCTATATTTTTATATTTTGTTTTTGAACCTAATATTTCAGATTCTTTTTTTAATAATGTAGGGTTTACCATTATATAAAACTACTGTTCCATATTTGGTTTTATCTAAAGTATTAAAATAATCAACACTTTCCTCCCACTCTTTAGAAAAGATAGACATTTCACCCATATCTTCAATAGATTCATGAATATCAAAACTATAAATTATTGTTGGTTTTAATCTATCATCAGCATTAAATGCATCTTCAAGTTCTTTAGCTTTATTAGATGTTTTTCAACCCATTCTTTAAAGGTGTTTATACATATCATTCCCACCTCTTTTTGAAATACTCTTCACAATCACAACAATCTTTAGTATTTGGACAGTCCGTATTTTTTTAAGTTTACTATATTGTTTATATCTAATAGAAAACCAATTCACCCATCTTATGGTATCACCATACCATAAAAGCTTTTTACAACCCCATGCATCCCTTAATTCAAATGGTATGACAAATTGAATAAAGTAATTATCTCTTATAAATTTATATAATCCACCATCAGTTGCAACTAATGAGATATTTAAATCTTCAGTACCATAATTAAAGGTTTTTACTGTTTTTCTCTCATAACTACTTTACCACAGTGGTTATTAAAAACTATCTATATCTTCATATTTCTTTCTGTCATTACCATACTTAAGTTTAGTTGAATACTTAGATTTACTTTCCTTATCATAATATTCAACTGCTGACCCATATGCATTCCCACAAGTCCCATGATTATTTAGTAAGTCATAATATTCATGAAAGAAAAAGAACCAATCATCAAGTCTACGATATGAAACTATACAATCACCCTCACCATTAATAGTAATACCATCCTCAACTATTTTAAGTTTACTATCTGATTCTAAAAAAACTTTTTAAATTAACACTCATTGGAAACATACCATAATTATGAGGCTTTTTCATATTGTCTCGACATAACTGCTTCAGAAGTAAAAGTATATAACTTACCATCCTTATTGTAAGATGGTAATACTCCTAGTATTCTCGATGTGAACGGTTCCATTGAAACCTTTTTGAATATAGTTCTCATTCTTTAATCTTCATTTTTAATCTTCATCTCAAAGAGATTAAATATTATTTTATCCTCATTTTTCAATATCTTTTAGGATTTACCCAACTCTTATCAAAAATAATAAGAATATTTCCTATTAATTGAGTCGTAGACTGCATTTAAAGGTATATATGACATTCTATGTGCATCTTCAAGTGAAACACCGCTTTTTAACTCCTCTACATCTTTTTCATTATTAAGTTGTAATATATGTCCATCTTTTAGACTTAGGTAAAAAGAACGGTAGTGTCTTTCCTACACCTGCATGATTAAATTCTACTTTCATGTAAATCTTGTTCGGGTGTAAAAGCTGTTGAATATTCCCTAAACATATATATGTAATACCCTCAGAAGAGTAGTCTGAATCATACTTGTTTCGTACAGTTAAACTTGAATCAAGACGTTTATTATAATCCCATTCGTATACTATATTACCATCAATAACCTGATATGATTCACCTTTTACATTAATATTTTTAGATATTGTATTTATATCTTTATCAACATTATCATAAATGGTTTTATCATGTAAAAATATTAGTGTTATTTATATATTTCTTATAGTTTTTCAGAACCATTAAAGAAAATTGTTGAAGTAGCTAAAAGTGATTGTGTTTTGCGGATTAATACTATCATAAAAACTCAAACGTAAAAAGCTTTTCGTAAATTTACTTTTTGATAATAAACATCATTATTTGTATAATATAATAAACCCAACAAATCAGAAGAAGCTTGTATTTTATTACCATCTTTATTTTAAGAGGTGTTTATAAGGTTCATAATCGGTAACATACCAATTAGATTGGTTTGACATAGCAGAACCGTCATCTTCAATAATTTTCCAACTATTTTCATCTCTCGTCCTGAAGTGAAGATTAAATTTTTAATTCATTAACCATATTATATAATGGTTGACCACTATTATTTAATTTCACAACACCATTATCATCAGTTACAGGGTAAACAGGATAATATACCTCTTTTCCATATCTACAACATTTGTAGTTATATTTCTTCGCTCACTTTTCAAAGAAATTAGTCTCTACTATGTTATCTTGAAGTGGTTCCCCACCACTTTCATTAGAAATAGGTAGTTGTAATGTTATAAAAGAGTTATATACACTCATTTTAAGCCTATCTGAGAGATTATAATAGTCATAAGCTGTATTTATATGTGTACGAAAAGATTGCACTGTATAAGGCAAAGAAGGTGTTATTTTTATCACCAAATATACGACTATCATATGAAACAATCATACTATCCTTATTTTGTATGAGAATTTTCCATTAATGATTTTTGATATGTTGTTATATTCTTTTTCAGAATATTCCCTTTATTAATAAAAAGGCATACAAACAAGTGATGAAGCACCCATTTTATCAGTAACAATCATATTTACTTTTCGTCTATCATTAATTGTTATGGTATCTTTATTACCATATTCATTTAATGGATAACGTATGTTGTTTCTAATAAAACCATCTATTTTTATTGGGTATGTTACCTCCAAAAATTCCTTTCCTTGTGGGATGTTGTATAGACGTTGAAAATTTGTACAATTATCTTTTATAATGCCACTAATTATACTTCCATAAACATTCGCATAAGCTATTTTTCCCATCTTGTCTTCCATTGTTATAACTAATGGGGAATTGTTCATTATTTATTGTTATTTCATCACAAATACCATCTTCTATGTAAATTTTATCATTATCATAAATAACGTACCTTCTTCCATTTTCATCAATATGAATTTCTAAATCATATTCAATATCACTTGGATAAGATATAAAAACTATCACCAACATTTAATGGTTGGGTGTCAGATTTCATATAAACTATTAACTTATGAAGATTATTAGAGTTAATAATTCTCTCATGAATTGGTATTGTAGTATTTTTGTATCTTGATAAATAATGGGATATTATGAAAATCAAACAATTCTTTACCCTCTATAATATCTCCTGATAAAGGAAATCTATCAGGAGATATTGTATCATTATTAATTGTATAAGCATCACACCAAATAGATTCATCAATCATCTTCTTATCATTTGATAAGTGTGTGACATTGATTTTAACACCTATTCTTTCTACACCATTATCATTTATTTTATTTAGGGTGATATATCTCATTTTTATAAGTAAAATAAAAAAATCATATTCAGACCCCTGTAATATCTTCAATGTCATGAATTATCTCATTCGGTCTATCAATCTTAAATTTTCTAACCTTTATATAATCTTTTTATCGAAGAAAAATAACATTTACATCATTAAAATACCCATTATTATCACCATTAACAACAAATCCTTCATTATTATCTTTTTCTACATTATAATGTTTACCTTTATAGTCTATATACCCATTTTTCAACCCATAGTGTCACAGGGATATCTATTTTTATCATCTTGTGTGACATTTATTCTATAGTTAGTTATATATTCTACTTTCCCATTATTATATTTGTTATAATATGGTAACAATATAAATTTACCACTATTATCTTCTTGAATATAAACATAATTATCGTTATAAACTATATATGAAAAATTAATACCATTTTCATTATAGTTTTAAAATGTCGTATGGAATGGTAATAGAAGCTATACCTTGTCGTATAGCCTCTATCCATTCTACTTTAACTTCCACTTTTTTCATAAGAATTTTCTAAAATAACAATGTCACTTAAAACCTCTGAATCATCATATTCAGTAACTCCTGTAATATATGATAAGTCCTGTGCCAAATATAACTCTTTAAAAAGGAATTTGTTTTAACTTATTATTTTGTTGTATCTTATAAGAATATTTTTAACATTCTATTTCATTTGGATTAACGTAATTATTCTTTTTTTCTCTTGTGGTATTGCATTACCACTTGGGTCTTTTAGTGTTTTGTGTTTCAGAAGAACCATATAATTCAAATGGGTCTTGACGTTTCAATTTCAAGTCAATTCTATTATTAACATAAAAAGCACCATTGGTAAATGGATAAACTTCAACATTTGAATTGTCATCGAATCCATTTGATAATAGATTTCTCCATCTAATAATACAATTACCATCTCTTGATATTTCAATATGGTTTTGGGACATCTATATTTGATGTGGTAAATAATCTAAAAATTTATCTTTGTCTTAGAATCTGTTGCAGTTATTATTGGTATTTCACCAACTCCAACTGTTTTATTATCACCCATACCATCCTTATAAAAATATACATATAAATTTACAATTATCTATAATTTCAGTAACTCTACCAACATAAAAGTACAGATGTTGACACATTATACAAATACATTTTATACCCTAAACACAGATTATGGTCTTGAAGTGTATGTATTGTACATTTATTATTATCTTCAACGACCATTGTACGTATAGTTATAAAAATCAGGTTGTATTTCGTACATTAGTGATAGTGTCTTTAAAAGTAATTTGGTAATGTGGGTTATAATAATACCCTTCAAGTTTCTCACACGCCTTTATTTTTTATCTGTTTTTACTGAAAAGAAACAGGTAAACCATATTTGTCATTAATATGGTCCTCTATATCATAATCATCACTATCTATCTCATCGTAACTCAAATTCTTTAAAAATATTTGTATGATTTATCTCCTTCATCTCCTTTATCTTCAAATAATTCCCGTTGTGCTGTGTTAAATCTAAACTTAACATCATCAATTACAGTTTCTTGAAAGTTATTACCATCATAACACAAAAATCACCATAAAAATTAATATCTTCATCAAATATTATTTCATCTGTATCAATATTTGTGGTTTGTGTTCTATCATTTATATTATTAATTGGTAATCCTTTACCATTACTTCTATTTAGATTATTAATACCAATCTCACCTGCATACATCGCATCTTCACTCTTTGAAAATTGTGAAGTTATTTTACCAAAAACAGTGTGAGTATTCAACCTTTTCATTAGTAATGTCTATGTCATTTTTATTTATACCATACCACTCTTTATACCCTCTATTATTTTTTTACTATTGTTAAGTATATTTTTGATAATGGTCTACCAAGATTATCACGTAATCCTTCTGTTACAATATCATCCGTATATACGATTTCAGCAATTGGGTCTGAATAAATATTTTTTTAGCAAATGCTAATTTTGAACAATGATTTTTCAAAAATCATTATTATTCTTTTTGATAATACTTTTAATAATGAAGAATTATTATCATACAATTCATTTTCCGTTGGTCTTCTATCAGCAAATCTAAAGTTTGGTAACCTTGAAAAAAATACGAACATAATATTCACATTCAAATCCATCTGATACTTTTTTTGAATGATATCTTCTGCGTATTAGGGTCTATATTAGCCCGTTTGTTAACAATATGGAATTTATCTTTCGTTTTAATATTTTCCAAAAATACTATTATTATTGATAACCCTGTATTCTGTTCTATCAACATCAGATAACTGAACCCAATTATCACTTATTTTATGGTTATTATTACCAATAATAAATATGTAAGAATCAAATACACTTTTTACTTCAACATTATCTAATACTGTATCATCACCACTATAGATGTTTACTCTATCCCCAACTTTTTAAAACCATGTTTTGATATACAATAAAAGATAATCTGACTAAGACCATTATCAGACTTGGTATGTTCATCAAACATTAACACTTTAACAGCACCTCTATGATAACCGTCATTATCAACCCCTTGTCCTATAAAAATCTATACCATCAATTGTAGATGAACTTGGGTAAGTAATACAATATTCCCAATTCTTTTCAATCCTTTTCCTATTTTTATTATATTTTGGAATAAAATTATACAAATCTCTTCACTGGATACATATCAATAAAAGTCACCTGGGTTTTTACTCAAAAATAGTTCGATTTATTTCCATAGGAATTACATCTTCACCATCCATCTTATAGGGTATCGATTTTTGAACCGTTATAAAATCCATACCACCCATTATATGTCTTTACCATTTTTATCAAGGGCTTCATCATAACTCATAATTTCATCAAATCTGTAAAGATGTAACTTCTTTCGTTTTAAACCACCTGAAACATTTGCAGAAATAGGATACATAATATCATCTATAATGTCACTACCATCACAACCCCTAACAAAAATCTTCAATAGTGTTAAATTCGTCATGTATTTTTTTCCTTTATCTTTTTCATCATGTTGACAAACAGATTTAAAAAGTGAGACTTCTAAGTATATGATTATTAAATATATCTTTACCACAATGATAAACTATATGTTTAGATAACTGTGTATCTCTAATTGCTTTTTTTAATAGATTTATCATTTACATCATACCAATCAATTAATTTATTTGATTTATAAAAAAACGCCATCTACAGTTTTATCTCCAACATTCCCTTTTGTCACCGTAATTTAATAAAAGCCACGTCATCACTTCCTTCATTCATTACAATCTCGGTAATACTATTATTTAACACATTACTACAAATAGTATTTACTTGAAATGTTAATCGATAATTATTACAAAGATTTCTTTCATCTTGATATTGTTGTAATGTATCAAAGATACCATACACATCACTTTGTGGGAGAACTTTTCGTTTCCCACTTAGTGATACGTCAACTCCATAACTTTTATTGACATTTTCTTTACTACGAAATCTATCTAAAAAAACTGCATATTATTGTTTTCTTTTATTTTAATCTTATTGGTAACTACTTTATAAACAAAACCACATGGGGATGTTATATAAATATAAAATGGTTTATCAGTTACAATTTTTATCACCTATTTCCCCAACATCCAAAGTAATAAGTCTCTGACCGTTATTATTTTCATATGTATATTTGTCTGTTGTGAATATACCACTAAAAAAATACTATCTGTAACTTCTACACCCATGTCATTTATTGTTTTAGTACCCTCATGATATCTAATTTCAAAAGATATCCCTTCAGGAAATGTTAATGTAGCATTGTCTCTTGGGTTTATAAGTATTTTCATACCTTTCTCTCCTGGTTTCTCAAATGTTACATTAAAAGGACTACCATCTAATGGGTCACTGAACAACAAAACAGAAACATTTCTCCTAATATGGTCAGTTAATGATGCAAAAATATTCTAAAGGTGCAACAATAAAACACTTTCTTCCCCTCACTTCAGTTTCAGTGTAAAATTCAGCATTTTTTTCATTTCAGAATCAAATGTTGTTAAAGGAGATTTATTATTATCACCTAATTTATATAATGTGTTATTTTCAAAATTATATCTAATTCTACTTTTTTTCATATACTAAAGGTAATAAATACTCAAAAATGCTTTTTCAACTTCTTTTTAAAAGAATTTTCATTTTATTCTTTGTACCGCTATAAAAGATATCAGAAATCCCATTTACTTGCTTATAATAGCTTCATAAAATAAGGTAAAACCAGCACCAATACTTTTAAACTTTGAAAATCCCTGATTCATCAATTTTTACTATTTTCATAGAAGTAAAATGTAGGTGGTCCTGGACATATTAAATTATCATCATCATAAGGTGGTGTTGAATACCCAAAACTAATATGTTCTCTTTTAAATGTAGCTTCACCTCCACCATCCTGTAATACAAATTCAAAAGTGAAATCATTATCATCATCTAAACCAATATTTGTTGTTAATATATTAGAATATTTAATATTAAATCCAACAGTTTCACCAGCTTTGACTTTTTCCATCAAGTTTCAATGTACCTTCCATCTCTTTAACAGTTGGCTCTTTGTCATAAGCACAACTTGTTACTGATAAATTAACACTACTTCCTGTCATATGATATAAACCTATTTTTTTGGCTAAATGGGTATTTACTTGGAAATGTTTCATGATTACCATATGTGTAGTCAACTTCATTAGTATAATCAACATTATTAATAGTTAAATTATAAAAACGTCTTCTACTTTTTAGTAGTTGCACCATTCCATCTCACATTTCCATTCATGTCATATGAATATTCTAAATCACCTGTTTCATCAATTATTGAATGTGTTGTTGGGTCGTAGTTTACTAATACACCATTTGTTATATCGCCATACATACAACCTTGCACCCAATCATTAGATTTATCTATAATTGCATCTGATAGTGATGAAGATGGACAGAGTACTGTTAATTTATAATCGATACGAGTATCAATAGTCATAAATCTAAAATATGGAATTGTATCTGTATTCTCCATAAACAGCCCTCCATGCGATATTCGTTTTTTTCTATAATTTGCTAAATCATCTATTTGTATTAGATAATTAGAACCAGGGAATAATGTAGGTGAATCCTTTTTTTGTTCCGTTGAAAGAATAACTTCCATTTGGTACACTTTGAAATTTCTTACTAATATCAACTTTCGCATTTTCGATTCTTAGTATTACCCTTCATCGCTGCATTTGCAGTAAAAGCCAGCAAAAATATATACCTTGTTTATCTCCACCACCAATAAATGGGTTTAACTGTCCCTTAAAAAGTTTATCTTCCTTTCCCTTATGATAATAATTATCGTAATTATCCCCAACGATATTAGGTAGATTATTAGATAATGGTATTGAATAAATTGAACCAAAGGTATATTCAGTCACACGTGCATCTTTATTTGATACATCAATATCTTCATAACGTGGACTTAAACTTCTAATCACAATAGGATGTTTACTACCTCTACTTTCAATATTTAATATCTTATTACTCTCATCATTAAAAATATTGAACATCAAGAACATTGAATATGTTGAAAAGCTTAAATGCAACCTTATTTAATGTATTTAATTTATCATTTTCGGTTATATTAATATATTCTTCCCATTCTATGTCATTTTGTGGAAATAAGTATGAACTTGGGTCATATGAAAACAACCAACCATTCAATTTACCTTTTTGTGTTATCAATGAAAGCACCGTCCTTAGATATATCACCTTTACTGTTATAAAAATTTACCACCTAATTCTTCATAAGGTTTTTGTTTTTATTAACAATTTCATGTTTACCCATTAACATTTTTCAATGGGACATTATTCATTAAGATATCAAATGGTTCACCATTATTAATTTTTAATTGATAAATTTTCCCTTTCACGAGCAACATGTTCATCATCTTCAACATTAGATACGTATTGACTATCACAATCTTGATATATACCAATATTGTAACTATCTGGGTAAAATACATTAAAAATTGCTTCTCAAAAAGAGTTAACTATAAAAGTTTTATTATCACCATTCTTATCAACAACAGTTATTTCATAATCGCCTCTCGACAAGTTTTACTAAGTTATCCTCTTCATTACCACTAACATCAGAATATGATAAATTAGCATATTTTCGCCCATTTAATGGAGAAATATACATTATAACTTTAGCGTGTTTCTTTTTCTTGTGTAATATAATTAGTTACACTCAACTCATAAAAAAGACTGTTCTATCATCTATAACGTCACCAAAAAGTTCTTTAGCAACTTGAGGTGTTGTTGTTAATTTTTAACTGCATCTTCACCATCGATAATATATGTATCTCCATCAATAGTTACACCTGAAACTGTAATGTTACCATAGAATTGGTTATCAACAATGTAATCTTTTAGATGTTTCATTAATAACAGCAATCTCACGATTACGTCTTTCTTCATCTGAAGCATTGCTGTATGGGAATACATATTTCGCACCGAGGTCTTCCTTATTATAAATTAGTGATATATTATTATCTTCTAAATTTATTGTTTTGGTTAATGATTTACCATTAGCATCTGTTACTTTAACTTTATATGTTCCATTCTTGATAAGTTTATCAACATAGAAACCTTGTTTAATACTACTATCACTACCAATTATTGGTGTACCATCATCCTTCACTTCACAACCGATACCAATATATCTATCTACATTATCCTCCATTATATCACCTATTAATTCTCCATAAGCATTATATACTGAATAAGTATATGGTGTTGCAATACCATCAACATCTAAAAATCATATATGCAAAATCTTCAGGTTCTTTAGGACAACTACCTAATGTTTTAAATTTATATGATATATTAAATGGTTTTTGAATTTTGATAACATTCTGAATAAAAATAATTTATTAAATTTATCAATTGCAGTGCTACCTGATTTTAAACCAAAAATAGAAATAGAATGAGTTATTATATAATGGGAAACTAATACCATTATCACTTCTATTATAAAAGTGCCAATTAGATGGTTTTTTTCATTACCATATCTAAATTCGGTATACGCTTTATCAATATTATCATATTCACCTTGTTGGAATGTATTTCTATTTACATATCTATCAATTGATGATTGCATTTTACCATCAAAATTTAACGGATATAGGAACTTAAAGCGATTAAAATTATAACCTGTCTTATTATCAGTGACATAATTTTTCTGCTCTTGGGATAAACCCTAACATGATTAAGCGTTGCAAACATCGCTCTTGCCTCATAATCATCTAATTCCAATTTGGTTATCATTCCATCAGGATAAAATTCTCCCCACTCTTTACCACTTGCTCCATATTGAGTTCTAAATAACATATCATTGGTAACACCAAGTTCACTCATTCTCTCTGCATTAATACATGTCTTTGGTGCAGTTGAAATACTTGTACAACTTAAGTCCATAAACAGACCTTTACGGTATTTAACTTCATCATCCTTATGTGCTTTATTACCCCAATCCATACCTGTAACAATATAATTACCAGTATCTTCTGTTGGTCTATCATTGTTCGATGCTTTAGAGTCTTCATCAGTTATATATTCTGATACAGTAGCAATTGCAGGTACATTTGATGTTGTACTTGGTAAGCTTTTTAAATAATTGTGGTACTCCATGTAAATCGTTTTCAGATAAACTACCTAATAAAAATAATATCAGTAGCGTATAAACGCACATACTGTAATGGACTTGTAATTTTTCAACATTTTTGACGTTATTACGTGGAACTCCCGGTGTGTAATAATATATGTCAAGACCATCTTTATTCTGAACATTCTTTATTATACCACCACCTAAATTAATATAGTCACCACTTTTTATGAATTCTTCCAACACTTACATTTTGTTGTGGACGGAGAGTGTTTTTTTGTTGGTGTGTCTTGACCTCTTAATGAAGCATAACTTAGTTTACAAGCACTTGTAAGTGTTAAACGTTTATAGTATCTTGAACAAGAACAAAAACTCATTTTTAGCACTTGAATGGAATAATCCAAATAAAAATGACCTCTTTTTTTCTCTTTCTCCATCTCCATAAAGGCATATATAGACACCCATTTATCCAATCATTATAAAAAGTCTGTTTTAGCAATTTCATACTCAACAGCTAAATTTTGTTGGATTTTATCAAGCATTTCACTATTATTTGACTTCTTCTCACAATTTCTATCCATACCTTCAGGACAGCTTGCTTTATCGCAACCCCTATGACGGCTATTCCCACAATCACAACCTGGATAATAAGCTGTATTCCCTTCTCCTGCTAAACCAGCACCAAAAAGAAATACACCCAAAAGGTATAAACCTTGTGAAATCTAATAATTTAATACCTAAAAATTTTTAATGGTAAAAAAATGTAATCCAATAACACACTCAATATAGTATTCACAACACTAATTACAATCATCATTATAGAAATCAACTCACATACTGCAATGTATGTAAAATGTAATTCAAAAACGAAGATTTGAAAAAGGTGCTGGATTTTTGATTTGTTGTTAAATTACTTGACTTAATACCACTATAATTCTTTGTTGTATTACGTTTAGCTGTTTGTATTCTTGGAACATAATTTTTAACACTATAAACCTTGTTCCAATACATATCTCGAAAAACAATTATCAGGTGTAGATGAACCAAAAGCAAAGTATCTTTCCAAATCCTGACCATTTTCAACGGTTGGTATTACATACTCTTGTCCTGTAAGCATTTCAGGATTATTAGGGTACTAAGTACTTTGCCGTATGTCTTGAAAAATCCCTCATCTCCAGTTTCATGTTTACTAAATCTAAAACGTACTCTTGTTCTTGTTGGAATACCCTTATTAGGATTATTGGTTGGTACAATATTTTCCGTATTCGTCCGTACCAACATAATCAAGATTCATTGGTATTTGATAACAGAAAACACCATCTGCATCAATAAGTCGATTTCCTTGTATCTGTATCTCTTCAGTAAGTCCATCTGTAGTTTTACGAATCATCTCAATTGTACCCTCTCCTGCAACCATTTGTCTGTTGTTACCGTTAGCCACAGTAGGACTACATCTATGTTCTATAGCATTAGTAGAATTATCACTAATAATGGAACCCATAAAAACGCATGTAGGTTCAAATTTATATTGAATTTGAACATCTGCTCTCGTAATAGCTACAATACCATTATCTTTGTCCCCCAAAAAGGGTAAACATAAACACTTCTACCTTGTGAAAATATTTGAGCAAGGTTATCTAAATTAGTACTACTTTTTAAATTGTGAGGCATTATCAAATTGTGTTACATTATAGCCTTTATATTCAAAAATCTCTTGGCTTTTTGTGATAAAATACCAATATCAGAAAGGTCTATATCAACATGTATTTGTTGATTTCCAACAGGCACACCAAATAACATGTAATCACCCAGCTTCATTGGTAACAGTTGTATATTTCCAATATTTATCATATACCTCAAGATAGATATCATTATCAAGCATATATGTTTTATTTGGGAATGTACCAACCACAGTGTAACATGAATCTTCCCCTCATCAGGTAAAAGATTATAACGTCTCTCATCACTATCTTTTGATGTGGTTGTAGTATAAGGGTATATGTTACTTATCTCTTCATCCTCATCAGCTGAACGTGCAATAAAAACAGATACTTTTGCATTAGGAATACCAAATGCATCATTAGCCAAAACTCGTCCGACTATGACACCATAGTTAGACGAGTGTATTCTATAAGCGTTTTTCTTGGCTCATATTTAATGACAAGACTTCCATCATTTCAAAGTCTTGTTTCATATTCACCTGCAAAACAGTATCACTATTTATTTTGGTATTAACTCTTATCTTCTTCTCCATCTTTTATACCAAGAATTTTCTTCAAAAACTTATCTGAAAAAAATTAAAAATATGCTTTTTCCTTTTAAATGCAATATTGTAAATCACGACAATTAATATTAATGGTATTAACACCACACTTAACAATAATCCAATACAAAAGAATGTAATCTTCTTTAACATTCTAATAATAAATTCAAAAATTGATTCATCTGTTGGTGTTGTACCAAGTTGTTCTTTTAAAATCAACTATTCTTTTTACAATTACAACTCATAAATTTTTTTAATTCATAACATTTATTTAACTTTTTGCTCTAACCTGAATATCTGTAGCTTCATCAAGTATTTCATACATCGAATTATAATCCCCATAGAGTACTTTATCTGAAGCAGTTAAATCAAGTTCTTCTGCAAATGAACCATCTGCATTTAACTTAAATCCAAGTCTATTAGATGGATTACAAGATGAGGTTTCAATATATCTTGGTAATGGACATTTATCAACGCTATAAGAGCCGTTATATATATTCCATACTCTTAACTCTATAAGGTTTAAAACACCATCAATTTGACTTATTGACTTTTCTAAATCACCAATAAAAATATCCTCACCCATATCATGTTTTCTAACATCCATATAGTCAGATACCATACTAATTACAGATTTAACAACATTGGATGTATTATAGTTTTTATCAACAAAAATATCAATTGAGAAACCAATATCATATATTTTACCACTCTTAACTTCAATATAATCATTGATTGTTTTATATCCTTCCAAATAATTAATAACATTCTCTACCAATGTTTGTGGTAGTGCTGAATCTAATTTACCATCAGCATTCATACCAAGGAAACTCATCTCAATTTTATTGTTATTTTTCAATAACCATTGTTCTAAAAAGGTGCTCCATATCTTGATGGCATTTCTGCTAATCTTGATTTGTAATCCTTTGTTGTAACACATCGTCCTTGTGAACCTGTATTATATTTAACAAGATATTTAATTTCTTCAGCTGATGGTGCATCTTTACAGCTACAGCTGTACTAAAGGTTTGTTACTTTAAGTGATTGAATAACTGAACCTTTAGTTCTACCATCTAATCCTGAAACATTACCAAAATTAAAAATTAACAGTGGATACTGAATTGATAGAACCTGGACCTAAGTTTGTTTCTACACCTCCACCAACTCTATACATAATAAACATTGTCCAACCTTCCTTTGGAAGTACACCAAGCATATCATTGTTTATTATCTTTGATGCTTCATAGTCAGCAAAAAGTTGTTTTGCATATCTGGCACATTATCATATTTTACACCTGCACCAAAAAAATAACTTTTTAAATATCCATTATCAGTATATTCTGTAATAAATTTTTGGGTTAATGGTTTCCATTCACCTCTATAGTATCTACTAGTTCTTACAGTACCTTTATTTGTTGTTTCTGTATAATCATCGTAAATCATAGGATTATACCTATCTTGAATAATATCAGAATTAGATAAGTAATTAACCTTAGTACCCTCAACGATATTGTTCTGTCAAACTATCACATTCAAAAATAACGATAAGTTGTTTACAGCTTCTTTTTGAAAGTCTAAATTCTTCTGCATCAATATAATACTCTGATAACTTAGGATTATCTGTATAGTCTGATGTTTCTTTGAAGATGATAGATTCCACATTCATTACATCTGTTTCAGGTAAAAACAAATTCCATAAAAGGTTGTAAATCAGAAGAACTAATAACTTTTTATAAACACGTGTACTACCATTTCTAACTATAGTAGTTTTTAATAGTGTACCCATTAATATTACCATTGGTATCTATTTTGCTATCATATTTCTATTAGAAATACCTTTTTGAATTAAATTGTTCACCAAAAATTAACATCTTCACTTAATTCAAAATTGAAATTCAGCTGAAACAATACTTCCCATTGTTACTATTGAGCATAATTCCAATTTGGTTGTGATATATTTTTGTAGGGCTAACAGGTAAAAACTACACTCATTTCTACTTCACACATTGATGCCTTTTTACCTAGTATTTTAATACCATTTTGTTCTTGCAATATTTAATAGCGTACTTTTTAAATTAGCACTATTAATATTTGTCTCTTGATACATTCTATCTGTATGGTAGAAAGGTCATCACCAACAGCACTCATCAAATCAATAAACCAAGCACCTACACTTGAATCATTGAAATCATCTGAAACTTCAGGGTAATACTTATTACTAAAAGAGATTAACTCACCCTTTATATCTTCAAAAAGTTCTTTGCTAAATAATTAATTTTCTTATCCATAAATTATAATTGTACAACCATTTTATCACTAACACTTTTTATTACCTGAAATAACTGTATAATCAACTCTTACATAAATTTCAAGGTCATTATCTACATTTTTAACTATCTGTATATCATCAATTTTCACATTATTAACCCATCTACTTACTGATTCCCTAACTTCTGTTTTTACTGATTCCCAAGTAGTTTGTATCATTTGGGTCAAATATATACTTAATTAAATCAGTACCAAACTCTGGACTTCTAAGACGTTGTCCTTTGGGTGTAAAAAAATAACATGCATAAGCTGACTTCTTACTTTACCCTGCAAAGAATTATTCAAATCAACATAAAAATGCTGATAGTCTGTTGCTGTAATAGGGTATCTTATACCAAAATATTGTTTTTGCCATTTATTAGATACTTTATTTAATATAATTAGTTCAATTGTGGTTTTTAAAAAGACAAAATTGCCAATTTAATACCTAATATCACTATATAAAAATTAATAAATAAAATACCATTTTAAACAATTATTCTTTTTATAATAAAATAATTTACAAAGATAGAATAAAACAATAAAAGGATGCAATTTGCATCCTTTTATTACTACTCGAAGAATCCATCAAAGTGTACTGTGCAAATGAGAAGCCTATGGATTCATGTCTTTTTAAGATTTAAATAGAAATTAATTCAATTTACTTTTAATAAAATTTCCATCTTCATCTTTTTCCCATATTATTTGGTTTTCAGAACCTTTAAAATGACAGTGATATATTTCTTTTTACTTTCAATATATCTACCATCCACTAAAACATCTATCAATGGAAGAATAGTCTTCCTGTAACAATTTTCAATATCTTTCAGGGTATAACCTGTATAGCACCATATATCCTTGTTTGGAAACTCTCTCTAACCGTCTCACACAGCATTTTCACTTCGTTAAAATAAAAACCAAGTGGGTCTCCTCCTGATAAGGTCAGTCCCTTGATATAGGGCAAAAGATAGAACCCTGAATAGTTCTTTCTTATCCTCTTCTGAAAAATAGTCTACCTGAACCTTTGTCCCAAGTATTCATATTATGACATCCTTGACAGTGATGTTCACAACCTGATACCCAAATCGTTACTCTACATCCAGTTCCGTTATTCACATCGGGATAACTTATACCATTAATCCTCATTGTGTTTTATTATAAATATGACAGAGTGATGAATTATATCACTTCTGCCATATATTTTTTTAAAAGATTTTATATGTTTTATTCTATCTTTAGTTTCACATTGTTTACCTGGGGTTGAAATCCGTTAGATAATCACCTGTAAGATAGCTCAGTAACACGTCTTAAACGAGATATTTTATCACTTCCACTGATGGACATGAACCATTAATTTCACCTGTATATCCACATTCTACACATGTATCATTTGGTACATTTACCGCAAAGTATGGTATATCTTTGTCCATTGCATAATTAACTATTGTTTCAAGTGCTTCTATATTATTCTTAGTTGAAGCTGAAGTTCGACATAAGTAATACAACCTGCATTAGAATAATTAACCAATTGTGATTCTATATCAATCTTCTCAAATGGACTCATCTCCAACCATACTGGAACATGCATAGAATTTGTAAAATAATTCTTTTTCGTGTTTTTCAAACTTGGTTGTTCCATCACTGTTAAGAATTAAATTACCATGCTCATCCTTTAATGGTTTATTAATGTATGTTACATTCTCAACATCACCATACTTAGATTTAAATTTTGTCATAGCAGTATAACAAAGATTTTTCAGCAGGTGTGTAATATACCCCAAAATTGAGTTTATATTTCTTCTTATAGTCAGATGCTTTTTATTGAATGTTGATTCAATATCTTTAGCTAATTCCATACCTTCATTACTTGTATGGTCTTTACCAATAAGTATTTGAAGTGTTTCAGCAAGTCCTAACTGACCAATAGCCAAAGTACCATGTTTTTAATGCTGATTCAATACCTTCCTCTTTCTTATAACCATACATTGTACCATTCTCCACATAAATTTAGCAGCAGAAGCACTTTTGATTACACATATGTTTATAACGTTCAAGAAGCATATCTTTAGATTCAGATATTTTCTTTTTCAGAAGCTTTATAAATTCTTGTTTTATATCACCACCATCTGCAATAGACTCCTTGACTTGCATGGCAAGTGTTGGAAGTATTATTGTTACAGGTGCTAAGTTTCCACGTCCGTCTTTCATTTTGTGGATTAACACCTTCTTCAGCATTAATATCATACCCACTATATGTGCGACAATTGTGAGTTACTGTACCATCGTCTATTAAATAGAGTCTATCACCGTCTAACTCAAACCCATAGAAATCACCTACTCCAAATTCTTCGATTGATATTGTTGAAGTATCAAAAATTACGTATAGAAGTAGAATTTACACTTCTTTTGTGTTCCATTAACAACCCGTCATCAAATGAGTGTATGTTTAGATGATAATAAGGTTTTTAATTTAGAACCCTCACATATACCTGTTCCAATACATTCACCCCTTGCTTTGATTATATTAGTATTATAACCAAGTGAGTTTTGCAATTTTCTTTGCACCTTCTATTAGTGATAAATTCGTGTTACCAAAAACAAAACACTCTTTCTACCTCTTCCATTACGTGCCCATCCATCAGTATTGATAAGACCAGCTAATAATTCACTTCTTTGCTTTTTAGACCCAAAGAAATACTCCTCTGGTATATGCTTGTTATCAATCAAATTCAATTCCTTAAGTGCTTTTCTAAAAGGATTTGACTCATGTTGTTTATCTTTATCTGATATCGTTACAGCATAGCATTTTTTTCTCCATCTTCGTCTATTTTTAGCTTTCTTCCTATTGATAACGCATAATCCTCTAAGTCTTTAATAATTTTTCTTCGTTCTTATTTACACTGAATTTTTGCTCCATTCTTCAGTCCATCCCCTAACCATAGACCTAAAAATGTAAGGTGGGATTTTTAAAATCTTTTTCATCTAATTCATAAGAAGATTTATATCCTTTTGAAGAATCGTCTTGAACTTTCTAGTATTTCCAAAAAGTCATGTAAACGAATATTCATAATATCACCTTTCTTATAACCTTTGTATTCCCTTGAAGCTGTATATTTTAAGTGACAAAACATGTCCTTCATTTACAATATACGATTCTGCTCTACTCTGATTAACCTTAAAAAGTTTATCATTTCCTCTTATCAAGGATTCAACAACTCTTGTTTGACCGTTAACACCCATTAACTTATCACCTACCTTAACATCTTGAACCATTTTTTTCTTGTTCCGTCTGCCATTACTATAGGTGTATCTTTTGCATGACACCCCATAGTACTTGTATATGTTCTTGGGTCATTTTTTATCATATCCCTCATTTATAGACCAATCAACATTTACATAATTAGGGTAAATTCTCTGTGATGTTGACTTAAGTGCTAACTTATATAAATCGTAGTTAGGGTCTCCTGGTTCTCTATTTACACCTTTCATACATTGGAATATATTGCAAGGGAAAATAGCTGTCTTATGGTGTTTACCAACACCTTTTAATGAACCATATAATAAAGCCCTTGTTATCAAAACGTCCTTCAGGAAGTGTACATGTTCCGTAATTAATTGATGTAAATGGTAATTGATTTCCGCTTCTACTTTGAAGTGTGTTAAGGTTATGATACATACCTTCAACAGCTTATGACAACTCTGTTAAGGTATCATAAAGTGCACTTTGATACAACTCACCATCTAACTTATCTTTATTATCTAAAGTAAAAGTCTTCTTCTGTTAAACCTGTTTCAGTAAAGAATTTTTTTCTTTAAACTCTTTTACTGTTGTTCCTAAATTATTATCATCACTATATAATGATATTACATCAAGATTCATAAATACATTAGAACGCTTTTATATAAGCATTTATGTAATGTTTCATAAAACTTTTTCTGAAATATCTCACCATAGTCCAATCAATATGTGTAGCACTGACACCACCAAATTGTTGTAATGATTGTAATTGGAATATAACAGCTACTAATTGAAATGCAGTATTAAGAGAGTTTGCTGGTCTTACATCTGTTTGTTTTGTATAAAAACCATTACCTAACAAATCATCAATAGGACTTGATAAGCAGTTTGTCATACCAACAGCATAAGAATCGAGGTCATGAATGTATATCTCATTATTTTCATGATTTCTTCTTGCTTTTCTGCTCATACAATTGTCTAAAAGCATAATTTTTGTCACAATGCAGCTAGCTTCACCCATACGACCACCAAAAGAATATTCATCAACATTTGCATTTTGGTTTTGTACATTTTGTGCAAGAAGTTTTTTTCTCTATATTTTTTTATTAATTTACTCTGACTCTCTCTTACTAACTTATGAAGATAACGATATATAATATATGATTTAGCAACTTCAGGATATTCAGATGCCATTAAACATCGCTCTACATTATCCTGTATTGTTTCAACCTCTACTGTTATATTACTATTTTTCATCATATGTGTTTTTCAAACATTCAATAACACGTGATACGCCTTCCTCTTTTACTTTATCAAAAGTGTCTTTGTGTACTTCCTCTATTTCCTTACGGCAAGAATCAAATGCACTACTTACAGCTACACGTATTTTTAGTGAAATTGAACTGTTCAACGGTTTTATCTCTTTTTGCGAACTAACATTATATTTTTATTTCTAATTTATTATTGAAATAATGATATCATTTATTATTTTTAACAACGTTGTTTTAATAAATATACCTACTTTTTAATTAGTTTAAAAATCTGACCACTTTTCTGCAACATACAGATTATCAGTCAGATTAAAAAATATTTTTTTGAACCATATTTTTTTATATCACTAAAAAAACTTTTTGGCAAGATTTTCTGCGAAATTTTGCTTTTTAACTTGTTTTTCTTTGTCCCATTGAGACAAACTATCTACAACACTAACATTATCGCAAGATATTCTACAAGTACCATTATTAAATTCGACACCATCAAATACTTTTTCCTGCCTTACCTGCTCTATTTTTTTAAAATTGCAATAGTAGCTTTATTATCCTCAATATCTTCAATTGTACGGGCAATAGACATCACAATATGAGCAACCTGAATTTTTTTAAATGAACCACCTGCTTTATCCATGGTTACAAGTTCCGCATTAACAGAATCCTTTGTACCTTGTAATGGAATCCACATAGCAATATCTAATTCACCTGCCATTGCTTCAAACTTACGCATTGTCTTACCTTCTCACCCCATTCATCTTTAGCGTCACCAACATGTTCAAGACATTCAAAATAATCAACAATAACCATATCAGGTCTAAAACCTGAATTTATCTGTTTCTTAATATGACGTTCGATATCTAAAGCTGTTTTTTTCACCACTTTGAAATTTAACAATACGTAAATTATTATCTAATAAAGGGTAATGTTCTCTATAATGAGATACTTGTTCCTTTACCATTGTAATGTAACTATCCTTACTAAGGTCTTTTGATTCAATGTTTGTTATACGTGCAATATGTTTTACGTTTTATTTGCTTTTTCTCTATCTTCAAATACAATTTGTAATACTTTTAAACCCACACGATGCTGCATGCCCTGCTATTGCAGTTGTCATTGATGTTTTTCCAAAAGATGATGGACCAATAATAACACCAAGTTCTTGTTTACCAAGACCACCCTCCAACGTTTCATCAATTGCATCAATACCTGTTGGTATTGGTTTACGATAATCATCTGATAGAGTGTCACCAATATCATCAAATACACCTGAACCCATATCATTTGGTTCACTGATATTTATTGCTTCATTTAAGATATTAATTACTTCTTCACACTTATCAGTTTGTCCATTACCAATAAGTTTCTGTATCTGACTTGTTAATAATAAGATACGTTGCTGTTTAAAAGAATGATTTTGCTCTATTCTGAACATATTCAGCACCGTCTGATGGTGTTTCTTTTACTTTTTCTACAAGAGCAATATATTCTTGTCTTTGTATATCATTATAGCTTTTATCACGTAGTAGTACCTCCATCATATCATATGATGGGTGAATATCAGTTTCTTCGTAATACTCCTTTAATACACCTACAAAAACCCCTAATAGTGGGTCTGTAAACTTGTTTTGTTCTATTGCCCCATGTAGACTACAGAAAAAGTCTTTATCAGCCATAAACTCATGAACAAGCTTATACTGATAAGTTTCACCAAGAAAAACCTAAGTCTGCATCTTTTTAATTTCCATTTTATACTTTTTATTTTTAGTTGAAACATCATAAATGAAATATAATGTAAATACGTAGAACTCTTTATTTATAAGATAAAAGAAATTCTTATAAACTATATATTATAAATCAAAAACAAAAATAAATTACATACACACAATAGTATACAGATAATTATAATATATATTCAAGTTCTACGTAACACATAATCTTCTTTTCTATTTTACATAAAGCGTATCAAAAATACTCTTTAGTTTTCTTACGATATTTCTTCTAAATCTTTAATATATTCCATATTGTCTGCGTGGACATTAAATGAATACTTCTTGTATTCATTAGAACCTTCCGATATGCGATATATATCAGATTCATAAAAGTCTTCCAATGGGTTTTTGTTTTGAACCTTCTTCTTGAGAACAAAGTTCACAAACCATATCCATAATTTTTGTTAGTACATCAGGTCTTCCCATAATCATCGCTTTCTTCACCTCTTGGTCAAATGATAAACGAGTATTATTATTAAAGAACTCTTCTTTTGATAAACAAATGTTTGTCCGTCTTTTTGATGTAACTCTAACATACTTATTTACCAAATCCACCTTGTCTCTGATAGCTCTTTGGATATGCACGACCATCCCAAATTCTTGTAATAACAGGTCGTTTACCATCACTGAAAAACAATTTTAAATGTATAAGTCCATGGGTCAGAAAGAGGTTCTGTAAATTCCTCCGTAACATCTCTTGGGTTGTAATAGAAGCTTGTATATAAAAATACTCTTCATTTTCAACTCATCATCAACCATTCTTACAACATCATCCACTGTTTCTTTTGAAATCAGCTGTATTCATTGAACCTTCAATGAAAGCAGGGATTTTAAAATTTCTTTTACAAATTAAATTGTCATTCACAAAAAAATAGAGAAACCAAAAACGATTCTCTTTGTACTCTTGTTTATTTTCCATTAAAATAATACTAAAAATAAAAAAACTAAAATTAAATACTCTCTGAAACTAAATTAACAACTTCTCCGACCTTTTCGTCAAGAACCACTTTTTGTCATTCCTCTTTTACCTTTTAATAGTCTTACCAAACCCACTTTTTGTTAATTGGTCATGACTAATAAAAGTTACCAACAGTTTTAATAAACCTATTGGTTTTTAAACCTTTTCTAACTGATGAGGTATAACTTTTTATCCCTATCATCTAAAAGTTAGTTTGTTTGATAAGTGACTCTTTAACTCAAGAGTTGTAGCGGAAAAAAACCGTCTTTAGTCGCTAAAAACTTAACCACATGAGGTAATAATGCCTTCTCACTCCACATAATTTTTACTTTTATAAAAATATTGTTTTGTTTACTCAATGCAAAGATACAATATTAAACCAATTAAACAAAAAGAATTAAGAGGTTTTTAAAAAAATCTTGCTCTGTTTTCATAAGTCGTTCATACATACCAAATAATGAACCAAATTTAACTTCATCTAACAATACATTCATTGTATTTTTCGGTTATAATATTATATACATTCTTAATTGTTCTTTCACTTGGGTCTATTGGTGCGCCAATAGTACTTTTCAACTCCTCTAACGCCTCTTTAGTTAACATAGGGTGTACTCAAATCAACTATCGCTTTATTTATTTCAAACAAACGTTTACCTTGACACCCATCTGTTACTTGATTAATGATATTTTCAAGCGTTTTGAGAGGTTTTTTCTTTGCTGATAACCTTTCTTCTATTAATTCCTTAGAACGCTCTACAATCGCTTCTAAAGTGGTTTTTGTGTACGCATTTCAGGAAGAGTTTTAATAGACTTGTTTCACCTAACCCCTTTACACCTTTAATATTATCAGATTGGTCACCACAAAGTATTTTCTCTAATGTAATATTTTCATGTGTAATCCCTAATTCTTCTACTGAATTATTTTGGGGCTTATAGCTTTTTCTTTCTTGGATTATATACGCAAAATATCATCTTTTATTAATTGTGTAATATCCTTGTCAGATGAAACTATAACTACTTTTTCATTTTCTTTTTCTGTTGACAACAATATGCAATGATATCATCACCTTCTACATCATCAAAAATATATTGTCTAACAAATAATTCATCCAAGATTTGTTGTATAATCCCTCTTTGTCTTTGAAAATGATTCATCATCTGTTTCACCTCTAACTGTTGCTTCTTGTCTACCATTTCTTGATGAAAGTACTTTTTTTACAGAAATTGTTAATATATTTATCGTATTCACTCGTTCCACCATCAAATTGATAGTTTTTACCTCTATTTGCCTTATAATCAGGGTATATATTATATCGTAAAACCCCACTCATATACCCATCCCAACAGACAGTACAAGAAGAAATCTCTCATTTTAAGAATGTTACCCAATATTCTTAAGAAATTATATACTCCTCCATATTCCTCTCCTTTATCATTTTAATAATGATTTATTAACCAATGATATTTTTAATAAATTATTACCATCGACAATTAATGTGTAAATTACTTTTGACGTGTCTATATTATTTGCTTTTTGCAATACTTTTCTTATTACTTGCTTCATATAATATGAATTTTTACAAAGATACATTTTTATTTTATATATAAAAAATGGAGAGATTAAAAACCCTCCAAATAAATTATTTTTACATAAAAACCTCCAAGTGGCTTTTGTTGTAATACTTTTCATTAAATTGTCAGTCAATGTTGATTGTTTTTCCATGATATTCCACGGAAGCATTTCATCTAATCTCTTAACAAGAGCATCCATTGTATTCTGTTTTTCAGTCTTACCAAGTTCAAGTAACATATTATAATCCATTTGCATTTCTGCTTCAGGGATTTTAACGCTACCTGAATAAGTACCACGAATAACACCAAGTGTTATCATAGCCTCAGCTGTAAGTAATTGACGTATTGTTTGTTGGGTTGCGTAATTCATTAATTCATAACGCATTTCATCTAATGGTACTTGAGTCTAGTGTTATTAATATGTCATCTTTATTCTGTATCATACAATCTGTTACATCACCATCAGAACCTACATCATAATAGGTATACCAACAGTAACAATTAGCATATTTATTCCAACCCCAAGTGTCATCAGCAGCAAGACCACCCATCATGTTAGGTGAGCCAGGTGTAGACATCAAATGAACAAGGTGCGTACCATTTGGTCCTGCGGTGACTTTATATGCCAAATCACCTCTTAGTAGTGAATTTTATATTTTTAAGTCAGCTGCCATTAAAGCCGTATCATAAGCCGAACCAACAGAAACCAGTAATACCCATACCGTTTCCCATGTTACCATATTGTCCATATCCTCCGTCTATACCTGTATCAAGAGTACCTAAATTACCATATAAAGCAGCCTTTGTCGTTGATGGATTTACATATAATACTTTATTGATTTCCCTCCCTGCTGGTATTACGTATACTTGTTTTACCCTTTTTCTATTTGAAAGAAATCTTTTTGAGTTCGTAATTACCTCTTTGTTGTAAAACCAACTTCTAGAAAAACCAATAGAGAAATCCCTTGACCAATCCATTGTTCTAATTGTTAAAGCGTATGCAACATCAGATGGGTTACTAAGTAATGTTTTTATTACCCATCAAGTTCAGCCATTGTGATTCAATCACCCAATTTTGGACTTTCTCAGCATAATCACCTATTGCAACTTCCAACAAATCACATAATTGATTATCAGTCAACTGAACTGCCCTAACAGGTGCACCTAATTTCGTGCGTACCGTCTTAAAAAGTTTTGTATTTCAGGTGTAATTGTCATGTTTATATATCTTTTATAATAAATATAAACAAAAATAAATGGAAGAACTTTTTGTGTTCTCTCCATACTTTTCACATCTCTTCTGTTTCTTCTTCAGTAAAGATTACATCTTCAGGTACAACTTTATCGATATCAATATCGCTACTATTTTGCACTTTCAAGTTTCTTTAATAGTTCCTTTTAATGAAGTTTTTCTTATACTCATCCAAATCATCTTCACTAATTATTCCATTATGAACACAACAGAATGTATTTTCTCTTAGAATATTCCATGGACTTGGTAATTGGTTTTTAATACCTTTAATCTTAGTAATAATACCATAATTAATGGTTTCACCTTTATATGTACAAGTAAGTCGTTTTGTAGATGCTTTGTAACACCACCTACATGTAAAATAAGACGTGCACCATAGTAAAAATGTTTTACCACCCTTTATATTCAATTGATGCAGCACCACCCATTGAGTTCATAGAGTCATTCAAATTTTTATTAACACAGAACATTGTATTTGTATACTCACATCCAACACTCTTTTGATGATGGTATTCTATTATTAATAATGTTACTAAATGCTTGAGAAATAGCACCTGCATCAAACATATTATTACCTGTCTTACTTGTATAAGACTTGTAAGAACCGATAGAACCAATTGAATCCCAAATGAAACACAAAGGCATTTTTAATTTACCCTCGTCTTGTTTTATCCAACAAATCATTGATTACATATGCAATATCCTCTAATACAGCTTGTTTTCTCTTTGTTTTAGTCTGTTTACCTGTTGAATAATCATTCATACCGCACATATCAGCCAAAAACAACACTATTATAATATAAGAAATATCCTCGGTAGTCAACAATTGCATTAGGTATAATTTCCCCTGTTTCTTCATCAACTCTTTTCACCTAAAACTTCCTCAAATTCCATTCCGCAATCTTTTGCATAACTGAAATCAAAGTTATTTTCTGTGTCAAATATAACTGGAAGAATACCTTGTCTTTGACATGCTGCAACAATACAATTAACCAAAGTACTTTTTACCTGTGTTTGACCAACCTCCAACAATACTAAGATACCCTAAAAGGAATACAGGTAATTGTGTTGCTTCCTCAAACGCTTTATCTAAAACAATAAACTCTAATGGCTTTTTCAGCACTTGATTGACGTGTAACTGTCTTCTCATCTGCAAAAGCCAGCAATAGAACGAATATCAGTTACTGTTGGTTTTTGCAAACCCTTTCTTTTGATTGCTTGTTTCATTTATTTCTTTTTAAATTAAAATGGTAAATCATCATCTTCATCAGTATCTTCAACTAATGGTTCCTTTGGTAGGTCTGATGGTGTTTCAAAAAGCTTCGTTATTAACAGGTGTTAAATTTTTTTATTTAAATCATCTTCTTTTTTTGTTGCTCAACAGCTTTTAATAGCTTCATCCTTAGCAACATAAGTATTTGTTTCTTTATTAAAGAATGGAACACCGCCTTGAACTATAATCTTCATGTAATCATATGGTTTAAATGTAAAAACATCTTCCCATGTCTTTGTATCATTAATCCATGATAAACCTTGTTCAACGTTTTTTTGTTAATGGTATTCTTTTTACTGAATCAACTACTTTATATGTTAATTTACCATCTGACCCTCTACTAACTTCCACTTTTTAAGTCGTGTCCATTATTTAAATCAAAAATATTAAAAAATCTTCACCATCTTCTAAAAGCATCATCATGACGTGTCTTATAAATAGACATCATTTGGTCGTAAATACCTTGCTTCTTACTTGAATTGTTAAATAACCAAAACTTAACTCCATCTGCTTCGTTATTTCTATCAATACATCTCACAACCCAAGCTTCTTTCGCTTGGTCAGCAAAGCAACATCACCATATTTCTTCTTTTCTGATGCATCAACTGCATTACGTTGCATTTCACGAGCACTTTTTGAAACTTCACAGATTGGACATGGACCATTTTTTTCGTTTTTATGTGGGCATGGTAGCATTTTCCAACCACTACTTGCAACTTCTTTGTTTACACGAATAGAATGAATCCAAACCTTTTTAAATGGTGTTCCACCTTCAGGGAAAAATGGAAGAAGGCGTATTTTTAAAGTTTTTTTCATTTTCACCATCTTTAAGTTTAGTGTTAAGATAGTTTTTAACATCAAAAGCTGCCTTTGGTTTTTGGTTGAGAATCATCAACCATTTTTTTGATACTGTTCTTCTACATCCTTAGAAGAAACATTTTACTTTAAAATCATTCATAAAATTATAAAATATAAAAATTAAAAAATATATATAATGCAGGTCTAAATACCTGCTCAAATTTAGTTAATGCAAAGATACTCTTTAATCACTTATAATCCAAAAACATCGTGTTAAAATTAATAAAAAAATCAACACGATGCTTTATAAATTTATTTTAAATCGAAAATCTTATTAATGTCTTGTATATCATCATCATCTATTTTGTAAAAATGATTGTGCAATACTATTACTATTAATATTATTTACATCATCTTTCGTTATAGTGTATTGTTTATAATTAGGTTTCTCGTCTCAAACGTAACATCATAATTGCCACGTTCCTTAAGACTTTTCGCCATAGCCTCTTCAGGTGTTTCAGTGAAACCAGCAGAATCATATTTACGTCTTAATTCTAATTTCTCAACTTGTGTTGGATTTCTTTTTTCAAACTCCTGTTTAAGTTTGATAATTTCCATATTATTAGAATCAATCATTTGTTCAATTTTACCAACAGAAGCTATCAAACGCTCTATTCTATCATCAACCTTACCTAAATCCAATCCAATCTTATTTGTCTTATGGTTAAGTTTCTCTTGAGCGTCAGTTAGGTCATCAATGTCGATTGTTTCACCATCATCTTCTTTATCTTCGTCTTCATCACTATCACCAAATGGAGACTCATCACTATTGCTATCACCATCTAAATCCAATACATCGTTATTTTGTGGTGTGTTTTGAAGTTCACCTTCTTGAGGTAAAACCACCAATACCAACCTCTGTTTGGTTTGTATCTTGTCCATCATTAGAGTTTGGTAATGGTAAATTATTACCCATAGGTTCTTCAGTACCACCATTTTTGAGGTGGTTGCTGTTCATTATTATCTTCCTCTTCCAACTCTTCTTCGATTGATGGTATATAACTCTCTTGACACATTCGATAAAACTTCTTATGTGCCTCAAAGAAGACCATTTTCTTTGAGATATTGTTTATTTACCATTGTTTCTTAATCTGTAAGTAATTCTTTATTATCTTCTGTAAGGATTGTTTTTGATGACTCAGTTCTTTCTATGATACCTTTATCTTTTTAATACGTTTATAGGTTTGTTTTTCTGTATCATTTTCAGAAAGGATACTTTGTGCCATTGCTACTTTTTTTCAGATGTGTTCATAACTATTTCATTTTTTTAACTTCATTATCTATATTGACAAGTTTAGAAATTCTTCTATCTTGACTTTGTTTGTTTATAAATCGTACCATAAACTTATTCTTTTATAATAAATAGTTTAAGTGTTGAAAAACACGGACTTATCCTCTATTTTAGCTATTTCATGAACAATAAGTTCACCATTTGTTTTTAATTAATAGTTTATCTCTATATTTCTCCCAATCAATAGCAATATCTTTATTAGATAGAGTATTATCAACCTTGTTTTCATTAATAACACTATTAAGAGCATTTATAGAAAACAAACATCCATTTTCACATGTAATATTGTTGAATTGCAAAATTTTGATGCGTTTTTCCTTTTTCTAATAATTTGAATGTTACAAGATACTCCTTTTCATTGTCTTTTTATTTCATATACGAAAAATTCTATCAATGTTTTTTCTTGTAAAATTACGAATTCTTTCAATAAATGAAAAGAATCTTGTGTTTCTTTACGAACGTACCGATTAAAACTCCTTTGTTTTATCATTTTATTCTAATAATTCCATCAGATATGGCACTGCATACCTATTATTATATCCTATTTCTTTCACAATATTGTGAACCTTATTATTATTGTCGTAGCAAATAATATTATTACGATTAGATTTTATTCGATTAATGATTTTATCACTTGAAACACCACAATAATCTAATAATGAAAGAGATATGCCAAACATATTCCCATTATGACTAAAAATAAATCATTTTACTACTAAAAATAAATATGTTTTCGTTCCTTAGAATATAGTAATATATTGTATAATTTTTTTAAATTTATTGTATCTAATGGCTAACATATTAATATAATAATACTTTTGTAATTTTTAATATGTTATTAATGGTATATTTATAAAAAGTTTTTCAATATCAACTTCGTAATCAGAATGTGATTCAGTCTTTTTAAAAGTCCAAAACACATTATTATCTAATTTTTATCTAATATATTTTTAAAAATTAGGATGCTTTTGGGCATTCTTATAACCTATAATTAGAATAGGTTTTGTAGGGTCTGTTTGTGAAATATCACGTACATTACCTACAAAACTTTTAAGACTATAATATCTCTATCTGAAACTATATATCTAACTTTTCATTCTCTTATATTTTTACCACAAAAATACAAAAATATTTATCCACCAAAATAAAGGATGTTTTAAAACAAATTTTTTTAACAGTTTCCTTTATAACGGTAAATTTTAACAATACATTCCTCCGTTCTATGTGGAACAACATTTGCTACCTTTTGTTTCTGCTGCCCAACTTGAACCATCCCACATTGCAACGTGGTATCTATTTGGTTTATTACCACGAGATGGCGTAACGTTATTTGATGTCCAAAGACAAGATATATCACCTGGTTGCAATTGTAAATGTGTACCGTCAAGACTTCCATCAGAAGCTGTATGGACTTTTTCATATATCTTAACAAACCCAAGTCCTTCAAGTTCTTCTAAAGTTATTCCCAAGGATAACCATATGTTCCTCCACCAAATCCATTTTTAGATGACGTTAACCCTGAATGAATTAAAGCAGCACTTTGAACACTTTGTGTACATTTACCTGTTGTTTTTCCTTGTCCTAATGGTGGTGTATGCTCTTTTATATAAATGACAGCCTTTTCAACATTCCAATTGCAAATAAATCCATTCACTATCGTTCCGCCATTCATACCTGTAACACCAACAGTATCTTTAATGATAGTTTGACACGCTATTAATTCTGCATTGTTAAACCACTCTTTCTGAACACTATCAGGTTTTACAATTCCTCCAATCAGATTTGAAGTTTTTATTAGAAATTACACTATCAGCTGTTTTACCATACTTTTTCATTAGACATAAAAAGAAATCTGTTGGTAAAAACTTCATTAATAGGGATAAACAGAATATGTCATATCACCATTATTCATTGTTAATCCACTTGTAATTCTACATCTGTTAGCACCTCCTGTGTTGTCTTGTGATACAATAACACCCACAGATATTGGTTTTGAGTTAAAATCATTACCATTTTTAACATTCCAAAATAATTCTGAAACATTATTAGTGTAACCATTTAATAAAACATCGAAAACCTGTGCCATGTGCTTATTACCACCATCTGATTGTGTTATAATTAACTTATTACCATTAATTTTTACTCTGTAAACCACAACTCAAACGAGTATTATAGTTCCCAAAAGTCTTTTTGAACAGCAGCGAAAAATGCTTGTGTGAATGATGACCCATCAGCTTTCTCATTAACTGAAGGTACAGCCATATTTACACCATTATTACCACGTTTAGTACTCATATATGCATCATAGAACTCTCTTGCTTTTTCTACGTTCATTGAGTTTATTACTGTGGTTATTCTCGAAAGACATTTAACCAAACAATTGCCGCTTCTTCAGGTGTCTTAGCAGCAGTTAATTTTTACCAAGTCCTCTACTTGACATCCACCCTCCACGTGCCGACAAAAATGACATTTCCATTTGTTTGTCTGTATTCGCCCACTGTGGGATAATAGGTTTTAGGACCTGAATTGGGGTAATGTGTCGCCTTAGGTGAATTAAATAACATTTTAGGGTCTCCATTCGTAATTAAGATATTTAATGCTGTATTATTAAGTTGGAAAATACCACCTGAATAATAACCATTTGTATCTTTTGCAACAACATATGGGTCAAACCCACACTCAATTACTGAATTACCTGCAATACCTGCTGCTTGGGCAACTGATAAATTACCATAATCACTTCCAACAGTTCTATTCCATATGGCAATAGCCTTATCCATAAATGCAATCGCCTTTTTTTCTTTTCATTACCTGTAATTTCAGCACTTTCATTACCATCAGAATTAACTCCTATTGGATAAACTTTGTATTCACAATCATTATCAACATCTGAAAATTTATTTGGTAAGCTTATACCGTCAATACCATTCACACTTCTATTAACTGCAAAACAGTAATGGTGTTTTGATTCAATCTTGTTTTGAACATTAGCCATTCTAACACCCTTAAATGTTGTTTCAAAACGCCCTGGTTCTATATGGTGTGATACCTCTTGTATAAGATATGCACCCTTAAACATAGGTACATTATTTAACATGAAATACATTAGTGGTTGTACCCATGCACAACCCATCATTTTAACTGTACATGTATAAGAGTTATTTGAATAAATGGTAAATAAGTCCTGACCTGTTGATACAACCTTATTATCACCATCTTTTCCTGCACCCACAGCAGCGGCAGCTATTGAAAAAAGTAGCTTGTAAAAGCTTGTTCTGTCATCATGGGCTTATCCATACCAACTTCAACATCGGTGAAATAACTTTGATATTGTCCACCATAACCAACACCAAATGCAGGTATTCTATACCAACCTTTTATTATTTGCTTCACTTACATTTCTTGATGTTAGTGCAATAGAGTGCTAATTGTGGGTTTTTGTGATTTCATCAACGTTAAGATTAAATCCATCATCTTCATATTCACCTCTACCACCTGTATTTATTTTACTTGAATGTTCGTAACTATATAATACAACAAAATCAGGATGTTTCTTTGGCATTCTCATTGAATTAAATGGAGCTGGTTTAAACATACTTTCCATGTTACTTTTATCACTCAAATCCATAAAAATTCTGAACAGATAACATTAAACACCTATTGGTTGCATACATATCGGATAAAAATTCCAAAAGACTTGATAAATAGTTATTTTGGTCAGTTACCATCAATAATTTATTTACCATATCACCAACATTCAAAAAATAAATCATCACCAATTTTATTATAAAAAAGAATCTATAAAATAAAAGTTATGTCCATTGGATAGTTTGTCGCTACCTGTTTCGTCACTAAAAAAATTTATACATCTTCCATTCGTCAAAGTTTGATGATGCAACCCATTTATCATAAAAGTAGTTTGAGATAACTATAAAAAGATATTCTCATATCATCAGTAGCTTTAGCCGCTTCTGTAACAAAACGAAATCGCTTCATTAGAAGCATTATTGTTTGTACTTTTCCTAAGGATACTATACTCTTTAGCTAATTCTGAAAAGGAATGAGTCAAGATAAACTTTTTGCCATACCTTCAGTTATTAAGCTATAATCATTTCCAATGTTGGTTTTATTATTAAAACCATTCTCATCAATACTCACACCTTTTATTACTCTTACAGGTCTAAGTAATTCTGATGTCATTTTTGACATTTCATCAGATGTTTCGTTGTTAAATAATCTGATTTTGCCATTCCCATTGTCCCATACTTCACGATATAATGATGGTTTTAATTTATTTACATTATTATATTCATAAACACCAAAAATTTGATTATATTTCTCTTTAGACCATTTAACAAATTCTTGAACGAAACGTAATCTTATAGTTGGACTAACATCTAATAGTTTTTTTAACTCATTCAAAGAATTATCATTTTGACCCTACTATTGTTAATAATCTTCCTATATCTAATTTACCATCTTTATGAGATGCCATATAAATTATAGCACCAATTTGTAAAACTGATGAATATGGGACAATAGACTGTCTTTTAGTTATTATATCTTTTAATATAGCATTAAAGTCATACATAGGTATTAAAGAAAAATAAAACATAAGCACATTTCTTTGTTACATCTGTTTCATCTCTTAATAACTTCTGTGCAAATATACTGTATGATTTACGTAATTTATATGGTTTTGGTAATTTGACTTCTTGCAACATCAAAACCGCAGAACTGTGTAATTGCATATTTCTCAGGCTGTGTTCCTACTGTAGAATAGTCAGTTTCATCGTGAAACTTAGTTTTAGTGCTATTAATAGTTGCATACATTTTCAGTATTAGCAGCATTATGAATTACAGTTCCTTTAACTTTGTATTGAGCATGCTTTGCATTTTGTATTAATGATTCACTATTAAAATTATTTTCATTAAAATACTCTGCATACTTATCTTTATCAAATGTTAATGCAAATTCTTCTATTTCACCCATTGTGTTACCATATTCTTCAGGCGCACCACCTCTTGACATAGCACGTTGAGTGATATTATTTACTCTAGTAACATTGAAATCAAAAAAACACAACCCCTTCATTTACTTTATCACTAATAGATAAAAAGTCATCATTGTTTTTTTAATGGGGCAACATTAGATACGATATTTGAATCATTTATATCATAATTACCGTTATTTGCAATTGTATTAGCATCTGACAACGTTAAACTACCAATTGGTGAATAATGAATAAAATCACCCACCACACTATCACCATATTTATATCCAATTTTGGGGAATTTAAATGGTAACGCCCATGGTGAAATATCACTACCAACTTTTTCAATAAATGATTCACCACCCCAAGGATTTTCTTTATTTTGTTCTGATACAATCTTTAAGATTTCATCAGCATTAATTGCATTATTAGAAGTCCCACCATTAAGGGCTTTTTCTTATAACATCACCTGGGGTTTGAGAAGATATGTGAGAAATTTTTAGCCTCTGCTGAAGCTAATACTGCAATTTTACTGTTAGTTAAATTTCTACCATTTAATCCTAACCCCAATATTTGCATCATTCGCAAAAATACTCTCCCTGCAAATTCTCTTCTGTTGTTCGCAGGTAGTGCATTACTATAACTACCATAAGGGTTAGATGATGTTATAAAATCAAAATTACATACTGGATATAATATGTTTGGGTTACCTATACCACCCTTTTTCTTCAGTGTTATTTTTTTAAGTTTTTCAGTATTTTCCTGACTTCTTTCATAACGTTTTTTTAGTATTCTCAATAACTGACGCAACTTGTTCAATACCATTGAAAAAATTTCATTTACAAGTTCACCCTCTCTGAAGTTACTCTTACCATTAAACGCACCTATCCACGCATCCTCTCTTCTAAGAATACCATTTTTCTCAACATCAGCAGTAACTCGTGGAAATGGTGGGATAACCTTTGTACGAACAGATACGTCAGGAAGGTTTTATATTCTTTACCCTAAATCTTCTAATGTTCTATTTTTCGCTTTGTATTGTCTCAATAGTTTTATACATCAAATACATAAATGTCTCAAAATGAGCCATATATATCTTAGATATATTTGAAATAGTAGGACTAAAAACCAAGTGCGTTAACTATTAATCTTGATTTAATTCTATTAATTTCATCTTCTTTCTCTTGGATTACACTCTCATCATTTGCTGATTCATTTACTATTCTTGAATAATTTCCAAAACTAAAAATAAATGCACGTGTATAATGTCTCCCATTATCCAAAACCATCAACATTTTTACCGATAAATGCACTACGTATATCATCACTTGAAACTTCTCCAGCATCTTTAAATGAACTATTTGTAAAAGGTGTATTAAGATTAGTAACAATATTGTCAATAATGATATTTTTAAAAATTATCACCCAGGTGTGTTATGTTGTTTTACCTAATATCTCATTTGCATTTTTCAACCGCTATTAATTCTGATAACGCAGTTGATAACGCCCCACCTTTATCCCCATCAAGGCATGGAGAATCTGCAAATGATTTAACGGTACCATCCTTAATTGCTTCATCTGATACTAATGCTATAACAGCTTTATATGTTGTATTATCATCATACATTAATACACCATATTTATCTTTAGTTAACTTATTGTTATCTAAAAGCCTCTGTTAGTTTTGTAAAGAAATTTGTATAAGCATTATATAAATTTTTGCCTTATATTAATTCTATCCTTTCTTTTATAAAAATCCTTTAAAGATTCATCCTCTCTACCTAATTCTTCAGCCTTTTTGAAGAATAAAGCCATAATTAGCACATAATTCTGTTAATTTTGGCATAGGCATTGGTTGACCATTGATGTCATTAATCACAAATTCACCCTCATCAACTTTTTCTCTGCCAATAATTTGAACCATCAAGTGCGTTACAATAAGGTGCAGCCATACAAGCAAGAAGAGATACATCATTCATAAATGAAAAAGAATATCCAACAAACTTAGCTGTTGCATTAAAATTACCTGTTTTTAGAATCAAATTTAACTCTAAAATCATTACATGTAATCTCATATGATACAGGTTGCCCATAAAAACCTTTTAACCACGATATTGAAACGTGGATATGGGAAAGTAAAAACATTGAAAAAAATGAAGATGCTATATCTGTTTGTGAAAAAACCTTGTAAAACCATGAAATCCATCACCATTACGCATTTCTGTTGGTGATAGTAACGAACCACCTCTTATATCAACAAATTCAACAGTAACTTGTGGTACCATCCAATTTTTGATATTGTATGTCAACCGATGAAATACCAAACATTTCTGTTGTTCCATGGTCTTTTAGGTCATAATAAAAAGTATCAGTATAATCTGTAGATAACCCATTACTATAACCCCAATAATCACCTCCAATTTTTACTTTTTGTGATTTTCATATGATTCTTCACCATTTTGAACTGCCTTTTAAAAAACCCTCATCATATTTTCTGTCTGAGTCTCTTCTATAAAACTTCTTTCCCTCCATGAAGTTTATGGTTGACTTACCACCACGGTCTGTCCAAGACATTAAGATTACACTTTTTATCTTGTGTTTCTTTCTTAATATCAAAATTTCTACCAACGACCTCAACCTCCATATTAAGAGCAATACTGTAATCTTCTAATGCAGGTGCCATATAATGGTCTTTGTGGTCAGTGGTTATATCACTATTAAAACCATTAATTAAATTTGGTTCAACATATGCTATACTATCAATTGCGTTATTAACACTCGCCATAAACTTTTATTTAAAAAAATAACATTTTAACTATTCATTTCTATATAATCTAATATATTCTTCCACATCAGATTGATATTCTCTAATAACACTTTCTAAAGGATAAGGAACCCTTATTTGTGTGCCATCAGTAATTTTATATTCTAAAGACCCTATTTCAGGGGTTTGCTTGTAAAAATTAACCAACCATAATTAGGATTACCATAATACTGATATGACAATAAATCAAATCTAGTTTTACCAACTTCATAGTAGGTATATAAATCCGTATTTCTAATTGAATTTTTAATGAATGGGACGCATTTAATCATCCCATTCATTCTAAACTGTTCATATCTATTAACTGTTAACATAACTATCTTTTTATGTAAATTCTTCCTCTACCAGTATCGTCTATATAAACGTTCTGTTTAATTATTTCATTAGAAACTGTTTGTCTTGTCTCTTTCTCACTTACAAATTTATAATTATTGAACTTATATTGTCCGACATCATCCAAAGGAGGTGTTGTTCCACCAAGAAATGTTATAGGTTTATCACCATAAGCATACCACTCAACTACACCTTCAGGTGCATATCTATGTTGTTTTTCTTAATCTACTTGCCCAATATTTAGCATCAACAACTTGTTTTTGTCTTTTTATCGTAATAATAAATGTAAGCAACAAACATAAAACTATCAGGTCTCTTGTTTTGTAGTTCCGCTAAACTATAGTCATGACCAGCAAAAATTCTTAAATAGAATAGGGTCTTTCATATCATTAGATTCAACAACCATCTTTCCTTCAGGGTCAATACGTGATATACCAAAACGAATATACTTACATATTACTCTTTGTGGTTTACTAACATTAGTAGAAGATGGTTTTGGTTTAGTTGTCTCTACATTTTCGTGTTTTTTTGTTAGAAGAAACACTCTTTTTTTAACCTTAGATGCAATTTTATTCTTAACCCCTGAACCCGTCTTAGGCTTTCTTTTCACCATTAGAACTGTTAGTTGAGGGTTGTTTATTATTAACACTCTCTTTAACTGCATTTGCAATGTCACTAAGTTTATCACTTTGACTCGCTCTTTGGTCATGGACATCTGTCAAAGGTTGTTTTTCTGTTGGTGGTAAAGAATAATTAACTTCAAACGGTTTAAAATAAGTCATCTTACCATTACTAAATTCTGCTTGTTCGGCTCTATTGTCATAAACCTCAGTATTCGCATAATAATTAAATGATACAGCATTTTTGTAATCTTGAAATAGGGACCCAGATAAACCATGTCCACCCAAAAAATTTAAACTGTATATTTATATCAGCAAACATAGGCATAGTACCAATACCTTCTTGATTCAAGTCCCACACTAATGGGTCATATTCAATGCTAATAGACCTTATTGCTATTTTCGTATAATAGAAATCACCGATTCTCAAAATACAAACAGGAGGTCTACCAAATGCCAAATTATTAGCTGTACGCCCTTGTTGATTAATATCCCCACTACCAATTGTAGCCCCTTGTCGTGTACATTGGTGTAAGAAAGTTAAACGAGCATTAAAACCTTCAGGAGAAATAGAGTGGAATGCAGGGGTCGAAATATTTAACCTTTTCTGTTACCATATGATGCAAAGTTGGGTCATTTAACTTTAATAATTTAAAAGAACTCACCTTCATTATCATATCTTGGATAATTCCTCTTTTCACCATTCTCTTTTTAATACCACCATTTTCTTCTTCTTTGTTTTTAAACATTCCTGATACATCTTCCACGCTTGGTCAGGTGTAATAGAACCTTTGTTTACAAAAAGACATTACATTAGTCTTACATTCATCATCAGTCATCTTATATGCAATCTCATCTATTGATGTTATTATAACATCATCTTTACCCAAAAGCATTATTATCATGAAGTTTAGGGGTTTTCACTAACACTAACAGCTTCATTAAGTAATGATAATATTTCATCACCACCACAAGGTACAGCATTTATACAATCTTGATAAATTTTTAGTAACCGCTTTAATAGTTTCCTTATCATACTTTTTTTATTTAGAGAAATACTACCCTCACCATTTACTAAATCAGTATAGATGTGTCCAGCAGATTCAGCATATTTATAATCATCACCAATGTCGTTAGTCTTCTTACTATAAGCTAATAAACCGCTTAACCCTACAGCCTTACTAAATTCACGTTTTACCTTACTGTAGCTATTAGGGAATGAGCAATATTTATTTGCAAAATCTTTTATTTCAGAATAAGAATATGTTTTAGAAAGACCTATACCATTTTCCTTATTTAAATATAAGTCTTTCATTATATCATCTATAAGTTTATCACCTGTCATCATTGATGTATTACCATTTGTTTTTATACAAAGTAGATACTGCTTCAATGAAAGATGATTCTTTGTAACTATACTTATTCTGATATTCACCCTCTATATCATCACTATTATCTCTACCCCAATTTTTACATCATCGAAAGTAAATACACTTGGTCTTGAAGAACTATCACCACCATAATAATCATAGTCATTATAATATTTATAAGCCATAGCATTAATAAATGACTCATCACTATTAACTTCAAATGGTATTGTTGAGGTATCATTAGTTGCTACCTTTTTATCATCCTTTTTAAATACACTTGATGCATTGTTATTACTCTTAAGGTTTTTCTGTTCGATAACAATCCATAATCCAACCTCTAATGAGTTTAAGATTCTCTTCACTAAAACCATCAATCTCACCATCACAACCTTGTGCCTTATTGTTATACAACTTTAATAGTTCAGCACGCACGGATTCATTGTTTAACCACATATCAACACTGATACGCTTAAAACCATCTTTTGGTCTAGATGGATTGTTTGTCCAATAATGACTACCACAACGCATAACAAACACATCATTACAAGTATATCCCGTAATGTTACCATCGTCATCTTTTTACCTAATATTGTCCAAGGTTTATCTTCTATATTATCAAACGATATTTTTGGTTTCTCTAATAGTTCCTTTGGAACAGTATTCATACTATCCTGACCATCAACAACAGCTGCTTCTTTATAATGTATTATAATAGCTGCACTTCTCCATTGTTTAATTAACAAATCATCAACATCTGTGTTTGCTGTTTGTTTAGCTGTAGTCTGTATATTCTCTTGAGTTTTATTAGGACCTGCTTTTAGCTAAACTTTGAAATGGTGTCTTAAATGATGAAAACCACGCTTTAGCTGTATCAGCACGTTGAGTTGCAAGCTTAGTGTTACGCTCAATGTTAATTGCATTATCTTTATTGTCACCATGAATTGATGCGTGTCCTCTATATTCAATCTCAGTGATTATATATTTACCATTTAATAAATCCTTAACCTTAGAAAGTCCCTCTTGGTCAACACAATCTTTATAAAAATTCACTTATCTTATCATCATTATGTAATCCAACATACATATCAGCAAAACTTACAATACTATCTTTCTCCGTTAAATTGAAAAAGCCCTGCCTCTGAGTGTTTTCTTATACCCCACACTATTCAAAGCATGAGATTTTTATCCACATAATTATCCCACATAGAAACACCTGTCTCTAAGTCAACTAATCTCTGATTGATGACATCATCAGTTTTGTCTACACGATACCACCATCTTCTGTGTTGCCATTCATAAACACTTTTAGCATCACCCTTCTTACCTTTAACAGGTGTTATAGTTAAATCATTTAAAGTTTCACCATTAACATAATAGACCTTATTATTATCATACATGATAATAGCTTTTCTATTTGGGGTCATAAGGATTTTTGTCCGTTACTATCGGTTTTGATAGTTATGTCTTCATATTTTTTTCGCCATTACAACCAATAGTAAAACGTTCAGCTGATGTTAATCTACTCATATTAACGTATCCAGCAGGGTTTATGAGGAAGATTCATTTGTTGTTAACTCTGATTGTGTAAAACTCATGTCTTAAACCTTTAACTGAAATAACGCCACTTTGTATTACTTTTACTACTAAAGATATGTAATTTATTACCCTTACCAACTTTTTACATAAAAAAATCAGCATCTGTAAATGATTTATCTCCATCATAATACGAAAGTCTATTATCTGACTTATCTTTTTGTTAAATTAAATGTATATCTTTCATTTCCATTTAATTCAACTGTATAATCACTCGTTTCATCAAGTGGAAAAATCACTCATATCTACACTGATAGTATTTTTGTGCCTTTTGCGATTTTTGCTGATAAAACATTACCATCTATACCAAATTCTTTATCTGACCATTTTAACTTTATTAGCCTTTGAATTTGATAAAACTTCCATTGCCGCATAATAGGTTTTTGTCATCACCACTAACTTTATAATCTATAAACGCTTCAGGACTATCATTAACAGATGTTTTATAGGATGCAGTGTTAAATAACATATCCTCTGAATTTTTAAAAATTCTGAGGGGTTCTTGGACTGATATTATTACTAAATATACTAATACGCAGTACTATTTCAGCATTTACACCTGCTTTTCTTGGTTTGTTCATTTCATAACCAACACCATATTCAGATAACACATCAACAGCTACATCTGATGGTAAAACATCAAATGGTCTATTTGGATTATTTTCATTTTTAGTCTTAAACATTTGCGTACCAAGACCATTAATCAAATAATCATAAGCATTTACAACACTACCCAGAACCCAGCGCATCACTAATTCCTGAATAGTTATTTGGGTAATAAATTAAACAGTATAACTTCTTATCTTCAGGACTTGGTGGTGTGTCTGTCTCCTATTAATTTATTAGGTCCATTTTTACCACCATCCCCTGCAAAAAGGACCTTCTTCCAACTCTGGTTCTCTAAATTTACCTGCTTTTTAGAACATCACAACCTGCAAAGAATCTAAGCATCTGTTGTTCATGACTATCTATATTATCAACACCTGACTTACTTGCATCTTCTGTTTTATTACCATCACCCTTTAGACCGTGTTCCCAATAATCTATGATTGATGGATGGTCAATTAGCATTGTGAATGATAAAGAACCTGAACGTTCAGTGTTTTTATAAGTATATATCTTTTCACCACGTCCAATAAATTCAGCTTCACCCCAGTCAACATCAACACTCTCTGAAAAATTTAATATTATATGGAGGGAACCACATAATACGTCCACCAAAAGGACCTTTCTGTTCAGGTGAAAGACCATTATCTTCAAAAATGTCTTATTTCATCTAATTTAAATGTATCTTTCCACGCTAAATTCTCAATTGAGAACATACACTGTTCTATTCTAACCCTATCATCCGCACCTTGAACACCATTCTTATAATCAGAAACACTAACAATCGGTGCTATATTAGGCAAACCATTCAAACGATTAAGAGTTCCATATTTATCTAATCGTTCTCCACCTGTACCAAACTTACCTTTAGCATCATTGTCTGTATTCACAGATGGACTTCTGAATGCACCCCAATTGTAATCTCTCTCTAAATCACTTTGTTTAATCTTAGATGTACCTTCTGCATCATTATCATCAACAAAAGGACGTATAGCATCTATTAAGGTATGATATTGATGATGATAGGTCCACACTCTACAATAAGGGTTATCATATCCATAAGAATTAGTAGGAGAAACCTTTAATAAGTTTCTACCATGTGACATTCCATATCTATTTGATATGGCTGTTTGAAAGTGGAGTTACTGTCATCTTTAGAATCTTCAGAATTAGTGTGGAATCTTGCAATCAGTGTTCTATACTTACCTGCTGTAAAAATTATCATTTGTTTTCTTTAATAATTCATTTTGAGATAACTTATTACTACGTCCATTAAAACTTTCAACTAAGCCACTGTGCCATGTACCTGCATTTACTTGTGTACTAACAATTGCTCTGTTTTTGATTAACATCATCTTCTGACTCCGAATAATATGTTGTTGTTTCATGACTATTTGTTGATGTAGCACTAAAAGATTTAACCCAATCCTTTAGATTTTCAACATCCCTATCTACATCAACAAAACGAACTGTTGGTTTATCTCCATAAAAGGTAAACCTTTTATTATTGTGTATACGTCTAACGTGGTCAAATATATATGTATAATTTGACCCCATTAAACTAACAGGTTTATGTCCTAAACCTCTTAAAACAGTTGTTATAGAATCATATGAGTTTCTTTCACCAATCGAACGATTAATTAAATCCCCATTTTCTATAACATTCTTAATTGGATTTGATATATTGTTTTTAACAAAACTATCTATTATTTTCGCCATAACTAAGCTATCTCTTTATATTAATAAAATATGAAAAATTATTGTTTTTATACATAGATTTTTATTATGCTGTTCTATGTCCTGAATCTATACCCACACCTCTATCATAAGATACGTTTCTATTTATCATCCCCATATTAGCATGTTTATTCATATCACTACGTATACTTGCAACAAGATTCTTCTCTATTTCTTTTAGAAATTGAAGCCATTTCAACTCTATTTACTTGTCCATCAGAACCCTTAACATTAATATTTCCATTAACACTAACCTTTAATTCTGAGAACTCCATCTTATTGTTTTGACTTATTACACCACTTTGTATCTTTCTACCATCTGCAAAGTATGTCTCATTACCAACAGGTTTTGCTTCTATTTGAGTAGATATCTCATCTTTATCAATATTCTTTACAACAGTTGAATTGACATCACTCTTAGTGATATAAGTGTTTTTAAATGCTGAATTAGATACTGCACCAACGGTACTAATATTACTTGTATTTTGTGTATCACCATAAGTACCTAAACCTCTATAAGGTGTTTTTATTGTTTGTAGCGTCACCATTAAAGTTATTTTTTTATAAACTCTATTATCACCTCTCTGTTCTTTATCTTTTTGCTGCACTAATAGCCTTATTAAAACTATCTTTTTATCTTCCCTGTCTTTTTGCCATTTGGTTGACAGTGTCCGAACCAAGTTTAACAACTTCACCACCAATATGTACAATTTCCTTTACAGCAGTTTTTTTGCTTCTTTATATAAGCTTGCTCCACCGCTCTTTATCTCACCCCAATCATTCCTTAATTCTCTACCTTCTTTATCGTTAGAATCCCATCCTTTGATACCGAAATTGTCCATCATTTCGCCTACTTTTAGCAAAGACACTCTTAGCTGTGCTTATACCTAAAAATATCTTCTAGAAAATTAGAATCATCTTTTTATTAGATTTATCACCTGAGAAAAACTAAATAAAGAACCAATAGCACCTTTAATCGCTACCAAAGCAGGTATAATTAATCCCGTTGCAGCCATTGCAACCATTGAAAAAAACCTGCCGCAACACCTTGAATAGTATACTTTGCTAAACCTGTCCAAAATCTTGTATTTGCAAGTACCCTAACACCTGCTACTATAATTTTTCAGTAATGAAATCGACATTGATATTCCTGATGAAACTAATTTGGCAATATTTGGGAATAATATTTTGTAATAAAGATTTAAAAACCATCCAACATAGGATACAATGTTTCTGCCAATTGAGCACCTATCATTGCTTGAATACCCTCAATGCGTTCACTAACACTAACAATTTGCTGTGCACCATTCATAAAGGCTTCTCTATCACTCATACTTTCTTGTTTTTGTAACACAATAACATCTTCAGCTGTCATTTCAGATATATTACGAGACTTACCACTTGTATCAGTTATAACAAATTCACCTGACTTAGTATCATATTGTGCCTTGTTTTGTACAAAATGCCTTTTTGTTCATCTGTAAGATTACCCATAGCACTACCCATGTGTTTTATTTATGAAATCAACTTTAGCAGAATTTTTTTAGCAATGCTAACAGCCTCTTCAGGATTCATACCCATTGCTTTTAGCTTGCTCTTTTATCATCGCCATACCATAACCAGACAACTCACCCATACCTGTCTTAGTATTAAAAGTTGCCATACTACCAAATATCTTGGTCATGCGTTCTGTTAAAAGCCTCAGGGTCATTCAATGATTCATATAACATTGTCATAGGATTTGAACCATATACTGCCCCCATACCACCAAGCATTTTGCAAGTTAGCTGATGATTCAATTGAACCCTGAATAGAATTAAATTTATCAATGACACCACTAATACTTTGGAAATTAAAACCAAGCTTTTTGTGATAATGCTGTCATTCGTCTAATACCATCAACTCCTTCAGCAAATTTATAAGAATTTTGCCATTTTTTTAAATTCTGTGCTACTTTGGAAGCGTGTTCTTGAGCAGCTAAACCCATTTGTGTTGCTGTCGTATAACTATCAATAGCACTATTAAGAGCACCTCAATGGTTCCACCTAAACTTTGGAATTGTGTTTGAAATTCAGATACTGCACCTTCACCTATTACTTTTTTTCAGCAGCTACAGCTATTTCTGCCTGTGAATCAGCGAATAATATCGCCTTACCAGTAGCCTTAGTTAGATTTTCTTGTATTCTACCAATAGCCTCACTTGTAACACCATAGACAGCAGCTAAATCCTTTGTACGTTTGATTAATGCACCTGTATAAGCCACACTAGAACCATAAGACATACCTATATTTCGAGCAGACTTAACTCCCATCTCATCAAATTTCTGAACTTCAGCTAACCCTCTACTAAACATAGCCAACGGTAATGACATTACGGCAGTTAGACCACCTTTTAATAACATTCTACAAACCCCATTGCACTACCAAGAACGAGTCCTGAAAATTTTCTTCCTGCAAAATAATAGTAACTGTGTAAGTACTTGATTCATATTATAAACTACTCTGATTATACGTTAGAATAATAAGTATTTTATCTTTTAAAAATACTTTATTATAAATAGTGTATTAACTTTTACAAGTAAATATTTGGTTATATCAAATATTATTCTTACCTTTGCATCACAATTAGTAATTAACATAAAAACAATAGAATTATGATTTGGTGCTAGAATTGATGGCAACAACATTTTTACATTTGAAAACGTTAAGGAACTTATTCTTTTTCCTAACAAATGTATTTGTACACATTATATTTTATGTGTCTATGTTTATCGGTTTTTGTTTATTTATGGCTTGGTTTGTAAAAGACCCTGTAGGTCACATTATGAATGGTCTTACTTTTTAGAAACTCTATGTCAGTAACTAACTGTATCTTTTTAATATTTATATATAAAAAGATTTAGTTATGAATATTAATGAGATTATAAAAAGAGACAATAGATGAATTTCTTATAATAGAAACTGATGATAATGAACAAAAATAAACATTATTAATGAAAGCACTTTAGAAAAGCTTCAAGAATTAAGTAATGACCCTTATATAAAATATATAGAAGAACACAAGGAGCATAGTCAAGAGTTTGCCCTTGTGGCTTCGTATTTATAATAGGCAACAATATCATACTACAATTAATACAAACACTTACACTACTTAAAGAAACCTTAAATGGTAATGTAAGTGAAGGATATATTTTAGAAGCTGGTTCTATTTCATCTTTGTTACCTTGGCAAGTTAGGTCATGGAACCCTGTTCGTGATTTTCATCATGGGTTTAGAAATGGAAATAGAATAGCAAATCAACTATTTAAAAGGAATAATAAAAATACATCAACCAATAATAATAGAACTAATTATCAAAAATAATAGGGTATTACAAAATAAAAACCCAAAAATATTCAACAAAAATAGAAATACCCAACAAACCAATAATCAGTTTAATAAACAATATTCAAATAAATCCATACCTGACCCTAATAATGATTTTATGGATGATGCAATTAAAGATGATTTTTGATGGAAATAATACCAAACAAAGAGAGTACTATAATGACTTCTATGATGATGGGAAAATGGATGACTTTGAAAAATACTACTACAACCCAACAAGACCAAACAAAACAACAAGATGGCACCAATGATAACGATAATGTAAATAATGGAGAAAAAGATAATAATAACGAAACCATTAAAAACAACCCCAATAGAAAGTCTTTATAAATTAGTTATTTACATAAACACGACTTTTAAACAAAACGTACAAAAGATAAATGATTTATATAATTCAAGTGAGGATTTACAAAAACAAATAAACCCAATAAAACATGTTATTGATGATGAGTTTAATAGATGTCTAAAATTAGAAGAAATAACAAACACTCTTAAACCATTATTACCAAATCAACAATAATAAAAAGCCTTGAAAAACAAGGCTAATACATATTACTTTGTGCCATATCTGTTGCAGCATTAATATCCATAGAACCACCACTAGAAACACCATCAAGTGCATTTTGTTTTTCCTCCATATATTGATTATATTGGTGGATATAAAACTTTCTGTCTCGAATGGGCATTTTATCAAGTGTCTTAAATGGTATACCAATATGTTTAAAAGCAACTAAATAATTCTTCTTTAAGACTTTTCTCGTAACTCAGGGATATTGAGGAAAAACAGAATCGTCCCAGCTAAGAAAGGTCTCGAAAGAGCCACCTCCCATTGACTCTGGACGTTCTACTGTAATATTAAAATTCATTCCTGGTGAATTTTTCATTAATATAACGTCTTAATGATAAAGAATCTTTCAGCTGGGCATATTATTAATAATCTTACGAATAGCTAATTTATCAGTCTCACCATCAATAGATACAATTTGGAACTGTAAACTATTGGTAATCATTCGTGTATATGGTTTTTCATTTTTCTTTTCAAATTATCAGTCCATCTACGAATAATCTTGGCTGCCTTATCTAATTCAACTTTATCACGGTCACTAATAACATCGTCAACACTAACAGTTCTCATCAGGTATTAGTTAATTCCGATAAAAATTTGTGCTCTTGTACCGTAATTCTCAATTTTTGTAACCAAACCTAATTGTTTTTTTCTTCTTTTTCTTGTTAAATACTTAAATTTAACTTTTTTTCTTTGTGATAGGTAATGTAAAATCAAAAATAACCATTTTCATCACCAATTAGCTTAAATTCTTTTGGTTTTAATGTTGTTAAATCAACTGTTGTCTCAATTCGTTCTCCTGTTTCAGGGTCTCCAACAACAATTGGGAAATCTGCACCATAACTTGTTGCACGCAACCATACCATAATTGCATCAACATCACCACTAACTAAAATTATCTACATCAATATTACTATTCATTACCTTATGTTTCAAAAGATAATCAATAATTAAACCATCTTCATATAAATTTGGGGATGTAATAAAGTTTTCATCATAAGCTGTAAGATATGCACAGCTGGTACTCTTTTTAACTTATCAGGATAACACTCTCCGTTACTTGGTAATTGAATTATATCATATTGTAACTCCCTGGGTCAACATTATTAAATGTTGTTTCATTTACCTCCTCAACTTTAGTTGCTGTGACATCTTCCTCCATATCATTAATATTAATGTCTAAATCTTCTATTTTGATAAGATTATCATTCGCAGCTTCTTTTTATAGGTGTATCTTCAACGACTTTTCCATTACCTTCCATTTCTTCCCTTTTTAAAATAGCGAAAAATATCGTCATTGTCTGTAAATAAATTATTCTTTGGGGTCTCTTTTTCAACAGCAACATTAACACTTATATCAGTATTTGGGTCTATTTGCTTAATATGGGCAACAACTTCATCTTGGGCTATTTTAATACGATTAGCTACATCATTTTTCCCATCCATTGAAGCTTGTTGTTTACTTCTTTCTAACATTTCATTGTTAGCCAATAACAGTTTTATCTCTTTCTCTTGTTCCTCAGTTAATTTTTTTAGTGGTCATAACCTATACAAATTTATCTATTAATTTTATTTTTTTCGACCAATATGGTCATTTCACCAACTCTAATGTTTTTCTATTATCTTACAATTAACAAATTCAGCATAAACATCTTCATTTTGCTTTGTTTTTTTAAAAAACAACTCTAACATTTCTTTTGGGTTCGTTCATTAAAAACCCAATCTTCACCTTTTTGATGCATATTTTTGAATATTATTATGTTCTTTAATCCATAAGTAAATTTCACTTTCAAATTCCTCTTGACAATTACTCATATCCAAAAATAAACTTACTTATAAACATTTCTTGTTTTTGAAAAATGTGCAATTAAATCATCAACATTCTCTAAATCTCCATTTATATTTAATAATTTACCATCACATGAAGAATAATTTATATACTTAGAATCATCATTTGAAGTATTTTTGCCCAAACACATATGTTTGTCCATTCGTCCCCCTATATGAATTAACATCACCATGCATATAAGCATCTACACCATGTTTTGTCTTTTTCATATTCTTCCCTAAGTTTGTTGGCATAATCAACACCTTCAAAGAGCATTATCAGCCATATCAAAAAGCAGTATCACTATACTTATAAAACGGTAAATAAAACGTAACATTCATCTAATTTTATTTATATGTCTTTTATTTTTTTCTCTTCTTGAAGAGTTATTTTATTTTTGTAACTTCAACCTTTCTTTTTAAAGCTTTCATTACAATCTCTGGGTTTTTCCTTATATCTGTTTCCCATATTCTCATTAAAGGAATACCGTGCATTAAAGCCCATTCATTCTTCTTTTTATCAACCCACAAGTCATGCTTTTGAGTTGGTGTTAACTTTTTACCCTCATAAATTTGAGGGATTTTACATGATAATAATCACCATCAACTTCAATTAATAAATTATGTTCAGGTAAATAAAAGTCATAACTTCGTTGAATGTCTTTAGCTTCAAACTGCCACGTATATTTAACTTTTAACTTTTTAAAAATTCAGTTTCAAAAATATTTTTTTCAAGTTTACTGGTACCGAATTTAGAATGTTCTCTAACTACCTTACCATTAGATTTCCTCATTCTAATTTTTCTTTACTTTATTTTTTATACCATTACTCTACAGGTTGTTTCATTCAGAAAAACGTTCATCCAATTTATATTTTAACTCACTATAATTAATCTTTAATGTAAATATACGATAATATCATCATATGCAAAATATCCCCATCGCTTTTTATGATATTCGTTCAATGTACAATTATAATACTCTTCTTTATATAATACACGCCCACATTTATTAAGCCAAGATATTTTAATGTTATCTAATGACGATTTTTAAAATCCTCAATAAGCTTTTATAATATAACCATTATCAATTATTTTTAAGGGTTAACACTTTATTAACTGTATCATCTTCAACACCTATAAAAGGTATTTTATCATCATAATAACCACCACTTAGTCTAACGGTAAATATATCTCTCTAACATAGTTATCAGAATTCATTGCTGGCGTAAATTTTAAAAAGGAAACCTGTATCCCCACTTGCTTCTAATTTACTAATTAACTTGTCAATATCCTTAGTGTCTTCATAAGTTCCACCTTTTTAATAGTATTGACATTCTTTTTGAGTTTTTAAATTCTCTATTTCTTCCTTATAACGATTCATAATATTATTCTTTAATATAATTATATGCTTTTATGTTTTTTTATAAAAATAATATTATACCGTATTATATATAAATAAAAACCAAGATAAAAATCTTGGTTTGTAATTTTTAGTATGCAAGAATAGACATAATCATATTGCAATGTCATTGAAATATCAGCAAGGTCATCTTGACTATAATCCAAATCACCGAATTTAACATCAGTTAACATTGTGTTTTTCAAAATCCATTTAGACACAACTACACCTCACTGGGTCAAGCATCTCAATCTCAATATCTCGTTTATAACCTGCTGCATCATCCTTGTCGTCCTGTTACTGACTCTGAATGCAAACGCACCCATTCCATAACTGCCTGTGAAGCTGATGGTCCAATTGGGTCACGCAACTTAACTTGAATAGCATCCCATGTATATCGTCCAACCACCCAAGTGAGGGTGTTTAAGAAAGGAATTTCTTTTGGATTCTGTTTAATTGATGGGCGGCTGTCAGATGATAAATACCATTCTTGAATGCCTAAATCTGATGGAAATCTGAAGACCCATCGGTTTTTCTGTGTGGCTCATAATTGAGCGGCATTTTAGCAATAAATCACTCATATAAGTATAAATTAATAATATTATTATTCATGTTTGTTAATAAATATCTATGTTTGTGTTTTTAACTTGTTTTTACATTATATTTTTCTTTAAAAATATTATATTATATAAGATTTTATTGAAAATGTACAAATCACCTCACACAACTTAAAAAGCAGAGGTATAAACTCTGCTTTATATCTTATCTAAACAGCTTCTCTATCTGAAACTGCTTTATCACACATTAACCATATTTTTCTTAAAGAATTGATAAAAATCTGAATCAACATCTTCAGCATATTCTTGTAACCCTTCCAAAGCTACTTCACGAATACGTGCTATTCTATCATCTTTCTGTGATAAATCATTTCCCATGTTATCATCATTTCCTGATGTTTCATCACCAATCATCTCATCTTCTGAGTATTCTCCACCTTCATCCTCAAAAATTATATGATTCTTTTAGTAACTTTTCCAAACCCTTAATTTCATTAATTGTTTTTCAACTAATTTTATTAGTATTTTTCTTCATATCAATCTTTTATTATAAATATTAAATGAAAATAAAAAAGGAGGTCTATTAAAACCTCCTTTATATTAGATGTTTAAATATCATCAAACGATGCACCTTCAGGTGTTAAAAACAAAGTCAATTGTGATGTATTCAAGAGCACCATAAGGTTTAAAGTAAATCTTAGCAGGTAACTCTCTTCTTTCACGTGTTTCAATTGTATCGTTAATCTCTATTCGATAATCTGAAATACCTCTATTATTTCTAATATTATCTAATATAGGTGATACTATTGATAAGAATGTATTCTTTGTATTCACATCATTAGGGTCAAAAATCAAAACCAATACAAGAAATTGAAATCAATTTTTCTCAATCTTAACAATAAACGTCTTACTGCAATACGATTCAATTGTGATTCTCTCTTTTTGAAGATTCTTTTGTCCCCAAATCTTAACACCATCAGTAGCAAATGTTTTAACAGGATTGATTCGTCCATCATACAATCTGTCTTCATCACTAATTTTAGTGATTGTTTTAGCCCTTACACACTCAACATTACCACGATTAGTACCAGCTGGTGCAAACCATGGTTGGTATTGATTGTCTGTTTGTGCAAAGTTTCTCACTGCATCCTTTGTTGCTGGTAAATATATGTACTGATTATTATCCTTATCATAATATTTAACCCATGGGTAATATGTACAAGCATAATTTGAATCTATCTCAGTATCTTCAAGATTATAAACAACATCATCAGCACTATACATTTTCGTCAGTGTAATCACCTGCACCACTTGGTTTATCAGGAGTTGTTACAACGTAAATTGAATCTGCTCTTTCCTCCTCTATCATTTCAATAGCTTCTTCAACAAGAAGTTTTTGGTTAACATAGTCAATACCAGGTGTTGCAAATACATTAATATCTGTTTTCCTCCTGGGTTTTGCAAATTGTCTGATAGCTGAAAGGTATGCATACCAATCCGATGTGATACCATTTTTTGATTTAGTTTCAAACTATTAGGGGTTCTGAATCTTATCAAATGCATATCCTGCACCGCTATTTGAGTCATAAGTTCCCTTATATCTTGACAATTTTAAACTCATCAGTATTTGTTCGTTTCTCACGATATACATCCCATCCGTCAAAAACCACCATAGAAATATACAGTGAATTTACATATTTACATTTTCATAAATTGAACCTGCCATTTGTTGTTCTGTTCCAATAACAGGAGTTTCTGACAAGTTTCTTGTACGTGCATTAGTACTAACAGCATCAAACTTATATCCTAAGTCACCATCAACTGTTACACCAACAACGTGTGATTTATCTTCAAATGCTTGTGGATTAATACGTGAATCTGGGTGGAATCCATTACTTAATAATGAAGGAACACCATCAACATATGCCGCATTACCCTTAAATGTAAACATATCAATATCAATTCCAACCCAACTTGAAAGTCCAAAATATTGTTTTTCTATTCTTTACTTCCTCATCATAATCAAGGTTATATCTTAACTTTGGTTGAACGATATCTGCATGATTATTTCCATCAAGTACTGAGAACCTGAATAAAGCTTGTTGTGGATATCCTAAGAAAGCCCAGCAGGAACTGAAGTTCGTGTTGCTGTACTTTCATTCACTTCAACAGTAACGAATTTAGATTTAGATTCATATACACCATCAAATGAACCAATACGATAAGCAATGTAATCACTTTGTCCTGGAATCATAGAACATTTACCAAAAACGTTCTAAAACCTTGGGTGACTCATCTGTATCATGTATATCCCTTACAACTACATCAAATGTACCTTCATCAGGACGGATATTTTCAACTGAAACTTTTAACTTCATTATTAGAACTATTACCATCAGAAATAGTGTGGAATCTAAACAATCTGTTAACTCCATCTTGTTATAGTCACCCTTCAAGTTTGATACAATCCATGGTGTAGAAGCATAGCGATAAGCTGATTTGTATTATTCAAGTCACATGAAACAAAGGTAATATCATCACCTTCTGTATTCATACGCCAATACATACCATCTTCACTATTTTTAACAAGTGTTCTCTTTAGTTTACTTGAGTTGTTGCCCCTTCTTCAGGATTACGAAGTTTATCAAAAAGAGGTGCTGTGTTCAATACACTTCCCTTTTCACCTTTAGCTTCACGCTTACTCTTCCAATCCTTTTCATATAGTTCTACTGACTCAGGTAGGTTATAAGCATAAAAAATAACGTCTCTTACCATCAGCACCTGTATGTTGTGAAACAGTATGTAAATTTGTCAGCCTCAACAATTACCTTTGCAGGTTTTGCATTGCTGCTTTATACTCAGCTTTACCTTCTTCTGTTTCCATATTAAACTTACTTTGGTCTGGTTTACCAACAATACGTTTTTCAGGGATACTTTCAATTGTGTACTGATGCTTTTTATCCTTTACAGTTTCTTAGAAGCCAACTCTTCATATGTAAGAGGTAAGCCTGTAATATAGTTATATGGATGAGCATGTATTTTCTTGACGTGTACCATCAGTAGAAGCAAGAGTTGCTGACTTATCAGCTAAATATCTTAGACCAACATAACGTCTTGATAAACCCTCTTCTTGCATTTTAACCAAACCTGATACAGCTTCCAAAACCATTATAATCACTTGTATAATATACTTGATATGGTTCAAAAGCAGCAGAAATTGAAGTGATATTACCATTTACAATACCTTCTTGTAATGATACATCGTAAAGAGTTTCAACAAATATTGGTGCATCACCATCTTCTGCTGTATTACCTAATACATTAAGAATATATTCTTTATCAGATGGATTTAATGATACAGGATATTCAAAATATCCACTTGGATGTTCTCCTCCTACCTTCTTCCATAATGTTGTTAATTCCTCTTCAGTGTATTGCCCCAGTAAAACCAGCCAATTTAAAACGTCCATAATTCAATGTGTTAACAAAGTAACTTGATGCATCAGGACTCAAACCAAAACCTGAACACTCATTTCCAAGTGAATACAAAGGCACATAAGCTTTATTTGCAATGCACCCATATTGTATTTACGTGGTGCCCTTACAATCATCTGCTTTATTGCATGCCATTTCACCTACATTATATGAAAGAACATCATATGAATTTGATGTACAAATACATGTACCATCATTTGAAGTTGATTTCATATATGGTCGATAACTACCACGAGAAAGTAAAACAGCACCAACCATTTTACTTCCTTGATGTCCTTCATTTACAGTTGCCTGGTCAGCTGTTATTAACCACAGCTAGTCCTGCATTATATCCACTCAAACCTAATACACGCACAATTTTTAAGTTGTTCAGACTCACTTAAATAAGACTTTGCGATATATCAACTCGTATTTTTGGATATTGACTTCCCTATAAATTTCTTTATGCTAGTACCTCCAAAAGGTATCTTGGTATTCTCTCCAATTATGAACATCCATAACTTGGAAAAGCTGGTCCACGTAATGTTTCTCCAACCAAAGCCCAGTTGTCGTAATGCCAAGACTCTTAACAGCATAAGTTAAGTCAATATCACGACCGTATATACCATGTGAAACATGCACACCTCTTGCATTATTTGCCATAATGTTAATATTTGTTTTTCTTTAAAATTATTTTTATTACTAATATATTCTCACAACCAAAGGGTTTGGAATTATATAATATCTTAATAATAAATATTAAGTTTAAGTCAATTGTACTAAGTCGGTTTTAAAAAATAATTATATGTTTATATTTATAATTCTTTTTAATTACTTTTTCAAAAACTTACTATCAATATATTCAATAAATAACTTGTATTCCTTCAAATCAATATCAATCGTATCATTCTGTAACTTATCATGATACTTCTGTAACTTTTTCTTCATCATTAACATAACAAGCATAATCCATTTTGTACTTTGAAAAATAATGATGTTATGTTTGAAAACTTCTCTAATAAATTACATAGAACATAAACCTTTTCAAATGGCAATTTAAACTTATATCTATTTTTCAATTTCTAATAAGTTTTTCTCATATTCTATTATTTTATTTATCGTAACTCTCATATATTATTGTTTTTATTAACAATTATTATTTCTTCATCTACTGGTTCATCCAATGGACTTTTCAGGGTTTTCATTTTTATCAAAAAATGCTATTAGGGTCATAACCTATTAATGTAATTGAAGAGTCTTGGTATAAATCATCCCTTTGTTATCTCCATAGATACATTATCCCCTTTTATAAAATTTAATTTCACCACCATCTAAAAGCCATAGATTCATTATTAATTTTTAGAACCATATCATAAACATTCTCAGTTTCCACTGAATCAAGTATCATGTCAACATCAATCATAAATGTCTCCATATTACTACAACTATCTATATTAATAATAACACTTACCCTTTTATTTGCAATATTGGTTATCTTCACCCTTAAAAACAACAATTAGGTTCACATTCCTCCTCACACATTTTAACACAGGTGGTTAAATCTTTAAACTTATTTGTTGGGATGAATGGAGAACAAGTATTACCTTCACCATCATCATAAGTAATTACTCTATTAATATCTGACAGACGGTTATTATTATCATCCATTGCTTGAGAATAACCATTAGACAACATTCTTGTACTTGGTTTTTATTCTTATCCTCAAATTCAACCCTTGATGTTTTAATCTTTTCAATATTTTCGTCAAAAAGTATCCAATAACCCACCACCTAAATTACTAACAGCAGCCTCATCGAAAGACTTCATAATAAATCTTGATGGTAAATGAGTAACACTAAAATCTTCTTCCCGTATTATATATGCTTTTAAGTTTTATTTTAAAAAGTCTGACAATAATACTTTCTTTCATCTATTGTGTATTCTGATTCGTCAGATATTGCATCAAGTGTAAGAGGCATTGCATGTCCATTAGGATATATATAACACTGAATACCTTGGAACTCATAATGTATAAGTTCATTCATCTCATTCAGTAATTCATACTTATTACATACAATACCAACCAAGTACTCAAAAATTCACTGAAAATGGTTGTTTCATCGTATACTTATCATAAGCCTCTGTGCCATTCTCTTGCAATACACGTTCATAAAAAAACACTATAATCTCTATGTCCTAGTATATTAAAAAGCACCTTGGTTTTCACCTTTTCTGAGGGTTCGATTCTCTTGTAATCGTTTTAAAGTTAAGTATTAAGCTTCCAGATTCATCTAAATTCTTCCATGTTTGAGAATATTCACTTAATCTTTGACTACTAAAGAGTTTTGTACGTGGGTAATTTCTTACCATCATACACTACATTGAGTTTTTTTATCCACCCATTCAAAAATTCAAGGTCAATATCTTTATAACCCACAGGTTTTTGGTAAAGGCGTACCATGTTCAAGTATAATTTTTGACATGTTACGTCTTCTCTCAACACCATATGCACTATGTCTTAACTTCATTCTATTTAAGAATGGTTTTGGTTGAATTAAACTCATACAATTTTTCTTTTTCTTACATTACTAATATCTTTATCGTCAAATATAACATATATATTAAAACCCTTTTCGTCATGCACCTTCAAAACCTATATAACCAAGTTTTCGTAAAAACATACTCGCTGATTTATCATCACCCATAAGACTTGCAATTGTACCATAAACATCCCCACCATCTTCACTTTCTGCAATATACTTACACTCATATTCCCAAAATTCACGTTCATTACCTTTTGTAAGCTTCCTTACCATATTCATCTTCTTTTGTGTAATAATTAAAGAAAGCTTTTGCTATCCTCATTAAGTCTCTTTTTATTTGGCTTCTTATCATATTCAAGTAATTTACCGTCAGTTATATCTACTTCATAAACATATCCATTACCAGCGTAATCTCTCGCAACTTCATCTGAATCTGTAAAATAGAAACCATACCCATGAGATTGATTTTTGATGTCCAGTATTTATGTATTTCAAATCAAATAATTCAAAATTACTTGCAGAACCATGTTTTAAAGTTATTTCATTTTGTACATTTTCAATAAGACGTTTCAATCTGTCCATTCTCTCTATGATATTCTTCTTTTTCATATTTCTATTTTCCCCAAATATACCATCTTGTTGAAGTAGTTCTAAAGACGCATTTGAGACACCTTTTCTCCAACTACCATCATAACGGTCTTTATTATTATAATTTTTGATTATTTATTTCTTTTATTATCCTCAATACTTTTGTAATTCTTTCAACTTTGAAAAGTTTTGATATATTACATCTATTGCATTAGTTGCCCATCTCCATTTTGAATCCTTGAAAAACCTTTTCATGTACAATAATTTATCTATAGCTTTTAGCACTATAAACACCTTTTTCCATGAACTCTTAAAAATGTTTTTATACCATTTGTTGTATACTTCTTGTTCATGTTTCTTTAAGCTTTAAATTCTGTAGTGTCAACTGGGCTTGCTTGAATTGTTCTAAACAAAGGAACAGTACCCCATAATGTATGTGAGTTGTCATAATTATTTCTACCATCATTATTAACAACAAAAATATATCATTAAATTAGGGTTTATCTGTACACCAATATAATCACCATTTTTTTATATCGACACCTAATTCATCTAATGTTTCCTGATACACACTTACAGTTAATTTACCTGTCTTCATATATGTACCAAGCTGTTTTGTTTTATCATATGCCTTTAATTCAGGTTGGTCTATTTTATATACACAATGAACTTCTATGGGTGTCTCATATTCAATATTATTTTGCATCAGCCTCACCATAAACCGCATCAGTATTAGTTGTTCCAACCTTAACTTGATATAATACAATAGTTTGGTTCATATCTTGTTCAATATACTCTTTACCAACTTGCATTTCAAAAATCATATGACTCTTTATCATAAAACAAATTGTTTCTATTAATAGGTACACGTCTCTTTGAACCTGTATTAAATGTTATATCTGCCATAATTAGTTATAATATTTTGTAACAACATCATATGTTAAAATAATAACTTATGATTCATTTTTATATAAATATTTATCAAATAATATTATTTACAATTGATTTATTAAATAAAAAAACTTTATATTTTATATGTATATATAAAAATATAATTACGATAGCGTTATCATTAGATGAAATAAATAAAAGCATATCATCTTTTTAAAAAGAATATAATGGTACTAATCCATATATTATTAATCTAAAAATGATGTATATGCATATAAAAAATAAAAACACTAAACAACTTCAATGCTGAGTTTGTTTTAAATAACTTTGATAAGGAACCAATTCTTATCAATAAACTTATACACATAATAGATTGGTGGGCACAAAAGAAACAAGAAGATTGGGGTCTTGAATTTACACCTAAAAAGTTAAAAATAACACATTATCTTGGGGAAACAAAGGACTTCTATTGTTTCTATTGTTTATATAGAAAGTCACAACCTAAAAGCAGTTATGTGTTTTTGCACCTAAAAAGGCAATATTAACTGATTTTTTTAGCTAAAGACCATAATTTATTAGATATTGATTTTACACCATATAATGAAGCAAGTGGACGTAAAATGATGCCTTACCAAGAAGAGGCTGTTAAATTCCTTACAGCACACCCAAAAGCTATTCTTGCTTCTGCCATGGGTAGCGGAAAGACATTTTCAGCTATTGTAGCAGCTTTAGTGGGTAATTATAAGCATATTCTAATAATTGCACCAGCTTCTGTGAAGAAAACTTGGGAAAATGAATTATCTTTACTTGTTCCAAAGGAAGATGTTACCATTGTGAATGGTTCTGAATGGAACGATGCAAGATTTACCATTATAAATTATGATATTCTAAAGAATTTTTACACAATACCAACACACACAGTAAAAAGTTAAAGAATTAAACGTTAATGATAATGGAAATGTTATTTCAGAAATAAAAAGAAAAAGAGGTTATTTCAAGAAAGAAAGATGTTATTAGTAAGGCTATGTCCACATCACAATTATTTAAGTCTCGTTTTGATTTAATTATAATAGATGAAGCACATAGACTATCAAACACATCATCAGGACGTTATAAAATCATTTCTGACTTTGTCCAACGTGCCAGACCAAAGGGAATATTCGAGTTAACAGGTACACCAATAACTAATAGACCAATTAACTTTTTAATCTACTAAAAGTTATTGATTGCCCTCTTGCTAATGATTGGAAATATTATGTTTTGAGATATTGTGACGGTAAATCATTCTATAAAAATGAAAAGAAATGCTTATACCGCTTTATATCTTAAAAAGCGTTAGAAAAATCTTGGTTTGATTTAACTGATAAAGAAAAAAAGAAACACTTAATGAAATTCTTGAACGTAAATGTAAGAAAATATGGAAAACAGACGGTGCATCAAATTTAGATGAGTTACAAGAAGTTATTAAACCATATTATTTGAGACGTATGAAAGAAGAATTTGGTGATATGGTATCTAAACAAGTCAAAGTTCTACATTATGATTTGTCAGATGAACAACGTAAAGATTATAATCAAATATGGGGAGAATATTTAAGTAATAAAACTGAAAATATTGACGATTTCTTAGAAATTAACAAAAGTAATGGAAGATGCCGAAAAATATAAAAAATAACAGAAGGTACATTATTACGACAATGGTTAGCTACATGAAATGTTAGAAAAACAATATCACTTGTTAGAAAATGTGTAGATAAAGGTCATAAGGTTGTTGTTTTTTTGTTCATTTGATGATGAAGTTAATACATTGAAAAGAAGAGTTTGGGGATATTGCAGTACAGCATAATGGAAAAAAATGTTAACCAAAAAGAAAGATTTATCAGTAGAACGTTTCCAAAATGACCCAAATATAAAGGTATTTATCGGTAATATTAACTCAGCAGGGAGTTGGACTTACACTTGTGGCTTCTAATATTGCAGTTTTCAATAGTTTTTCTTGGGTATCAGGTGATAACTTACAAAGCAGAAGATAGAATACACAGACTCAACCAAAAAGAACTGTACTGTATATTATCAAGTGTTTAAAGATACATTTTTATGAAAAATGTTTGATAAAGTAAGAGGAAAACAAGATATTATCGATAATATTATTGTTTCTGAAAAATGAAAAATAAAATATACTATGGATGAAGAAATAATAGAAACGAAACCCACCTATGTTTTATAAATCTCGTAGGTGTTGAGGAAGATAATAAGTATCGTTATGAATTTATATTCACTGATGATATTGATAACGTGTGGGGAAAACTTTGACGAAAAAACCAGCAGGTTTAATTAATAACTTGATGGTTGATGAACAATATAAAACTGAAACACATGTTGTTCGTACTACCATTAAATTTGATTTAGTACAACAATGTTGTTGTTTTGGTATGCAGGATTGTATGGATGGAATTGTAGCATTAGCATATGAAAATATTGACGATTATGATGCATATCCTGATGATGGTAGATTAGTTTTTAATTTTGGTGAACCTTTTAATGATGTTAGTAGAAAATTAGCATTGAAAAATATCATTATGTTATAACTATTTATTAATAAAAAGAATATGCAATATTTTTTTATCTAAGACAAAATAGCGTTTTACCACAATTACGCATTGAACTTATTGATGATGGAAGACATACATTTAATAAGTTTCATGATATGATACAAAACGCAGAGATAACATTTACTATGGTCAATGCTGACACTAATGTTACGAAAAATAGCAAAAGCACCTTGTTACATTAAAAAGAAAAGAAAGTGAAGGATGTGTTGAAGAATATGTCATATGTTATGATTGGAAGAAAAGAGACACCAAAGAAGTAGGGACATTTAAAGGTTTTTTTGAAATCACATTTGGTGATATCAAATCAGATGATGTCACCTACCCTAAAGGTAATCTATGGATGCCAATTAGAGAAGATTTGATGATTACAATACTACCTATTGGAAATGTTTCGTAGATTTTTTTATTTATAACGAACCATTTCTCCAACTTATCAGTAATGTTATTTAAAAGAAACATATCTATAATCGTTCTTGTCAGCCCCCAAAAGAACGTTCTTTATTATAAAGGTCCCTTAATGTAGTAATACATTCTTGGACCTTTTTAAATTCCTTCAGTCATTGTTAAAAACTTTTTAAACGAAATACTTTATAAATTAAATATATTATTTTTGCAAAACAAATAAATTAAAATAAGTAATGAATAATAATTATAAACTTTCAATAGGTACTATCTCTGAATTATATTTGGACTTTAATGAACGTTATTTTGACGGTATATTACCAACCAAAGGTGTAAAATATTCAATTGAACCGTATATTGGTATACACGCATCATTTGTTTATAAAAAAAGATGGTAGTGGTATTAAGTTTATATTCAGTAACTTATATAAATGGGATAAAGATATACTTGAACGTATACTTTTACATGAAATGATTCATGCTTATTTATATGTTAAAAAATGGTAATCCATGTAGAAATCATGGACGTAATTTTAAAAAGGAATCTGAACGTTTTCTAAAAACATTACAATATAATAATACCTAAAGGAAAAGGATATTATTTAGATTTAAATGATAATGGTTTAAAAAGAGAAAAAGCTAATGAAGAAATGTATAGTCTTTCTTCATTAGCCATAAAAAGTTCTTTAAAAATTAAAGAATAGTATCTTTACTTATTAATGTCATTAACGGCACGACTTTGATTTGCTTTTTATGTGCCATTGCACTAAATCCAACCTTGACATTACATCAGCAATAGTAGCATTCATACCATATTTGTTTTGCTAATGCCTTTAGCATCTCAATTTTTATCCATCTTGTCATCATACTCACCTTGTTGTTTAAAAAGATGTCTTAGCTGCTCTAAAACGTTTACCTAAATTCAAACCATTAGATTGTTGAGTAGAAGCCATTGAATTAGATGGTTTTGAAGTCATTCCATTAGGTTTATTACCCATTAATGCCTGCGCACCTGCTTTTGAGATTATTCCATAAGCCTTCATTCTCCATATTTTCAGCTAATGCCTTTTTAACTGAGTTATGGACTATTTGGTGCAAATCACTTTCCGTTAACTTTATAATACGTGTCATATATTTTCTTTTATTATAAATAGTAAAGCGTTTTAATTTTTACTATTTTTTTACAAGTTTTTGGCAATTAAAAATTAATCAATATCTTTGCACTAAATCTGATGTCACTATCATGTGACTCTAAGAATTAACATTAAAAATAAATTATTATGAAAGAAATTACAACTGAGGGTTGTTAATACGTTTCTAAATGGACATGACCCAATGGAGCACATTGTATCTATTGAGTGTGATTATGATGATGATATGGCAAATATCATCTTTATTAATGAAAATGGTGAAAAACGTATTAAAAAGAAAAATTTTTATCCCTTTGTATGGGTTAAAAATAGTGCATGTCAACGTATGTTCAGAAGGAAATAGAAGTGTTTTGTTAGAAAACTTCGACAATACGGTATTAAAAATTAAAAAAACTTACAACACAAAGCGACAATGGTTTTACTGATGATAGATTAGAAAATGGTTATAAATTTCTATTCTATGCTTATAGAAAAATGTCATACAAAGTTTTTCTATGTTTTTTTAATGAATCTAGTGTACCTATATATGAACTGAAAAGAAAAAGGTGAAGATACAAATTCCTCAAATAAAGAATTTATGTCTTGCAGTCCAAGTTGAACAATTTATGATTTCAACAGGGAAACGTTTATTTAAAAGGTTATGAAAAACTATGATGACATTAAAAAGAGGTACTTTTTGATATTGAAACAGAGGGTCTTAATGCCAATATTCATAGAATATCCCAAATAGGTTACCGTAATAATAAAGGTTTTGAAAGAATTATCACTATTAATAGTGAGGAAGAAGAAATGAATGGTATTATTGAGTTTATTAAAATAATATCTGAAGATAAACCCGATAATATTGCAGGACATAATTCTGAAAATTTCGACTGGGATTTTATTATTACAAGATGTAAAATGCATGGATATGACTTTACTGAACTCACTAAGAAATTCTTTAAAAAAAGCTGTTTATAAAAAAGAAAAACAATCAGTACTTAAATTAGGTGGTGAAATGGAATATTATAACCCTACTATTATGTGGGGTACCAATATTCTTGACTCTCTTCATGCTGCAAGAAGAGCACAAAGCAATTGACTCAAGTATGAAGTCTTCAAACCTTAAATATGTTACGAAATATCTTGACTTGAAAAACAAAAATCGTGTATATGTACTAGGAAATATAATTAATGAAACTTGGTTAGTTACCGATAAAAGTTTATGCACTTAATGATACTAATGGTGATTGGTATAAAATCACCGATGAAAAACTCATTAACAGATGGTTACACATTAGTATCTGGTAAATATATCGTAGAAAGATACCTTTATGATGACCTTTGAAAACAGATAAAGTTGAATTAAAATTAAACGAATCAAACTTCCTCATTGGTAAGATGATTCCCACATCATTTTCTCGTACTTGTACAATGGGTACAGCTGGTATTTGGAAATTAATTATGCTTGCATGGTGTTATGAAAATGATTTAGCTGCTCCTGCAACAACACCAAATAGACGTTTTACAGGTGGTTTATCTCGTTTGTTAGTTACAGGTCACGTTAAGCGTGTTGTTAAACTTGACTTTAACTCTCTTTATCCATCTATTATTTTAACATGGAATATTTCAACAACACTTGATATTACCAATATCATGTTGTATTTTGCTTTGAATATATTCTAACACAACGTGAAAAATATAAAGAACTTAAAGGTGAAGCAGGTATTAAGGTTGATGAATTTAAAAGCATATCTATCAGATGTATCAGGTCTAACACCTGAACAAATTGATGAATACCAAAAGGCTATTCATTATTGGAAAGGTGAAAAATGGGTAATGATAAGAAAACAATTACCATTGAAAATATTTGGTAACTCTTTCTTTTTGGTTCGTATGGTTGTCCAATGATTTTCTCATTTGGTGATATTGATGCTGCTGAAAAACAACGTGTATTGGAAGAATGTCTCTAGATTAATGATTTCTCACTTTACAAACATTGGTTACACACCTATTGTAGGTGATTCATTCTACAGGAGATACACCGTTGTTTATTAAATATAAAAATACTGAATTAATAGATATTGTACCTATATCTTGGATTATGAATATAAAGGAAAGTGAAATAGATGTATTAGGACGAGAATATGATAAATCTACTAAAAACTTCCTGTATTATGTGAGAAGCGGGATGGGTTGAACCATCTTATATATATCGTCACAAAACAGATAAAACCAATCTATCGTGTTACTGATGATAAATCAATTATTGATGTAACAGAAGACCATAGTTTATTTAATGATGATAAAATTAGATTAAAACCATCTGAAATAACAACCGAAACTAAATTAGAATATTACAACAATTTAATAGAAACAAAAACTATTAAAATTGATAAAAACTAATTACATATATAGGGTAGCAAAGCTAATTAACGAAAAATAAAAGTATGACAAAACTACCCATAGAATTTATAAATATGGATGAAAGTTCATATAAGATTTTTAGTAAACAAATAAGAACAGATTTGTCAATAAATGATACTTCTAAATCAGTGTTGGCTGCATTACCATTTCTTAAAAATGAGATATGGGTATTAAAAACAAAAGATACATTCATAAATAGCTATTAAATGTACACGGCAATAGATATGATTATTCTAAAGTTGTGTATGTTAATAGCACACAAAAAGTCCGTATATATATGTCCAAAACATGGTGAGTTTTTACAAACACCAAATTCTCACCTACATGGTCATGGATGTCCAGAAGTAGTAGTGTATCGAAAATGACATATGAAGAGTTTTTATCAAAAAGCAAATGATATTCACAAACATAAATTCATTTATAATAACGATTTTTGATGGTATTCATAAAAATAACAATAACATGTCCTACACATGGTAATTTGCATACAATTATCAAAGAAACATCTTCAAGGACAAAGGTTGCCCAAAGTGTGCTATTGAAAAATTATCGACAACAAAAAGATAGATATGAATCATTTATTAACCAATCTAAATATTGTTATGGTAACACATCTAAAAGTGAAAATGAGATAGTAGACTACATAAAAAGTTCATTTCCATCATTGAAACTATCCCTTAATGATATGACACTTTTTAAAATGGTAAAGAAATAGACATTCTCATTCCACAGCTTAAAAATTGGAATTGAATTTAATGGTTTATATTGGCACTCTGAAGAAGTTCACAGTGATAAAAACTATCACCTTAACAAAACAAATATGTGTGAAGAAAAAGGCTACCAATTAATACAAATATTTGAAGATGAATTCATTTATAGCAAAAATATTGTCTTATCAAAAATAAAACATATATTAGGAATGGATTATGGTAAAAATAATGGCAAGAAAATGTAATGTTAAAGAAATAACATATAAAGAAGCTAAAGATTTTTACTCATAAATCATATACAAGGTTTTGCTAAAGCTACTACATATGTAGGGTGTTTCTATAAAAATGAATTAATCGCTGTAATGACATTTGTAAAAACGAATATAAATGAATGGGAGTTAAATAGATTTGCAACTGATAATAACTTTAACTGTATTGGTGTAGGTGGTAAACTTTTTAAGTACTTCACAAGAAATTATAACCCATCTTCAATTAAATCATTTGCTGATAGAAGATGGTCAACTTTACTCACGATAACTTATATACTAAAATAGGTTTTTAAAATAGATAAAAATAACAAGACCTGATTATTATTATCTAATAAAAGGGACAAATAAAAGAATACATAAATTTAACTTTGAAAACAAACACTTCATAAAAATATAGCTTTCCAATATCTGATACTGAAACAGATATGGCTAATAAGCCATGCGTGTAAAAATTTGGAATTGTGGTTTAATTAAATACATTTTGGAAAAATGATAACAAGTAAAGAATTATATAAGACTGATAATTACGTATATGATATATCTCTTGATGGTACTGTTGTTAATGCATTAGGTATGAACATTGCTTCTAATACTGATGGATTTAACTTTCAAATGCCTGATGATGACAAATTTAGATATACAGATGAACACCCATATATCAGTAATGGTTTTAGGAAGAAATTCAGAAAAGGTAAAGCATACACTAAAGTAGAAGCTGATGTTGCTGAATTTGAAGATATTTATTTCTCACATGCGGAATGGTGGAGTTAATAAGATGGGTCTTGGTATGAGACGTATCATTGTGATGCTTGTATTCAATTTGCTCGCATAAAAATTATGCTGACCTTATGCCCTGACGGTAAAACTAAAAAGTAGGTAACACTATTAAATCAAGAAAAATGTCTGGCTTTCCTTTGAGAAGTTTATTGATAAGGGTATGACTTATTATTACGTGAAAATGGAAAAACAATTCTTAGACGATTATTATGATTATGTTGAACGTATTTACAATTATCAAATCCCTAATTAAAAGATATTGCGTCTAAAGGAAATATAAAAAGACACTTAAGAATATATAAATGATTGTAATACCTTAACAAAAAGTGGAAGTAAAAAAGTCAAGACAAGCTTGGTATGAAATTAGTTATTAAAGAAAATATACCTGTTAAAGTTAGTGATACAATTTTCTACATAAACACTGGAGAAAAGAAAAGTCAGTCAGATGTTAAACGTATAACCCACCAATATGTTATTTTTAGACGGACAAGAAATTGAATTAAATTCAAAGATTAGCAAGACAATTATTAACACCATATTGTGAAAGAAAAATAATATTGTCTATAAAAACTTGAAAACCAAACAAATAAAAGAATTGATTAAACCTTATATTGTAGAGAAGAGGATGAAATTATCTTGAATTGTAAAATTGTTCCATCTGAAATCATTAACAGTGAAAAAGATATTCTTTGCAGTGAGGTTGAAGAGTTAGGTTTTAGAACCTATTGAATATAATATTGAAAAATATATTACACAATTCAATAATCGTATTAGACCATTATTAGTATGTTTTCATCCTGATATAAGAGAAGATATTCTAATTAATAATCCAAAGGATAGAAAAATACTTCACAGAAAATGAATCTAAACTTGTACACGGTTTCCCAAATAAATCAATTGACCAAGATAGTTATGAAAATTTGATGACACCTGAAAGAAAAAGAAATCGAGTTTTGGTTAAAAATAAATGAAGTTCCACCATTTGTTATAAAAGAATGTAGTATTGATTGGGATAAATTAGTATCAGAATATAAAGAACAAATTAGTATAGAAAATGATGCTATTTATCAGGAAGAAAATGAAAAATACTTAAAAAGCACTATCTAAACTAACAAAAAGAGGATGTTGATGCATTTGAAGATGATGGAACAATACCACAATTTATTACATCATTAGTAACCATGGGTACTGATTTACATTTTTACTTTAATAAGTTACCTGAAATGAAACCTTCTACTGGGTGGTTATGTATTTGACGATATTTCAGTTACATTAGGTGATGGAGATGTTTCTTTCTAATAAAAAGAAAAAGACTATAGTTTTTCTATAGTCTATTTAATATTCACTACAATCAAATAAATCAATATTACCCCGTAATTTGATTTCTGTCAGATACGAGTTCAGATTTTAAAGAGACATTATGTGTATCATCTACTTCTTCAACAAAGTTATTTTTTTATCCTCTTCTTTAACTACCTCTAATTCATATCTTGCTGCCATCGGGATTAGCAAATCTATTAACAGTAATAGTATTATTGGGACTTAATATTGAGGAAACAACCTTTTCTATTTGTAGCATTTATTCTTGTGTTTTAAATCATTTAAAAGCACCTGAAAGTTACCTTTTCATTATCAAGAATTATCTTCTCAATTTTAGTAGCAACTGTTACAGTATCTGTTTTTCTTAATAGTAGTATCTGTTAGAACTGTTGTATCAAATGTATCCCCTAAAAGCAATCTTACCGCCATCAGTTGATACTCGTGTAAACTTTACCACTTCCCGTACCTAGTTTTTATAGCACATTCAATAGAATTGTTTTGGACTTTCAATAGAAGATACTATTTCATTACCAAAAGAATCTACCTTAGTTTTTAATTCTTTTTACAACTTTACCACTATCCTTAATTGCTTTATCCATGAAAGTGGCAACAGCAAGATTGTCAGTAACTGTTAAATCTGAACCATCGACTAAAGTTGTATTATCAAAAACATCACCAAGTATAAACTTTATCACTATTCAAGGTAACTGTCGCTATATTATTAGAAACTGAACCTTGAAACACCATTTACAGTTATATTTTCAAGTTTATCATTTGTGGTAGATACTTTTCTCCAATTTTCTCTTTTTCTGTGTTTCAGATAAAAAGAACACCATTTTTGTGCATCTTCAGGTCCAACATACATATATATAATGTTTTTCATCTGCAACATATACTTGCATACCTATATGTATTAAAGCATAATTACCTGATGTATTCCACGTTGCTGCACCTGCTGTTAAGTTATTAAATGTCTTTACAATATATCTTGCATCTATTGGGTCTGAAGAACCAGCTCATCATTGGTGATGGCAATGGTATACTATTACTATGTAAAATAAAATTTTCTCCAGCCATTGTGTATTCCGTTTTTATTAGCTCATTTTAAGTTCAAATTTAACAGATGCCAAGGCTCCACCTTTCCATGTGTATGTATAGTATTTTACCTTAACAGCATTACCTGTAGAATCTGTAAATATTATTTCTTCATTTTTCTGTTGGTGTTCCAAAAGCACTTAACTTATTAACATCATATTTACCACTAACTGCATTAAATGCATTAGCACTTGTCAATTTTTAGGTGTTTTAATTATCAATGGATTAGCATTATCTGTATTGGGAGAATTGAACTTGATACACCCAATTTTGAGTCCAACTTTTGTAATGGTAATTCTGTAAGAGCAGTTGAATATACTGTTCTGTATTAGCTGATACAGGTGCTGTTACGTGAATTGTAATGTTATTAGAAGTACCAACTGAACCTGATGGGTGTGGGTTTGGTACATTTCCACTATTTGTAGTTTTAATTGAGATGGACTATCACCTTTTGATGTTCTCATTGTTGCACCTGCATTATAATTAGCTGTACCTCTATAAACATAATCACCTGTTGCACCATACACAGTTTTATTGTTCACTCTATCAACTTTAGTACCTGTATTTAATACACCATTATTATTGGTAAATGTTTCACTTGTCTTATTACCAACATATCTAATATCTTGTGTTACTTTTATCCTCAACATGAACATTTCCTTGATTAAGTGTTACTGATAAATCACCCTCTAATAAAAGCTTCTGAACCAATTTTTACCACTAAACCATTAGAATATTTAGTTGTAGATATTGTAGCACTGTGTTCAGTAACTGTTGGGTATACAGTTTTAAATAATATCTTATCAATTATTTCAGATAAAGTAAAATTGATTTAAAGAACTGCGCTGTTGTACCTGCCTCAATATCACCTATTGTTTCAGGCACCTTAAGGTTTACAGGTGAAACATTTGTATACATCAATTTTAAATGCTTCTTTTTAGTTGTAGAACCACCATCTGCTGTTATAACTTCACTTGTTACAAGATATTTGTCTGCTGAAGTGGTATCTGCACCCGTAGGATGTGCATCTTCTGCTGTTTTAGAATATTGTCCATCTGCATCTTTCATAGGGTGCAATACTCTTAAAAAACTCACCTTTTAGCGTTTTTAGTTTTTTTGAATAATATCTTGTACATCAAGGGTATATATAGTATCTATATTATCCTTTTTATTTTTAAAAACCAATTAATTGTGCAACACCATTAGTTTCAGTAGCTGTTGCATCTTTATAACTAACAACTATTGGTTCACCATCAAGCAGATTAGAAGTCTGCCCTGACAACGCTGCCTTTAGCTTCATCTTTAGTGTTATAGATGCTGCTACTTTTTTAAGTTGTAAATGTCTCATTGTATATAATATAAAAATAATATTATTATTAATAAATATAATCCCACTGGGAGGTAAATCCCTAGTGAGTTATAGAATGTACCATAATCAATTGAACCATCGAAATACAAAACCATTAGTACCTGCGTTTTCCTTAGAATCTCTTACATGTACTACCTTAAGTAGGTTATAATCATTTCCTATGAGCTGTCATTGTTGGAACTTCAACGTTCTCATTTCCAATGTCTGTTTGATTTTGCACTACCATCATTTCCATTATAATGAGCAAGTCTAACATTTGGTTTGATAGTTTTAGCACCTGTAACACCATCTGTATCAACTGTAATACTTGTTGAGTAAGTATCTTCCCACTTAAATGCATTTTTCAAGTTTCTCAGCTAATTTCTTGATACCATCTGCAAGTTTTTATCTGCATCTGCAAGACTTTTAGCTTCCATTATTATAGGGAATGCTGTGTTGTCTGTTACATTTTCATAAGTATCATGTTGGGTAAGTTCAGCTTTACCTGACATTATTTTTACTAATAGCAGCTAATTGAGTATTAATCTTATCATTATCTGCCTTTGTTTCATTCTTGATAAATGTCTTAACTCTATCACCACCAACATATAATCCATTGTTGCTAATACTTATCAAGTTATCAGAATGGTCTACATCATTACCTTCACCAGCTAAGAATAATACGTGCTGACAATATGTCAGTATTATTATTAGCTGTTACCATACTCTGTATCATTCTTAACAAGTTTTATAGCACCATTGGTCTCATAGTTCTTAACATCCCATTCATTAAACAAGTCTGTTACAGGAACTGTTAAAGTGTTCTGTGTCTTGCGTCCCTCTACATCTGTTTCATATATAATAACAAGAGTTTTATTCTCCTTGTCATAAACCATACTCTTTATAATAGAACCAAGCATTAAGAGTAATAGTTTCCTCTTGTGCCATTGCTGAAGTTTTCCATTTCAAGGCATTTGAACCACCATCATATCTTAAAGACACAGAAGCAAAAACACCTGCACCATCAGCATCATTTGCAACTTTAATAATATTATCAGCTGCTGTAGATGGTAAAACTTGTGCATTAACTACGTTAGTAAGGGTATCTATACCATCTTTTGTGACATTAAACTTAATAGTTGCATTTTCACTCTTATAGATGTATTTACCTTCTTTTCAACTAAATCTATCGCAGATTTATTTGTAGTTACATCTTGTGTAAGGTTATTAATTTGACCAATATAAGTAGCAATTCGTTGTTCTATATCTTTAACTTTAGTATTAAGTTCAGAATCTGTTATCAAACCTTTCTTTAAAACCATCTGTTAAAGTATCAATTTTAGTGTTGATATCTAACAAGTCTCTTGTACTTATTTTTATCACCAAAGAGCACGAGTAGTATCTTCAACTAATTTCTTAAGACCATCTATTGCAACTTTATTATCTGTAATACCCTTTCCTGAAACATAAAGTTTTTGTGTTCCACCTTCCTCAACTTGTTTAAGAAGGTTATCTTCTTTATATTCAACAATATGAACATCACCAACAAGAATATCTTTACCTATTAACAACACGTGTTTTTGTAATTCTATTGTATGTGCTCTATTATTATCAGCTGAACATGTCCACTCACTAATGAGACCACCAAGAGGTATTCTAACAACTTCACCATTTGATGTTTCTGTATCATCAAATTCCAATACAAGTTCTTCTGTTTCAGCTAAATATTCAGCTTTCTTAACGATTTTTCTTACTTGCTAATGGAATATGACGAACGTGAGTTGGTTCTGTAGAATCAGAAACAATAAGTTCATTCTTTATTAGGGTCATAATCAATAGTTGCAATTAGTCCTGTTCCATCTGCTTTATTAATAACAAGGTTTTTATTTGGTGATAATTTAACTTGTCCCTTAATAACTTGTCCGTCAGCTGTTGGTTCTTTAGATAAGATAACTGTACTTGATTCACCAACATTTACTTTAACATCGTTATTTAGTTTTGTTATTTCTTTATTAACACCATCTAATTCAGCTTGAACATTTGTTTCTTTTTCCATTCTTCTGATATTTGATATTAGTTGCTCGTCTATCAACAAAAAGACCATGTTCTGAACCAACCTCTTTAATTGCATTATTACCGTTAATATCATTATAAATCTTAACGTCAGCAGTAAGAATATCTCCTCCTGGATATCTTGTTTGTTTCTTTTAATTCAACAGAATGTGCTTCATTATTAACCACCCATTCATCAACAAGATGACTAATATCTATTTCTGATGTTTGTAAAAGCACCTTGTTGGTCATAATATTCAAGAATAATCTTTTCATTTACTGTATCAGTGTAAATTCTATTAATAAAAAGATGCACTATTCAATTTAAAAAGATTTCTTCTTATTATTTTTATCTGATGATGTATTGGTAAATGTAATTGTATTAGTTTTTCATCATAATCAACATCAAGACTAGCTGTATAAACCCTCAATAACATTATCAACGCCATATTTCCATTGTAGTAAGTTAGTAGGGTCATTTGATATTGGTGTCTTAATAGAATCTAAAGCATCTTGTACATTAGTTTTCTTTTCCATTCTTATCGTAATAAGTAATAGATTTAGCTTGACCTGATACATAAAGATATTTTTCCATCACCAACAGTTTTTAGAATATTATCCACACCCATTTCTGTTGGTGCTATTCTAACATCAGCCTTTAAGACATCTTTCCATTTACCACTACGTCTATCTTTATCAGCAACCCCTGTATCTGAATGTCTCTCTCGTGTAAGGACCACGGGTGTAGAACTTGCTTCACCTTCAGTTGTCCATTCATCAATAAGGTCATCCATATCGATTTCAAGAGTTTTACCATCAGTATAGTTAAAGACAATTGCCTCCTTAGTAATATCGTAGTAAGCATTTTTATTGTTGGGATGTTTACTTCTTCCTCTTTTTCGTTAACTTGGAATTTTAATACTTGTTTGTCCTTATCATATGACATATTAACATAAGAATAAAGTCCATCTTTATTCTCTTTGATAATATTTTCAACTTCTTTATGATTGACAATAACTGTATCTGAATGACGTACACTACCACTAACAACACTTTCAGAGCCATCTGTAGGTTGTGTCTTTGTTAAAGAAATAGTATTACTATTTTTAGTGACAAAAGCAAACTTCTTTACCGCTTCTTCTATTTTATCAAAAGCATTATCAACACGTTCGTTTACACCTTCAATATCAATAAAGAATACTCTGTTTTTAGTACTGTGTGTTCTACCATCTCCCTTTGAACCGATAGCTAAAATTACATTTGGATTGTCTACGTCACCATATTCAAGAACCATTGGTTCTCCATAAAGGGGTAGCCAATCAATAGCATTATCAGCACCTGTATCACCTGTAATCTTAAATGTTGTATTAACAACACTATTACCTGTAACATAAGCTATTGCTTCTCCTCTTGTCTTGAAGATACCCTTTCTGTTTCCGTCACCGTGATGTACGAATTGTAATCTATTATTCATGTATATAAAATATTTTTAATTTATTTAGAAACGACCATAATTTGCGTTGAATATTAAGGTAATATTATTTGTACCTTTATTTTCATCTGTTTGGTCTTTAGATGGGATTTCTGTGGTTCCATTTGAATATATTGTATATGCACCACCCTTTAATAATGCATTTTCAATTTCCTTTCTATTTTCCCACTTAACAGCTAAACCTTCTCTTAATTCAGCTTCAACAGCTTCTGCTCGTTCTCTTTCAGCTGTTATTCCTCTTGGAGTGTATTGTCACCTGCTTTTTCTATCTTCAACCTCTTTTGATAAAGCTTCTTTAAGTTTTGTATCCTCATCAATAAGATGTTCTGTAACAGCATTAAGTGTTTCATAGACACCTTCAATAGCCTTTTCTCTTGCTGTTTTTCAGCTTTATCAGCATTATCTAAGCTAACTAAAGTCTCATTGATTGTATCTATTTTACCATTAATCTCAGTATTAGCATTTGTTCTATCTTCTATTTCCTTATTTAATCCGTTTGTCAACAAATTAATTAAAGGAGTTACCTTAGATAGAATATCATTATACATTTGTTTATTGGTATTGATAAGTTTACCATTAACAATACGATACTCAGAATCCAAGAAATCTTCTGCTGTAATAGGGTCATGTATAACAATAGTATCACCTTCTACCATGATTTTATGTGTCCACATTGAACCATTCCATTCGTGGAGAATATATGTAGGATTACAACCTGCACATTCTTCATAGAACTCATTATATTCAAGTTCATTTTCATCTGTTACATCTTCATTGATATTTTTAGCTGTCCATACAGTAAATCCATTTTCGACATTTAATGTTGGTAAATAAAAACGGTTTGATATGTATTTCCACCAATAACCTCAGCACCATAATTATTTGAACCTGTATAATCTTTAACGAGTCGCAATGAAAGGAAGTGTTCAGGACATTCTGTAGCCTGAATTACACCATGCTTGTTATGTTGAAATACCTTTACATAATAATCATATCCTTCCACCTTTAATGGTTTGTGAAGAAGTCCAATATTTTTCCAATTTTTCTTATACTTAATAATATCTTCATTCTTATCAATACCATATCCACCTGGGAAAAATACCCATTCCATACTTATCTACACCATCTGCTGAGATTGGCTTTTCTTCAGCTACTTTATCGTCATAAAGGTATGTATCATCACTTTGAGGTGCATTAGGTACATCACACTGCCAACAATCCGTAGCTTTTTAATTGTTTACCTGCTAATTTACCTAATTCCAAATGACAATGTATATCATTATGATTTTGATATTGACAAGGTTCAATTGCATTAAGCATATTATCCCAATCTTGTTTTGTTGGAATACGCCAACCTGCTTTTTAAGTTTTGCTTCAATCTCCTTAACACCGTTCATGGTATGTATAATCTACCACCCTTACTGTTACAAGAAAGAGTAACATATCTATCACCCTTACAAGGATTTACAGGAAGCCCTGTACCCTTATCATTTCTTGTGTCTATTAAACTTTTTAGCTGAGAATAATAACCTGTCTTTTCAGTTGGATTTAATCTTAATGGGTCACCTGACTTTCCATTACCTAAAAATACTTCCATCAGTAATTACTTCTTTTAAGAATCCCATATAAGCATTGCCATCAGAATTCTTATCAGCTTTCATTTTATCTGTTAAGAAAGTACCAATAAGATGTTTGTCATTATTACTATCTGTTATCCATAGCTTACCATCAATATCACTAAATTCAATTTTAAATCCTTTCTCTATTGGATTTCCATTTTTCATCAGTTTGACCTGTGCTATATTTAAAACTAAAACTATTCTTATCTGTACAATCACCACTACAAGCTTCAGTACCTGCAAAATGTACTTTATCAACAGTAATTCCATTATTCATTAATGGAGAAAGGTCTACATTTATTAAATCACCATCATTTTAGTAAGTTTTAGTATTTGTCTTTTTATCAAACTCACCTTTTTGCTATGTCAGCATCTTTTTAAATGTAGGAAGTTACTGTCTATCTCGTTAACAGTCAGTTTACAATTCTTTTGTTACATCCTCAGTATAAGGAGATACAAGTTTGTAAAAATATAATCCTTTTTGTCATAATGCTTATTTATTCTTATTTTTATTCTTTTTAAAAATAAATATATATCTTTATTATACATTATTTATAACAAAGAATAAATATAAACCCTACAAAAAAATTATGTCACATCCTAAAGGTTATTGGAAAAATAAAAAGAGAATATGTTCAATGAAGCTAAGAAATACAATAATAAAGATGAATTTAAAATAATTTATCTGCTTTCTTAGCTGCATACAAATATGGGTATATTGATGATATGCCATGGCTTGTAAGAGACAAAAACAAAATAAAAACATTTTTGGACATATAATAACATTGAAAAAGAAGCTATTAAGTATCAAACAAAAACTGAATTCTTTATCAAACCGCATATAAAAGCTGCACTTAAACTTAATATTATTGATGACTTCTTTATGAATAACTACATATAATAATAAGGTGGAAAATTCCACCTTATTTTACTCTTATATAACATATAATTTTTAAGAATATCATAATATTCCATATTTGAATTATAAAACTTAAAGTCTCTCATATAGCCTATAAAATGAACCTGCAAAATATTCTTCTATTGGATATGTTCTTGTTGGATTTAACATATAATTTTGAAGAATTGTTTCCGATAGACCCTGTGTACCTCCACCAATTGAAATATTATAAGGAACACCCTCTTGTTTATCATAAATTTCATCCAATTCACGGAAATTAAATTTTGGTAGTTTTTGTGATGTAAACTAATTTCCCATTCACGTAAAAATAAAGTTTCATACCACCTATAACACCAAATATTTTAACATATACAGTACACCATTCACAATTTGGTATTACATTAGGATTTGAGTACCCTCCTCCATTTTTCACCTTATTCTCTTTTTCATTTGAACAATCTTTGGTGAGAAGTCTATACCCTATCGAACCATCATCTTTTTATTCTTAAACCAGATGCATTGTTATAAATGTCCTATAAATGTTATATTTGTTATTTTCTTTATCTCTTAATTTGTCAATTGTATTAACTGTATATCAGTACATGTTCTGTTCATTAAAACAAATAAATTACCTTTGAAGTTATTCTTTCTATAAGTGAACATTACTTTATTACCTTCTATCCAATTTGATGTTGTATAACCTGTACATGTTCTATTAAATAACAAAAACTTATTATCACTATACATATACTTTTTGATTACCTTCTGACATCTTAAAACCATTGTCTGTTTCATATTCAAAAAATCACTTATGTCAATTTCAGGTTCAATATAATCAAAATCCTCACCATCATTTATATTATCAAGTCCTGTAATGTATTCATCTCCGAATGGGTCATCATAATCATAATCACCACTTCTCATATTTACATCTTTTTCGTTTTCAGACACTTTATTATCTGTGGCTACCCATTTGTATATCTTACCACAATTACAGCCTCTAAAGAAAGGAAAAAAGCTTATATTCTACACCATTCTCTACTTTTGTATCACCACCATTTGATTTATCGTCTTCATTTTTGGTTAGAATCATCATTGTTATTCTCTCTATTACAACACCACCCTCCATATGAATATGTGGTAATGTTTCGTCTATTAATTTGGGTTTTGACGGTAAATCAATATATGAGTTAATAATATCAATATTTTTCTATATCACAAGGTTCATCCTCATATAATGAAGGGTCATAGTAATCAAAAGACACATAATCATCAACATCATCAAATTTTTACTTTTCTTTCGGGTTCTGTCCATTCTAAATCCACATCATAAAATTACCTATTATATGGTCAGATTTATTTATCTTACCATCTTCAACATAATCGTCAGGTGATAATGGATTATTATCCTCCAATTTATCCTTATCATCTTTATCATAAAGATAAATCCATTTATTTTCTGCTCTTGTACCAAGATAGAAAAAAATAAACCTTTATTATTAGGATATTTGTCATTTAATGTTTTATTAGATTCTTTTTCTAATTCACATTTTTAGTTGAAATTCTAAACCCCATACATCACCTGTATTAATATGTGAAGGTAAAAATGCTATATTTATCACATTCTGTTTTAAAAACCTTGATAGAAACCCCCATTTAATTTTAAGCTGACAATCCTCTATTGAAGTTGGATATTCATAAAGCATTGTTACACCTGTTACAGGATGTAATTTTTAATCTATTATCTCCACCATTTATTTGATATTTTTGTTTTTTGGAATAATTCAAAGAAATCTTTTATTTGAAATTCTATCTTTTCTAAAAATGAAAAGACCATTATCAAAAACCTGTGTAGGTAATATTGTATAACGTATTTTCTATTGATTTTGCATCTCCAAGTATAATCACTTTTTACCAAAAATCCACCCATTATTATCATGACTATCTTCATCACACATATTGATATGTGCAATGAGTCCTTCAGTATTCACTAAATTATTAAATGAATAAGAACCATATGAATCTTTATAAATAAAGAAATCATAGTATTCATCTTTATTAATCTTTATCTTAAGACTATGAAAATTATTTTTCTTTTAAATTAGCCATTGTCAATTTTATTATATAAATAAATATTTTATTAAAATGTTCAGTGTCAAAAATAATATTTATGAGTGCTTTTGATAATAAAACTATTTATAAATAATGAGTGAAAACCAAACATTTATAGGTTTAAATCAATAAGAATTTATTTACATTATGAAGAAAAATAAAAATAAATGAATCACAACTACGTAAAATATACGAAACAAAGTAGTTTTGTACAACATGGTGGTGAAAGTAATCTTCGTATACATGAGTGCTGATGAGATGGCTACATCAGTAAAGTACTGCCATTATACATAATGAAAAATGGTGATGAAATAAACCAAGGCGAAACTGATAGTGAAGTAAAAAGCACCAATAACAGGTAAGAAAGTAAGTTCTATGATGAGTAGTAATTTACGTTCAGGTTATATATGGTAATAGTGGGAAAGGGGGTATTAATATGCCTATATTTTTTACTGAAGATAGAAGAGAGGTACAAAATAAAGTTAGTATTTTACCAAAAATCTTTTATAAAAGACAGAATAAATACTGCCATATTAAATCAAGACTATCTTGATACAGTACCTGGAGGTAAAGTTTTAAAAGGTATCATTTCACCAACAAACTATAACACTAAGGCTAAGGGTACTAATAATAATGATGAAAAATCAACAATTGGTCTAATTAAACATAGTCGTTTAAAAAGGTATTGTACATGCAATGGAACAAGTACCAAGAAATTCTAAAAGTTTTGAATTGTATGGTGGTGAAAAAGGACTTGAAATATATAGAAATATTCTTAGTAAAAAAACAGAGCCGTTCCACCTGTTAATCAAGTTAAAAGTGTGAAACCATCTTCTGCGTCATCTGCAACAAAACCTGCATCAAGTAAACTTCAAAAATTGAGAAACCTAACGGTGGTACAATTACATTTAATGAAAAATAGAAATGTTATATACTTGAATGAAAAACAACTTAAGATGATAAAAAAATAATTTATAGTTATGTTTAAAATGGTCAAACTTGTTTTGGAAAAATTTGCTGTAGAAGCAAGAAAAATACATCTACAGAGAAATGAATGAAACCCTAAACTTCACCAACAGTAAATAAAAACAGAATATACTAAAGTACTTGTTGACGCAGAGTATGCTGTACAAACAGACTTCAAAGTAGATTAACTATTTATTAATAAAATAAAGAATTTAATTTTTATAAATAATGGCAACAACTATTCAAAATGGTCAAACTTGTCTTGAAAGACGTGGTATTGAAGAAAGACACAATGAAATTGTAAGAAATGACTATAATATTGAAAATCAATATGGTCCAACACATAAAGATGCTATAAGTGATGGTGATGTACAAGGAAAGGGTACAGGTCATGGAGGACATACTCACTATTTACCTGATTGTACTAAACCAACAGGGTATGATTGATTATAGTAACTTTGACACTGAACATGGTGGTGGAAAATACGATATCGAAGGACGAAATAATATTGGTGGTAGAAATAGAACACTTGCATACTCTTTATATAACAAAGAGAATATGTATGGACAAAAATCTTATTGATACTAAAATAAACAAAGAAGACGGACAATATTATGTTGGTCAAACATTAAAACGTTCATAATTATTATGTTGAATTTATATGATATATTGAATGATGTTATTGAAGAAGGGGTTTATTCAAGAAAAAGTAAGAGAGGTTTTAGATGGTACAATAGATGGTATAGATAAAAAATGGAAAACCTTTTAAATTTTTGATAAAGATGGTAATCCCTTTTATCATTATGTTCGTATAACTTATGATGATACTATAAATAACAGTTATTCAGACAGTCTACCAACCCCAAAAGGAGATAGATTAGGTGTTCGTATAATTCAACCATATGTATTGGGAAGTTATGTCTCTTATAATAAAAACAAAAGAAAGAACAATAAAAAGTCCTTCGATGCATATCAAATAAGTCCCCAAAGCCGTAGAGGAGGTCCAAGATGGGATTTATTTAGACTTGATAGAATAACTTCTTGGGAACCTATAAAGAATAAAACATTCTCAACACCTGCTGAAGGTTACAACGACATGGGTGATAATACGATGACAAGTATTGATGTTCAAGTTCATTTCAGTAATTATGGAGGTAATAATAATGAATATACCCAAGCTGTTAATAGACCTGGTGCTATTCGTCAAAAGACTAAAGATTTATTAAATGCACCAAAGGTTACGAGAGGTAATATTGGACAAACTAATGTCCTTCAACAAAAAGAAACGTGTTGCTGGTAGAACATACAAAAAACAGTAAGGTAGATAATATGATTGCCAAAAATATTGAACAAACTAAAAAAATATTAATAGGTTTGATGATTCTATTTGGTCAAAAGCTGAAAAAGGAAAAAAAGAGTTACAAGATAATAAACCTGGGTTTTTATAAAAACATAATAATAAGTCTCTTGGGAATAATGACCATGAGGATGAAGAAACAGGTTTTTAATTAAATGAATATTAATAAAAATAAAACAATGGAATTAAGTGATTTAAATAGTGTTTTTGCAGCGTGCTAAGAGATTAACTGATATGGATGCAAGTGGTCAAATGAATATGATTGCTGAACAGGCAAGATTAGATAACAAAATGTCTTATAATGATGAAAATATACCAATGGTTTGAAAATTATGATAATCAATATTCAACTCAACAAATGGTACCAATGCAACAATCTAATAAAAGAAAATCTTTCCTACCAAAAGAAATTCTTGAGTCATTTGAAAGAATCCACCAATTAAAGAATCAAATTCTATATTAGATTCTTTAATGCCTCAAATCAACCTAAATCTACACAGCCACAAAAGTAGAAACAAGTTATTCGTGAAACTTATCAACCACAAGTTGTAAGTAATAGTTCGATTGACTATTCTTTAATTAAAGATATTATTGAAACATCTGTTAAAAATATATGGGAGTGTACGCATAATTAATGAATTGAAAGAAAATAACAATACGGATACTTTTGAAAAATTTTACAAATTGGGGATACGTTTAAATTTGTTACTGAAGATGGTGAGTTATACAATGCTTCACTCAAATATGTGAAAAACATTAAAAAGTAAACAAAAGGGTGGAAATCCACACCTATTGTTAAGAATTATATTTCTTATTATATATGTCTTTGTAAAAATCTACTCTAAGTTTACAAACTTGTTCAAGACTGTATTTATCTTTCACTAATGAATTGATATTATTCTGTAATAACTCTACAAGTTCTCTATTCTCAGATAGTTTATTAATATATTTCTTCCAATCTTTATGGTCTTTATTAGGGTCTACAAGAAGTGCAGTTCCATTCTTATTAATTTTACCACCAAACTCTAATAGTGGTGTTAAATTTAAAGTGTAAGGACCATAATTTTCAGCAATCAATGCTGTTTTTGTAAAACCACATTCAATTTCTTTTTAATTCTGATTTCATCTTATTAAAAATCAGTTTCTTTTAAAAGTAGCTAACAAAACATCAACATTCTTATAGTGCGTAGCATACTCATTAATATTTCTTGTCCACATTCTTCGATATGGTTCATCAACAAATGGGTCATCAATATTAGGTTGGAATGACATAAGAAATTTTTTTATGTTCTTCTGAACAATATTTGTAATTGTCAGTTAGAATTTTCTCATATTCATACCAAACTGTTTCCTTTGGTAAAATTGGTCTCTTATTTACCTCTCCTGTAACTTCATTATAAAAAGTTCTTGTTCCATTCGTATCAAAACCACATAACACAATTTGAACATTAGTATCAGGTCTTGACATTCAGCAATTCCTTTTAGTTTTCAACATCATAAAGGTGAGATGAACTACAAATTACACCAACTCTTAATTTTTCCATTTGAAGGATTTTTTCACTTGAATATTGTGCTTCAGATGGGTCAATTGCATTTGGAAATACCAATACATTTTTATTTAGTTTATTCAATACCTTTGCATATATTGGAGTTGTTGTAACATAATCAGCCATTCTTAAATGATTGATAGTTGTTTCATGCCATTTCTCCTTTTTGCTGTAATTGATAAAGGGTGATAATCCCCAAGATGGTAATAATCATCCACATCAACAACCGTTAGTATATCTAATTTTTCAACAAATTCATAAGATACATATTGTTATCCAAATTGTCTGTGAATATGAACAATATCGTATTTTTGAAAAAGTCCTCTGTACCATTAGTTGGTATTTGTTCTATATAACAAATATCTATATCAAAAATCATCTGTAAAATGTCTATCAATGTAAACATGAGGGTCAACAGAACGAAATTTACCTACACCAACTTTATCACTTGGGATAACAAGTATTTTAATTTTTGTTTTTATTCATTATCTTATGTTTTTCTAAAAATAAAAATAATTTGCTTCTATCAACCTATTTATTGAATAAATGGTCTTTTTATTATGATAAAAACAAAGATATACTTAATGAAATTGTCCACGAAAGTGTTGAAGATTTTATAGTAAATGAAAGCTTTGGTGATATTGTTAATGGAACTAAAGAATATTTGAGAATAGTTAGAAATAAAAAGAAGATTAGGTAAGGATATTAGAGCAATTGAAAAAGCTTTAGAAACATTTAAAAACTTGAGAAGTGTATACGGTAAACGAGTTTCCGAAAAATTTCCCCAAGATTGGAATATGCTTTGGAATATTTAAATGATTATTATAAATATGGAGAACTTAGAACCCATAAACAAAATAATCAACAACCTACTATGGGTATGTCACAACAACCTAATCAGTCAAGTGGTTATAGATATAACTATAATACACAACAACAAACACAACATACACCACAAGAACCAACAAACACACCTCAAGAACAAAATGTAAATCAAGAAAAGTTGGAAGATATTTATACAGCTTTAAAACAACTTGGTATTGATACAAGAGGAAACCAAATTAAAAATTATATAAACAGTTTAATGCAAAACGACCCTGATATTAGTGAGCAGGAAATTATAAAGAAAAATCCTGCAAAAAGTAGATTGACCTAATAAAGAAAAACTTATATGAAAATATAAAAGGATAGCCAATTGGCTATCCTTATTTGTATATAAATAATTTACACATCTTTTAATTTTATATATAATATATTATTAATTAAATTATTTATATAATAAATTATTATTTATATTATATATTTTATTATAAATTAATATTATTATAAATATTATATTATTAAATTATATATTAAATATATATTTTTATTATATATATATATATATTATTTATATATTAATATAATTATTAATTATAATATTATTATATTTAAAATAATTATTATATATAATTTATATATTATTATTTTAATAATTAATTATTTTTATATATTATAGAAAAGAAAAATATATTATATATAAATATATAATATACAAAAAGAAAAAAGATTTTTATCTATTTTTATTTTGTTTTTAAAAGAATATTATGTACCTTTGCAGTAACATTCTAAAAATATAGTTATTATGAATAAAAGATACAAACAAAGAAAAGTTATATAATATATTTTTTTGAACAAACTTAAAGAAGTAAATGTTGATACAAGTATTCTTGATTCCAAGTACGGAAAAATTAATTCAAGATGCACCATTTACAGGTTTAAATAAAGACGGATTAGATTATTCAGGTTCTCTTCTTAAAAACAGTTCTTTTATGGTATTACACCAATTGCTCTTGAAGAGAATAAAACAATGGGTGAATTTGAAGTTGATAAAAAATTCATTAATTAAAGCATAGTTTTACTACAACATATCTCAAAGGCGGTAATGTTTATTCCTAATCCAAAATGAATGGGAAGTTCAGAATAGAAATAAAAACTATATATTTTCAAGTGACACTGTTGCTTTAAAGACTGGCCTTTATTCTGTTGCCCTTGCAAGTGAATGTAATATACAACTTACACCACTTGAAATTAGTTATGACTATTATTGATAAAGATGAAAATGACCAACAGTCTAATTTGTTTTCTTCTGTATTATCAACAATAGTAAAGATTGCAAACATGAAGAGTTACGTATTACAAAGAGAAACTTTTAAAAAGAAAAATGAAAATGGATAAACCTATAATAACTAATAATAAAATGGATATTCTCAACTACGAAAATGATTGTAATGGTTACATGCAAGACCTATTATAAAAAGTTAAGAAAATTCACTCTGACGCTAAAAACACCAGTATACCAACATTATGGTGATATTGCAACTGACCTATAGTTGTTTCATATATATGGAATGAAGAAAGAGATTGTTATGAATATCATACGGGGTTTTAGTAGTTGAATCAAAAATACAATTATGGTGGATGGATATTTCCAAGAAGTAAAAATAGAGAAACAAGTTGTTATCTTTGCAAATAGTGTTGGATTAGTTGATTCTGCAACTTATAGAGGAGAAATTATAGTTTGCTTTAAAGATAGAACTTCAAGCGAAACAAGAATTAAATTAGCAGGAATGGAGGCTTTTGTAAATAGTTTGGGGCAGAATTTAGATTATGAAAAAGGCTGTTCAATCTAAAAACAAGCCGAAGAAGAAATGTTAACTCGGATTAAAAATTTAGAATTTGCACCTTATAAAAACTTAGATAAGGCAGTTGCACAAATGGTCTTTATGTATAATGACTTATAATATATAATGAACTTGCAGAAGATGAAGAGTTAAGTAAAACTGAAAGAGGAATAGGTGGATTTGGTTCTACTGATAAAAATAATATTATTTTAGTTTATTTTTATAGTTTTTAAACGATGGGTAAATACCCATCGTTTTTGTTTACTTTATATTTTTATTTATTATTTTTTATATGGATAGTTCAATAGCAATTGTTGTACCTTCTAATGAAGACAGATGAAGAGAAAGAACTCTTATTAATAATATAGAGGATATGGGTGTGAATATGTTGTTTTATTTGTTGACAATTATTATAATAATCAACTTTCATATGTTTTAATCAACTGTTATCGTCCAAAAGAAGTAGATGATGAAATATTTGTTTTCTTAAAAGATGATGTTCGTTTTTAAAAAGTGGATGGGGGAAATGAGATAATAAGACTTTTTAAAAGAAAATAAGAAATATGGTATTATAGGTGTGTTAGGTTCATCATTTTTCGATGAAGATGGTGCTTGGTGGACTTATGAAGAAAAATATGGACAAATATTATATTCAAGTAAAGGTGAAGACACACTGTTAATGTATTCAGACTTATTAGATACTGATTTAAAACGTGTTTGTGTAATAGATGATGTTTTTATTGCAATAAATAAAAAAGAGTAAAAGATAAGTTTGATGAAGATATAAATGGAACAACATTATACAATGTAGGGTTATGTTTTATCTAATATTATTAACCATGATGTAAAAGATAGGTGTTACTACAAATATTAGAATGAAATACACTACACCAAGAGTTATTACTGATGAATGGTATGAAAACAGAGATATAATAAATAACAAGTATAAAAATTATTTTCCGATTGTAGTATGAGTAAAAATACATTAGAGAAAGAAACTTTAAGTAGCTTGAGAGAGAAACAAGTTATAATTAAAGAAATATTAAGCAATTATGAAAGAGAATTAAACATCTATATGGGAGGATATGGTATTAAATCCGTTCATGATTTAACTGGGTCCTGAAAAGGAAAAATATGAAAAAGTTATGAAGTTTAGAGCATTATATAGTCGTATTAGCGAAGAAATTGAAAAATAAACTTTTAGAATATTATTTGATATGTGGAATTTTTAAAAAACATTAAAAAGTAAAGTAGAACTTTTCGTTTATGGTTTAAGTGGTGCTGAAAAAGGTTATTATGGGTAATTCTGATACATTGGGTGAAGGAACACAAATATCACAATCACAAGAGGACCAAAAAGAGTTTCAAAAAGCATTACTAAAAGGAGAAGTTACGCAAGCAGTTGAAGAGTTAAGATACAGAACATATAAAAAGTTACAGAGGAATCAGATAAATACACATATCTTTCAAATGGAGTTGGTGTTAAAAAAGGAGAAAAATAAAAAGAGAGGATGGTAAATATAATTTTACTATACAAAATAAACCATTGACAAGTGGAGTGTTAGATGAATTAAATCGTGTAGGACAATATGATAATGAAAGATTTACTATTGAATTACAAACTGAGTATCTGACAAGATTTAAAATGGAAAAATATATTACATATGTTGATGTTGATATTAAAGAAGATAATTATCTAACAACATTACATTTTAGTAAATTTCAAATGTCTACGACCCTAATTCAATGCCTTTTATTAATGAACTTGATGCTGTAACTTTAATACCTTTAGAATCAGAATATGCATTGAGTAGAAATGAAATTGCAAGTTCTTTAACAAATCTATCTTTTACTTGTATAAAAGTTGAGAATGAAGATGATTTCACTAATTATAGCTTTGTTGCACCTGTTAAACTTGTGGAAGTAAAAACAGATACAGAGTTCTTATTGACATTTAAATGGAATGGTTATTATAGAATGCCATTAAATTTAACACAAAAAGTATTACTCTAAAGAAATGGATGAGAAATATCAGAATAAAGAAAGACGTAATACAGAAATTTCAACAGTTGTTACAAAACGTGTATATCACTGTTCTGTTTGTGGAAAGAAGTTAATACATATGATGGTGATATAATGTCTTATGATAATGGTATTGTTATTTGTGATGAATGTAGTAAAAACTTTAGAATAAATTTAAAAAGACTTATTTTTTTAATTAAAAAGAATAATATGAAAAGTTATAGCTATTGAATTAAACCATGTTATCAGAAACATTAATAAACAACTGTTAAAAATACTATTCACGTGATATTAATCAAGAAACTTGATATTGATGATATTGATGAAAAACGGAAAATGTAATAGATAAATACATTAAATTCCAAAGTAAACAGGAGTTTGGACGATTCATATATGAAGATTATCCATATGAGTTGTTTGGTTGTGCAAATGCAATGGAAAAAAATCTTCCTACAAAAATAACTTATTGGATGTCAGAGATGACAAACATTGAAGAAGAAGATATTGCAGTCATTTTATTTAGTTTAGGTGAAGATGCATTAACAATACAATCATCTTATTTCTTCTAAGTAAGATTGGTACAAGAGTACGTAAAGTGTTATTCCCTTTAACAGAACAAGAAGTGTTCAACGAGGCTGATGTTATTGTTACATCAAATGTAGAACTTCTCTCAAATGCACCAAGTGAAAAACTAAAGTTTTAATATGTACAAATGGTACAAAAAGAAGAGGATTCTAAAGAAGGGTTTAAAGTATATAAATCACTTATAGATTTGATAGATGACAAAAACTTCCTAACAGAATTAGTAAAAATAATGATTAAATTTAATATTAAGATATAATATGGATGATAAAAATTTGAAGGCACTCGAAAGAATAGAGAGTGAAATCAATCGTATTGATAAAAACGAAAAATAAAATTTATTTCTTCGTTATTGATACAAAAAGGTAACCCAAGGGAAGTTTATCTTATATTTATAACCTTGCCCTTTTAACAAGCAAAGCAGGATATGATGTAACAATGCTTCATCAAGAAGATGAGTTTGTAGGTGTAGGTGAATGGATGGGAGAAGAATTCGCAGAATTGAAACATGCTAATATTTCAAAAAGATAACACTGAAGTTTCACCAAGTGATGTTCTTTTTATTCCTGAAAATATTTGCACAAGTAATGAATCAAACTAAGAAATTACCATGTAAACGTATCGGAATCCTTCAAAAACTATAATTATATGGTTGAACAAATGCCATTCTCAGGACAATGGGGTACATTTGGTATTCATGAATGTATTACTAATACAGATGAAAATGCAACACTAATTAAAGAGGTATTTCCATATGTTAAAACAACAACCATTAAGCCTTTCTATTGAAAATATTTTTGGAACAACTGAACAACCTAAAAAGATGATTGTTAATATTGTTTCTAGATACCAAGAAGACATTAATAAAATTGTAAAACCATTCTATTGAAATTCTACATTTAAATGGGTATCATTTAGAGATTTGAGAGGATTTTCATAAGAGCGTTTTTGCAGAAGCATTAAGAGAAGCTGCTGTTACAATTTGGGTTGATACTGACACAAGTTTTGGGTATTCTGCATTAGAAGCTATGAAGAGTGGAAATATTGTTATTGCTAAAAGTACCTGATAATAAACTTGAATGGATGTTTAATGAAGAGGAAAACTTAGAGATTGTTGTGTATGGTTTAATGATTTTAATACTGTTCATAAACAAATTGCAAGCGTTGTTCGTTCTTGGACAACAGATAAAGTACCTGAAGTAATATATGAAGAGGGTAAAGAAGTTTCTTCATTATATACAAAGGAGAATACAGAAAAACAATTTTTAGAATACCTTAAAGGTGTAAATGAAAATCGTAAAAAGGAAATGAATGAACTTATTTCACAAATTAAAGTTCAAGAAAATAAAACAGAAGAGTAATTAAAAATATGGATAATTTAGTTGTAATAATTCCTGTACATGAATATAATGAGACTGTATCAAGTTTATTGACAAATGCAGTATCTTCAGTTCCTGAAACAATTAAGGTTTGTATTTCTTGTTATCAAGGTTTAGAAAAAGATATTAAGAAGCAATTTAAAACAAATAAAAATGTAAATATTATTCCGTGTGATAAGAGTGATTTTTGCAAGTCTTGTTAATAATGGAGTAAAAGATTCTGAATATTTTTCTATTTTGGAATTTGATGATGAATATACACCAATTTGGTTTGATAATGTTAAGAAATATATTGAATCTATGCCTGATGTAAAGGTGTATTTATGCCACTTACAGATATAGTAGATTTTGACACTAAAAATACATATCAAGTGGTAATGAAGCACCATGGGCATCAGCATTTTCAAATGAATTAGGTTTTGTTGACCTTGATTGTCTACAATCATTTTTCGATTTCTATGTGACAGGTTCAGTATTTAATACAGCAGATTGGAATGAAGTTGGAGGTCTTAAACCATCTATTAAACTTACATTTTTGGTATGAATATATGTTAAGAGCAACCAATAAAGGTAAGAAGATTTTTGTAATTCCAAAAAGTTGGATATAATCACTATATGGTAAGAGAAAATTTATTACTGATACTTACCGAAAAACAATGTCACAAAAAGAACAAGACTTTTGGTTTGAGTTAGCTAGAAAGGAATATTTCTTTATTGAAGATAGAAATAAAAGTTTATTCTGAATCTGAAAGAAGAAAAAGTTGACGATTAATTGATATTAACATCAAGCGGTTAACCGCTTGATGTTTTATACAGATAGGGCAACACAGAGATTTCCATTTGAAATGTGAATAGAAAAGTGTGCTTAATTTGCGAGATTTTTGCTCTTTAATTTAAAAATAATATTAGCAAAATTAAGCAAATACAATGGAAAAACGAGGTAGAAAAACCTTCAGCAAAAAAGAAAGGGGTATTTCTATGAAAAACAAGAAGAGGCAGTTGTTAGATATATTAATACAGAAGATGTAAATGAAAAATGCGAAAATATTTAATGAAATATTATTACCTGCCTTTTACGAAATTAATTGAATCAATTATTAGACGTTATAAATTACAACCCAAGTGATGAGGGTTTTGATGAAACTTTTAATGACACTATGTCATTCTTAATGACTAAAAATAGATAAGTTCAAACCTGAACAAAACAAAAAGCATATTCCTATTATGGAACTATTTGTAAGAACTATCTAATGGGTAGAATAAATCAAAACGTCAAGAACTTAAAACGTACAGAACGTTATGACCTCATACAGACGGATTTTGTAAATAACTTAAAATACTCATATCAAGATAATATTTCAGATACAACTTTCTTAACAGAACTTATGGGGATACAGTTAAGAATATTGAGAGTATTATCAACAATAAGGAAAAATTAAGACTAAACGAAAATGAAACAAAGGTAGGTTTAGCATTAATAAATCTTATGGGTAATTGGGAGGATTTATTTGCTCAAATGGGTAGTGATAAATTTAATAAAAGTTCAATATTACTTTTTCTAAGAGAAACAACAAATTTAAATACTAAAGAAATTAGAGATGGTATGAAACGTTATAAAAGTATATATTATAACATCAAGAAAAATGATTGAAACTATTTATTGATAAAAATATATATGGGAAAAATTAAAAATTGAAATTAATAATGTACAAAAATATAAAAGATTTATTGCAAGAGGCATATAGACTTGCTGATGAACAAATTGTACAAGCACAAAACGAAATAAAATAAACTCGCAAGTGCAAACTAGATTACAAGAAGAAGTCATGGATGCTAAGGGTAAATATGCCAAAGCAATGAACGATTATATGGGTATTAAAAGATAAAGCAATAGCAAAGAAACTTGATATTGCAAAACTCTTAACAGATATATATCAACATAATGGTGATGTCAAAGGTGCTTTAAGTGAAAGTACTGCGTCTTTAAGTGGAGGTTTTTGACATAAAGATTAGACAAGTTGTTGATGAATCATACGGACAAACTGATAAACCGATTGAAATAAAGAAATAATGGCTGAAACACCAAACACCAAAAATAAAGGAAAACCTTAGTGAAAAGAAGAAAAAGCTTATTTCTAAGTTAAAACTTTCAATTGTTACTGCTAAAGGGTTGTCGATACTTAAAAGAAAAACAGCTGACAACCTTGGGGTTTTCTGTGTCATCTACAGGCAATGGTCAAGAACTAGCTAAAAAAATAGTAATGTTATAGGATTAGTTGTCGAATTACTAACTTTGGTGGGTGTTAATAAAGAAACTCTTATTGAGTTCTTATCAAAAATATCTTACTTATATCTTACCTATTTTAGAAGTTAGTGTTAAAACAATAATATTAACAAACCTAAAAGGTATGGTTTCTGCTCTTCAGACCCACGAATACCTGAAATGTATAGAAAGTATAACCTCTGTGGAGAAAACTCAACAGAGACAAATAGAAGAGGTATAGATATTAATGTTGAGTCAATTGATTTACAAGGTACATTATCTATGTCTCCATTTGGTGAGGGAAAGAAATACTATTTTGGCGTAGATAACGAATCAGTATCCAATGCTTATCAATTAGCAAGGGCTGATGATTTTGATGCATTCTTATGGTTTGTCATACATAAAGCAAAATTTCCAAAGTCCATCAATTGTAAATGATGAAAATCTATCAGAATGGTTTACAAGAAGATATAAACAAAATATAACCCTTTAATAACGCAAATGATACGATTAATAGGTTATAAGGATAAAAATGGATTTATACATAATGATGTTAGTTCCCTATTTCAAAAATATAGTCATAAATTATCCTGAACCAAAAGTCTATAACAGGACAGACAACATGTATTATGCCCAAATACTTTTTGTTCAAAAGAAAGATGGAAAAATACGGTAGTGTAATTGGTTTATGTATATCATCTGAAATGTCTGATGCATTACCAACTGATGTAAAATAACCCTACATTAAATACAATTAGACAAGATGAATTAGTTAAAACCAAGTATATAGCAAGAAGTGAAATTGTTCCAGCTTTCTGATGATTGGACAAGTGCTAATTGGTATGTTAATCCAAAGAGATATTTTATCAAAAATTTAGGGTTTAGATACTTTTTGTTAAAAAGTCAAATAAAATTGGTAAGGATAGAAATTATGCACAAGAAAAACCAATATGTAACTTGCAATTCTTCGGACAAGAATCTACAACGGGAACTCGTAAGGGTATTGTTAATAATCAAATACGTTTAACAATTCTACCTAAACCTTTATTACATATTCCTGAAAAAGGGTGAACCAATATGGAGATTTCAAAGAATAATGTTTAATGATAAAGGTGAACCTGATTCAAAAAGGTAAAATTCTCCATACATCCTAGTAAATTTGAGAAAAAATAAAAAGAAGTTACTGAGGTTTATAAAAATAACATCTGCAAGTGATTATCCTAAAAAGGTTAATGGTAAAAACTACAAACCCAATTAAAGCTATTGAGTGGATTGAAGTAACTAATGGTAATCCTTATCCAACTACCGTTGAAATATATACAAAAAGAAGGTAATGTAGATAAATTGACTGAGACACTTAAACTTAAGCCATTTCAATACAAATATCATAAATTAAGTAAAAAGGGGTGTCAATTATTTATATTTTATAATAGAACCTGAACAGAAAAATACTGAAAAAGTCAACTGACCAAACCTAATATTAGTGATGGTGTTAAGTGTAAAAACAATTAAACTTGATAGTGTTAATACAAATAATACTGTAGAATATTGTCTTGATAGAAATCCTAAAATAGGTATAAGCATAGATACAGGAAGATATAAAGTTATTAATACTAAAAATCCAGAGCAGGATATCTTACCATACTTACAAGAAGTTTATAAAGGGTTAACCATTTATGAATTTAATTATGATTTAGTAATGGGTATGAAGCTGTTTGACGCTAAATGTATTATTACAAGACTTTTTAGATACAACACTTTAAAATGTAATTTTTGGTGGTAGTATACGGTATAGTAGAGAACGAACACAAAAACAGATGCTATATTACGAATCGTAAAAATATAATAGAATCTGATGATACCGAATTAAAAAGATTGTTACTATACATTTTCTAATGAGGAATATGATGACCTATTAGAAAGGGCTGAAAAACGAATATCATGATTTTTGCAACAATAAATAATACTATTATATATAGTGACTTTAGTGGTGTTTTGAAAACACTTGATAATTTAACACTCTAATACAACACTACATGAACAAAAGGACATTTTTAAAAAGAAGTATTGTTCAGGCAAGTGGTGTTTTAACTCAAGAGTGTGACCCAGTCAATAAGAGCAAATTAGAAATTGATTTTTATTAATGACTTACTAAAGAATCTTATTACAAGTATTATTAATTCAATATTAACACCTAAACTATTAATGGTTATATTAGTTAATCAAAAATAATGGGTCATGATATTCAACTTATCAATATTGATGATGTTATAAAAGCAATGGGTTCTATTATCAGAAGTATTGTAAGGAGAAATAAGAGATGCTATTGTACAAGAACTTTTGAAATTGTTATTGAAACAACTTGCACCTATAACAAAGTTAATTGGAGATATGTTACTACAAGAAACTCTTGCTATTATAGAGACTCTAATGAGACAAATCATTGATGAGTGTGATTTTAGTATGATTTTATCTTGGTTTAAAAATAAATATGATGATACTAATACAGGTGTCGTTGATTATGCTGATATTGATGTCTCACATATAATTAATGAAGCACCTTTAACTAATGATTGTTAATATTAATATAAAAATATGGGTATAGGAACAAATTTGTAACACAATAACAAATTTTTGGTAAATTAAGAAAACCAGCACCTGAAATATCAAATATATTATTGGTGTGTTCAATAGCTAAAACGTAAGGGGTTATCAGCTATTTTATCAACAGCCAATGTTGTTGAGGAAATAAGTAAATTGGGTATTCCTGTTGGTGCAATGCCGAGATGGAAGCCCAAACCTTACCGTTGGTATTGAATTATCACGTTGGAAAAGAAATTGTTAGAACTTTTCATGAAGATGTTAAAATACAAACATCTAATATGCTGTGTGGAATAACATTTACTGAACGGGTGCAAATGGAGGTGGTCCTATGGTTGTAGAAGGTGTTAATACTAATGCAAGTCCTGTTATGGAATATTACATTAAATAAATAAAAATTATGGATTATTCAAAGTTAGAAGATAACGAAATTAAATTAAAATGAAATCTTTATCTGATGAATATGATGTTATTAAAACTAAAAATATGTAAAGATATAGAACGTCTACAAGAATTAGATGAGGAATATATATCTTATCAAGATGAACTTGAAAAAAGAAGAAAGGAGTTTATTTAATGAATACTTCATTATTTGTTTTTAGGTAAAGTTGAGGCTGTTGAAAATAAAACAACTGAAAAAGGTGCAGATGGTCTTAGAGTTAAAAGCTAGAATAACTTCAGATAACACATTAGGTAGCGTTCCATGGTCTTTTTCCATTACTACCAAAAAGTATTTCAATCAATACCCAAAGTAGGTGAATATGTTTTAGTATTTCTACTGATTTGGGTAATGCAGGAAGCCAAAGATATTACATTGGACCTATTATATCTCAACCACAAAATTTTGAATTAAGTGACACTAAAGATAAAGCCCTTAACCTTTTACAAGAAAGAACAACACAACCTTTAGCTAAAATATCTAATGATAACAATACTAAAGGGGCATTTCCAGCCGAAAATGATGTTGCTGTAATAGGACGTGGACAAGAAGATATTATATTAAAGTTTAATAGCGAAAACGAAAAAGTAGAAGTTGATATTAGAGCAGGTATACGCCAAAAACCTGTTGGGGATACCGACCCATCTAAGTATGGTAATATAATATTTAATGGACAAGACCCTGCTTATATTCAATTGAAATATAAAAAAGGTTTGTTTTCAGGGATAGATAAAACAACAGGAAGAATGTTATCAGCAAATAGTATGGTTAATATTGTTTGCGGATAAAAATTAATCTGATAAGTAATAGTGATGAAGATGTAAATAACCATATACATGATAATAATGAGTTAATTGCTGATAAAAATTTACCACAATTAATAGATTCACTTCATCCTGCTGTAAAGGGAGATAAATTAGTTGAATTACTTAATATAATGAGAGAATCTATACTAAGACATGTTCATCCTTGGGCACGGTATGGAACAGTGTGGTGATTGAATGGTGCCATCAATAGTCTAAAAGATTTTACTATAAAATGATGTTTTATCTAATGATGTAAGACTCTCTTAATATATTTATTATTAAATAATAACGATTTAATATATAATTAATATGTTAGAAAAGAACTTACATATCAAAAATTTAATACAATAATAAAGGGTTCTGATTACAATACAGGAATTAATCCAATTGCAGAGTTGTGTTATGGTGCAACTACTACAAGAATATTGTGTTATTTTGATACTGATAAAATAAAAATCTAATTAATGATGGTGTAATGCCTGATAAAAGTAAAATTAAACACACCCTAAGAATTACCAATGCAGGGTCTATTGATTTTTGACACAATTACACAACAAAGATATTAGTTCAATTCATGATTGCAATAGACAACGTGCAACATCATTTGATTTAATATTCTTCTTAATCCCTAAAAATGGGATAGAGGAAAAGGATTTGATTATTCAACTTCATCATTTAATATTGATTTTTATAGCGGAAAACAAGCAGATGTAAATAGATTTTTTTATCAACTGATGCATCAAATTGGAAAAAGCAAGAAATGGTGTTAAATGGGATGAAGAAGGTGTATATTCAAATGATACACTTTCAAAAGAATATGATAAATTTGGCACAGAAGAGAAGTAAAATAATAATAGGAAGACAACACTTTGATATTGGTAATGAAAAATATTAATTTAGATATAACTGATGTTGTTAATAAGTTTATAAGTGGTGAATATGAAAACAATGGTATTGGAATAGCATTCTCACCACAACTTGAACGTACAGGAGAAGCTAAAAGGATTTGAAAAAGCAACTTTTTGAAAACTATGTCGGCTTTTTAACTGATAAAACAAATACTTTTTGAAACCATTTGTAGAAAACATTATATTGTGATTATATATCTGATGATAGAAATAATTTTTGTCATAAATATAAACTCTATTTATATTGTTCTATGGGTGGACAACTAACAAATTTAGATAATCCTCCTACAGTAAACTATAAAGGATAATAATGATGAAATTATAACTGATAATGATGGAAGAGTAATGGAAAATGTACAAGCACTTCAACAAAAGTAGAGGTGTTTATTATATTAATTTAACTCTTCCTATAGATAGATTTAAAAGCTGACACCATGATGTATGATACTTGGAATAATATTGTATATAATGGTATGTCATTTAATCCTGTTGAACTTGATTTTACTCTTAAAAATACAGTCTTATTTCTCATTCGGAAATAAAAATTTCTGAATCACAAAAATTTCACACCTTCTAATATCAGGTATAAAAAGCGAGTGAAAGAATAAAAAAGAGGTGATGTTAGAAAAATGGTTATAGTAGCTAAAATTAATTACACTAAAAGCTGATGCATCATTAATTGATGGTACATGCAATGGAGACTATATACCAAAGATGGTGAAAGAGAAATTGATGTTATACCATTTTGAACCAGTAAATAAAAACAAAATGTTGAAAAACTTTGTATTGGTCAACACAGACATGCTAATACCACAAAATTATTATGTGGATATAAAAAAGTAAACTATGGTATGCAAAGTATTATACATCATAATACATTACAATTCCAAATAGTAGACGATTTAAATAATAAATATTATTAAAATAAAAAGTGCGATAATTATATCGCACTTTTTATTATTTAAGGTTCAGTTGTCATATAGTTAGCAATTGGAAAATCACCATCTGTACATTTAATAGTAACTTCAGCACTATATATATTATTAAGATTCCAATTATCTTCTTTTTATTTTTCCATTCCTCTTTTAGTTCCATTATAAATAACTTCTCTAATTAATGGACATTGTGCTAAAATGTTCTTTCCTTTTATTTCTTTAATAGAATTTGGTAATGTTACTTTTACTAAACCATTATTTCTAAAAATTACATTTTCTTCTAAAAATAGATAAATTTTTCAGGAAAAACAATTTCTGTTAAACCATGACACATTTCAAAATGCATTTGATTGAATATCTGTAACAGATGATGGGATATTTAATGTGGTTAAACTACTACACCCTCGAAAAATGCATTAGAACCAATAAATGTCAGATTATCAGATAATGTAATCCCTGTAAGTGACGAACAACCATCGAATGCATTCGAGCCTATTGATTCTATATTACCATTAAAACGTAATAGCTGTTAATTTAGAGCAATCTTGAAATGTTCTATTTGCAACGTATGTAATACCACTTGGTAGTTGTAATAGAAAAGCGAAGAGCAATCTTTAAATGCGCTTTCTTCAATATAACTTAAATTATCAGGTAGTGTAATATCCGTTAAACTATAACATTTTTTTCAAAAATACTAATATTTAAACCAGAAATGTTTATGGGTAATGTTATTGATGGAATCGAAGAACATTGATAGAAACATTTTTTTCACCCTAAGTCGTTGATGTCTTCATGTAATTCGATTGATGTTAAATTAGAACACCCACTAAATGTCTCTTTTCCTATAGTTGTAACCTTACTTGGTATTGTAATAGAAGATAGTGAAGAACAGTCTTTGAAAGGCGCATTCACCCTAAATTAACCAATGAATTAGGTAATACCATCTCACTTAGTGTATAACAACTTTCAAAAGCATTCTCAATATTGTACCTAATGTATTTGAGAATGTGATAGCAGATAAACTATAATTTTCCTTAAAGCTACTAACCCCTATCGATATAACACTATTAGACATTATTACTTTTTCAAAAATTACTTCTAAATAGAGCATAATCAGCAATATCTGTTATACCATTTGACATTTCATACACTCTATCTTCACCACCTCCAAAGTTTCTTTTCTATTATCACTTTTTCAATTTTCTTTGGATATTCTCTAAATAATTCAGAACAATTACCACCAAAAAGATTAACTACATCTTTTATCTCATTTTTTTAAGTCTTGTAATGTACTTAAGTTGTTTGAAATTTTCATATTTAATTAGTAAAGTTTACACAAAACGCATAAGCATTTGTGTTATGTTATAATTATATTATCTTAAATTATCATTTTAACAATGACAATTAATAAAGACAATTCAAATCCTCCGAGTATAGTCCATATAGCATCCCAATTATCAGGCTTATTACCAACAAAAACATTTAACATCAACCCAATACTCTTTTAAAAACGCAATTAAACTCGTTATAACGAGAGATATTACAATGAAGTATAAATACCCACACCAACAATTGATAACGCTACAAACGTTAATAAAAAGGCTAATTCACCTATTTTCTTTTATGGAGAAGTTTATCCTTTGGTGTTATCTCCATTATATTTGATAAAAAATTTAACTATCGTTTCTTTCATAATTAATGTTGTTCACCTACTATTTTTAGCAAGGCTTTATCGATATTAGCAAGTTGGTCTTCTATTTTTAATTTCTTTTTCCAACTCACTTTCAGCCCCTAATTGGTTATCAAGATATTCAATAATATTATCAGTAGTCGTAAATGTTACAATTTTTATCATTACTATTTTTGATTGCAATTGTTTCAAAACCATCAGCATAGTTAATTGCTATTTCTCCGTGTTTTAAAGCTTCAGCTTCAGGTAGTTTTGGAGTGTTACATTCTCTGAATTTACTTCTGTAACATTTGACCTCTTATGTAAAATGTGTTTTCATATTCTAATTTATAATATACAGTGTAAAATCATTGGGGGTACAATCAAGGTCCCCTGATGTTTTTATTTATTCAAAAATATTAATATGTTCCAAGCATCAATACTATTGATGACAAGTTTACCATCCTCGAAATCAAACTTTGCTATGTTATTTTCAGTAGTTTCAGTAGCTGCGTTTACAATTACTTTTTGATGTATCAACAGTATCTAACTTAATACCATCACTGCTTTTAACACCACCTGTCTTACCTGATATAGCTTTATAAAAGCTTAGCAATTGCAACGTTTAGTGAATCATTCTCCTTAATGGTTAAATCTTCCTCCGATGTTCCATAGTAATTACGGAGTTTTAAACCATCAGTTGTAATATTAATATCAGCTGTTCTAATGTGGTCTTCAGTGCTTGAAATAGTAACTTCAGAGTTATTGATAGTAATCTTATCAATCTTTGTTGTTTTCAAGTCATTTAAAGCAGCCGCAACTACTTCTTCATTACTAAGCATTTCAGTCTCAATAACCTTTATAGCTTCGCTAACGGTTTTATCTTCAGTAATACCTGTAAGTCCTTTAGTGTCGGCAGTAAATCCTTTCATCTTAACGTTGTTACCTGCAACATTATCAGAAAGTGTAAAAACTTTATTACCATTAGCACCTTCTACTCTCTTCAACAGAAATATGTTGGTCAGTAGCAGCACTTACAACTGTAGTAGCAGCCTTTTTAACATCTTCAATAGCTTTTAGTAACACCGCTTATTTTAACACCATTTTCACCAACTGAAAGGAAGTTTTTCACCTGTAGTATCAATTTTAACAGAAACTTCTCAGTATTAACTGTTAAACCATGCTTAAACTCAGAATCTATAAAGGAATTTAGAACAATCTACATATGTAGTCTGTTCATCTCCATTTAAATCCACATAAACATATTTTAAGAATTGACCTGCTGTATGTTCTGCATTCTCATCTACTAAACTAATACTTTTAAGTGCACTATCCTTATAGATTTTTATATGATTTCCAACAGCAAGGTCAGTATCATCTTTACCTACAATAGTATACTCTTCTTTAACCGCACTACTACTGCTTTCTACTTTTTAAGTGTTATGTTTGTAAATAAAAGCATTGTGTTCATCTTTTTCCAAGACTTTTCATCTGCTTTAATAGTTACGTTTGATTTAGTAGCGTTATTCTCTAATTTTTGTTAATGCTTGTACAAGTGTATCACCATCAGCTAATGCACCTTCTTCAGTACCTTTTTGTATAACCTTTAAGTTTAACATCCTTCAAAGGAAGTTTAGTTGCTGAAACTAAGCCACCTGTTTGGGCAACTGAAGCAATTACTTCACCTTCACCTGTTACAGTCTCTAATGTTAAATTAGTTACTTCATCTTCTAATTCTTTTAATGGTTTTAGTAGAACCACCTTTAAGTTTTTCAATAACTTTAGCTACTGTATCTGTGGCTGTAAATCCATCACCTAATTTAGCTTTTTAGTTCATTAAGTTCTAATTCAGCGACAGAACCATAGAACCGTCAGTTAATAAAGTATAAGAAGTTTTTATCATCTACAACACGGAATAATGCCAATAGGGTTTTAACAGCTTCACCCTCTTTATAACTTTGCTAATACTGAACACCATCATTTTATTTTTCTTTTTGTAGCCAATTCATCAAGCTTTTTGTATTGCCTCTGCTTTTGATGTTGCAGGTGCTTCATTACGGAAAAGCTGAATGTGTTTGTTTGTTAATGCCATAATTTAAATTGTCGTTTTTATGTAATTATTTTTTATTTTTAGATTTTTAAAAATATAATTAATACATGTCTCGTGTATTATCACCTTCTGATATCCAAAAGTATCTTTAAGATTATCTACAAATCCTTTTTAATTCTTTAATACTGTCAGTTAATTCTTTTAACTTTTGTATCATATGTAGATTTTTGCACAACATCCCCTAATAATATCCTGAACATCAACTTCAAGATTATTACCACCTGTAACAACAAATGTTATTTTCTTTGTTGCTGGGTTGTAAGACGCAGATTCTATGACATTATTTGTTGGAATGTCAATATTACCAATCTCATTCTCACCTTGTTTAATGGTATAACGTTTAGTTACACCTGTAGGTGCTACACCATCAACCAAAGTTACTGTATTAACAGTACTTTGACTTAAAAGCAGCAATAGCAGCATCTTGTTCTTGGTTTTTAGCGTCAATAGATTGGTCTTTAGTATCTTGCTCTTGGTTTTTTTGTTGTAAAAGCATTAATTTCCGCATCATAATTCTTAGATGTAGAAGTTGAAGATGATGAACAACAAGACCCACCAAATGTAAGTTTCCATTAAACTTTGGTTGCTCCATATTCCGTAAGCAACCAAAGGATTGTGTTTTTATTTTTCCCATATTTTTATTATTCCTTGTTTTCTAATACCTTGATTCTCTCTTCAAGTCTATGGATAATTCTAACCAATTCATTTTGAAGTCATATCCATCGAAAGCACCATGCATCTTATTATGTAACACATCAAGTATTCCATTTCCTGTGTTATCATAATTTTCTATGCTACGTTCAACATTTTTCAATTCTGATATATAACCAATATTTTTGTATTATTAGCTACTATTGTTGAAAAGTTCATTAATTTTTCTTTCATTATCTCTCTTGATATCATTCGCAAGCTGAGTTAATTTTTCATCTAATACAGCCTTTGTATAAATATCATCTCTTGATACTTTTTATTATCAACCTCATTAATTTCACGAATAACATCATCAACACTTAATTCCGCAGATTTTATAGTTGAACGCCACTTGTTTTTAAGAAGTGATACTAATGGAGATAATTTCTCATCAAGTTTATTTTCATCTACCTTTCCTGATATTTTATGGTCAGCTATACGAAGTCCTTCTTTAACTGTGTTTATATCATCCAAAGTAGCACCATTTAATAATGGCATATATTTACTTGTTGCTTCAGATTTCGTTAAATATGTATTTGTTACATTTTCAATTGCTGTTACACGTTCATTCGTTTCTGTAAGTTTATCCTTGTCAGCCTTAGTATTAATTGAAGTTCTTAATTCAGCAACAGCATCATTAGTCTCAGTTAAAGCTGTAAGGTCTGCTTTCTCACGTTTTACATTATTAATATTTGTATTTTGTTAATCCTGTGTATGCATTAAAAGTACTACTATCTACCTTTCCATCAACAACTATTTTTAAAAGCACTATTTGCGCTTTTTGTGTGTCAATATTAATTGTATTTGTGTTGATTTTTCCTGCTAATGATGTTTCCTTATCTAACAAATTACGATTAAGACCACTTACAGCATTTGATAATTCATCTTTACTTGCCTTATTATTATCAAGTTTATTTATTGCTGTATTAGCTGTTGAAATATCATTTTTATTAGTTGTTACTAATCCAGTTAAATCATTTATAGCTGATTCTCTTGCTACTTTCTCAACATTTATAGCATCATTTGATGTTTTTATTTTTGTTAAAGTAGTTCCTCTTTAAGATTATCTAACTTACTGTTTAGAGTTGTACCAACACCATCTGATGTTTCTTTAATTTCATTTAATTTGTTTTTTTAATTCCTCTTCAGCAGCTTTTAGCACGTTCAGTTTCAACTGTAATACCTCTCTCAGCTTCTTTTTGCACGATTAATTTCACTTTCTAAAGCGTCTTTATCTGCTTTATCAGTAAATAAGCCCATAATGCTTCTATCATGAATAGTAACAGCATTCTTTAACTCATCTAAACCTTCTGTTTTTCTTTAACTCATCAAGTGAGTCATGAATACCACCAATTAAAAACCTCAATTTCTTCAACACTTTTTAATGGTGCAAATATCTCTCCTGACTCACTTCTTGTGTAGTAATTCTTCTTTAAAAGAATCTATAAGATTATCAAGTTTAGCTTTGAGTTCAGAAGCATTATCTATATCGTTTAGTTTATCCTTTAAAGTTTCTAACTCTTCTAACTTTTTGAGTTAAGTCAGCAATATTACCCTCATTCTTTATAGCAAGTTCACCTAACTTAGAAATGTGGTCAGTATTGTTATTCACAGCACCTACTGTTGTAGCAAAAGCTGCTTCTACTTGATTAAAGCTTCTCATTTATTTTATCGATATCATCTTTGGTAGCTTTCTTTTGCAATTTCAGCATCTTGTTTTTTTCATCAACATAATGATTGTTACAACCACAACCAAATGAAAAATGGGTCAAGCTTATTACTCTCCCTATATGCCCAATAATTCAATGCCATTTTTTTTATGATTTATTAAATATGTTATTACTTATAAATATTTATATTTTGAATAAACGCACTTAATTTTTATAATATGGAAGAAATAAAATTTAAACAAGGTGATTATATCATCAATAGAAGTGGTGGTGATATGGGTGTTTTCGATAAATTAGATAAAAAAAGGTTATATGCATTTTAAAAATGTTTTTATGGAGGAATGTTAAAATATTTCAAAGATGTAAAAACCTACACCTTACAGATTAACTATCAAAAATTCTTTGATATATGTTCAGAAGAAGAAAAAAATAAGTTGGATAAATTATATGCAGAGTATAAACAAAAGGAGAGTAAACTACTCTCCTTTTTCCATATATATCTAAATAACCCACAATCCCATATTCTATCATACCCTAATAGTGTCATCATCTCCTCTCTGTTAAATCCGTACTAAAATTATATTTCTTTAATAATTTATCCTTTCTAAAGGAAAAACTTATGAAAACGTTCATCTCTATCCACCTTTTGAATTGAAATATCTATAATCAGGTGGTAATATCTTATCTAATTTAAAAGTTTAATTTTGTGTATAAATTATTTTCACCATTTAGTGTCCACCTCCTATCAGCAAAACTTTTTATTTCAAGTGGGTCTTTCGGTTCTGATAAAAATATTTGAATAATTTTCCTGCAACACCTTGACATAAATATCCATTCTTAGAAGCAAATCTATTTAAGTTCCAATATCCATCTTTTTCCCTTTAAGAATGTCATAACACCTATGAGTTCATTATTGAAAAAAGCACCATAATATAAAGATGCAGAAGCAAAACTTTGTATATGATTTTTCTCTAAAAAAATTTAAATGCACTATCTTTATCAATACATTTAACAATACATTTTCTACTCAGGTACTTTTTATTGTTTTCTTTATCATTTGATAATATATGATTTATTTTTAGAAAGAACAATATCTTTATGATATACCCATTCATCTGAAAAATATTTGGATTAACTTTATTCCTTTTTCATTACAAAGATTCAATTTATTAAGATGATATGTTCTATCTCTTTTTAGCAAAACCATTCAGTATGCCATATATTACCATTATATTCAATCGCAATATTTTTTTACTTGGAATAAATATATCTAATTCATATGGAGATATAATATCTCTTGAATGTAATACTATATCATCTCCAACAATTTCCTTAATATAGTCAGTTAATTCTATTTCTTCATTTGAAATAATCTTTCCACACTTTGGACATCCCTGTTTTCCATTTATGTGTGCATCAGGTGTTTGCCAAAAATATACCATGTGTTGGACAAATGATTTCCACTGGTTTTTTGCGCCATAGTATTTTTGAATTATTATAATTATATAAAGAACCATGTATTTTTATTGAATCATCAATAAATTTACTTTGTGTTTTTGTATTTATTTCCGCAAAGCTTTTCAAACTTACATGATGGACATCCTTGACCCTCCAAATGATGTGATATTGTCATATCAAAATCACCGTGTTTTTGGACAGGTTATTGTAACCTTTCCATTTATTTTTATTGTAAGTATCAACTTTTTCATATTTATACTTACCTTTATGAATTTTTATTTGCTTTTTAATAAATTCTTTAGTTGGGGTTGTTCGTGTTATAGCACGTTTAATAGCACCGCATTGTTGACATCCACGTCCCATTAAATGTTTTCTAACAGTTTGTCTAAACTTACCGTGTATTGGACAAATAATATCAATGTAATCAGTTTGTGTTTTGAATTCTACTAACGAATAATCATATTTGTTATTATGTAATTTATTCGCTCTTTTTATAAAATCATTAAATGTTAAGGCTTCCATATATATCTAAATAATCCACAGTCCCATACACGACTTGCACCGATATAAGTCAACATGTCATACTCAGTCAAGTTTTTGGGTAAATTAAATTTTTTTACTTATTTTATTTTTTTCTACAATTGAACTTATGAACTCTTTTATAACCATAAATACGAGGTATAAAAATATGTATAGTTTTGGTGGTAATATTTTTGTCTAATTTAAAACCTATTTTTTTATACATGTTATTCTCACCATCTAATGTCCATCTTCTATCTGCAAAGGTCTTAACACTCTTTTGGTTTATTTTTATCTATAAAAATATTTAAACATCTTTCCCAGATATACCACATGAAATGTAATATATATCACTGTGAAACGAGTTAAATTCCAACATCCATCTTTTTCTTTTAAGAATGTCATAACCCCTACAAGTTTTTCACAATAGAAACAACCAATGTAAATAGACGAAGAAGTAAAAACCTTGTATATGGTTTTTATCTAAAAATTCTTTTGCTTTTATGTTTGTCAATCTCTATAACATGACATTTTCTAGCGTATATTTTTAGGGTATGTAGATATATTAAAAATATGTTTTAATTTTTCCAATACAAGATTTTTATTATCTATAAATTCATCTTCAAAAAAATATGTATTAACCTTATACCTTTTTTTATTACATTCTTTTAATTTATTTAGATGGTATAATTTATCTTTTTCGTTTTTCATTGTGCCAATAAAGACCGTTATATTCAATTGCAATTTGTTTATCTGGTATTAATATATCTAATTCTAAACCATCCAATAACATTCTGTCGTGTCTTATAACTTTATCTTCACCAAACAGCATAACACAGAAATTATATATGTCATCTTCAGCTTTTTGATGTTATTTTTCCACATATAGGGACATCCACTACCTCTTAGATGATTTCTTGGGTCTTGTGTAAACGAACCATGTTTTGGACATATTATATTAATTAATGTTTTTGAATTTGAATATGATGTTAAATCATATGTGTATTTGTGTGAGTGAATACCATTTGCGTTTTGAATAAAATTATTAAGACGTAAATTTAATGTATGGGAACTATTTAACTGCTCTTTCTCTTTCCTACTTTTATCTCCACATAATTTACAACCATGACCCTTTAAGTGAGAGGATGGTCTTTTGTGTAAAGTCTCCATGTTCTCTACATGTTATCAATATAGGTGTGTTAGCATTTACATAGCTTGATTTAGTATAATCATATTTATCACCATGTATCTTTTTCGCAGAATCTATCCAAGTTTTAGTTGTGTAATCATTACAGAATATTGATTGACAGTTACAACCATGTCCATCAAGATGACTATTAGGTAATTGCTCAAATTCTCTACTACAAGTATTACACTTTATTAACACTTTAGTTTTAGCATTACCATAGTTAACCTTTGAATAATCATATTTATTTCCCAAACTACTTTAGCTTCATTAATAAACTCTTCTGTAGTTTTTCTTTCTACCACCGATGTTATTAATAACTTCTTTGGTTTTAATATTATTCTTAATACCTTGTTTACCTGCTGATTTCATTTCAATTCCAAATTCAGTTAAAACATTTTTATTTTAACTTTTCCAACATGAAACAATTCAGCAAGATATGTAACACCTTTATTTGATGAACTATATATATTACATATTTCTTCTTTCTGTTCTTTTTGATAGTATCAATTTCACCATTCATTATTTATTAATATAATGCAAAGATATAATATTTTTATTGAAAAAGGATATTTTGAACCATTTAATTTTTCAATAATAAAAAGAGAGGATAAATATTCCCTCTTAATATGTTATAAAAACCTTTCGGCTTATCTAAACTCAGAAATAGATCAGTGTACAAGTCCATCAACACGGATATGACCATAGTAACGGTTGTTAACCATCTTCTTAGCATAACGGGTCATGATACCCTTAACAGGTGCAAAAGTTGAATGGGTTGAACATTGTAGGCGTCAATTGCATTGGTACATATGGTGCATAGATATAACCTGTATCAAGCATTGATTTACCCTTATGACCGATAATGATACTCCAGTGAGGTGCATATGGGTCACGATATACTTGGTAACGACCGCTTAGTGAACTGATACGTTCGATACCCATATTGTATTGGTCTGACTCAGCACTTGCATCTGAAAACGTGAAGTATTCAAGGTTATCAAAACAATGCAGAGATTTCAGAAGAAACCACAATGAAGTTAGCACCACCACGAAGTGTAGACTTGTGAATTTGTGCAGAGATTTGATTAACCTTAGTCATCAACTCTTGGTTCCAGTCTTTTTGTGTATAGTTGGTTGAGAATGCAGCCATACGTCTCCATCCGTTAACATCCCAACGTGCTTGTCAAGGTGCACCCTTACGAGGTCACGAAGAATTTCACGGTCGATTTCAGCACCAATTTGTTCTGAAAGGATTGCAGTCAACTCAGCTTCAGCATCAATATTGTGGAATGCAGAAACGTCTTGTGCAAGTTCAGGAGACCAAGTAGCACGTAGTTTACGCTCTTCAACAGTTACTGTTACAGCATCAAGTTTAAATGATACTCACCGATTTCTGTTTCAAGTTCAAGTGAATCATGTTATGCCCAAGCAATCTTGAACAATTTAGCAAATTCTTTTTGTGTAGCTTTAGCGTCACCCTTAGTTACTGCTGCATCAAGTTCATTAGCGTCAACACCAACATAACCATCGATAGTGCCTGATTGTTGAGCAACAGGTTTAGCAAGGTCAATTTCGATGTACATCTTACCTTCAGCATCACATGGTGAATTATATTCTACAATACCCTTACCATATTTTTGTGTAACAACACGGAAAGGAACTGATTCATATTTATCAAAAGCAGCAGTTTGAACTTGGCTACCTGCTGTAACAGGATTAGAAGCAATTGCTTTATTGGTAATAACCTTCAATGAAGCAAGGAAACCTTCAGTATCCATTTCATTTCCATCAGGACCAGATCATACGACCTGCGTTGAAAGCAGAGAAACCATCTACTTCAAGAATGATGTTACGAACAGTACCATCAAAACCGCTCTTCATGTAATCCTTAACGTTAGCACCATCAAATGGACGCATACCAGCAGGTGTGCGCAATACAGGAACAGCATTACCAACCTTCAATGTTACCTTTACCCTTAGAGTTGTCATACAAGAAGTCGTTGTAGAACAAATCATAAAGACTCTTTTGGAAGTAAGAAGTTACTTTCAGGACCTACTTGACGAATAGAAGTTGCATTAAGACCAGCAGCTTCAGCAGCTGTTACAGCAGCGTCAAATGTAGGATATGTAGTGTTATTATTCAATACAGGAATTTCCCATTCGTTCTTCAAATCGTTGATAACTTCATCAGGAAGATGATAACGAGGTTCTACACGACCACCTCTTTATTACGGTTTGTATGGTCATAACCCATAAGTCCCTTATGGCTACCTGTAGTTCCGTCTACAATATCAGCAGGGTCTCGTGTACCTGCACGACGTAGGATACTCCCACTCTTTTTCAGATGTTACAGGCAAGATGAAGAACAATCTACCTGTAGGGAAGGTTCATAGCTTGTACTGAAACGACATCATTAGCAAGCAATTTGCTAAATACACGTCTAATAATTGGGAATACTACAGTTTCGAAATGAACCAGAGTTATCAGAAGAAGTTGCTTCATTAATAAGGTGTTTTAGCCTCATTCTCACAAAGTAGCAATATTTTCTTTAATTTGTCCGTAAAGTCCTTCTGTAAAAACCTAATTGTTCCCAACGATTTTGGATATCTTCACGTATCTTTCTTTGCGCATTGAGTTCGATATTACCGACTGTTCCAGCAGTTAAAAATTCTCTCATTTCTTAAATGAATTAATAATAATTATTTAAATTAATAGTTTAAATCAGGATTTATAAATAAATATCAATTAAATCCCAAAAACTCTTAGCAGAGTTTGTGCATTAAAATCAAGAGACTTCAATATGTCATCAGATTTATATATTTGTGTCTCATTGATTTGCTTAGAACTTACAGTATTTAACTCAGCAGATTCAGTAATATTCATTTTATTACTCTTCTTCAAAGTACGAGAAATACTTTCATATAAGTTCTTAGATTGTTCAACAGTTTTTGCCTCTTTACCAAATCTTGCAATGATTTCCTTTTTCTCATCTTGTGATGTAGTATTTTCGGTAATCAATTTAATGATTTGTCCAAGGTTAACATTTGTAACCGCAGCCTTGAAGAACATTTTTGAATTGTACGAGGGTCTTTTTCAACTCTGTATTTTTCCTTAAATATCTTCTGTGCTTTACGGAAAATGCTTTCATTTTGTCATTTCTTTACGCTCTGTCTCTTGGCTATAACGTGGTACCACTGTACCCTTACAGAGTTTCTAGCACGTCTTCCGCTTGAGTTAGGTACGTGAGATTTTGTTGTAGAATTTTTGTTGAACGAATCCTCCAACGTTTGTTCCTTCTTCAATGTCATCAGCATAAACCTCAAAAATAATACTGTCATCAGATTTATTTTTTCAGTATTAAATGGTTGGTTTTTCTTGTTTGCTACCCTGTTTTACCTGACCAACGCTTCTCTCCACCTCTTTTTCTTAAGCTCTTTAGAACCCCCTAATCACGTGAATCTTTATCATCTGTAACAGGGAGACCTTTTAGTGTCAAGAACATCATTCTTCTGATAATTATCGGTATACCCAACGTTTGAGTCATTTTCATATAGTGTTGAATTACCCACTCTTTTCCTTTGACTCTTCAACTTTTTGTGTCATCATTAAGGGTTGAAATTTCTGTCTCTTCCTTATCACCTTCGCCAAGGTCAACAAGATATTCAGAATTTGTTTCATTGTCCTTAATGTTTAATTTGTTTTCCATCTTTAACAACCAATAGTTGGTCGTCATCTTTAGGAGCTTGTAAACTTTTATAGCAGCCTCTTCATCTGCATCGGAGAAGTCGTATTCATATCTCCAATTTTAAATTGTTCAAATGATGACCATTCATCCTCATCTCCTTCATCACCTGACTCTTTGGTTGTAACAATAGTAGTTTCAGTTTCACTATCATCATTGTTTTCACCCATCAGCTCAGAAGAACTTTCATCGTCCTCTGTAGATAGGATATCTTCACTATCTTCAAGGTTTGTATCATCTGTCTCGGATTTTCTACATCTTTCACTTCATCTTCCTCATAGTCTTCATCCTCTGCAAGGATTTTTAGCATATGTTTCACGAACAGTTTCAGATAGAATATCCATAACTGCATTTTTCGTATTTTCTTTAAGAGATTGTGAAAGTGCGTTATAACTCTCCAAAAGAATCTTTTACAGATTTGCTTCTAATGTTATTAGCTTTATTCATTATTTCAAAACGAAATTAATATGTTATTTCTTATTTTTCTTTAATATAAACCGTTATAGGTCGTATAATAAAAGCAAAATATGCTATTAAATTTGCATTTCTTTGTTTTATTATAAATATATCATTTTTCTGAAAAGTTATGATTATCATAGCTTTCAACGTATAATGATTATTTTTCTATAAATATTTGTGTTATTTAAAATATGTAGAAATATTTATTGTTAAATATCTAATAGATTATTATGGCAAACAAAAACTGAATTGGTAGAAATAAAAAGTGGGAAAAACTCAGAACAGGACTTCTCATTGAACAAGATGGTTATGTCTCATTAAAAATAACCCAAACTTAGAACAATTAAAAGAGGATGTTAACAATAAAGAGTGGCATTGTCCATATCCTTTTATTGTTAGTGCTGTATTCCAAAAATTTGACATCAAAAATGCCAATGGTAGAATATACCCTAAAAATGTATTAATGAAAGCAAGTAGAGGTATATCAAAAGAAAATTGAAGAACGCTAGAGCATATGGGGAATGTAATCACCCAAGTGAATCTACAATAGACTTAGGAAGAATATCTCATAATATTTTAGAATTACATTGGGAGGGAAATACACTTTGTCGGTGAAATGGAAATTAATATTACAGAGGGATTTAGACGAATGGGTATATGTTCGTCTTATGGTGATACAATAGCTAATATGTTAATAAATGGATACAAATTAGGTGTTTCTTCACGTGGTGTTGGTTCAGTTGAACAAAAATGGGACAATATATTGTAGGAGATGATTTTTGAACTTATTTGTTGGGATATTGTATCAGACCCATCAACACCTATATGACTATATATCAACAAATGGAAGAGAGGGATTAGAAACGTATATAGAAAAAATAAAGAAAACAAAAATAAAAATATTATTTCCGAAAAATAAGTCAAATAAATAAAATATTATCTGAGTAATATACTGAAAATAAAAAGCAAGGCATTTTAACCTTGCTTTTTATTATTATGAATTTTCTATATTATAATCATCATCTTCTTCATTTTTTCAGAATCAAATGGTTCATAATTATTATTAATTTCATCATCCCCAATCCTTCATTAAGATATCTAACAAGACTGTTTTTACGATATTGCTAATATCACTTTCGTTAATCTTATAATCTTCTTCATGTTTATTTTGTTTTTGTGACAGAAAATTCGTTTTCAAAAAGTTTATCTCACAAAAACGTCTGAAGCATATCCTACGCATTCAGTAATATCATCTGAAAAGTTCCTTTAATGAATAATTTACCTGTCTGTTTCATAAACACATCAAACGAAAGAAACTTCTTTTTATTTTTCTGTAAAGCTTCAGGGTTTATGTCAAAATCTATAAACCATATTCCGTTCAAATTTACCTGTTGAATGAAGTTTTGAATTAAGGTCTTTCTTATATTGTGATATTAATAGTTTAAACACACTTTCGTAATCCCCATCATATAATGGTTCAATCCAAGCACGTCCATTTATGTAAATAATTTTTGGGTCTTCTCTGTTTATGCTACCATATTTTAGTTCTAAATTTCAGATACATTCAACTTATATTCTTTTTGTAATTTCTTCATTAAATTAAAATTAATAAATAGCAATTATTATTAATGCAAATATACAAAAAATTACATATTAATAAAATAAAAATTGATTATTCTTTATCTGTCAATACGTCTTGTATTTTTATGAATTTTTAATATATTAGAAAACTAATTCATCCTTATTGTATTTGGTGTTATTAACTTCATTTTTAATGTGTTCAAAAGAATCTTTATCTCCATCATCTTCAGTATCAGAAATAACTTCGTTTATTTTATCAAGACACTTCTTTTTGAATTCATTAAATTTTTGCTTCTTTTTCTACTTCTGAACCATTTTCATTTATATCTACAATTTCATTACAGCAGATACCTCTTCATCATTTAATTCTTCACGTAGTTTATTCTCAAAACGTATCTAAATCATCAGTAATGTTTTTATCGAATCGTTTTTCACATATAACATGATTCTTTTTATAAACTCTGAAATGTTATTTTCACATACCGCTAACTTATTGATATTATTGAGTGATTTCTTTGTGGTAAGAAGAGTATTACAATCCTCAAAAAAACATTTTTTTGTTTCTTTTTGATATAGATTCAAGAAGGGTAAATATTACTATCTTTAATAATTTTAGACAACTTATTATTTGATTCTTTGATTGTCTTTTTTATCAATAGTTTCCTCTGCAAGTGACAAAGCAGTTTTTACAAACTCATTAGATTCCACTAAACCATTATAATTTTTAGGGCGTTGTAAAACTTAAAATTGTGATGATAGATTTTTATCTTCTTTAATGGTTTTAATTACCTTTGAAATGACTTTTTTTATTAGATTTTAAAATAATTTAGGTAGTGCATCTTCAAATATAAGATTTATAATACCAAAATTGTTACTATTAGCTTTCAGCTAAAAATGCTTCTTGTTTTTCCCATTCTTTAACTGTATCTTCCAATAAAACCTAAAGCGTGTTTTATAGGTCGTAAAGTCCTTGTTTGCTAAAGAGTGACTAATTATGTTAGCATACTCTTAGTGCTTCCACAATATAATTCTTATTTTTCATATTTTTAATTAAACGTTTAATTCTAATCTTAATATTATAAAAACAAACTTTATTATAAATTTAATGTTTATAATAAATAGTTTTTATATATGAGAACAAAAGGTTGAAACAATACTGTTCCAACCTTTCATATATATTAGTTTATTTTTCTTTTATTATAGATTCTAACGAATTTATCATGTTACTAAAATCTTCATTTATTAAAAAGTGATTTATCATAGACATCAGTTCTGTCTATTGATATTTCATTCTTACGTTTGTTACTTTCATCAAACCTATTGATATAACTTTCAAAAAGTTTATCGGCAATATCTTTCTTGTGAAGATTTCTTGTATCATTTTTACCTTCTGTGATTAAAGGTTTATTCTTCTTAAATGACTCCATTGGTTGACCGTTATCAGGTGTTTCATTGGGTGTTTCATTATTCATATCCCCATAGGCATAGAACCTTCCTCACCGCCAAGGTCTCCACCTTTCATTGTTATCCAAACCATCAAGACCTGAACCGAAGTCACCTCCACCGCCAAGGTCTCCACCTCCAAAGTTTCCTCCTCCGCCAATGTCGTTATTTCCACCCATTTGTCCTTGGTCATCAACATAATCAGCACCTGGGTCTCACCATAAATTCTGTCAACTGTATCAAATAAACCAGCACGTTTAATGATTTGTGTTGTTTTTCCAATTCAGCAGAAATACCACGTTCAAGACGTATTTCTTCAAGATTTTCTTTAATCTCTTTATCAGACCATTTTCATAATATGTTTCAAATGCTCTTGTTTGAGACATTACTGAATACCATTTCCTGGGTCTGAAATCGCATCTCTAACTGTTGTAATCTTCTTTACTTATATTTTCTATTTCCAAAGATTCAGCTTGAGTTGATGGATTATTCATTGTAAGTGAAAAATTGGTAAGGTCACTCACTAAATCCTAATATGAATAAATGTATTGAAGCTATCTTTTGTTAATTCCATTAAAAAGCTTGCTGTATTCTATTTACTGTTCTTGTAAAACGGATATCCATTAATGCAAGGTTTTTCCGTCACCTGTTGTTTCTTCAAAATTTAAAAATGCTTTTGGGATTCTTAAAGCTGTCAAAACTTTATTTTGTACAAACTTAATATCATCCATAGCAGTTAAGTTTTGTGCTGAAGATAATGTATCAATAGGTGTAGGTGCGTTAGGGTCTCTTACAGGTATAAAGATGTCTTGGTCAACACAGTTACTAACAAAACATCCATTGTCACTCCATGTTTTTATCTTGATTAATAGAACGAATTGCGAAGTTATGTCTATCTTCTTCTCCGTTAGGACCTTGAACTGTCATACAGTAAACGTCTGCACCATCTACTACTTCAATAAATTTTTATATAACGTGTTTTATAGTCATTATACAAATTAATTTTGGTATCAGTATTTTTCATCACTAATATTTAACTCTTTTATAAGTATTTGTATATAAATCATATACTTTTATACTTATTGTTAATCTCTTCATTTACATTTCGATAAAAAGGTACAACTTTTTCGTCTATACTAACTTCATCTGCTCTCTTCTTTGAACCATCACTCATAATAAGTTCATGTTCAGGTGCTAAATCAAAATATGTGTTATCATCTAATGTTATACGATACAATTTTTCAGCTGTATAGTTCTTACCACACCAAACTACTTTACTCGGAACTAACTTATGTGTCTTATCTTGCACTGAATACACATAATTAACCTTACCATCTTCATATTCTTTAGCCAAGTTTTCAATCGTAATAGTACGTCCATCAATCAATGGAATAGGTGTGTCTTTATGGACTGGAAGGATGTTTTTTCTTAAATCCACTTGTCCTGTCATCGGGTCAATAATAGGTGCTCTCTTAAAATTGTTAGCAATATCATCTATATATGCAGGTACGTCCGCATCATCAATAGCACCAACAAATATCTTATAAACACGTCTTTCAATTGAACGTTCCAAACGGTAAATAAGCATCATATCTTCCATCAAACTAAGCATTCTCCAATGTCTTCTTGCAGAATTTAAGAAAGAAACACCATATGGGAGATACATTGAATTTGTTAAAAGTCTAAAATGTGCAGTTTGCCAATCTCTAAATGGAATATGTGAATCTTTTGAATTTAAATCCATACAAACTTAGTTGACATATCTTCATCTGAAACGTTGTTGTCTGTAGATACAGAAGCATAAGGATTTGTAATACCATTTTCAACACGTTCTACCTCAAAAACAGGTAGACGTTTCCATCCTTTAACACCAAGTTTTCTATCAATATCCAATAGCATAAACTCATTTCCATATTTACCAGACCACGCATAACCATTTGTCCTGACATCTGAAGAATTAATCTATTTGTAAATAAATCTTCAAGAATACTTTTTACTCTATCAGAATTTGAATAGACATTCACTATATTACCATTATCAGATGGAAGACAACTTTCTTCTGAAGTAATATCTAATGCTGCACCAACTTCAGGGGAATGAATCCATTAATTCAACATCCCTATACATTAATTTAACATTATTTAAAACCATAGAAAAGCAGATAAAAGATAAATCATTATTGGCTCTAACCCATCTATCTTTTTATGAGTTTGTCTTGTTGTAACTCTAATTTTTGTTTGTTCGTATTTATCTTTATCAGTGGTTTGGTATATAATACTATTATCACCACTCATGTCATAATTATTAGACACGTTGTGCAAAGGTATCATCTGTACTCAGTACCTGTAATTGCTTTATCTAAAAGCTTGAAATACGGTTAATTTTTAGACATATTATATTCTTTATAAAACGTTTTATTAATAAATAATAATGATATTAAGTAGTGAATAAATACTTGAATATTTATCTCATACTACAAATACCCACAAGAAATTTCCACCTATATTTCTTTTTCTTTGATTTTGTGGTACACCGATATTATTAGGTAAACCGTTCTTGGTGAAATAGAAGTTCCACTGTTATAATGAGTACTATATGTACTTATACTTCCAGACATTCTATAAGCCTTTAGAATTACTTCATCTTTTTTTCTTCGCTGCTTCAATTTTACTTAAAGAGAATTGCATAATAAAGAGAGCCATAGCTAAGCATGTTATAGTATCATCATGAGAACCATTCATATGGTCCATACGTCCATTCTCTCCTTTTAAAAATCCAAGTATCTAATTCATTTATTACTCTTACAGAACGTATCTTAAATTCATTATTTCTAACTAAACCAGCAAAGTTAGATAGAACAGGGTATCTATTTCCTTGAAAATGGAAACCGCAAGTCTATCTGTATTTCTACTTTCAGCAAATCCTTTGACTTTGCATCGTATATGTTTTTTTGAGATGAATCATCATAATGAAGATTTTTATAACCCAAATTAAGCATGGTTAAAAATAACAGCATCTCCCTGTCCTCCAAAAGTGCAATCTACAACAACATAGGCATTATTGTATTGTTGTGCATAATAAACAGCCATAGAACCAATATCGTCTCCAAGACGTTTTCCTACATACTCCATTACTTGTTCGATAATAGGCATTCCGTTTTCATCTCTTCCATCCATATCAATAACTCTATAGCGGTTCTATCTGAAGATACACCTCTAGATGGGTCAATTCCCATAATATATCTGTGTCATGTATTGGTGGCTTCCAATACCATGTATCATCCACCATTGGGTCTTTTAAGTCTTCCAATGGGTCTCTAACATTTAATTTACTTTGTTTTTCAACAAATTCAGAAGCTACAACGTTATTAGCTAGAACCTAAGAAAAGAAACATCAAGTTCTTGCGCTATCTTCATTGTATCATTGTTGAATGACTGACACATTGTTTCATACCATGGAGATGTAGGTGACCAACCATCTTGTTCAAGTTTTCTCCACCTTGCTTCATTGTATTCAATATCACCATTTTCAGATAATATTTCTTCAACAATCCATTGTTTTTCTCCTGTAACAGGGTCTTTTTGTACCATTTCAAGAAACGGTTATATCTTAAATCTTGATACCATTTAAATTCTACAGCATTATAGTTATTTTCATGACTTAATGCTTGTCTATATGTATTATAGTATAGTTCGTCTTTACCGTTTGGTGTAGACACCATAATAATTTTAGCCTTATCACCATAAGATGATGTAGCAGCAACAGCAGATGAATAAACAGCTGTACCATTTTCTATAAAGGCTGCCTCATCAAAAAATTAGAATAGAGACAGCAGAAATACCACGTGCAGCGTTTTTCACCCAGATGACCTTGCATATACTGCACAGCCATTAAATAATTGTAATTCTGACTTACTATTTTTATGAATATATCTTTTTATTCTTTTTCAGACTTTGGGTCTGGTGAATAATAATCAGGTCCCCCAGTACCATCGTGGTACTTGTAATAAAAACTCCCTTTATTTTAGTAACTAACTGATTAGCCAAATCTAATTTGTTACCAATACATAAAAATAGTTTTCAGGTTTAGATTCATCGGCTAATGCAATCTGCTACAAATCCAAGCAGATGATACAGTAGTAATACCTGCTTGTCTGTGTTTAATGGCTATTGAAGCCTTATTTTCAGCAAGACTTCTCATGAAAGCCTTCTGTCTTGGGAATAATAAGAATTGTGATTTCTTACCAACATTAGCATTAAATGTTGATAGATACTTTTCTACAAAAATAAATTCTTGACTTATCTGCGTAACTAAGTGCATATTCCTCTGCGAGCGTTTGTTCGTTGTACATAATTTTAATTACTTTCAACTACTTCTGTGTCTTCTAAATTAAAAGCATCTAATTCAGCAGCTGAAAAATAACTGTCGTTTATAACAGTTTTGTCTATATCATTTTTCTAAGTTATTATTAAAATTGTTATAAGCTTCATTATTTTTGAATGTTTGTGATTATATATTGAATGATATTCTCACCCTTAGTTGTTTGCCCAAAAATCTCTTTAAGGTTTTCATTAAAGGAATTAACATCCATCTCGCTTACCAATTTTAATAAATATGGCATCACATCAGAAAGTTCATTATTTATGTTTTTATTAATAAATCCCACATGCCAACACTCCAATCTCATATCCCAAGGTTCAGCCATAATGAAATCAGATTTATTGATTATATACATAGCCTTTTCTCTATCATGTGGTAGACCATAAGAAGTAGCTAATTCTAATACGCCTCTAATAGCTTCTCTATAAAAATGGAAATATTAATCCTTGAACGTCAATAGTACTTCTTTCATTTTTTTGAATTCAATCGTACTGACACATAAGAACCTAAATTTTTAGAATCTTCGTATATTACTTCTTTATTAAGGAATAATAGATATTCTGTTAAATCAATTATTTCTTTATATAAAAAATAGAGTTCGGGATTTAAATCATTTAATTCATCAATGAAATTATTCTGATTTTCTATAAAGACGAGTTGATGCACCTTGTATTAAAGAATTTATAACCCTTCGTTTTTGCTATTTCCTTATTAGTTAATAAAAATAGATGAAATACTATCAAACGTATAACCACTCTTTTTCATCTTCCTCAGGAAGTATTCTAATGTTATAACCTGAAACTTTATCGACCAATCTAAAACTAAAATTTATCATGTTTTTTTGGTATTGCAAATAACCGATAAATAGCATTTTTCAGCTAAAAGCCTCTAATTGTGGTTTAATAGGTTTTTCTAAACGTTTTACTTCTGAGAGTAATTTTGATAATTTTGTATTTAGGAAGTCTTTATCCATTGACTCATAATCGTAAGCCTCAATATTTCTTTTAACTTCCAAAAACGTTTTTAGTGATTACATAATCAAAAGGAAATCCATTATCAGGCGGAAAAAACATCATTATTACCTAAAGATGTTGTATGAGTCTTTAGTTTATTAAAAATAAATTTAGGTAATATAACCTTTTCATTATTTTTGATATTATTCAATATCCCCTCTGTTATATGTATGATTTTCATTATAAACTTCTTAATAGTGTATTTAATTCTCTTTTGTAAGCGGTATAGCATTTTTTTCTCATTTCAACTAATTTTTCATTACGTTGTTTTGAAGCTAACTGTAAACTACCTGTATTAGGTCTTGTACCTTTAGATGTGTAACAATAGTATTTACCTGTGCATTTTTACCGTTATAAGCAACAATATTTGCATCTTTCATATTAGGGTTTTTGTTGCATCAGTGATTTTCTTCACAGCATTAGCTTTATCAGAAACATCAACAACGATTTGTTGTCCTTCACCTGTATTATCACTTTTTGTCCGTCTACTTGACCAGGGTTGAAAAAGTTACATCGTTTACGTTTTGATTTTTGGCTTAATATTTTTATTTGCATTATTAACAGCATCACTTGGATTCTTAACTATTTGACTAAGAGAAGCACTAACACCACCATTATTTGTAACTTCCATTATATCTCTTTTTGTGTATAAATTACATTCACAAAGTTTTTATTACGCTTAATGTATATTTTCATAATACTATAATTTCTTTCTTATAAATATTTTTATAAAAATAAAAAAAGGGAGGTAAATTTACCTCCCTTGTTTTAATAGTGATGTTTCTTAAAAAGGCGAAACAAATGGGTTATTATCATATTTTTATATTCATTATCTAATCTGACCTATCTTCCACAGACTTGTCTTCATCATTTTTTTGTCATATTAAACACCTCATCTATAACCTTATTTACAATAGTTCTAATATTAGATTCATTTTGTAAAAGAATCATCAGAAGTTTTATCATCTTCATCAGACTTATTTTCTTCATCATCATCTTCTTTAGAATCTTTTCCTATCATTTTTGTCAGCCCATTTATCAACATCACTTTGACCAACATTATCATTCTTACCTATAGCAGAAGAAATCATGCCCATAACATAGTTAACTGTTTCTTCATTTGAGTCAGGTAAAATGTAACTTAAATCACCACTAGCCTTTTTGTGCTTTTATTATCAACACCATTAGTTGGTGGTTCTTCATTGTTATCCTGTTCGTTATTATCATCATCCATATTCGAATCATCAAATTCCTGACCTTGTGGTATACCATGATTTATACCACTACCCATAAAATCTTGATTTGAAAAATGGTCCATTTCAGGTAAGCTATCGCTTGTCTTATTAACAGGTAATTTAAGCTTTGTTGGTCTACCTTCTGTTATACTATTTAAAAGTCCACTTCGTTTAATTGCTTCAGTAATTGCTGCTTCTAATGTTTTAGCATCAATTTCAAATGGAGCACCATCGCCTACTTCTTTTCCAAATGGTTCCTCTCCCTCAACACTATCATCATTCATATCATGATAACCATCAAGTTCTTTATGTTTTGTTGGTTGGAACTGTCATAGGTGTTTTTGATAAAAGCTGGATGTTTACCAAACTCATTCTCATTTTCTTTCTAGTGACCATACTTTTCTTAAAGTTTTTAGATTCAAATACTTGAACATTGTCATAGTTACGTGACTCCATCTTCATATCATCATCTTCAACGTCATCTTCATCACCCTCTTCAGTTTCATCATCACCATACAAATCTTCATCATCTTCATAATCTTCAGTATCAATATCATCTATATCAATACCTAATTTTACTTTGCGATTTGTGTAAGCATGTCTTCCATATTTTCAACACGCATTGTAAGGTCATCAGCATCAAAAGGTTCTCCTTCATCCTCGTCATCCTCATCTTCAGTTGTTTCACCATCTAAATCATCAAGACCATTTCCAAACTCACCGTCATCATCATCTTCAACTGTTTCAAGTTCTACTTCATCTTCAACTGCTTCAGGTTCCTAAGTTATCATCTTCCTCTCCCTCTACATCGTCATCATCTTCTGAAGTGTTAGAATTAAAAATATCATCAATATTTTCCTCAACAACAGTTTCTTCAAATGGACTAGAATCACCAACTTCAGTGTCAGTTTCATTATCTACATAGTCATCATTCATTGTCTCGTTAGCATCACCACCCTTTTTCGTGCCATGCTAAAGGTTCCGCATTTTCATAATATCTTCATGCTCATTCGCCTTTTTTAGCATTTCCTCTTTCAGGATTCTTTTTGGTGAAACTATTTGGAAGGGTTAACATCTTTTAAATTTTCAAATCCTTCAATATTTTTAGATTTTGAGGGGTCTTCACACTCACAATTAGCTGAACCACAAGCACAACATGATTTTGGGGTTTGTTCTTTACGTTCAGAAATACGTGCTGCGTTTTCCATGATTTGGCGTTCACGCATAATTTCTTTACGCATTTTTCAGTGGCTTCGATTGATAAATTTTTCTTTAGTGTTTGGATTCCAAGATTCAACAACAATATTTTTACCATTAGAATACGCTTCATTAATAGAACGAATCTTTTAAGTCGAAGTTCTTCTGCGCCATAGCAAAACTTGAATATTCATAATCTTTTCTATTTTTAAAACCACCAATATAATTGAAATCCTCTTTCACTAAAGACTTCTTATTTTCAGCTGTTTCAATATAGTATTTTGCCCTTTCACGAACAATACCATACACTTTTACCATCAGCAGCAAGTTTATGGTGTTCAACGCTTGAATATTGAGGGGTCTTAGATTCTGTCTGTAGACCGTAACCCATCAAACTTTTCATTCGACTTATTTGGTCTTGGACATTAACTTTCTTATCCATAATTAATATATTAATATTGTTACTTATTTATTATAAATATTATTATCTATTGAAAAAAATAAGGTGTTACAGAGTTATTGTACAACATCATCATTGGTACCACCCATATTATCTTTTCCTCTTGTGTCAAATTGTGCACTAAAAATACGTCTTGTAAATTTATCCAACGCTCTAATGTAAACAGTAGTACCTTCTTCCATTGTTGTTGGGTCGAATTCTAAACAAAGTGCATAATTATAACCTATTAAATTTGATAACTGATTGATATTATATACTTTGTAAAGTTTTCCGTTTTTCTCTACTTGTCATTAAAAATTCCATTATTCATAATAAATGACTTTTAAAGTATCACGTTCCATCTTCCATCTTTTTCTCAAATGGATTATGTTCAGCACTACTGTCAGCAACAACTTCTTCATTTAATGACTCATTAATTGAATTCAGTTTATCATATAAATAATTTGATAAATTTCTCAATATTTCAAGATGACCAGTACGCCTTAAAACCTTATATACAATATTATCAATTGAAATGTCACCATCCTTTTTCCAAACCCTCTTTACGTTTTTTTCTTGTAAAGAACTAAGTAACTCTGTTACTTCATCATTTATAACACCTAATATATGTAAATCTTCTGTTTTATAGGCTAAGTTATAAAGATGATTAATATTGTTAATAATATCAACTGACTTATCTTTGATAATATACTTATCTAAGTTTATACCTGTAAACTCTTTTTGTTGGTTCTGATATCCACGTATTATCTTCTAAATCGTAAATACCATTAGATTTTGTATTCGCATCTACATCTTCCACATACACTTCAACTTTATGTTTTAATATCAATAAGTTCTCGTGTTGTGTATTCCACATGTTTTTTTGCGTTATTAAAAATTCCTGTACAAAAATCTTTATCTTTATGTATTTTCTTAAAATCAACAACAATATGTAGGTCTATATCAGAATATTTAGACCAATCATACCCACAAATAGAACCTGTAAGAATAATACCTTTTGGTTTAATGTTATCTAAATTTAAAGATTTCCAAAAAATCATCTGCAATATCGAGTAAAACGTAATCGTATCTTTTGATTTTTAGACTATTATCTTTCCAAAAATGGATAAAGCTTTTCTTTTTACCCTGAAAGATTTGAGTCTTATATTATCTACTTTAATAGGTCTTGTTTTCTCATATACAACATTACCATACTCTAAACCATTTGGAACATTTAGTTCGTATTTGTCTAGAGATGCAAAAATCTTTATGTAACATTGGAATTATTTTTCTGAAATGAAAACAGTCTTACCCATATTATACTCTTTGTACTTCCTCTTTTGTAATGTTACCAGTAGGTGCTTCAGTTATTTTAGTACCACGTCCACATGTTTGTACTAATAAATCAGGTTGTAGGGTATCTTCTTGAATGAATAATTTTCCATCAACGTCTTTATTAGCCTTTATGTTCTTTTCAGTATCATATTCAGCACCACATTGCCAAGATAATGGTACAAAATGATTTGGTTCCATTATATCCGTAGCCTTTTTATATTCCTTTTTCTAACATAATTCTTTTTCTTTATAAATAGCTTGCTACATAAAAAGCACCACTTTTAGTGATGCTTATTTTTTTCTATATATAATATATTATTACTTCTAATAATAATTTATCCGACACTTAATTGAAATTTAATTGGAGGGTCCGGTGTATAATTACATATTTCAAAAATCCCTCATATTTAAACTCTGACATTGTTTGAGCCTTCTTTCTTAAATGAAGATATGGTAATGTATCACAACCCTTTCTATTCAATTGTTCTTTAACTTGTTCTATTTGGTTTTCATAAATATGACAGTCTCCACTAACGTAAATAAGTTCACCAACTTCCATAGTACAAACATTAGCAAACATATGTGTTAATAATGCAGCTGAACAGATATTGTAAGGACACCCTAATGGTAAATCATTACTTCTAATATTCATCATACAACTTAATTTGTATTTTGGAACATTAGCTTCATCTAATTCTTTTTGTGATATGCTATTATTATTATTATTATTATTATTATTAGCTATAGTCTTTATGTACAAATCAATACGTTCACCTAATGTAAGTTCCTTAGTAAAGAATTGATACATAATATGACAAGGGTACAAAGCAGCATTATCAACAGTATCAGGGTCATAGCAAGTTAATATGATACGTCTTGAAGATGGGTCGGTTTTTAATAAACTAACAATATTAGATATTTGGTCTTTTTCAGTGGAACCAAACTTTCTCCAATTCTTACCATACATGGCACCAAGGTCACCATATCTATATTCTGTTTCTATTTTTCTTTCCATTATCATTATGCACTACTCTGATTTTATCACCTTGCTTTACCTTTTCAATAAATTCCTCTTTTGTGATTCCTGATAAAAACATTATAACCCATTTGGACCATTCGGTTATCCATATACATGTCATTTTTCAATGCAATGTCATTATAATAACGGAAAGCATCATCATTCCAAATATTAACACCATTATCAACAAGATATTTAATATTTGTTGAACCTGATAAAAACCATAAAAGTTCGTGAATAATACCTTTGGTGTGAACTTTTTAGTTGTTAATAATGGTAACCCTTCACTTAAATCAAAACGCATCATTCTTCCAAAAACGGATTTAACAGAACCACTGCGTGTCATTCTTAAATCACCATTATCTAACACATCACGTAATAAATCTAAATACTGCTTATCTACACTATTCATAATATTTTTTAAAAATTATTAATCCACATTAAACTATTAACTTCATCAGAATTTAAAGATATTGGGTCAAAAATTTGATGGGAAGTCATTTTTCACCTACTGTTGATAGTAATTTAGTAATTATATTATTAAGAGCATCCCCATGCATCTCTATAAACTTCATTACTTATTACATCCTTATCTTCCTTTTTAACCTCATTATCAATGACAGGTGTGTTATCAGTTGTAGGGTTATTCACAACAGAATTAACATATTGTAGTATGTTATTGTTATTGGCTATAAATTCACCCTTACCTAATACATGCTTATGACAAAAAGGAGAATCATTATTTTTAATCAATGTCAACCATTCAAACCATTTAATATCTACAACTCTTATTTCATCCATTGATAAATGCTTGAAATAAAATTTCTATAAATTCAGTTCTCCTTGTATCTTCAGGATAAAAATAAATCATAATGTATTTCTCATTCTCTAATTCATTTTAATACAATATTATTAGATGTTATAAATATAATATCATATTCATCAATATTTGATGTAATAAAGTCAACATAATTATTAGGGAAGTTATCATCTTCAAAGTCTGAAACTTTCATATTGATAATCTTTAATCTTCCGTTAAATTGATTATCTGCAAAAACTTCTACCACATCCAGGAAATGAACTAACAATAATACCCATTATAAAAATCATTTTTAGTTTTAATACCAACTGCATTTAAAATATCATTAACCAAGTTAAATGTGTCTTCATCTAATTGTTTTGATAGTTCAAACACAATCTCGTCACTCTTATTCTTAACTTTAAAGTTATTTGTATTATCAAGAAAAAGTTCCATCATTAGTACGAGCACATATATTCCTCATTAATTGTTTCTGATATTTGCCTTTTCTAATTTAGAAAATTCATAACCCTTCTTTATAATATGTGTATTTAGGGGTTTTACCTTGTGATTCACTATCTCTAAACATGAGATAATCCCTAACATCAACATTTCGATATTCATATTGTCCACTCATTAGAAAATACAACTCTTAATGTTTTAAGTTCACCCTCTTTATCCACACATTCAGAATAAAGAATATTAGAACTCTTATACCATGTCTTATCTACATCATTAGAGTATACATTAAATAATTTACTCATATACTATTATTTTTCTGCAAAGATACATATTTTTACTTTACCAAACCAATTATTTCGTTAATAAATAAACACTCTAAATGTGTAATAACATTGAATATTATATATATGAGTTTTTATTTTTATTTAAAAATAACAAAATTAATGAATGAAAATAATAACCAATATACTGATGAACTTTTTAAATGTTATATCATACTTAACAAACGAAGTTCCTACTGTATATGATACAAATATATTAAAACCTGAACACCTTATACTTGGTTTTTAGACAATAATAAGACTTATGCAAGATTAATCCTTGAAAATTATATGACAGCAGAAAAATTTTCAAGGATTTACATACTAATATTTGATGAAATATTATTGAAAGAAAATACTAATAATGATGGTTTTATCTCTAATAATGATAAAAACAACACTATCTTTTCGATTGTTGCTTAAATGACATTTTTTGACCTTGCAGAAGAGGAAGCTAAAACAAATTCAAAACAAATCGGTTCAGAACACATCTTATTGAGTATTTTTAAAACCCCTAAGTTAGAACTAAAAGTTGGGAAAAATATTAAACTCATTAGGGACTAAATTATGAATTTCTATTAGAAAAATGTATGATAAAACAAACCTAATAAAATAAAAAGAAAAGGGAAAAGAACGAAAAACCTTTACATAATAATATAGGATGAGATACCTTTAAAGGATGAAATTAAAAGAAAACAAAGTATTGGGAAAAAGTGAATTTATTGAACAATATACAATCAACATCAGCAATCTTGCAAAAAGGGTAAGATTGATGACCTTATTGGGAGGGAAAAAGAATTAAAAGAAATTATACAAGTACTTGCAAGACGTAGAAAAATAACGTTATTTTTAGTAGGTAAAGGTGGTGTTGGTAAAACATCAATAGTTAAAGGACTTGCTAAAATGATTGTTGATGAAAAAGTACCACAATTCTTAGAGGGTAAAGAAGTTATAATGTTAAACATAATGTCATTGGTTTCAGGGAACAAGCCTTAGAGGTATGTTTGAGGAACGTGTTAAAGGTTTATTTTGACGAACTTGAACATAATGACAAATATATACCTTTATAGACAACATGCAAAAGTGTTTTAAAAAGTAGTAGTAAAGAAAGAGATACTGATATATCTGATAAGATTGGTAATATACTTGAAGCTGTATACATACGAGTAATAGGAGCAATAAACTTTAAAGATTATAGAAATTGCATCGAAAAAGATAATCAATTATCAAGTAAATTACAAAAATTATTTATCGAACCAAGTACTATTGATGAATCTATTAATATTCTTAATGTAAGTAAAACACATTATGAATCTTATCACAAAGTAAAATATAGTGAAGATGTTATAAAGAAAACAGTTCTTCTTGCTGAAAAAATATATTAATGATAGATGTCTACCAGATTCAGCTTTTTGATATAATTGACTCCAGCAGGAGCATCTAAGTCAATAGAAACAAATCACTACCCCGATAATATTATAAAATCAAAGCGTAGATTAAATCAAATTAATAATGAAAAAGTCTATATTAATGACAAGTGGGCAATGGGAGAAAGTTGAAGAGTTTATAAAGGAAGAAAATGCCATTAAAAACTATTGCTGATTATGATAGGAAATTGATGGCTACACAAGTACATGAAGTAACTGAAAATGATATAATGCTTGTTCTATCTGACTTAACAGGTGTGCCTATGTCAAAAACTTTCTACAAATGAGAAAGCTAAAAATAGCAGATATTGATAATATTTTGAAAAAGAATATTATTGGACAAGATGAAGCTATTAATACTATTTCAAAAGTCATAAAAAGAAATAGAATTGGTCTTGGGGATAAAACAAAAACAATGGCAAATATATTAATGGCAGGGTCAACAGGATGTGGAAAAACGTTAATAGCTAAAAAGATAGCTGAAGAAGTTTTCGGTGATGAAAGAGCACTAATACGTATTGATATGTCAGAGTACTCAGAAAAACTCAATAGCTAAACTAACAGGTGCTGCACCTGGATATATTGGTTATGATAATGGAGGACAACTAACAGAAGCCATTAGAAAATAAACAACACTGTGTACTTCTTCTTGATGAAATCGAAAAAGCAGATAACGAAGTTTATATATATTCTTACAACTCTTTGATGATGGTAGATTAACAGATTCTTCAGGACAAGTAGTTAACTTTAAGAATGTTATCGTTCTAATGACATCAAACGTTGGTGCAAAACAAGCCTCTGAACTTGGAAAAGGTATTGGATTTGTGACTGATAGTGAAGCAAAACAAAAAGAATATTATTTGAAAAAGAAATAAGAAAAAGTTTACACCTGAATTTATAAATCGAATTGACCAAATTGTATATTTTTAATACTTTGACAGATGAAAATTTAAGAAGTATTGTGGAATTGGAACTTAATAAATTCTCAAAACGAGTTCAAAACATTGGATACAATATTACATTCACAGAAAAAATGTTGTTAATTATATACATGGGAAAGCTGTAAACAAAAAAAGAAATGGGCGCAAGACCAATTATTCGTTTAATACAACACGAAGTAGAAGATGTTTTAACTGATGTATTATTAACAGATGAGTATGAAGAGGGACACATTTAATATAGATTATACAGATAAAATCGTTATTAATTAAAAAAGGTAGCATAATGCTACCTTTTTGTCTCTTTATCAATTTATTATTTGTTTTTACTACTTTATATTATTCAGTCAATAGACAATAGATAATATTACCTATAAGGCTTACTGCAATAAAGAGTATAAAACCAGAAATAATAACTCTTACTTACTCTCTTGAAATAAGAACATACATTTTGAAATAATTTCTTCATAATATTTTTTTGTTTTAATATAAATATGTATGAGAAATAATTAATTCATATGTTTTGGTCCTTTTGTTAAAAAAATAAATTGAAAAATTTGGTTTTCAAAATAAAAAGTATTACCTTTGCAAGAGTTTTAAAAATATAGTTAGAAGTAACTATTGGTGTTTTTGAATATTTATATAATAATGAGACATCTAAAAATGAATAAAAAAATAAAATGATAACTGACAATAAAAACTTATTCAGGAAAGCTATTCTGATAAAGTGCAACTTGTCAATAAATTTTTGGATAAGAACTTTATAAGGGCTACTTATACATCTGAAGATGAAAAATGGTATTCTTAAAAATACATCTATTGTTATACAAGTAGATGGAAATGGACAACCATCAAAAATCATTAACCGATGTTGATTTGTTCTATCTTATACAAAAATAAGTTTATCAATATACTACCAAAAGATGGTGGAAGAGATAAGTTCTTAAAAACAGATTATTAAAGATTGGTATGCCAAGAAAAATAACCAAACATGGCACACTAACAAAATACGATTTTAATATTAATAAGAGGTTATGTTGGAATAGATAACTATCTCACATATTTACAACAACCAATATGTTTATTCATATTGTACCTCACCCTAAATTTTACATGATGAGATTTAATAAAAATTTTTAATCACGATGGTAATTTTTGTGTTTTCAACCATAAAAAGCAAACGCACAAACAGGTTCTGATGGCTTCAATTGGACAAAAAGTAATAAAACGCTATTGTTCATCTTGAAAGTAGAGGTAATCCAAACGCAAAAAAATGGAAACTCTCTCGGTATTTTACAAATTACCCCATCAGCAGTAAAAAGAATGTAACAACATTTTTGAAGAAAAAGAAAAATTAACAAGCGTTACACACTTGAGGATAGAAGAAATCCTAATAAATCTAAAGAGATTTTTATACATCTTCAAGAACACTTCAACCCAGAACACGACATTGAAAAAGCCGTAAAGCATTGGAATGTTGGGTTCTACGCCAAAAATATAAAAAAACAAGGCTAATGGTTACTACAAAAATTTTTGCAAACAATATAGTAAAAGTAATATCAACCAAAAACAGAGAGTTAACTCTCTGTTTTTATGCTAAAAAAATTTTGTCATATCATATATAACTTTGCAGTGCATATGAAGAAATATATTGGCATTAGAGAAGTCGAAGCTACACCTGCGTGGCTGGGTTAATGGCGTTACTTACGAAAAAGACGGTGTTGTACCACGCTCGATGAACCGTAAAAGATGGTTATAATGTAGTTTATCAAGGTACATCACATAAAGAGTGGGTACCAAAAGAAGTGTTTGAAAAGTACTTATCAACTCTACGACACATTTTATGACAGATTGTCAGTTGAAAAAGTCGGTTCTTAGTGAACGTCTTGAGAAGTTATCAAGCTTTTATCACATCTGATAAATTTGAAGACATTGTTACAGATTGTGAACAAAGAGAGTTATTGAGAAATCAAAAAGATGTTATGGAGAAATATCTCCAAATCCTTGAAAGAAGAATTGAAAAACTAAAGTAATTTTCTTTCATGTACTATTCATTAGATTTTGGCAATAAAACAAATAAATTGCCTTAATCTAATTATTTTTATTTAACAATATAACTAATATAATATGATAATAGGAATTAATGGTCGTGCAGGTGCAGGAAAGACTGAATTATCAAATGTCTTTTATTGCTAATGGATTTAAACGCACATATTTTTGCGAAGCCTTTAAAAGACATATGTGCTGAATGGTTGGGACTTGAAGATGTTGCACAATTAAATAGATTAAAAGAAAAATGGTGATATCATTAACGTCTTATTTAATCAAAAATGATGCAGTATTCTTTTCTAAAAACAGGTTTAAGTGTTGATGCTATTTGGGATAGAGTGGTAGCATGTGGTGATGAAAATGGAAAAATTAATACGTAATGTAAGAGAACTCTCTACAATTTATTGGAACTGATATTATTGAAATATTAATAATGATTGGCACATTGAACAAATACGTGAAGAAATCAAAAATGTCACCCAGGTGATTATGTTATTGATGATGTTAGATTCCCAAACGAAAAAGCATTAATAGAGGAATTAAATGGAGATTGTTGGCTGTAATAAGACCACGCATAGATAATGTTACAAACCACGAATCTGAAGTTGCACTTAATTGGACAGATTTTGGAAATAATATCATTATTAATGATGGTCCTTTATATGAATTAAAGGAAAAACTATCAACATTTATATCAAATTATAATGTTAATAAAGAATTAAAGGGATTTTACCATTGAAGAAATACGAACAGGTAAAAACAATAGATGCTTTTGATATTAAAGATTATCTTTTGATTTCACCATATATGTTTGAATATAAGAAAATGTATTTTTGACAATGTAAAAAGGTAAGTACGATATACATAAATTACCAACAAAAATGGTATGCATTTATTATTATGACTAACCCACCAATAATATTAGATAATCCACTCAATATTGAAGATTTTTAAACTTTATCTATAATGTATAATTTTGAAACAATTAGAAAAGATAATAGACTACTATATGAATATATTAGAGGTAGTCATCTGTATGGACTAAATAATGAAGATTCAGACATCGATACAGGTGGTTTGTATATTTGCAATAATGAAGAGTTACTGTAGACTTGGACGCAATTATAAACCACAAGTGTCTGATGAAAGACATGATACAACATGGTTTGAAATTGGAGAGTTCTCAAGATTACTAACAAAATCAAACCCAACAATCATTGAAACATTATTTGTTCCCGAAGATAAAATGTTGGTTAAACCATCACCATTACTCAATGAGTTCTTCGAAAATAGAAATCAATTTGTAATAAAACAATGCTTTTAAACCATTTGTTGCTTACGCAATAAGCCAAATCGAAAAAGCACGTGGACTAAACAAGAAAATATCACAACCAATCATTGAACGCTTAGGTCCATTAGACTTTTGTTATACTTTCAATAAACAAGGAAGTCAAAAACTAACAAAATGGTTATCAGAAAGATTTATTAAACAAGAATATTGTGGACTCGTTTCTATTCCTAATATGGAGAACGTTTTTGGTGTGTATTATGATTGGGGCAACATTTTTGAGAAAAGAAAATATTACTCTCGAAACATTATTAGATTCATACCCACCATCATTGACAAAAGAAGAAATACTTCATGAGTTAGAAATGGCAAAAAGTAGATAATAATAAACATAGACTTGAAAAAAGCTGAAAAAGAATATATGAATTATCTACATTATGGTCTACTTGAAACCATTAATAATCTCTATGACAACAGCGGAATGGAGGGGAAACTTTCATATTTAAGTTATTGGTTTTGATGACATAAAACATCTAAAGGTTATAAAGGCATCGCAAAAGAAAAATGCTAATGATATTACTCTTTCATCTGTTTCAAAAGGAGAAAAACCCATTTGCTATATTTCATTTAATATTAATCACTACTCAAAACATTGCTCTGAATATAAATCATATCAAGATTGGGTGAAAAATAGAAATGATGCAAGATATAAGTCTAACCTAAATAAAAGCTATGATTCTAAAAAATATGATGCATTGTTTTTAGATTAATGCAAATGGGACTTGAAATTGCCAAAGGTGATGGTATTAATATAGATAGAACAATAGTTGGAGATAGAGACTTTCTTAATGGATATTAGAAACCATAAATTGAATATGATGAATTAATGGAAATTATGAATAATAAAAAAGAAGAAATGAATTTGGCAATGGAAAATTCAACTATACCTGATAAAGTTGATTGTGAACTAATTGATAAATTACTCTTAAATATAAGAAAAATCAATTTAATTGTAAACAAAAATGGGGAGATGATATTCTCCCCATTTCTCAGTAAATCATAGATAATATATTTTAAAAACAACAATTTATCACTTATCTCTTAAAGAATTTGTTAAAAGCATCTTTAAGTGCAATATTGATTCTATATTTAAATCTTTGTACGTCAGCAATGAATGACTCAATTATACTATTACATTCCAATATAATCATCACCATTATCCCTTACTTTCTTTAGAAGAATAATAGTCTCTGAAATAATTAATTCAATAAAATCTTTTATGTTACCTACATTTGGAATTTATACCTTTTTAAACCATTAGTAGGAAAAATCACCCGAAATTGATTGTTCCATCTCAGATATATTATCCTGATAACTAATTAATAAAGACGAAAGATAATCAAATTGCTCGTGAATGTTATAATTATTAGCTAACCAATGATATTCCTTTGTTGAAATTTTCAACCTTCAATCTGATTAATATAATCCAAAACAAACTTCTTCATGTTCTATTCCTCTTTATCAACGTTGTTCTCACTCTCATTATTAAAATGACTCCATCAGTAACATTATAGATATCACCTTTACGAACTCTATATCTATCTACAATAGCCTTTTGTAAGACCTGAACCTGCCATATACCCACAGTATATAAAACAAAAAAATCCTGCATCCCACAAACTTGTCTTTACATAACCATTTGCAATAACATCGTAAATAAGTATGAAACATACACTAAGATTTTACCAACGCACTAACAATGGCGGATATCATAAACACAAAACTCTTAGTACTATTTGATGAATGGTATCAAGCAATGTCTTCAAATATTCTGTAGTTTTTCATACTTGTCTTATTTTTATTCATAATTATTATAATATTACCGAATCAAGTCTTCTGAACATTTCATTAACTCTTTTCTTTTCTTCCCCTATGCGTTCATCAAGTTCAACCTCCTTAGCCTTTGCCTGCTGATAAACCTCCAACGCATTACCACCAATCATTTTAGCTACATCAGCACCTGTTAACGTAACTGATTCCTTAATCATTACTTTCTGTTTCTTTTCATCTTGTCTAATAACTTTTATAATTTCATTAGTTAAATATGTTGCAGCCTTAGCAACAGAATCAAATACTAGCTGAAGCATTATCCTTACTTCCTCCCCAACAACCAATATAGTTAATGGATGTCTCAGAATCTAAATTAAGTTCCTTTTAATACAATTAATGCCGTTAACTCTGCTTGCTGTTCAACAAGACCACGACCCTCTGATGTCCCAACAAAATAATCCTTTACCTTAGAATTGTTACTCTTTAAATAACTAAAATGCAATAACTGATGGGCAGTCTCATGTATCACTGTATTTAACATACCAATATTTTTAGGGGCATTATCTATAAGATTTATAATACCACCACTAGTAGCATTACCTTTTGCACCATGCAAAGACTCTTCAGGAACAAAAATTAACTGTTAAACCTGATTTTTGCACACAATAGCAGCATCAATAAGAGCATTCATATATTCACCCTCTTCAGCATCATAATCTTCCCATTTTAAATCATTAATAGCTGATGGGTCACCATACAAATCTTCAGTATTCTCAATCTGCTCAGTAAAACGAACATCACACCAATAAGGAGCAAGATTAAAAACCACCCTGAGCATTATTCTTATTCAATAATATTCTAAGACGCTCTTTTCTCACCCAGGGGTTAACTCATCTTCACTTTTCTTATTAACCATCGTAAGAAACTGATTAGTAGCAGCCTTTCTCTGACTGGCAGTCTTAAATACCTTAGAACCCTTAGGGTAAAAAAAGACAAATCATCTTAGCATCAGGTTTAACTCTCCTGTTTAACTTCTCCCAATTCTTTACAGAACGAACATCTCTGCCTCACTGTCCTGAACATATATAAGGAAAATGTTATTCAAAGAAAATGAATAACCACAAGCTGCTCGCATCTTTATAATAGGTTCCATACGCTTAAGAAATTCATCTGATGACATAGCTGTCATTATTGATTCCTTAATATCACTAAGTCTCTGAGTAATCTCAGACTTTGACATGTAATGAGTGTTATTCTTTGCAACATCATCACTCTCCTCACTAACACTCGATAATTCTTTCAATAACTTATCAATAACATCAAGATAATTTCTCTTCTCAGAATTACCACCATCAGTCTTCTCTACAGATGTCAAAAACTCAATGGCAGGCTTAACCATCGTATCAATACGTGAATCATTAGGACCACTTAACCACCATACCCAAGCACCCTTTGTACCAATGTTTTGACATATAAGTAGCACCAAAAATCATTACGCAACTTATCCTTATACTGATAAGTACTCTCACTATTAGAAGAATCAATATACGCCATCAATCTCTTCTTACCTGCCTTTGTCGTATAATAACCTGTCTTATAATTAAAAAACCCTCATTTAAATATTGTTTCATAATAACATAAACTATTTTAAAATAAAATATGCATAATAAATAATAAAAACACACATTATGAAAGAACTTAAACAAATTATAAAAAGAAGAAATAGAAAACCTCACACAAGAAATAAATGGAGGTATGGTTTATAATAATATAATAAACCGATTAGAACAAGTGGAAACAATATTCAATGAAATTGATAACGGCATAAATTCATTCAGACAAGAAAATGGATACACAAGAAGAAAAAATTCTATAGACTATCCAAAGATGCAAAACGAATACGAAAAATCTATTACAAACCTAAAACATATTATGACATATTATGACCTATAATAATAAAAAGAGATGAGTATATATAATTTATATTCATCTCTCTTTTTCCATCTTTGTAACCGAAAGATGTTACAGTGATACAAAAAGAAGATAGGTATGGAGATTAGAAAGGACAGATACATAGATAATCAATATCTTCTACAAAAACTCTTTTAATCCTTCATACAAAGATATATTACAATTCATCCTCTCCACCATGAATGGGGTCACCTTTAATAATACCATTGTTATCACCATTACCACCAATACTACAGGCGTTAAACCACCATTATGTCCACCACCACTGCACTCATTAAACCCATGGCAGAGTTAAATACCTTAATAATAGGTCTAATATACTTCTTCATAATTAATACAACTTATATAACATTAATAAATAAAAATTATAACCATAATATATACATTATAATTATAATACATAAAAATACATCACAAAGATAACAAAAAATATACAATATAACCATACATATACACCATATATTAATGTAATATAACACTTAAATTTATATATACATAAAAATAATACACTTTTTATATTAATAATATATAATACATAAAAAATACAGAGATATAATATATCATTAAAAATATAAGAGGATAGTTCTGTATAATTAATAAAAATTTTTCCAGAATTTTTGGAAAAAGCAACATTTATAAAAAGAGACCCTTTGTGGAAAATCATAAAAATTTTTTTCCAGAATTTTTAAAAAGGCTATTGTAAAAATAAGAGGGGGTATGTGAGAATTGTGAAAAATTTTTCCGAAAAATATTTGAAGAACCGTTCGCCCTAAAAAAATACCCTTAAAATATGGGTGGGGTAGGTGGGTTAAATAGGTGTACCCCTATGGGTACCTCCGTTGTTATATTTTCACTAATATTATTTAACATTTATTATTCATTATAAAAATTGAGGGTATATATTTTATATACCCCCTTTGTGATTTTTCATAGGCTCTCCCAAACCTCGTTTAGTTCTTTAATCAAAACCAATTTTGATAATATTTTTGTAGTTTATATGTTACTACTTTGGTTTGTTCCTCTACTTGTAGTCCCTACCTCTGTTTGTTTAGTATTTTCTTTTTGGTGCAACGTAAAAGCCAGTTTTTATTGCTGTTAATGTTTCCTCGTCCTCTACTGCTTTGCCGTCTAATAGAAATTTATAAGTTGAAAAAAATCTGTTTTATCGATTGAGCGATAATTAATTGATGTATAAAATTGTGTTTCGTCTTTTTCACTTTGTAGAATATAAGGATACATACCTTCAACAAATCTCATTCCTTTGCGTCCTTCAGCTTTTATAGTTACTTTCACTGCCATTTCTTTCGAGTTGGTTATTAACTGAATTTTTCATAAGATGAGAAACGCACATTTTTAATAAATGTTACTTTTTCAACTCTACCTACATAAGGACATTTTTTTACCTCCACTTAGTTTAGGTGTGCTTTTTTTACTATCATTGCACTACCAAACTTAGTACTAACATTTTTAATTTGCTCGAAGATGTTTTTTTAAATTTTCCATTTTGCTATATTATTTTTTTAGTTGATTGAGTAAAACACTATTGTTATACTTTCCACGTTGCAAAGGTAAAAATAAATTTGAATTGTGCAAATATTTTTCAAAGTTTTTAATTGAGGGGTATTTTTATTTTTACCCCCTCTCAATCTGTTTAATTATACTCCGTACACTTTAGCTACATATTTGCGTAAACTCTTTGTCGCCTTTCTGAATTGTTCTTCACTCATACCTTTTTCAACTATTCTGTTAAGGATATTTTGTGCTTGTTCCTTTGTGTCTACATATCTATATAAGATAGTATTTTGTCCGTCGTGGTGTCACCTCTAAATCTTAAATTATAGCTATCTAAATACCACTCACAATAATCACAAGAACTATATAGTATTTCTTCTATTGTGTTGAATATTTTTGCACCTTCTCTAATTCCATTCCACATACCTATTTGTGCAAATGCAATAACATAACCATTAAAACCTTCATCACAAAAACTAAAATTATCTCTTTCGTCTTCAATATACATTTCATTATCCATATCGAAGTTAGAATAAATGATAAATTTTTCATATTGCTATTTTATTTTTAAATTGTTAAGTAGAACACTATTGTTATACTTTTTCACGTTGCAAAAGGTAGGAATAAGTTTTTGAATTATGCAAGTAAATAACAAGAAAAGTTTTTGTATTTAAATTCTATTAACAAATGTAGTTTTGTTTGCGTTATATGTATATATAATAATATTATTAATATATATAATATATAGTATTATTTCTATTTCCTCTTTATTTTTGCGTATAAGGCGTTCTAATATTATTTTACCTTATAGTTTATCCTTTAATATATAAAACGTCATTAGAATTAAAATAAATGCTATATTTGAGGATATTATAAATAATAAAAGGAGGTAAATAATTTACCCCTTATTATTGCTGTTTACGATGTTTATATTATACTTGATAATAATAATCCTCTATATCAAAAAGGTCTTTCCATAGTTTTTTTCATTATTGTAAATCTCGTCTAAATCCCAACTTATTCTCTCTTCTACCTCTGTTTCATTGAGGGCTTTCTAAATTACCATTTCCGTCAAATCTGAAATAGTTATCTGAGTATTAAACTCACCATAGATGATACGTTGTGCTAAATTTGTAGGTGATAAACTTCCACATTCCATATCAAAATCATCCATACAAAATATCATTACATCTGCGCTTGATATTTGGTTATATACGTTAACTTGTTCCTTTGTTGTTAAACTTGTAAAACCTTCCTAAACGCTTCAAATCTTTTTGTCCATAATATTGTAAGTTTTAAATTATTAAGTAAAACACTATTGATTTACTTTTCACGCTACAAAGGTAGATAAATACTTTGAATTGTGCAAGTAATTATCTACCTTTAACTATTTTTCAACATTTAACCCTTAGAAGTCTTAGTAAGTAAATCAGCTTTAGCTTTAGCTTTTTCTAAAAGTATATTCGTTTACCCAATTACCTTCTCCGTCTGTTACAAGATAAATGCTATCAGTCCAATCTTCAATTTGAATAAGATATACATTATCTTTTTGTTCTACTATCTTACCAAAAATATTATCAGCTTTGATATACTTTCCATTTTCATTCTCAAAAAGATAAGCACCTTTATAGTTTTGGTTCAAGGTAACAACAATTTCATTATACCAAGTTTTTCTTTACTATGTTTAGCTAAAGTATCTTTTTATTTCTTCATACTTTTCTTCAGTTACTCTAAATCTTGAACAATGTTTATGTAAGTTAGAGTAGTCTTTTAAATTGATATTATTTAAACATAACTCTCCACCAATAATTACCCCTTCAGATAAATATTTTATTAGTGTGTTACTTAAATCAAGACCACCATATAAAACCAAATTATCATTTAATTTTGTTACCTTTGTATGACTTATATTAAGGTCATCATAAACCTCCTTAAGACCTTCAGGCATTTCTTTAATTGAGGAATTATTTACAAACAAACTACTTACAAGTTCCATTACCTTTGGTAACTTATCAAACTTACTATATGAAAAAAATCACAACTTTTTTTCAACATATATTTCTTCAGGCATCCTTTTAATAGTTGTATGTACACAATCAAAATGACCATCTACATTAACTACTTCAGGAAAAAGAAAAGGTTTTTCATACCTTCAATATACAAATTACTACTAAACTTTGTATCTTCAGGTAGTTCTTCAATCTCTGTTAATGAAATGCATAACCACTTTTTCAACTTCCAAACCCTTTGGTAATTTGGTTACACCTGTATTACATAAATCTAAATAACCTAATACTTTAAAGTTATTAGGTAACTCTGTAATATCTTTTCTACCTTCCAAATCTAAATTACCTTTATATATCAACTTACCATTTTTCTTCGATAAGTTTTTACCTATCAACTTTTCAAATTGTTCCTTTGTTATCATACTGCTATTTTATTTTTAGTTAAGTAGAACACTATTGTCATACTTTTCACGATGCAAAGGTAAGAAATAAATTTGAAATACGCAAGTAAATAACAAAAAAAGTTTTATTATTAATATTTTATTATATGATATATCATACATACACACGCATAATAATAATATATTATATATAGATAGTCTTACTTCATAGTATATCATATGGCAAATATTATACGTTTAAGGGGTTATAAAAGTTACTTCCTTTATATTTTACCACCTTATAATAGAAAACTCTTTACAATTAAAAATAAATGATATAAAAATACAATAATAAGGGGGTAAAGTTAATTTACCCCTTATTTCTCTTTAGAATAATTTGTTTAATGCTTCTAATAGTTGTTTTAACTTCTTCTAATACATATGTATTATTTGTTTTGTGATAGGTGTTCGTTCTTTTCTCTTTGTAGTCTTTCTTCTCTTAATTTTTGAACTCGTTTCAATTCTTTTAATGTATATTCTTTTCTTCTTTCTTCTATATATTTTTTCTTCTTTCTTCTTCATACAATCTTTTTAGAATGTCCTCTCCGTGTTCAGACTCATATAAAACACCCACCCACCTCGTTCTTTTCCATAATTTCTTCAGGAAATTCAAAATCATCATCAAAAAGGTGTATTACCAATAGGGGTATAATATTCACCGTCTGTATGATAATAGCGTGCATAAAATATATTTGGGTTAACACGTTCCTTTGTCATTTCAGATACTTTAATCATTTCAAAACCATTTGCTTTCATAATTCTATATATTTTTAAATTGTTGTTCTGTTTTTAAAAAGTGTGGGTTTACTTGGTTTTTGTTATCCTTTCACCCACTTTAAATTACTAACTAAAAATTATTTATATGGAAAAATTTTATTCTTCTACTTTGTTTAAAATATCTTTCCATTCTTCGTAAGTTCTACTTGTTGCTATTACGAATACTACTGAAAAATAGAATAAATGTGAACATCATAATTATATTGTTTTTAAGTTGTTAATACTTTGTTTGTTTTTCTAATCACGATGCAAGGTAGATAAAAAAACTTTGAATTATGCAAGTTTTTATCTACCTTTAACACTATTTTAACATTTAACCCCTACAAAAGAACTCTGTAAATACCTCATTTCCATACTCTCCTTCAGTAAGATTAATTATCTCTTTGATAGTATAACTATCTTTCTTATTATTACCTAATCTATATTCAACAAAGTTCTTAGTTCCAAATGAACAAGCACCTGTGATGACACGATAACAAACAATAGCTTCCATAAAGACAACTTGCTATCTAAAGTTAGACCTTCATAATCATTCTTATCTCTATCAGTGATTTTATAAATTAAATCAGCTTTAGCTGCTTTTTAATGTTCTTCCGTGTGACCAATTACCTTCTCCGTCTGTTACAAGATATGCAATATCTTTACTTCTACCCTATTTTAATGTGGTATACATTACCTTTTTCTCTATTATCTTAGCAAAAAATATTATCAGAACAAATATACTTTTCCATTCTCGTTTTCAAATAGATAAGCACCTTTATAGTTTGGTTCAAAAGTAACATAAGCATCACCTCTAAAACTTCTTTTACTATGTTTAGCTAAAGTATCTTTTTATTTCCTCGTATCTATCTTCAGAGATACTAAACATTGAACAAACTTTATGTAAGTTTGAATAGTCTTTTAAATTGGTATTAACCAAATTTAGTCCACAACCAACAATCAACCCTTTTAGATAGTTTTTCTATCTGTGTATTATAAATTAAGATGACTATAAACAACCAAATCATTAGATAACTTTGTTACTTTTGTATCACATAGTTTTAACTCACTATAAATTACCTTAAGTCCTTCAGGTAACTTGTCAAACGTACTTTCTGAAAAATAACAATTCCAATAAGTATATACTTCTTTAGGCATACGTTTAATGGTGGTATTAAAACATTCAAAAACTATCATTTACCATAACCACCTTTGGAAACGAAAAAGGTCTTTTCATATTATTAACATATAAGCTACCTCAAACTTTGTATCTTCAGGTAATTCTTCAATCTCCGTTTTTAGAGATATTAAAAACATTTAACTTCCAAAACCCTTTGGTAACTTAGTATATGCCTGAATTATATAAATATAAGTAACCTAATACCTTTAGATTATCAGGTAACTCTGTAATGTCTTTTCTGAAAGATAAATCTAAATTACCATTATATACTAATTTACCTCCTTGTTCGATAAGTTTAATTTTAGCTAACTTCTCAAATTGTTTCTTTGTTATCATATTGCTATTTTATTTTAAATCATTAAGTAAAAACACTATTGATTTACTTTTCACGATGCAAAGGTAGGAAATAATCTTGAAATATGCAAGTAAATAACAAGAAAAGTTTTTATATTTAAGTTCTATTAACAAATGTGGGTCTATTATATGATATATCATACATACGCACGCATAATAATATATTATATATATAAAGACTAAAAGGGTAAAGCGTATAAATATTATACCTTCACCCTTATTTAAACTCTACTTAATTATGATAAATAAAAATATCCTTTTTATTAGTCTGTTACTTTATAATAGTATAACAAATCTTTTTCCTTTAAAGTTGTCTAATGCTATTTCTTGTGCTTTTGTAATAAAGGTCTGAATATAATTCAGATAGTTCTGTTTTTCCATATTGAAACACTCCCAAGATTTTATATTCAAAGCCATTACGAACTCTGTAAAAATACTTTACATCATCTTTCCATTCTTTTACCACTCTTTTTGAATGTAGTTTCAATACCATTTTGCACCTTCCATTACTTCTGCTATTGTAAGGTCACTTGAAAAAGTTGTTAGTCTTTTTATAACCACTATCACCCATTACTTGTTCAAAATAACTTTCACTTAATCTTGCTTGTACAAAAACGTTCATAATTCTATATATTTAAAATTGTTAAGTAGAACACTATTGTCATACTTTTTCACGATGCAAAGGTAAGAATAAACTTTGAAATATACAAACAACTTTCAACATTTAACAATAAATTAACATATATACTTATTAGATTTGATACAAGTCTTTTATTATATATAATAATATATATATTATAGCCTTTTGTATAATAATTCGATATACGCAAAAAAAGAATGTGTAAATATATCAATTAAAGGTTACTTATACCAAACACGATAACAGCAAGTGCAAATAAGATATACATACCAATTAGCGAATAGAATATTATATCATTAATTGTTGTTTTATTATAATATCCTTCTTGTAGTTCATTTTAAGAAATTAATTAATTCTTGTTTATTATTTTTCTGTATTCATAACTCTATTATTATTAATATTATTATATTTTTGATAAGACAGCTTATTAATATCAATTCCTTATACTTTATCAATCTGTGACTGAAAAGTGTCTTAGAATGAAAAATAAAGGGTAAAAAGATATATATTCTTAGTTACCCTTAAATTTAAAATATATAGAAATTATCAAAAAAAGCATTTCTTAGTTTTTTTGGAAGAACGAAACCTTCTGTACAATAACATTTTTATTTATTTTCTCTGAAATAAGTTGAGAATTTTCCTTCTTTAATTTAGCTATTTCTTTAGAAAGTTTTTTTATTACGTTCTTTCAATGTATTAAATTCTTTTTTTCTGTAAAACAGCTATTTGTTTTTCATTCTCTTTATTGATATATTTATTAATTCTCTTTGTTAGTTTTTATTTACAGACAATGCGTTAATGTACTTCTGTTTTATTTCATTGTACATATTTTTCTACTTTGTTTTTCCTTTATTGTCCATTTTAATACCACTTCCAATGGTATATCATTATTAATAGGTAATATATTGTTGTCATTCATATTTTTAAAAATTTTTATATGTAGGGTATTATTTCAACCCCTACATTGTTTGTTTTAATACTCACATCTTTTATCATTTTCCATAATAATAAAGTCTGTGTTTGGTAACTGAAACTTTCCATTTTTGAAATTATTTGCAGTCTTTTAAATTTAAGTCCTACAATTACGTTTCCATCTTTATAACGTGCATCGTAATTATCTCCATTGATAACATTAAAACCCATAAACTTTTTAGGTAATTTACCACCAAATACCACGGCTACACGTCCACCCTTTTTAAGATATTCCTTTGCTATTTTCTCATTATCTTTAGACCCGTCCAATGAAAATGTAATATCATAGTTAGAATATTTATCCAATATATCAAAAATGCTTTGTTACCTTTGTATAATCATAAAACATTGTGTTTGGAAACATATCTAAAAAGTGTTTTATTTCCTATCTTAAATAATAGTGGGTTTTAAATCACTTGTACCATTAATTCTAACTGATAATTCATTACCGATTAATTCTGCTTTTTTTCTTTTCTCTTTTTTTATTTCGTGCAACATTAATTGCATAAAAACTTTTCTATTTGCAAAGAATAAACGTGTTTTTGTTATTCTTGATTTATCCAAATCATTTTTACCACCTAATCTATTTTACTTTATTCATACCGCTACCCATTAGGCAGTTATCTTTACACTTAGAGTTGTTAGGGCAAATATTTATACCGCTTAAATCAGCTGAAGCTAAATAAAGACAATAAGTTGAGAAATTATGAAGCAATGAGTGTTGCATCTTTGAACTTTGTGCTACATTACCCAAATAAGTAATACCTATTTCAGACAATGTATTTGTATAGCCTTTCCATTCAATGTTTCTCAGAGTTTCCATTTCTGTTTGATACTCAACAAAATCTAATCTATTCATTTAATTGTAAGTTTTTAAATATTAAGTAAAACACTATTGATTTACTTTTTCACGTTGCAAAGGTAGGAATAAATTTTTGAATTATGCAAGTAAATAACAAAAATAAGTTTTTGTATTTAAATTCTATTAACAAATAAATTTATCTAAAGGGTATTGAAAGAACAATTAAAAAGCATATAAGCATAATAGTATAAAATATATATATTAATATATCCCCTATTTCATTATACAAGTCATAAAGTTTTTTTCTTCTTTGGATATTGGTAATAGTCCTTCTCTTTTTAGCCTTTCTTCTTTCAATTTTTGAACTCGTCTTTCCTCTTTTTAAGATGCGTTGTTTTTTTCACTTTCTTCTTCCAAAATAAAAATTCATCTAAAAATGTCTTCTCCGTGCACGATTCTTCTATATCCTAATTTACCATAATCAATTTCTTCAGGGAACTCAAAGTCATCATCAAACTTATATGTACTATCCATAGGTGTGTAATATTCAATTGCATTATAGGTATAGTTAATATAATATATATTAGGGGTTAACACGTTCCTTTGTCATCTCTGACGCTTTAATCATTTCAAAACCATTTGTTTTCATAATATATTTTTTTCTAATTATTATTATTCAATATTGCAAAGATAGAAATAAATTTGATATATAAACAAGTAATATTATATAAAAATAAAAGTGTTTGTAATTTCATCTATTAAATAGAGTTCCACACAAACACCTTACTTGTACTTATTAAAAGTCGATAATACTTTACCTACAATAAAATTAATAATTAGTCCTTACAAAAGAACTCTCTAAAAATCTTTATTACCATACTCCCCTTTAGTAAGTTCGATAATTTCCTTGATTGTATACTTATCTTTCTTATTCTCTCCTAATCGATGTTCTATAAAGTCCTTAGTTCCAAAGCGAGCAAGCACCTGTAATGACACGATAGCAAACAATAGCTTCCTCAAAAGATAACTCACTATTCAATGTCAAGTTTTCATAATCGCTCTCATCTCTATTAGTGGTTTTATAAAAGTAAATCATCTTTAGCTTCTTTCAATGTTCTTCCGTGCGACCAACGACCTTCTCCATCAGTAATAAGGTATGTTATCCCTTCATCTTTACCTAATTGGATATGAAACACATTACCCTTTTTGTTCTACTATCTTAGAAAAATATATAGTCAGCATTAATATATTTACCATTTTCATTCTCAAAGATATAAGCACCTTTATAGTTAGGGTTCAAAAGTTACAGATATTTCATTATTAATACAAGTTTCTTTTTTTACTATGTTTTGACTAAAAATACCCTTAATTTCTTCATACTTTTCTTTTTGTTACTATAAATTTTGGGCAAACCTTATGTAAATTAGAGTAGTCATTTAAATTAGTATTAGATAAATCTAATATACGCCCAACAATTAACCCTTTAGATAATTCTTTAATCGGTGTTCTACCCAAAAATAAATCACTATATATAACTAAATTATTATTTAATTTTGATATATTTGTTCCATAAATAGTAAGAAACCCATAAACTTCTTTAAGCCCTTCAGATAATTCAGTTGTAGATGTTTCATACAAATTCAAAGTATTACTAACTTCCATTACCTTTGGTAGCTTATCAAAGGTACTTACTGAAAAAAATACATTCCTCTTTAACATACAATTCTTCAGGCATACGTTTGATTATGGTAAATCTACATTCAAACCTACCATTCACCTTCAAAACTTTAGGGAAGGAGAAGGGTTTTTTTCATTTCATTTATATACAAACTAAGACCAAACTTAGTATCTTCAGGCAACTCTTCAATATTAGTTCCTGAAATATTTATCCAATATTCAACTTCAAGTCCTTTTTGGTAATTTAGTTATTCCTGAATTATTTAAAATTAAAAAAACCTAATACCTTCAGGTTTATCAGGCAACTCTTTTTATATCTTTTTCGTCCATATAACATTAAGTTACCATCATACACCAACTTACCATTCTCTTCAATAAGTTTTTCATCTATCAACTCCTCAAATTGTTCCTTTGTAATCATAATTCTATATATATTTAAATTGTTAATACTTTGTTTGATATTGCAAAGGTAAGAAATAATTTTTGAAAATATGCAAGCAAAATACAACTTTTTAACAAATAAAAAGACCTACCAAGTATTTTATTACTCAATAGGTCTAACATATATAGAATTAAAATTTATTCTTCATCATCATAACCCTCAACCCCAAAGTTCTCTTGCAAAAATCTTCATCTTGACTAATATATTCCCATATTTCATCAAAATAATAAATTGACCCACAATCATAACCCAAATCTTCATTTTGCATAATCAATTTCCAATTCGATGTTTGGATATTTCTTAACAATCTCTTCATAGATTGGTCGTGGTTCCTCCACGCAGTTTCAAATGCAAACTCTATCTTTGTTTCTGTCACGTCTAAAAAGCTGAACATTAATAGCGTCCCATTTTGTACTCCCAATTTGCCTTACACCAATTATACCAAGTGTGATGTCCATATTTCTTTTTATTTTCAACGGCTTGTTCACCCAATTTAATAACCTCATCTAATTTCATTTCAAAGGCTTTAACACGTTGAATAACAGATTTTTCTTCTTCTGTTCCATTTACATATTCAATACCAAGATTAGTCTTTGAGCCTTCCTCTATATCCAAACTTTTCAGGACGTTCTTTTACAAATTGAAAAGAAAAAACGGAGAGTTTCACCTTTATCGTTTTTTTCTCGAAATAATCTTTCTTAATCTTATTGATAGTTTCTTTATCACTATTAATAGAAACTTTATTTGTTACATAATTTGGCATAATTCTATATACATTTAAATTGTTAATATTGTTTTTAATCACAATGCAAAGATAAGAAATAAATTTGAATTACACAAGTATTTTTCTACATTTAACATTTAATTAACTAAAAACATTTATCAATTACATCCTTCAATTTTTTTGCCATTATATCATCAATCTCTATTACTTCGGGTATTATATATGTATATTTTTTTCATTATTTTTATCGTCTCTTAAAAGCAAGTATATAATTATATATTGCAAAATAAACTTTATTTATGGAATAATTTATACAATCATCCTCTGAAATAATATATTCTTTACCTTCTATGAATGTATAAAGTTCAAATTTATCATCTTCACATAATTTTTACCTTTTTCAATTTCCCAATAAATTTTTTTCATCATCGAACCAAAAAGAATACAAGGTTTATCCACCTTATTTTTCATCATCAAAAAAACAACTTCTGTTTTATTTAACTCTTTTAATAAAAGATATGACTTCAATTTTATTATCATTAATTACATCAGATAAATGTTTTCATAATTCTATATATTTAAATTGTTATTGATTTACTTTCCACGATGCAAAGGTAAGAAATAAATTTGATTTATACAAGTATTTATCTACATTTAACTATAAATTAACACTACACCTTACTTGTACTTATTCAAGTCAAAAGGTGTGATACTTTAAAAGTTACCACACTTCTATTACTTTTTTTATCTTATAGTGCTGTTACTAAATTATAAGTTTTTGTAGCTTTCTTTGGATGTTACCATTTAATTGACTTTCAAACTTAATCTCATTATCTTTATTTGCCACAGCATTTTTGGTAATAAGATGTTATTCCATTAATCAACCATAGTCCTGTTCCTCTTTCACCAATTTCTTGTCCAACACCACTTTCAATACAATCTTTTGCACTCACAAAGATATTTCTATTTCGAGTTGATATTCCATCAGAATAAATACTCTTTGTAGTATTATATACCTTAAGATTATCATCAGTTAATAATACTTCAGCTAATATTCTATCCAATTCATTTTCAGATAGTTTTATTTGCTTTAGATGGTCGAAACTTTCTTTAAGTGACTTGCTATACACATCATATAAATTTAATGCTTTAAAAGCAAATCTAATATTTTTCTTCATTGGTTAAGTCCAAACGTGACATAATTTGTGATGTGTGTCGTAATGATAACTTACCACTATTATGTTTCATTACATAATTAAGTGTGTTATTACAAACAACTCTTACAGGTGTTACCATACAATTTACTGCACCTGTTCCATCGTGTGATGTTGTAAATACCATATACATTTCAACTATATCATTACCTTTATTATCAAGGCGTATTTTTTTCAGGAAACTTTGCTGTTACAAATACACGTTCACCATTTCCTAAAACACCTGCTGTTTTCAATTACGGGTGTATCTTGACGTTCAGCCTTCATTCCACTACACATAGTATCAATGAATTGAAATGCATCCTTATTTTTGTACAATTCCGTATTTATCAGAAACAACTCCAAGTGTGTTATTATTATCAGTTCTCACAGTTGCCTTCTTATTAGGGTACAATGAGTTTTAATAACTCTCCTGCATTAATCATCTTATCATTAGACATTGACTCAATTAATTCAGGTGTTAAAGCTACCATTGGTGCTAAATCTACTTCATAATTAGCACGAGATAACTCTAAAAGCCTCATTAACGAATAATGCTCTATCTTCTGAAAAACACATTACCTAACTTATGCCAAGCTAATACTTGTCTTTCCTTATTACCTCTTTCTACATAAGAATAATCACCATTTCTAAATTCTAAATTGTGTGCCATAATTGTAAATTTTAAATTGTTACTACTTTGTTTTAACAATGCAAAAGATAGACATTTATTTTTATAATACCAAATATTTTATCTATAAATTTATAGGATTAATGTTTATTAACAAATAATTTATATGCACTAAAAAGGAAGATATATATAATACCTTCCTTTGTCATATTTTATTTACTAAATTCCATTACTAAACTTTCAATAGAACTCTCTATTTCTTCTGTATCTTCCAATACTTGTCTTAGTTCATATGGAGCACCATTCTTACCATGTCCTGTATTATCAAGATAGATGTAAGTTTCTTCTGATACATCAAATGCCTCGTAATAATATTGTAATGTTTCTGAAATATCATTCTTTGTTGTTTTTATTATTAAATTCACATTCAATACAATACTCCCTTCCATGTTTTTGTATGCATTGAAAAAGTAACATTAAGTTTATTATCATCTTCTGTAAATGAAAAATGACCATGTATCACAAATTAAACCACTATTTAGTTCTTTTTGATATGATATACTCTTTAATTGTTTCTATTTTCATAATTCTATATATACATTTAAGTTGTTAATATTTTATTTAATACTGCAAAGGTAAGAAATAATTTTTGAAATGTGCAAGTTTTTTTGCAATATATTTTCATACATACCTCATCTGTACTTATTAAAGTCAAAGATTTATTGTGTTTTTGAAATAATAAAAAAACCATGGACACTTTCACAAGCAACCATGGGTTCAAAAAAATAATCATGCAAAACTTACAATTTAAAAATTTCAATAAAATAGCCAAATCATTTTTTTAATCAAAAAAATATCTTTATTTAATCTCTTCCATGACATACCAACCTCTATCAGTTTTTTTCTCCATGTAATATTAAATGTTTCTTCTATATCTCCAAACGTCAATGTAAATTTAGACTCTTTATCATTGATATGAACAAGTGAAATATTATTAGCTAAATCACCAAAAGTTTCATTAACTCTTTCAGATAATATTTCTTTTCTTGTTAATTTTGTTGGTTTCAATTTTTATTCAGATTATCTTTTTACAATATCTCTGAATGTTAATTCTTTATTAGTCATAATTCTATATTAGTTTAATTTTTGATAATGCAAAGGTAAGAATAACTTTTCACATATACAAAAATCTTACCTTTAACTATAATTTAACAATTATTCCTTACAAAAGAAGTTCTTAAATGTCTTTCCTCCGTACTCATCTTCAGTAAGATTTATAATCTCACTAATTGTATATTTGTCTTTCCTATTCTCACCTAATCTGTTTTCTATGAAGTCCTTTGTACCAAAAAGAACAAGCACCTGTAATAACACGATAACATACAATAGCGTCCTCAAATGACAACTCACTTTCCAAAGACAAGTTCTTATAGTCATCTTTGTTTCTCTTACTAATTTTTATACAATAAATCAGTTTTAGCTTCATCCAAAAGTATATCCGTGTGACCATTTACCTTCTCCATCAGTTACAAGATAAACATTCACTTTACTTCCAATTTTTTTACAATATGGTACACATTTCCCTTTTGTTCTACTATCTTAGCAAAAAAATATCATCTGCATAAATATACTTGCCATTTTCATTTTCAAAAAAGGTAAGTACCCTTATAGTTTGGTTCAAAAAGTAACATATACAATATTCTTATAATAATAACGACAAACAATATTATGTTTAGCTAAAGTATCTTTTATTTCATTGTACTTTTCTTCAGTTACCCTAAAACTTGAACAAATCTTATGTAAGTTAGAATAATCTTTCAAATTGGTTTCACGCAAATCTAACTCATCACCAACAATCAACCCTTCAGGTAACTTTTTCTATTGGTGTATTACATAAGGCAAAAAGCTGTAGACACTACCAAATTATTAGGCAACTTCGACACCTTTGTATTACATATATCAAGACTTCCATTAACTTCCTTAAGACCTTCAGGTAATTCTGTAATAGGTGTACTTTTGTAAAATTAAACTCTCTCAACTTCCATTACCTTTGGTAAGTTACCAAAGTACTTCCTGAAAAATCACATTTACCTTTAACATACAATTCTTCAGGCATACGTTTAATTGTGGTATCAATACATTCAAACCAATATTCCACCTTCATTACCTTTGGAAAAGAAAAAAAGGTTTATTCATATAATTAGCGTAAAAAAACTACCGCCAAACTTAGTATCTTTAGGGTAATTCCTCAATTTCAGTTCCTGAAATATCTAACCAACACTTAACCTCTAAACCCTTTGGTAATTTAGTTATACCTGAACAACGTAAATCTAAAAACCTAATACCTTTAGATTATCAGGTAACTCTGTAATGTCTTTATTACCTTCCAAATCCAAATTATAATAACATACCAACTTACCTTCTTCTTCTACAAGTCTAATACCTGCTAACTTCTCAAATTGTTCTTTTTGTAATCATAACTATACCATTATTAAATTCGTTTATAAAAAACAAAGATAGGAGTAAAGTTGGTATTAACTAAATTTACCCTATCTTTTAATCATCTTCTTTCTACAAATTACAAGATAATACTTTTAGTTATTTTTTTGTTAGAATTTCAAGTCCCAATTCTTCAAATTTAAAAGTGACTTCGTTTTCAGTTTCGTCCATACCTTTAATATAAACTTCATTATTCTTGGTATAAATTTTTTTCAAGATAGAAGTCTTCACTATAACTATAGTCATTTTTATAAGTGGTATAGACTACACAATTATCACCTTCTTCTGCAATCTTGCAACCTTCTTCACCAAATGGCTTAAGAACATCAACTAATGTTGTTTTTAATTCTAATTTTAAATTTTGAATTTCATCAAGCTTTTTAGACACTAAATTCAATTTTTCTACTAATTCATTTGTTACTTTCATAATTCTATATATATTTAAATTATTAATACTTTTGTTTGATACTGCAAAGGTAGATAAAAAAACTTGAAATATACAAGCATTTATCTACCTTTAACACTATTTTAACAATTAGTTCTTACAAAAGAAGTCCTTAAATGTCTTATTGCCATACTCTCCATTAGTTAGCTTTATAATCTCTTTAATTGTGTAAACTTCTTTCTTATTTTTTTACCCAATCTGTTTTTCAATAAAGTTCTTCGTTCCAAAAGAACAAGCACCCGTGATAACACGATAACATACAATAGCATCCTCAAAAGATAATTCGCTATCCAAAGTTAGACCTTCATAATCACTCTTATCTCTGTCAGTGATTTTTATACAACAAGTCATCTTTAGCACCTTCTAAAAGTATATCCGTGTGACCACCTTCCTTCACCATCGGTTACAAGGTATGTAATTTCTTCATCCCCAACTAATTTAACGTGGTATACATTTCCTTTTTGCTCTACTATCTTACCAAATATTTCGTCAGCCTTGATATACTTTCCATTCTTATTTTCAAAGAGGTAAGCACCTTTATAGTTTGGTTCAAATATAACCGCTATTTCATCATACCACATTTTCTTTACTATGTTTTAGCTAAAGGTATCTTTTTATTTCCTCATACTTCTCTTTTTACTATAAAATTTGAACAAACCTTATGTAAATTTGAATAGTCTTTTTAAATTGGTATCATACATACATACTTTACCACTAACAATTAAATCTTCAAAGAATTCTGTGATAGATGTATAGTTTAAAAAATAAATCATAATCAACTTCCATTACTTTTGGTGATTTATCAAATTGACTATATGAAAAATTACAATGATATTTAGTATACAATTCTTCAGGCATCCTTTTTAATAGTTGTAAATGTACAAGCAAAATGACCATTTACCTTTAATACCTTTGGAAAAGAAAAAAAGGTTTCTTCATATATTCAATATACAAATTACCACCAAACTTTGTGTCTTCAGTTAGTTCCTCAATATCAGTTTCTGAAATACATAACCAACCTCCAACTTCTAAACCTTTTTGGTAATTTAGTTATACCTGAACCACATAAATTCAAGTTACCAATTATTTTTAAATTATCAGGTAACTCTGTTATATTTGCTCTTCTACATAAACTTAAATTACCATCATATACCAACTTACCTTCTTCTTCTACAAGTCTAATACCTGCTAACTCTTCAAATTGCTCTTTTTGTTATCATAATTCTATATACATTTAAATTGTTAATACTTACTATTCACATTGCAAAGGTAAGAAATAAATTTGAAATATGCAAAGCAAAAATACAACTTTTAACAAAAATGGTCTACTATCGATATATGATAATAGACCACCAATTTAAAAAAACTATGAATTATGATATTTCTATTTGTGTTTTACTTTATGTTTAAAAGTACTGCAAAGGTATAAATATTTTTAATTCACCAAATTATTTTTGTTACCATTTCCTTTGGTAATTTTATAAAGTCAGGAATTTTACCCGTTGAGCAAAGTGTGGTAGAATGTTTTAATGTAAGATTTTTCAATAAGTATTCACCAATCACATTATGTGTATTTTCTACAACTGCCAAACACATTAAAGATGTTGTTGAAATTGTTTCTTTATTAATAACTTTCAAAAAAATTAAATACATATTTTTCAAAGAAACGTTTTTACTAAATATCCTTGACGACCTGTAACTAATCTATAAAAAGATAATTGCTTCTCTTATTGTTAATTCACTTTCAAATGTTAAATCTTGATATTGTTCAAGTACATCATATGTATAATTATAAGCACTATTAATTTCTGCTTCTTCTATGGTTTCACCTTTTCCGTATATATATTTATCAGGTGCAAAAATACCAAAAAGGTGTTGAACCATTTATTAATTCTACTTTAAAAATAATCACCTTCTTGCTCAATGTATTTAAAAAGTCCCCATTCAAAAGAAATAAACTTACCTAAGGTATTTTTCATATATATTATATTTACCATTTTTGGGGGTAAATGAAATATAATTACTTTCTTTATCTTTAGTAACTTCTTCAATACGTATTTCACATTCTGTATTAGAAAAGATGTCATTTAAATTAACAGAAGTATCTATTTTATCACTAATAAGTGTTCTTATTTTCCCATGTATTTTTGACAAATCATCTATATAACTATGACGTACATCTGTTATTCCGTAAACAATTAAACCTTCAGATAACTCTTCAATTGGTGTGTTATTAAGTATTAAATCACATCCAACAACAAAAATCTTTAGGTAATTTCTTTTAGTTTACTATTAGAGGCAATCAAAGAACCACTTAACATTTTTAATTGTATTAGGCAAGTCCTCAATATCAGTTCCATTAATATATAAATTTTCTTTTACTTCCAAATCTGAAGGAAGAGTCTTAATTGGTGTATTAGCAACAGATAAAGTAAATTCAAGATGCAAACCATTTGGTAAAGTTTCAATATCTGACTCTGCCAAATATACACTTTCTTTTACTTTAATATCATTTGGTAACTCTTTAATTTTTAGACTATTAGCAATCAATGAACCTTCAATTTCAAGTCCTTTAGGTAGTTGTGTAATATCAGAGTCTACTAAAATTAAATCACCTATTACACGTAAATTTTCAGGTAATTCTGTAACAATAACTCCTAACTGATATAACTTACTTGAAATATCTAATGTTGAACTATATACAAGTTTACCATCTTGTTCGGTTAACTCAATATCAAGTAGTTTTTCAAATTCTTCTTTTTTGTTATCATAACTTTCTATTATATATTTAATTGAAATTAATTTCAAAAGCAAAGGTACATAAAAAAACTTTTTGTTTATAAAAAAATAAAGATGATATTTTTTTAAATTAGTTTTTTTGATAAATATATAAATATACAGAAAAGGGATACAAAATGCATATTTATACAAAAATCACTTTATCTAAAAATTGGTATATGATAAATTTATTTTTATTTCAACTATTGTTATTCAAGGACGTGATTTCTATTTGTTTTTTTACATACAAGTGCATATACACACTTGTACTAACTAACTAAGAAATCTTTTTCTTTTTTTATATATTATATATTTATATATAATATATTTTTTTCTTTTATAATTATTATATATAAATTTATTATTAATATAATATATTATTTATTTTTTTCTTTTGCTACTTTTTTTCTTTTTTTATGGTTGCACATTTCAAGATAGCTGTACTACACCTCCAAAACAATTCAATTAGTAGAACGGAAATATTACATTAAAAGACCACCAAAAAACAAAAATACGCATTTAAATTCGATTTAAGACACTTTATTATTATTAACCTTAACATTGTCCATCAAATATATAAAAAACTCAATATAAGTAAAAATAAATGACATTCTGAAGGATATTTTACATCTTAGTTTATATCATTTTATTTCAAAAATGGTGGTAATGAGTGTTCTTCAATGTTTGGAAATGACATTTCTGAATATAAAAATACAAATGTATAAATATACAGAAATATTGCATAAAAAAATACAAAAAAACTATGACTATTTTTCTCAAACAATCATAGTATATCAATCAAAATAACTTAATAAAATAGTACAATTATGCAAGCATAATCAGTTTTAATTATAGCAATATTTAAATTCCTTTATTCATACTTATTTCAAGTTTATTAAAAAAACATTACAAATGTAATAATAATATTTGTCTTATCCAAATATACTCCTTATATTTAACACTAATTTAACAATTATTCATTACATATCATTCCTTAAATACCTCATTTTCATGTGTCCAATGACCTTCACTATCAATCACAAGATAAGTTATTCTTTCATCTCCATATCTCTGAATGTGGTATATATTACCTTTTTGTTCTACAATCTTACCAAAAATACAATTAACTTCGATATATTTACCATTCTCATTTTTCAAAAAGATAAGCACCTTTATGATTTGGTTTTAAAAAGTAACACGAACTTCATTATCAAGGGTTTCAGAACTATGTTCAAACAAATTATCCTTTATCTCATTGTACTTCTCTTTATCTATTACAAAATTTGTACAAACTTTATGTAGGTCTGAATAATCTTTTAAATTGGTTTCACGCAAATTTAATCGATTTCCAACAATCAACCCTTTAGGTAAATCTTCTATTAGCGTATTCTCTAAATTAAGTCTATCATATACAACCAAGTTATCATTTAATTTTTGACACCTTCGTATTACGAATATTAAGATTACCATAAACTTTCTTAATTCCTTCAGGTAATTTAGTAATAGGCATATCACCCAAATATAAACTACTACTAAAAATCCATTACTTTTTGGATAATTGTCAAAGGTACTTTTTGAAAAAAACGACAATCATATTTAACATGCAATTCTTCAGGCATACATTTAATGATAGTATTTTCACATCTAAAAAAATTCCGTTTACCTTTAACACCTTTTGGGGAAGGAAAAAAAGGTTTCTTCATATTGTTAGCGTAAAAGCTACCACCAAGCATTGTATCTTCAGGTAATTCTTCAACCTCTGTAATTGAAATATCCAACCATGTTTTAACTATAAGTCCTTTTGGTAACTTGGTTATATTTGTATAACGTAAATCTAAAAATACCTAATACCATTAAATTATCAGGAAGTTCTGTAATATCTTTTCTTCCCCACAAACCTAAATCATCATCATACACCAACTTACCATTTTTCTTCGATAAGTTCTGTATCTATTAACTGCTCAAATTGTTCCTTTGTAATCATAATTCTATATATTTAAAGTGTTATTATTTTGTTTCAACACTACAAAGGTAGATAAAAACTTTTGAATTGTGCAAGCAATTATCTACCTTTAACTATATTTTAACATTTAGTCTTTACAAAAGAACTCCTTAAATTCTTCATTTCCGTATTCACCATTAGTTAGGTATATAATCTCCTTGATAGAATAACTACCCTTCTTATTCTTACCCAATCTATTTTCAATGAAGTCCCTTGTACCAAACGAGCAAGCACCTGTAATGACACGATAGCAAACAATGGCATCATCAAAAGATAACTCACTATCTAAAGTTAGTCCTTCATAATCACTTTTTATCTCTATCAGTGATTTTATACAACAAGTCATCTTTAGCACCTTCTAAAGTATATCCGTGTGACCACCTTCCTTCACCATTGGTTACAAGGTATGTAATATTTTTACTTACATCCCTTTGAATATGGTATACATTTCCCTCTGCTCTATAATCTTAGCAAAAAATATCATCAGCTTTGATATACTTTTCCACTTTCATTCTCAAAGAGATAAGCACCTTTTATAGTTAGGTTCAAAAAGTAACAAGTACTTCATTATGCCAAATTATTTCTTTATCATGTTTTATCTAAAAGTATCCTTAATCTCTTCATACTTTTCTTCTTTTTATATAAAAATCTTGAACAAACTTTATATAAATGAGAATAATCCTTTAAATTAACATCGGTTAAATATAATGTACCACCAACAATTAAACTTTCAGATAACTCATTTATGAGGTGTATTACTTAAATACAAACTATACCCAACTTTCATTACCTTTGGTAACTTATCAAACTTACTATATAAAAGTACACAATGAAATTTAACATACAAGTCTTCAGGCATACGTTTAATAGTTGTATCCTTACAATCAAAATAACCATTAACCTTCATTACCTTTGGAAATGAAAAAGGTTTTTTTCATATAATTAGCGTAAAAACTATCAAACGTAGTATCTTTAGGTAATTCCTTAATATTAGTTTCTGAAATATCTAAAAGTACCTTCAACTTCCAAAACCTTTTTGGTAACTTGGTTAAACTTGAATAACATAAATACAAACTACCCAATACCTTTAAATTCTCAGGTAATTCTGTAATATATTTTCTTCCTTTTAAATCTAAATCACCATCATATATTAACTTTCCATCTTGTTCAACAAGATTAATATCTGCTAATTCTTCAAATTGTTCCTTTGTAATCATACTACTATTTTTATTTTTTTAAATTGATTATAAGAACAAAGGTAGGAATAAAGTTTGTAATTACCAAGCACACCCCTACCTTTAACTATATATTAACTTATGATACTATAACAAAAATAAAATTATTTATTATTTATTGTATATTTGGCAATTACTTCATTATGTATCTTTCTTAATTTAGATAATTCTAAAGTTAATTCTTTATTCCTTTTCCTCACAGAGTTATATTGTTCTTGACTAATAAATTTACCTTCTACATTTCTTGCTTGTTGATATCTTGAAAGTTGTTTACTTAAACCTTTAGATGTGTTTTTCCAAAGTAATACATCTATCTTTAGCAAATGCATATAACTTCTTCCATTTATCCCTTTCTTTGACAATATATTTTATAATTGTAGTGAGGGGTATTTCTTTATTTAATTCTACATTCATATTTATTCTCTTAATAAATTATCAACTATAATTTCTTGATAACTAATATTTGGTCTTTTATCGCTTGTTTTGATTTTATCAAGACACCATTTGCCAAATAAATTATCCTCATCCTCCTCATCAAAATTTCCACTATCTGAACATAAAAAAAGGTAATGGGTGTGTATCGTGCTCGTTAAGATAACTCATATCAACAAACACCTTTTTATCACAATTGATTAAATATCTATATTGATGATAGAGATTTTTCTCTTAACACCTTCATCAGAAGACATTTTATATAAACTATCTTTATATCCCTCAAGTGGTTCCGAATAATCACCACTCCAAGCCACAGGATAGCCACAAAACTCACCATCCTTATCGTTTATAAGACCTTCGAATTGTAACATAGTTCTACTACCAATATAGGCGTGCTCACTAAATTTTAACCCATTATTAAAATCATCTGGGGTCAACAGATGCTACTACTTCTTTTCTATTTTTTTAGATAAAATAATCCCTTTAAAATATTGTCCCATAATTCTATATACATTTAAAAATATTAATACTTACTTTTCAACAATGCAAAGGTAGATAAAAAAATCTTGAAATACACAAGCATTTATCTACCTTTAACATCATTTTAACACTTAATCCCTAAAAAGAACTTTTTAAATGTCTTATTTCCATACTCACCCTTAGTAAGTTCTATAATCTCCTTGATTGTATATTTGTCTTTCTTATTCTCTCCCAATCTATTTTCAACAAAGTCCTTAGTTCCAAATGAACAAGCACCCGTTATCACTCTATAACACATAATAGCGTCCTCAAAAGACAACTCACTATCTAATGTCAAGTCCTTATAGCTATCTTTATTTCTATTACTAATCTTATACAATAAGTCATCTTTAGCACCTTCTAAAGTATATCCGTGCGACCATCGTCCATCACCATCTGTTATAAGATAAGTAATATCTTCACTTTTACCTAATTTAATGTGGTATACATTGCCCTTTTGTTCTACAATCTTAGCAAAAAAATATTATCAGCTTTTATATACTTTCCATTCTCGTTTTTCAAAGAGATAAGCACCCTTATAGTTGGGTTTAAAAAGTAACACATTCATTACCCCAAATTATCTCTTTACTATGTTCAGCTAAAGTATCTTTTATTTCATTGTACTTCTCTTCAGTTACCACAAATTTTGAACAAACCTTATGTAAAATGGAATAATCTCTCAAATTGGTATTACGCAAATCTAACTCATCACCAACAATTAAACCTTTAGATAGTTCCTCTATCTGTGTATAACCTAAATTCAGGATGTCATATACAACTAAATTATCATTCAGTTTAGTTAACTTTGTATTATTAATATCAACTCCACCATAAACTTCTTTAAGACCTTCAGGTAATTTTGTAATAGCTGCATCATACATATACAAACTACTTCCAACCTCCATTACCTTTTGGATAATTGTCAAAAAAATACTTTCTGAAAAAAATTACAATTATATTTAACATACAATTCTTCAGGCATTTGTTTAATTCTTGTACCAATACATTCCAAATGCCCATCTACCTTAAATACCTTTGTGAAAGAAAAAGGTTTCTTCATATAGCTTACATATAAGCTACCACCAAATTTTGTATCTTCAGGTAGTTCTTCAATTTCTGTTAATGAAATGCATAACCACTTTTCAACTTCCAAACCCTTTGGTAATTTGGTTTACACCTGACCCATTCAAATCTAAAAAAACCCTAATACCTTAAAAATTATCAGGTAGTTCTTTTATATCTGTTCTATCTTCTAAAAACAAATCATCATCATACACCAACTTACCATTTTTCTTCGATAAGTTCTATTCCTGCTAACTTCTCAAATTGTTTCTTTGTTATCATAATTATATATATATTTAAATTGATTGGTATTCATCAAGACCTTCTGCTAATACATTGAATGCTGTTAAAAATTTCAAGACGACTTGAATATGGTAATTTTTTTCAACATCTACATATTCTTCACCCCAATAATCATAAGCAATGATTTTTACCATTATCAAGTTTTAGTTCTGTAAAATCGTAATCATCATTTTTCATCTTTAGGTATTCTTATATCCAAATAACAATCCACATCAATAATACCATTATTAGCATTTAATAATTTAACAAATAAATTATGTAAAGTTTCACAAGCATTTACATAATGTTTATTAGTAATATTAATACCATTAGTAAATTGACCCATAGCCTCAAATAATTGTATTGCACCATCTTGTATTGTTGGTAAAACATCATCAATATCAATCATTGTATTATTATCCCCTTGAAGAAATAATGTATCTATACCAAGTAAAAACCTTTTTCAACTGAAAGGGTTTTTAATTTATTCTTATCTTTAACATATTGTACCAATGGTTTGGGGGTATCAAAAATAAATTCCTCCATATCATTAGATTTCATATAACGAATGGTATCATATTTCTTTTTATTTATTACAGCATTAATAAGTGACATAATTCTATATATTTTTAAGTTGTTAATATTGTTTTTTTCTAATCACACTACAAAGGTAAATAAAAAAACTTGAATTATGCAAGTATCTATCTACCTTTTAACAATATTTATTCCTTTATAATCATAATTTATAGGGTTGATAAGTGTTTATTATATTTAGCTTTAAGGTAATTCACAATTAGTTTATCTTCAACATATACATTATTACCTCTTTCACCATAACAAATTGCCACATAACCATTTTTCAGTTGGTTTTTGAACATAGATGTAATCTTCATTCCCTTGACCTTGATAATCATAAGGAATATTTTTTTGAAGAAGTTTAAAATTTCTCTTCTTTTTGATTAATATTATTGGTATATTTTCTATTCATATGTTCAATTGCTTTTGCTTTCATACATTCAAATTCTGATTTTTGTAAAAACCTTTAAATAAAGATTTACGACCATCAAAAATTAAGTGCAAACCAACCAACAATATTAAATAAGTTATAATTTCTTTTTGCTATTTTCATAATTCTATATACATTAAATTGTTATTATTTTTGATGTTACAAAGATAAGAAATAATTTTTGAATTATGCAAGTTTTTTTACAAGTTTATTTTCTCAAAATTATATCTTTAATCTCTATTTAATTTTTTTATTGGTTTAATACCACATTCAGATAAAAGCATTATTGATAATATTTATATCTGTTACATTATCCATATCCACTTCTGCCAAAAAAATCAGCAAGTGTTTGACCTTGATAAGCTACCCCACCAAATGGACTATTATCATCTTCAAGAATAATGTCATTAAATTGTTCTTTTGTAATCATACCGCTATTTTATTTTTTTAATTTGTTATTACTTTGTTTTAACACAACAAAAGTAGATAAAAAAACTTGAAATACACAAGCATTTATCTACCTTTAACACTATATTAACATTTAGTCCCTACAAAAGAACTCTGTAAATACCTCATTTCCATACTCACCTTCAGTAAGTTCGATAATTTCCTTGATAGTATAGACTTCTTTCTTATTCTTACCTAACCTATTTTCAATAAAGTCCCTTGTGCCAAAGGAACAAGCACCCGTGATAACTCTGTAACAAACAATTGCGTCCTTAAAAGACAATTCACTATTCAATGTCAAACTTTCATAGTCGCTTTTATTTCTCTTACTAATCTTATAAAAGCAAATCAGCTTTAGCCTCATCTAATGTTCTTCCGTGTGCCCACTTACCTTCACCATCTGTAATAAGGTAAATAATATCTCCATCTCCATATTTTTTTGTACATGGTATACATTACCTTTCTGCTCAATTATCTTAGCAAAAAAATATAATCAGCTTTGATATACTTTCCGTTTTTCATTCTCAAACAAATAAGCACCTTTATAATTTGGTTCAAAAGTAACATAAACTTCACCAAACATTATTGTTCTTTTTACTATGCTTAGCTAATGTATCCTTTATCTCATTATACCTATATTCAGTTACTACAAAAATTTGAGCAAACCTTATGTAAATTAGAATAATCATTTAAGATGGTTTTACGCAAATCTAACTCCTCACCAACAATTAACCCTTCAGGTAACTCTTCGATTAATGTATAATCTAAATCAAGTCCATTATATACAACCAAATTATCATTTTAGCTTTGATACATTTGTATTATGTATATTAAGATACCCATAAACCTCCTTAAGTCCTTCAGGCAGTTCTGTAATAGCTGTATTATTCAAATATAAAGTATATCCAACTTTCATTACCTTTGGATATCTATTAAAAGGTACTTCTTAACAAATCACAACTACTTTCAGTATATAATTCTTCAGGCATCTGTTTAATAGTAGTATTTACACATTCAAAACTACCATTCACCTTTAATACCTTTGGAAAGGAAAAAGGTTTTTCATATAATTTACAAACAAATTACCATCAAACTTTTGTATCTTCAGGTAATTCCTCTATTGCTGTGTTTGAAATATCTAACCACCCTTCAACCTCAAGACCTTTTGGTAACTTGGTTTACACCTGAATAGCATAAATCTAAACCACCTAATACCTTTAAATTATCAGGTAACTCTGTAATATCTTTTTCTTCCTTTTTAAATCTAAACTACCATAATATAACAACTTATCATCCCTTTCAACAAGTTTAATATATGTTAAGTTTTTAAATTCTTCTTTTTGTTATCATAATTCTATCATTATTATTATTATTTACTTTCTTGGTATGAAATTATGATATTTTTCAATAGCATCCGATAGGGTAATTTTTATTGGTATTAGCATAATCTTCTACAAATTTTTGTACTCTTATGCATTCTAAATTGAACAGCTACCTTTCCTAATGGTTTTCTACCTGCTCCTGGCCTTGCTCCTCCATGTGTAAATTTAATTTTATTTTTCCATAATCTATATTATCCTTTCTTGTTTTATTTAATTAATTTCAAAATATATTTAAGAATGGGGTGAAATTAATCACCCTCCCTTCATTTGATATTACTCTTTATATTCTACAACTACTGCTACGTACCCGTAATCATTTTCCTTAAATTCTACTTTACCTAAGTACTTTGGTAAAACGTCTGTAAAATCACCATAGCAAGATTTTTGAAATAAATTCACCTTCTGAAAGATTTTCTATCTTTTCTTTTACTTCGTGCATTTCAGTTAAGAAATCTTCTATTTCTTTCTCACTCTTTTTCTTCCTCTTTCATCCATTGTAATGTGTCATCAATATCCACTTCTTGGAAATAATCAGCGTCACCTTTAAAGAATTGAATTACTTCACCTTTATCATTTTTTTATAATGTTCAAGTAAATTAAAAACCATAAGGTAAAGAAGCATAATATTCTTTTCCTTTATTATTTTTCATCTAAGTTATATACAACATAGTCGAAATCTACAATTTTTATTATCTATCTGATTTATAACGTAAATATTTTTCCTCCAAATTATACTCTTTAGCGAATTTAACTGCTTTATTGAAATCAAAAAAAGTTGTAAACTATAGTTCCTAAGTTTTCAACATTTTCAACCTTTAAAGCCTTTTTGTCTTGCTATTTCTATAATTTCTTTTGTTGTCATAATTCTATATATGTTTATATTGTTAATACTTACTTTCAACAATGCAAAGGTAGATAAAAAAACTTGAAAATATACAAGCATTTATCTACCTTTAACATTTATTTAACACTTAATTCTTACAGAAGAACTCTCTAAATGTCTTTCCTCCATACTCACCTTCAGTAAGGTCAATAATCTCACTAATGGTATATTTATCCTTCTTATTTTCTCCCAATCTGTTTTTAATAAAGTCATTCGTCCCAAACGAACAAGCACCTGTAATCACCCTATAACAAGTAATAGCGTCCTTAAAAGACAACTCGCTATCTAATGCTAAGTGTTTATAATTATCTTTATTTCTCTTACTAATCTTAAAAATTTAAATCAGCTTTAGCCTCTTCTAAAGTGCCTCCGTGTGACCAACGACCTTCTCCGTCTGTTACAAGATAAGTGAATTTTTTTAAGTCCATATACATTAACGTGGTACACATTACCTCTTTGTTCTACTATCTTACCAAGAATATTATCAGCTTTGATATACTTTCCATTCTCATTCTCAAAAAGATAAGCACATTTATGGTTTGGTTCAAATGTGACTATAATGTCATCATAAAAATCAACTTCTTTACTATGTTTAGGTAAAGTATCTTTAATCTCTTCATATTTATCTTCATCAATAATAAATTCTGAACAAACTTTATGTAAGTTAGAGTGGTCTTTTAAATTAGCATCACGTATATCTAAATTACACCCAACAACCAAACCTTCAGGTAACTCTGTGATAGATGTTTCATACAAATTCAAAAATATAATCAACTTCCATTACCTTTTGGTAATTTATCAAACGTACTTCTTGACAAATTACAACTCCAATTAACATATAGTTCTTCAGGCATACGTTTAATGGTAGTATTTCTACATTCAAAGCTACTATTCACCCTCATTTTCTTTGGAAAGGAAAAGGGTTTCTTCATATTATTAATATACAAATGTCTACCAAACTTAGTATCTTCAGGTAACTCTGTTATAGATGTTCCTGATATATATAAATCCCATATAACTTCCAAACCCTTTGGTAATTTAGTGACACCTGACTGATTTAAAACTAAATCCCCTAATACCCTTAGGTTATCAGGTAATTCTGTAATATCTTCCCTTTTTAAACAAATCTAAATCACCATAATACACTAACTTACCTCCTTGTTCGATAAGTTCTATGCCTACTAACTTTTTAAATTGTTCCTTTGTTATCATAATTCTATATACATTTAAATTGTTACTACTTTATTTCAACATTGCAAAGATAAGAATAAAATTTGAAATACACAAATATTTTTTTCAAGTTTTAACACAAAAATTGGTGACAATAATCACTTACTATCACCAATGAAAACAAGTTAATTTAAATTTAACATTATTACAAGCCAAATATATTCCCTATAACTTTAATATTGTATTTAATTATATTACGTTCTGTTATATTCATTTTATGTTCCCCACGTTTTAAAGGAACAAAATAATAAGAATTATTATGCGTATGGTATTTTACAACATATTTTTCACCATTATCAGTAATCACAATATCACCTTCAAAAAAATATTGTTATTTAATGTGTCAGATAGACCAATAAATTGTCCAATTGTATATGGTTCAACATTATATGATAAATCTAAGTTATCTTCATTATTTTCAATATATGTATCTTCATTATAGTTATGGAGATTACCATATATCCAAGATAAATGTTCTGTACTATATCCTCTAAAAAAATATTTTCGTGGGATAACTTTTTCAAACATTCATTTTCTTTGTCCAATTGCAACCCATTACCTATCAATTTACGATGTAGAATAGAAATCTCATCACCTGTTGCATCTCTTAAATCATCTAATGATAATGCTCGATAATTAATATCTGTTCTATCAGATGAATTGAAATAAGGTGTTACACTATTATTAGTATAAGAACCTATAAGAATAATAATACCATTATCTTTAATAGTTACAATTGAACCAAATTTTAATGTTGTCACCATAATTCTATATATACATTTAAGTTGTTAATACTTTGTTTGATACTGCAAAGGTAGACAAATACTTTGAATTATGCAAGCATTTATCTACCTTTTAACTATATTTTTAACACTTAGTCCTTACAAAAGAAGTTTTTAAATGTAGTATTTCCATACTCACCTTCAGTGAGTTCGATAATTTCCTTAATTGTATACTTATCTTTCTTATTATTACCTAACCTATTTTTTTAATAAAGTCCCTTGTACCAAAAGAACAAGCACCCGTAATAACACGATAACACATAATAGCGTCCTCAAATGATAACTCACTATCCAATGTTAAGTTCTCATAGTCACTTTTATTCCTATCAGTGATTTTATAAAAGTAAATCATCTTTAGCACCTTTCTAAATTGCCTCCGTGTGCCCAATGACCCTCTCCATCGGTTACAAGGTAAGTAATATATTTATGATTTCTCAAACGAATGTGGTATACATTACCTTTTTGTTCTACTATCTTACCAAAAATACCATCAACATCAATATATTTACCATTCTTGTTTTCAAACAAATAAGCACCTTTATAGTTAGGTTCAAAAGTAACAAATATAACATCCCCATCGTCATAAGATATCTCATGCTTAATCAGACTATCCTTTATTTCCTTATACTTTTTCATCAACTATAAATCTTGGAGAAAAATTTATGCAAGTTTGAATAATCTCTCAATTTGGTACCACACAAATTTAACCAACTTCCAACAATTAACCCTTTTTGGTAATTCTTCTATTTGTGTGTTACATAAAAAAATACTATTATATACAACTAAATTATCATTTAGTTTTGTTAACTTTGTATTACTAATTTCAAAGTTACCATAGACTTCCTTAAGTCCTTCAGGCATTTCTGTAATAGCTGTATCATTCAAATATAAACCAAATCTATTTTCCATTACATTCGGTAACTTGTCAAACGTACACCCTGAAAAAAATTACAATCATCTTCAGTATATAATTTTTCAGGCATCCTTTTTAATAGTTGTATTCTTACAATTAAAAATAACCATTTACCTTTAATACCCTTGGAAAAGAAAAAAAGGTTTATTCATATCATTAACATATAAGCTACCATCAAGCATTATATCTTCAGGTAGTTCTTCTATACCTGTTTCCGAAATTTCTAAAAAGCATCCAACCTCGAGTCCTTTAGGTAACTTGGTTACACCTGATTTTTATTGTTAGATAGCCTAATACTTTCAAGTTATCAGGTAACTCTGTTATATCTGTTCTAAAAGATAAAACCCTAAATTACCATCATATACCAACTTACCTTCTTCTTCAATAAGCTTTTTTTATCAATTAGCTTTTCAAATTCTTCCTTTGTTATCATAACTCTATCTATATATTTTTAAATTGTTAATACTTTGTTTGATATTGCAAAGGTAAGAAATAATTTTGAATTACGCAAATATCTTTCAATATTTTTCATATACATCTCATTTGTACTTATTGAAGTCTATCGTATTGTTATTTTTATAGTACATATGAAATATTATTAGCTAAATCGCCAAATGTCTCCATGATAATAATGTTTTATATACATCACATTAATACATACATCCGTGGACTATATAATACATTATGGCATATATATAATGTACGTATAATAATAGATTAAAACTACAATATAGCCTTTCATTGTTAAAAATATAAAAAGATAAAAGTTTTACCTTTGGAAAAATTTGCACATCTCAGAAAAATATTCTTACCTTTTGCATTGTGAATAAGAAAAACAGGAGACAGAAGCTATAAAAGATGCATGAATCGTCATCTTGTACTTATTAAAGTCTAAAGTTTTTGTATAATTTTTACCGAAATGTAATCACAAACATTATAAAGAATATGCAAAAAGCAGATTCAAGGCGTTGAACTGCTTTTGTTCTTTTCGAAATTGAATTATTGGACAGACATTGAATAAATTAGACAATGGACTTAATTAAGTATACATCTCAATGAAGATGTAATAAAAGGAATAGAAATGTCATCATATTGTACGGCATATAAAAGAAAAATAAAGGGTCCATATACGTAAGTGAATAATTATCTTTTTCATATAGTGATATTTTTAGACACACGTGTACACGTCATATACTTCATATATTATATCATAATATGTAGTTGAACATATAACAAATGTTATAGTCATAAGATGTTTTTATAAGTTAATAAATATGTTTATACATACATATAATGGATATGAAATATTATTAGCTAAAATATGGATATATACTTGTAAGTATATGTGTATATGTGATCATTTTCACAATAAAATATCTTATATATGTATTAATATATATCTTACATATATTACTAAAATATATAAATAATTCACTGAAAGGTAATCACAATATCTACAATAATAATAATAATAATAATAATACAGTTGTTATTAATTTATATACATTAGAGGCGCGACCTGTTTAACATAATTGTTTTTACAGGTTGCCCCATTTTATGTATTAAAATTAATAATATCATAAACTATCATATAATATATAATAAAGAAGATGCGTACGTACTTATTTAAGTAAGATTATCATTTTAAATATATATAAATTCATGTGTAATGTATTTACAAGCATTTACATAACAAAATTAAATGTGATACAAATAAAAACCTTCTTCATATTGTATGTAAATACAGTTTATCTCTATACGAATATATTACTAATATATTTAATTAATTACCATAATGTATTATTTACATATTCATAACCCTTCCTTTCATTTTTATCTGTAATAACATACGAAAAACCATACCGTGTATTCCAACGATATGGTCAAAATATTAAATAAAAGAGATTTTAATAAATGCCTGACGTACTTATTAAAGTCTGACTATGAAAAGCAATTAATAATAATGCTAAAAGTATAGCAATCAAATCACTTATACAACTAATATTAGTATATAGTGGAAAATATCTTTTATATTTATTAAAAATATTCTCTATTAAGTTTCCTATAATATTCAGAAGTTATAACAGACAATAGAATTATAAAAATAATATATGAATAGTTTATCATAGATTTTCTCCCTACCATTAATAGAAGTGCGAGGATAAAAAAATAAGAACGCTTAAAACAATCCCCATAATTATACACATATATCAAATATTGGTTTTGGACAACCTTTAGTCATTGATATAGTTTTATTCTTATAAACAACATGTATTGTTGTAAGTAAAAGAATAAATGATAAAAGCAAAAGCAAATTAATCCACCTATCATCATATTCGTATTTGTTTAATAAATTAATATTTACAAAGGTAATATTTTTATTTATAAGATACAAATATATTCAAATGATTAACTCTTTTTAAATTATAAAAAAATTGTTGAAATAGAATCTATTTGTTATTTTTTTGCATACGTTTTATGAAAAGAATATATATCGAAATAATATATTAATTAAATAACATCTCATCAATAATAAAATAAAATTGATATTACTCATTTAAGAACTGTCAAATAATATATTTATAGACAAATAATGATATCATATTAATACTTTATTGATGAACATAATATCATATAACAGAAAAATGCCAAAGAGACGATTTGAACCCGATAAATGTCATTGGACAAGAACACATAAAAATAGTTGAAACAAAAAGTTACATATGAAACTGAAGATGAAGCTGAATATTTTTAAAAACATCATCCAAAAACTTAGAGAACAAGGAATGAAATCATATAAATGTCCATTATGTAATAAATGGCATTGTGGGCATGATATAAAAAGAAATAACAAATAATTAAATTTTAAATGAATAACAATGTTATAAAATTAACCATCAAAGAAAAATACGATGGTGGAATTTATTACAGTATCTATCAGATGATAGTACAATAGGTATTCCATTTTATTTAAATGGAGGAGAAACATATTCTTAATATGAATGAAGATTATGAATATGGTTTCGGTAGGACTCCAAAATGTAAAGGTAAATCAAATCTATTATCTATAGATTTATCTGAATATAAAAGGGAATAAAATATATGATAGTATGTTTTGATGGTTGTACCTCTATTAAAAACAATTGTAATACCAAACACAATCACAACAATAGGTTATAAATCCTTCGGTGGATGTACATCACTCACAGAAATTAATATACCTGATAGCGTAACAAAGATTGAAGATGCTGCATTTATTGGATGTAAAGGCTTGAAAAAAAGTAACACTACCTAATAACTTATCAATTATTGCAGAATATACATTTTCAATTATGTATTAATCTAACAGATATAACAATCCCTGATAATGTTAAATATATTGGTGGAAATGCCTTCATAAATGTAAATCACTAAAAGATATTACACTTCCAAATAATTTAAAAACTATTGGAAGAAATGCATTTCAAGCTTTGTTCAACACTCACCAATATTAATCTACCTGAAACATTAATTTATATAGGTAGTAATGCATTCTATCAATGTGAATCATTAAAGAAAATAATAATACCTTCAAAAATAACAGCACTTTAATGATGGTTTATTTGGAAACTGTTATTTTTCTCTCAGAGGTCACATTACAAGATGGGCTTATAACTATTAGCCCCAAAGTATTTAAAGGCTGTACAGCGTTAAAAACAATAACAATACCAATTAATGTGGCTTCAATTGGTAAGGAAACATTTAATGGATGCAGAGAATTAACCAAAATAATTATTAAAAGAGAAAAACCTTCTATCTTAGGTGAAGATGCTTTTTGAAAAATTGTGGTAGCCAATTACAAATAAGTGTTCCTTCAACAACAGTTGAAGAATATAAAAATGATAATAAATGGAAACTATATGCTGATAAAATTAATTTCAGAATAATAAAAATAAAAAAAGGAAGAAAGTATAAAAACCTTCTTCCTTTTTGTTATCTAAAATATACTATTAATATCAACTTCTATTGCTTGTGGATTATTTAATAGCTGTTGTGTTAATTCAGAATTATCAAGATGTACATTACTTAATTCTAATGATTTTTATTGTATACGAATACAATTAGAACTCTAATATAACAATGATTGAATCATCCTGATTATCATTCTTATTTATAAGAACTTTATCAATTTTTACTAACCTATCTTTTATTGTCTACTATATAATCCATCCAATACTCACCATTAGGCATCATAAATATACAAGTTGATTCATTCTCTTTTTTATTGATTTTTGCATATTTGGTCCAAGACATAACATTTTTCACCATCAACTAAATCTATAAGTGTACATTTATTACCTTTAATACAAAATGCATAACAAGTATCACCAATTGGATTTAATGTACCAATATTATCAATCCAATCGTCAAATAATATCTTACCTTTAGTAAGACTTACACAATTTACTTTTTCATATTATTAAAAACAACATAGGTATTATAAAAAGAGATATCCTATCCATACATTATCTAATATAATATTTAAACTATTTGTGTCCATAACAAACCCGTCACGATTATCACTACTAACAATCAGAATATTATCAAACTCATCATATATAGAAAAAGAACTATCAATACTTCTTATAATATCACCATTTCTATCAAGAACAGTTAATTGTGCACCTGAATCATCACTATGAGCAAAAAAACAACGTATTTTTTTCTTCTTGTAATTAACTCTTTTTGTCATATTAGTATCACATACACATAACTCATTTTTAGAGGTATCCTGACAAAATAAAAATACCCCTGTCACTAATATTCTTTAATACCTTAAGATTTGTAAATTGTGCTTCTTCACTATTATCATCAGGATTAAAGATTGTGTATATATCAGCACCTATAACTTCAGATAATTGTTCAGGAGACATAACATGGTCACTTCCACCATTAGCATGATTCCATCTACAAGTAATTGTCTTAACATCCCCTTCTCATTAAAATGACACAGCAATCATTGATAACCCATACTCATCCAATGGAGCGTTCTCACCTTTCTATCTTCTCGACATTTTTCAAATCCTTCTTTCAAAAAGGAAATAAAAACATTCCCAAACCATAATTTGTATACTGATTAAATGCACTTACACTTTCAGTAACACACCAATCAGTGTATTTACTGTACTCCTTAGCATCTTCATATAATTTTATAGGAACTATATTATAACCATTATAATTTCCATCTCCTGAACCATATTTTGAAGTTGATTGGTGAGTATCTTCATTATTCTGTTCAACATCACCCTTAAAGGCATCAAAGAACTCTTGCAATGACATTCCATTTAAATCTTGATTATAACCTTGTTCTTTAGCTTTTGGGGGCAATAACAAGCAAATATTGATTAATCTTTTGTAAGGTGGTGGCATCTAAGTTATTTTCATTTTGTATAACTATTCTTACAATGGCAGGATATAAATGAAAATCTGCCATTCTTACATTTGGAATATCATGTAAAACATTTTCAGTATATTCAATATCATTAACATTAGGTTTCATACTTCTTACAACCTTTCTTGCTAAAGATTGGTTCTTTGAAGCACGATTCTCTATTAATAATTTATTATATTGATTTTTCTTTTTATTATAATTCTTTTAACCATAATATATTTTTAATTATTCATTATAATATTAGCAAAATTAATAGGTGTAAGTGTTCCACCATCTTCCTTTATATCATCAAGTTCATATAATGGTAAATGTACCTTCTAATTCAAGTTCACTCATTAAATGCAAAAACCTTTCATCTTCCCTCATGCCAACAATAAGATATTTTACATTATCATAATTTGTTTTCATAAGCTTTTATTTAATGGTATATTATGAACTTTATCAGGTTCGGCAATTATTAATCTATATACACCATTTTTTTATCTTTAACAAGATAAAGATGGGTCGTTAAAATGATTTGTCATAGATTTCAATATATTGGTCCATTCTAATGAATATCTACCTGATTCACCACTTATAAGAGAAATGTAATTATTATGAATACATAATACATAATCATCTATATTAATGTCATATAATATGTTTGCATAATCAATCCATCTATCAAATAATGCATACTTATTGACTGTATCAATAATTTGATATTTTTCTTCTGAATTTTCTAATACATAAAGTTTTTCACATGAACTGAAATCATGTATACCACTATCAACTATCTTTTTAAATGTAGTAGTGTCAAATGCACAACCACCTTCATCATTACCAACTGCAATAATTAAAGTATCATTAACATCATCATAATTAACAAAAATCATTAACTACCTCATAAATGATATTTCCTATTATCCAAAAATACATTTAACTCATTTTCACCACGTCCATCCATTGTCTCAGCACATATATAGTTCTTTCCATTATAATCAAATCTAACTGAATAATTATGATTATAAACGCACAATACATTCTTTTCTGTATCTTGACATAAGAATAAGTCTTCTCTTTTCATAAGTCTTTAACACCTTAATACCATCAGGGGCTGTCATGACCTTTTTATCCTCTTTATTGAAAAATTGTATGAATATCAGCACCTATTACCTTTGAAACTTGTTCAGGAGACATCACATTATCATTACCTCCATTATCATGGTTCCATCTACAAGAAATGGTATTAACTGAACCATTCATATCAAATGATACTGCAATCATTGATAAACCATACTCATCTAATGGGGCATTTTCACCAACTTTCTTCTCTACATTCTCAAATCCTTTCTTTAGTAAGAAATAAAATAAACCCCTTCCCATCATTGGTGTATAAAATGAAATGTCTTTGATTCTCTGTAACACACCAATCAGTGTATTTACTGTACTTGTGCCTCTTCAAAGGTTGAAATGGGAACTATATCATAACCATTATATTTGCTGTCTCCTTGACAAAATTTAGCACTATTCTCACGATTGGCAGCCTCACCATTACCAACTTCAGTTTGAAAGGTGTCAAAGAACTCTTGTAATGACATTCCATTTAAATCTTGATTATAACCTTGCTCTTTACCTTATCTGCAATCATACCAACATATCTATTAATACGTTGAATAATATCTCTATCAAGATGGTCATAATTCTGTAATACCATTCTTGTTACAGCAGGATATAAATGAAACTCTGCCATTCTTACATTAGGTATGTCATGAAGAATATCACTCGTTACCTCTTTATCATCAGCTTCAGGTCTTAATGCTCTTACAACCTTTCTTGCTAAAGATTGGTTCTTAGAAGCACGATTCTCTGTTAATATATGTTCAGTTGAATAAACAGCATTAAGTTGTCCTTCATTAATTAAAATTCTTTTCATGGTTAATTAATAGTTTTTAATTGGTTTGGTAATTAAAATCTTTTATTGTGTGTTCTATTTCTACTCTGCCTCTCTATCAATATCAATATATGATGAAGTAAATGTCTTATTGGTAAAAATACAATCATTTCCTGATACAAATAAATAACAATATGGTGTTTCCTCTGAATAATACATCTTATTATTTGAACCATTTAATAATATACCCATCCTCATCACTTATAATTAGTACCTTTTCCATTATCGTGTTCAATAAAAAGTAACACCATTGTCTTTATCTCTTCCTAATACTCTATTCCAATCTAATATTTTTACCACCTGAAGCACTTTGTATTGATACTTTTGTTATTTAAAAAACAAAGGAAACAATCATCATAAAGTGGATGCTCAAATGGTGTAAATACATTAACCCATTTATCAAAAACAGGTTTGTCTAAATCCATATGATATAATTGTTGTCTTTCATAATAATCAGTAAGGTAGATATATTCATCGTCATAATTAGCCATTCTTATATCACCACTAATCTTCTGTTCAAGAGTCTTTGAATCATATAAACCACCACCTTTAATCTTTTTGACAAATAACTACAAGTAAGTCATAAACTTCTAATATGTTTAATTCTCCATTATTCCATGCAATAATTGAACCATCATTTTTAATAATATACTGTTTATTATTACCTCTAACTGAAGTTTCAAATTTAACATATGGATTATTATCGAAAAAGGTCATATTTGAATACTTTAAGTTACATACCATTAACCTACCTTCATATCTACATAAATAAAAACCACTATTTTTCTTTATTTACTATAATATCAAGGTTCTTAGGTTTTATAACTTTATTATCTTCAGGATTAAAAAAATAGAATATATATCAGCACCTATAACCTTTGAAACTTGTTCAGGGGACATAACATTATCATTACCACCATTATCATGATTCCATCTACAAGTAATTGTCTTAACATCACCCTTCTCATTAAATGACACAGCAATCATTGATAATCCATACTCATCCAATGGAGCATTTTCACCCTACCTTCTTCTCAACATTCTCAAACCCTTTCTTCAATAAGAAATAAAATAACCCATTACCTGCATAACGTGAAAAAGCATCAGGCATAGAAGTAACACACCAATCAGTGTATTTATTATACGTCTTAGCCTCTTCATATGTTTTTATGGGAACTATATCATAACCATTATAAGTACCTGTCTCCTTGACCAAAAAAGAAGAACTCTTAGAACGTTCATCTTTAATTGTATTCTCAACATCACCCTTAAAGGTATCAAAGAACTCTTGTAATGACATTCCATTTAAATCTTGATTAAAACCTTGTTCCTTAGCTTTTGTGCAACAACAAGCAAATATTCATTAAGTTGTTGTATAACTTCATATGATAATGAATCCATGTTATTTAATACCATTCTTGTCACGGCAGGAAATAAATGAAAAATCAGATAATCTTACATTAGGAATATCGTGTAAAAATACGATTAGTAATGTCATTATCATTTAAATCAGGTCTCATACTTCTAACAACTTTTCTTGCTAAAGATTGATTCTTTGAAGCACGATTCTCTGTTATCAACTTATTATATGTTGATTCTTTTATTATTATTCTTTTAATCATATCTTATAAAAACACTTATTACTATTATAAATAGTAAATAAAATGGATGAGGATTAAATTAACCCCATCCATTAATAATTATTTTTCTTTTTCTAATCAATTGCTACTATCTTACTTGCATAGTTTCTCCAACCATTAGCATCCTTATATTTTTTTGAACACTTCGTCTTGGAACTTTTATCTCTGTAAGAGCAGGACAATTCCTAAATAAACCATCACCAAAAGTTGGTGGTTCAACTGCATTTATGATAAATGTGGTTAGTTTCACACAACCATCCATTACATACCCTTCCAAATCTTTCCATAGTTGATGGGAATGTTATGGTATTCAAACCTGTACAACTATCGAGATGTCTATATTTAGCAGTTGTTACACCTTCAGGTATTGTTAATGATGTTAAACTGTGACAGTTTGAAATTACATATGGTTCCAATGTGGTAAAAACCTTGTGGTAAAGTTAATTCTTTTAATGATTTACAATTATATAATGCTCGTTCTCCTATCTTTGTCACATTACTTGGAAGAGTAATACTTGTCAATGCTATACAATTAGTGAAAGTATGACTCTCAATCTTTGTTACACCATTTGGAATATCTACAGATGTTAATGAACTACATTGATAAAATGCTCTCTCCCATTTCAGTTAGATTTCTTGGTATGCGTATATTGTTCAATGGAAAACAATAATTAAAAAGCATTTTGTCCTATCTTTGTAATATTATCATGGAATGTTACACTTGATAACGATTCACAACCATTAAATAGATGTGAAGGAAGTTCAGTAACATCGCTTGGGATAACTGTTGATTGTATACAATTATTAAAACAAGCTAAACCAATCTTTGTAAGTGATGGTGGTAACTCAACATCCTTTAATTTGTTACAAGTACTAAAAAGCACTATCACCAATTTCTCTTAATGTACTTGGTAGTTTAACTCTTTCAAGTTCTCTATTGTCACTACAAACATATTGACCTATTGTAGTTACACTCTTCAGGAAAAATCAACTTCCTTTAATTTATAACAATTTGCAAACGTATGATTACCAATCTTTACAAGGGATTTAGGTAAATCCACATATTCCAATGCTGTACAATTGGCTAACATATATATTGGTGTTTCAGTAATTTTTGATGGTAATTTAATATGTTTTAATGAGTTACATTTTTAACCATGTATATGAACTTATCTCAGTGACAGAATCAGGTATCATAAGATTTTTAATGATGTACATTCTTGAAAAGAACCACCACCAATACTTGTTACTGATTCAGGTATAACAACATCAACTAAGGATGTGCATTTGTTAAAATTGACTCCAATTGACAGAAGTAATTCCATATGGTATAACAACAGATTCTATAGATGTACATTCGTCAAATAATTTACCTGGGATAACTGTATCTGTAAATTCATATAAGTCAATAAACTCTATATTTGAGTATTATCTTTTCCTTCTTTTTGTATTAAATCCATAAGGATAATCAGTATCAAGGTCAAGAACATTTACTCTTTCAGTTAATACTACTTCTTCTCCTTTTCGTTGTGATAAATCACTATAGTTTCTTCCCTTTAATATTGTGAGTGTTGTTCCTCTTTTAGATAAATTGTAATTCTATTTGGTGTTTTCTTATTATAAAAACGTTTGATTATCTTCATCTTCATTCTCAGCCTTTATAAAACCAACATATGGTTCACTGTATCTACCATCTCTTCGATAGTCAAGTTGGTCAGCATTTGTATTATGTAGACGTAGGTTTTTCATATATTATATGTTATTTTTATTTCAGTTATTATATATTAATCAGATGGTTAGTATTTTTTTGTATATATTGAGACCAATTAGGTGCAGTTCTATATTCTTCAACACTTTCTTTTTGGTACAGTAATTACTACTAATTTATTACAATCTTTAAATATATTATTACCAATAATTGGTGGTGTTATAGAGTCTAATTTAACTCTTGTTAATTCAGTACATTTACCAAAAAGCCTCATCACCTATTTTCTTTACTCTAAATGGTAGGTTAATTTCCTCTATTGTACCATTTTTCATAAAAAGCTTTATTACCTATTTCTTCAATGGTATTACTTAATGGTAATCTTTCTTGTTGAACGCCTTTAAATAACCCATCATATATTTTCTTACCTTTATATTGATTAAGATTATATCCAATTAACCAAGAGTAACGTTTTCCATTTCAGGTTGGACATCAAAAGTTAAACCATAAGGGTAATCTTTTTCATATCTAATAAATGTGTTCCTCCTGATATTAATTCAATAACACCTTCTGTATCATTTTCACTTGTAAAAACGTTTTACTAATAAAGGACCATATGGTACTGCTGTTATTTCTATGAGGCTATCATTATCATTGTAATATGCAAGTTCTTCTTCCTCAACAAATCCAACATATGGATTAGGATATCCATTTTCAGCATAATGGTCTTCTTCTCTATCCGTTTTAAATAGTTTTAAATTCTCCATAATATATATTACTTATATTTTATTCTTTTTAATAAATAGTTTATGATAATCATATAAAATAAATAAAGAGGAGAAACATTATTGCCTCTCCCTTTATTTTAAAAAAATAGAATTTATTTATTAATTCATCTGTTCAACAAATGTTGTAACTCCCTTAAGTGTTGCTGTATTTTCAGGTGCAATAAAGAATGTATTATCTTTTAATAATTGGGTCAGTAATATTACCTGAAAGAACAAAACTCTTCTTTGTTGAAAAGTCATTATTACTTTGTATCACCAATCTATTAGTATCACCTTGGATATTTACACCATTCTCACAATCCCTAAATACATTATCTTTTAATCGCAATATTATTCATTAATCCTTTAGTATCAATGTTAATCGCAGTTATTGATTTATGAATTGAATTTCCAATGAATGATATATTATCACTACTTACATGCTCTAATTCTGCAACTGAAATACCAACCTTATTTCCAACAAGTAAGTTACTTGCAAATAAACAATCATCAGCCCATATATGTACTGCAAGACCTTCATTACAATCATAAATGGTATTATTACTTACATTCACATATCTACCTGTCTCAACTGTAATACCTCTATTACACTTTCTAACAACATTGCCTGTGATTACTTGTCCCTTTCCACTCTTCATCTTACCATCTCTTGCAAGTGTAAAACGTTTTTGGTCCTCAACAAATATACCACGCATGCCTCCACCAACACAAATATTATTAGCAATAACAATGTCTTCAGCATCCCATTCATCATAACCTGTTCCAATACCAATACAAGAATGTCCGAAAATATTTCCACCTCTACCTGCATCAATAATAATATTGTCAGTAATAGATACTCTATTCAAAAGTCAATACCCTAATGCAGTTGGTCTACTACCCTACAGATTTAATTCTTGTGAAATGCGCATCCTTAATATAACGCATAAAAGAAATGTTTACCTGTCTTTGTAGTCTTTGGACTCTGAACCTCTAAATCAGATACACCTATATTATAAACAAAGTCACCTTCAAATAATGAATAGTTATTCTTAATACCATCTTGCATATCCAAAAATAGTATTACCAATACCTTGTCCTCTTAAATGAACATTACTCATAAATTTTACAGTACTCTTAAAAATAAAGGTTCCCTTTTGGTAATTCAATGATACCACCACCTGATTGACTAACCTTTTCAAATAAAAGCAGTTAAAGCAGGACCATTATCAGGATTATCATCAGAAATACCATAGTTACCTGCCAAATATACATAACCTCCATTTGAAGCAGCACTCTCAACAGCTTGAATCTTATCAAATAATTTCTGTGCTGTATATTCCTCATACCTGATACCATATAAATAATCGCCTTGCATTCTACCTTTTGCTGTTACCTTAGCATACTCAGCACCAACAGGGAAATCAATAGTAACATGTTTGAATTCACCATTACTCTTACTTATCTGATGAAAAGCACAGAACTTCTTATTCTTATCATAAAAGTTAATACCACAGTTAGATTGAGCAAACATATTATACTCAAAAGCATCATAATCCTTATGACTTAAAAATCTTGAGTTCCAACCCATTTGGTAGAGTTAACCTCTTGTCCTGCTTCAACACCACCACTAACAACTAAATCAGAAAGATTAGTAACCTTCTTAACTTTATTCTTTTTAACCTCTTCATTAATTAAAAACCTTTGGACTCTTATCAAGCCATGAAAATTCAAAATTAATAAATGGTTTATTATAAAGATTTCTAAATCTAACAAATAGATATTTTACTTCTGATGGTTTAGTAAATTCTCTCTCCTCAAAAGGTTTAATCTCTATCTTTTTCCTCACTATAAAAAAATCAGGGTTTTTGAACCATGCATGCACCACTATATGATTTCAACATATGAAAAGATAATACTTCACTATCTGAAAGATTTTTAATCTTAAATAATTTTTGTATCTTCAACATTAATAGGAATTGATTGACCATTATTATTTAATTGAAATACATCATTATTCTTAATCCACATCTCACTATTCCATAAAGTAGTCTTACCCTCCTCTACTTTAGTGATAAATGTTCTTGTCTTCCAATTGGTAATCTCTTCAGTACATCTCTTATCAAGTTCATTAACTACTTTATCCAAAAGGATTTAACTCTGTATACACTTGCTTTGGTATGATAATTAATACACAAAGTATCTTTCTTTCTCAATAAAGAATCTCTATCACTACCTATTCTCGCAATCTTTATTAACTTACGAGTAGTATCAAATGCCATCAAATTAAAACTATCTTGTGACTTTTGTACCATTCTCCTCTCTTCATCAGTAACACCATTAGAACAAGTAGCACAGTCAATATTAAAACCTAATTGCTTTGGATAATTGGTTAAATAATAAACATAATCCCTATGAGTATGACCACCTAACCAACATACAAAAATCACCACCATTATCAATAAACTTCTGAACAGCAGCAGGTGCCTCACTATTAATAAATGCACTACCCTCACTTAATTTCTGAACGGTATCAAAAGCACAATCTATATGTGTTCTATCATTACAGCAAAATAATGATTAGCACATACAACTGAAAGACCTTTTCCCTTAGCATCATTTAAAGCTGATTCCAACCAAGACTTTTGGTCAGCATCCCAATGCAATGCATCAAGACCTATTAATCTTAACTTCTGTGACTTATAATCTTTATACCAATAACATTTGTTCACTGTGGAATTATCAACCAATCCAGCATCAACAAATGGCTTAATAAAGATATTATAATCCTCTTCAGCTGTAACAGTTAAATCATTCCAAGCTGTCTTGGCACTCATCATGATTACCAATTGTAATCATCATCTTCTTTATATCATCATTCAAATAAGAATAATCATCCTTCAAAGAATCAAATACCATATCACCTGTACATAATACACCATCCATAGAAGTCTTATACTTCTACAAAATTGCATTATACGCTTAAATTGAACCTTATCTGAATGAATATCTGAAAACCATAATAATACAACAGGCATTAAACCTGATGCACCACTAATGTTCATATTTAAATGACGCTTCAATTGTAATAACTTATTGTTAATCTCATTCTCACCATTCAATGAAACAATGTCAAGAGCATTATCACCAATATTTAAAAGCCTCAACCAATGTTAACTTCTCCTCAACAATAGGAGCAATTGACCAAGTGTTATCATAAGATGTACCATTAGATACATTCACAACCATATACTTAGCATCAGATGGAGGAACAACACTAACAATTGAACCCTTCTCTATAACATATACGTTATTATCCTCAACAGATAAACCATTCGCCTTCTGACCATTAATAGAAGTAGTTATATCAATAGCCCAAGCATAATTAGAATCATAATCAGTATTACCTTTTATAACATAACTCTTACCCTGTTCAACAGGTAAATAAACATGCTGAAAACTACTAAAACCTGCCCACGTCTTTCTATCAGTAAGAAGATAATTATATTTCTTAGTTGGAATGGGAATAATCTTATTCTTTATTTCTCCAATCTCTTTAAATATATCCTTCTTTTAATAATTTATCAGCCTCAATACGCTCAGACTTCTCAGTACTTAATTTATCATCAAGACCATTAACCTTAGTAGTTAATTCCTTCTCTGCCTCCTCATTAGCTACAATACGTGACACATATCTAAATACCTCAGGCATACAAACAGAACCATCCTTCTTAGATTGAATACAAATAAACTTAGCACCAATAGGAGCAACAACCTCTAAACCACCATGATTAGGTATGTCATATGTTGTATTCTCACCAATAGGCAAATTTAATTTAGTATTATTAGGTATTGTTGTCTGTGCATCAATCGTCCAACAAAACTTACTATCTATATCAGTAGTGTTATTCAAAAATAAACGCTCATTCTCATTAACTGAAAGATACACACGCTGATTATTACTAAGTCCCTGCACTCGCAACATAAGGTTCGCCAATAGTAGGACGAACAGCTTGAATACCATATAGTGGCTACACTGAAATCACTGATATCAACAGGCTTCTGCTTATCTATGGTTCTACTTTAAAACCCTCTTTAACCAAAAAGCTTAGTTGGCATAGATTTATCATCATCATAATAATTCTACCAGTCTTTTACAATGTAACCAACAAATGGTCCAACATCTTTAGGGACATTACCTCCCTGTTCACTTATTCTTTGTAAATTTCTCATAGTAAAATTAAATAATTATATATTATACATATAATTATTCAATTTCTTTTTATTTTATCCCCATATATACCCCACTTATTATCTTGCTTATATTTAACAACACTATCAGACGGAACTCTTATCTCAACAATAACACTATTATCAAATACTGATTCACCCAATACAGGAGGTTCAATAGCATTAACTGTAACACTCGTTAAAGATGGACAAGAATTAAAAAGCAATATCACCTATCTTCGTTACACCACTAGGGTATTACTATATTAGTTAATTTCGGACAATTATTAAAACTATTACGCTTTATCTCTGTTATATTATCAGACAATGTAACTGATGATAAATTAAAACATTCATTGAATATGCTAGCACCAATAGATGTTACACTATTAGGGATAATTATATTCTCCAAAGATTTACAACCTCTAAAAACAACTTGCACCAATTCTTTCTAAACCTTCAGATAATGTTATACTTGTTAAACTATTACATCTATTAAAAGCCCTCATCACCTATTACCCTAACACTATCAGGAATAACTATATTCTCAATGAACTACAACCAATAAATACACTATTACCTATCTCTTCTAAACCTTCAGATAAAAGTAACCCTACCAAAGCACTACATGAACCAAATAAATAAGTTTTAAGAACCTTAACATTATTAGAATAACTATATAACCAAGTAAAGGGAGATTCATAAAAATCTTCATCACCTATCTCAGTGACACTTTCAGGAATATTAATAGATGTAAATTCTGAACATTCAGAAAAAGCATAATCACCAATATGTTCTAATCCATCAGGGTAAAAATAATTATTGGTAATCTTTTTACAACCATAAAATGAATAATTACCTAAACTCTTTAAACTTGTAGATAAATCTATATTACTTAAATTCACACATTGATAAAATGAATATTCATCTATAGAAGATACATTATTACCCATCATAACACTACTCAATGAACTACAGTCAGTAAAAAGCGTTATCACCAATACTTGTAACACTATCAGGTATGGTAATACTATCTATAGAATTAATACTATTAAACATATAAGGATATATCTTATCACCTCGATACTTACTCAAATCAACCTCAATAATACCATTAGTACCACCCTGAGTCATTCTACCAATACCAAAATGGATATTCAGACATGTCCAATAAATTTCACCCTCACTCAAATGAATCTCACTAACAGTATCATTCTCAGAAGATAAATACTTGTCAAATGTTTCAGTATAACCACCACCAACAACCAAGCGGATAATACTCTTACGTACCACATTATAATAACTCAAACCATTCTCAACAACAAAACCAACATAAGGTTCAACATAAGAAGATGAGTCAACATAAGACAACTGCGCAGCAGATGAACTAAACAATTGACTAATAAAAACATATAACTCAAAAACTTATAAATCATAAAGAAAAATATACTAATTTTCTTACAAATTGTTACTCACACGCATGCACACAACTTACAATCTATAAGAAAAATACATATTAATATACAAAGATATACACACACAAATATAAGGAAAAATTAATGCAAAATATAAACAAAACAAACATTTTAAAGCATAAATACATAAAACAACATACCCTGAAATTCTTACAATTTATAACTAAATATATACAGTTTACTTACAATTTAATATTCATATATATGCACACAACTTACAAATCGTACAACCCAAACAATAGCAAAAAGGATAATATAAACAAGAATAGTAATTAAATACTTTAAATAAATAATAGTAACTAACTCACTATCAAATAATTATGAGAAACTTAATAAATATTAAATAATATTAGTATTATAAAAATAATTTACTATTATTAAAAAAATTTTGAAAAATAAAAAATAATTAAGATGGGAAAAACAGTTTTAATTTAACTTATATGTTAACAAGTCCTTTATATGTTAATCTACCACTGTATACGTTAACAACCTCTCTGTATGTTACTATCCATCTTATACAGTATCCTCTTTATATGTTAACAGCAGTTCCTTTCTATATAACAAGTCCTTTATACTATAATCCTCTCCATACATCTATCTCTTTATTTTAATACTTTACTTTATTTATATCTCCAATCTATCTCTCTCTGTACGTATATCTCTATCTATCTCTATATATAATTTATCTTTCTTTTATCTATATCTCCCTATCATTTCCATATGAAAATAAATATGAATATATATTTAATGAAGATGTTCATAAAATGTATAAAATATGTATATTTATGCACTAATGTATATGTATTGATTATCAATGAGTTGCATTATTTTTCTATATATAAAATATATTTTTAATTTTTGATACGAATCCGAGCCTTGCGTTATAATCATTTAGTTATCAATTAGTTATTATATTTGTCTCTATTAATAGTTTAAATTGTGTTATAAATTATCTGTGTAATTGTTTATATTTATAATATGAAACTAATAATTTAAAATAATCAATTTAATCATTTATGAAAAATTTGCATGTATTTGATACTCTTTGCTTCTTGTGAGAGTTTTATGTCATCATCTGATTTTTGTAATGCCTTTTTGTGGGTTACATTAAGGATGGTGGTAAAGTTAAATATCGTAAGGTAATACCTATAGAACCTCCTGCTGCTACCGACCGATTGTAACAGCTTTAAATGGGAAGAGTATCGGTAGTTATAATTACTATTGATATCTTCCCATTCCTTTGTATTTAGAAAAACAATAAAGTCTCTTTTTATTATTTATTTAATATCAAATAAATATAGTATGGTCATTAATATTGCGTGAAACCATCCAAAAAACATATTTGAAATTATAAATGTATTTATTATTGTTATTATTATCTACTATAGATATATTAGAATATATTTTATGAAAGGTTTGTATTCTATTTTTATAATCTTCTTCTGCTTTATTTATTGCTTCTTGTTCTGAGTAGAATATATTAGGAATTAGTTTTCCGTTAATACAGATTACGTATGAATCATTATTCATTGTATCTTTTTGATTGATGTATGAGTAGTGGTCATTAAACATTGTTTTTCTGATACCAATTTAACAGTACCATATTCATCATTGTTATTTACCTCAGTCCATTTTAGTTTAATTATTTCATCCATAATACATATATCTATTAGAACATTATTTTTCTACATTGACATCACATTTTACTCTATATTTATAGTCTGATATATAGAAGTCTTCTTGGTTATGTATGAAGTATGTTATACCTTCTTTTAGGTTATGTCCATCAATAGTAATATTTGCTATCCCTATTAATCATTCTCTTTTCATTATTATAGATACCGAATATAAATTGTTCGATGGTTCCTTGTATATATAGATGAATTCCTGTTGTGTTTACAGTGTATTTTTGCCATTGACATATATTTGGTTACTATATCCATTGAATTGATTATATTATTCATAGAATTAATTTTTTGCAAAATTCTCGTTATTTACAATGGTTGTATAATCTCCGTATGAGAATAAAGAATTACATAATTTAATAAATTAATTGTATTAAATTCACCTTTTTCATATATACTATTAAATGTTCCGTGTGATGTTATAATTATTTTTCTACCATTAATAATGGTATTATCCATACTATTATTTAACATAAGATTATTTTCAACCATTTAATATAGTTGTATTAAATATCGAGTTTGATAAATATATACTTGTATTAAAATGTATTTAGAATATAGTTTTTATATGAAACATTTTCATTAAATAATAAGTTTGTATTATTTTCATCACATAGATAATATTATTATTTGTGTATGATGATATAGTCATTAATTAATTCATCAAAAGTTAATCTTTAATTATTTTAATTTCTGATGTGGCAATCAATGAAAGATTTACCTAAATTGCATTCAAAATCGAATAATGTCCTGATACTTCTCACCATTGCGAATTTAGAGTTTGATGGGTTATAATATTTTAGAACCTTAATGGTTAAAGCATGCGTGGAAAACCATTTTCACAGCATTTAATTTCTCTACCATTGGTACAGTATCATGTTTTACCAATTTCGTATTAGAAATCCTTCTGAAGAGGTCCAATCTTCATTAAATGCTTTATATGCTTTTAATGGTGTTCCCCAAATTTTTATTTGAGTTTAAAAATGAAATTAATTCTGTATCCATATCGTTTATATATAATTATAGTGCAAAAGATACATATAATATTTTACATTATCAAATATATATTGTTAATAGAAATAAAAAGAATAAGATACTTTTATCATATCCTATTCTTTAATCATTTTTAATTAATTATTTCAAAAGTATGGTTTTACTAAGATTCTATCGCCTCACTATCAATATCGCAATTCCTTTATAAATCCATTTTTCATCTATTTCATTGTCACGAAATCTGCGTATGGGTCTTCTCCTAGTTAGAAAATAAGGACATAACTTTGTACAGAAATAATTTCATTATTATCTTTATCAAGTAAAGTATACTCACCATCATCAATGATGTAATATATATGGCTGATATGCCTGAGTCCAATTTATAATTTGTCCACTATTTAGATTGATGTTTGGTTGCCATCTATAATGGTCAGAATAGTTCTTACTTTTAGGCTTATCTTTCGACTTTTTACAGCGCAAGTTATTGGAACACCACCTTTGGTCTCATCGAAATCAATATCTTCTTTACCATTAACATCACCACCACCAATCATATGCACCAACATCTACTTTTTAAGTAGTGTACGAAAATTTCTTTTACCGTTAATTCTACTTTCATATCATTTATTTTCTAATTGGTTAATTCAAAACATTCTAAGTACATTGGAGCTTCTGTTAAGGAAATTATAACGAACATAGTTCATATAATTTTCTACAGAGTGTAGTTTACAACCCTCGTAGGTTGTTCTATAAGATTTATATACAGGCATCCATGTTATTGTATTATAAGTATTACTTAATATCTTTATATGTAGTTAATGCTATGAAAGCTAATAGACTCTTTAATGACATATATTTACCTTGCAGAGTTTTAACTCTAATGAATTTGTTTTTATTTTTAACATCACATTCTTTAATTTCTATATCCAAAAAGAGCAAAGAAGTATGTTTCGAAAAAGTTGTTCTTCGGGTTTAACTAAAAGTGTAATCACACATATCTTTCTCCCAATATTCTTTCTCACCAAATTCATCAATATGTACAACAGAATAATATGGGCATCATGTTCTTTAGATATTCTTTTCAAAATGTTTATAGGTTAATGTTATTGAATTAATCCTATCCATGAAAATAACTTTTAATATCGTCCCATTATCAGACCAATGTCCGTCCACTATCAATCTCTGTAATTAATTCTGATGTAGTACAATTTCGCTCGAATCATAGAAAGCAATAATGTCTCATCATCATATGCATCAATATTGGGGACATCCTCTTTTCTTTGTTGATTATAATTTTCATTCAAATAATCAATTATCTTATTTTATATCGAACATAAATTATCCTTTTTTATGTGGTAAAATCGTGTGTTGCGTTTTTAAAAATTCTTCAAAAATTAGATATTCTTCTGTCTCTATCATATTCGATAATAAAACGTTCAACAGTATCTATATCCATAAAAATTAAAAGTAATATAGCAGCTTGAGTATCATTAGAAAAAGATACATAAATTAACATACCCTCCATTTATAATATTCTGACAAAATTAGAAGAACGTTTAAAACATTCTCCAACTCATACCTTGTTGAACGTTGTTAATCTCATTTCGTATTTTATTTTCTCTTCTAATCATGAGTCTAAGTTTTTGTTTTAAAACATCTAATTTCTTTTCAATTTCATTCATATTTTTGTTTCTTTAATATGCTACAAAAGTTATGAAAACATATTAGATAAACAAAATAATATTAAACAAAAGCAAACATGTTTGCTTTTAATATATTATCCCTCCAAATACATCTTCATCATACCACTGTGATTCTTTGTTTCTCAATATATCTCTAAAGTTATCACCACCACGGTTCACCCATGTAAAATCTACTTGTGGTTGTTCTTTTTGACCAATAGGACCATCTGAAACATTACCATTTTTATAACCATTTGTATCCTCTCATTTAAACGTTCAGGATGTGCTTTTGTTGTAGTCGTGGTAATAATTTTACAGTGTCATCAGGTCTTTTCCACGTTTACTACGTTTTTCGTATTCCCTCATAATATCCAGGGCGATGTCTATCAGCAGTTTTACTCTTCACGTCTTTTCGTTATATTCTTTGTAACAACGCAGGACGATGACGGTCTGCTTCTTGGATTGTTTTTATTGATTTCTTCCCTTATTATTTTCCAATATTTACCATAAGTTTTATATATAAATATATAATAAAATATTCTTATCACATTAATATTATAGACCTCTTTCAGAAAAATAGGTTATCATTTCATCGTACAGTGCTATTTGTAATTCAGTGCATGGTATGATAAGATAGTGAACCTTCTAAAAATTTATTAAATTATCACTAAAAGTACCATCAACAACTGTCCACTCAAAAATCTTTTTAACAGCAAAATGTAACAGGTCGATAAATCATTGATATTAATCTTAGATTCATACTGTAGTAGAAGTGATAAACACTGTTGAGTAAAACGACAATTTTATCTTCTCTTACGTCCATTCAATTAGCATTAAATCATCAATATTTTTCCTCATGGCAGACATATCTTTCGATATAATATCTATACGTGTTATTACATTGACATGTTCTTCATATCACAGATAATGAGACTTTCAAGACCTAACATCCTTATTAACCGTATTATAATTTACATATCCAACACTTAAACCATAAGAAAATTTATCTATATTATTTAACAAACCCATATCTTACTCTATTAATTCAACTGTTGCATCACATGGAAAATAGGGGTCGTGTAATATAGCCATAAGTGTCGATACGTACATCATCGTTTAATACAAAATTGATTTCACCCCTCAGAGTTGTGTGTTAATTCTACTGAAGTAATCCTAGAAAGTCCATTGCAAATTTTAGCTTAATAATGGTATTTAGCTAGAAATAAAGCATTGTCACTGTTTATAATAGCGTTTCTCTTTTTGTACTAAACTTTCCTGTTTTCTTTGTCTTTTCATTTTCAAATATTCCTGAACCGTCACATGCAGGACAATCATATTCAAATCATGTGTGAATCCACCACTATCTGTAAATTCCCAATTTACTTCCTGTGCCATTACAATCCTCACATTCAACTGCATCTTGTAGAACGATTTCCTCTCAAATTTCGGACATGTATCTAACGCCTATTTATAGCCTCTATGGTGATTCCCTTTTGCATGGGCACTCTAACACAGGAAGAGACACTATCTCTTCAGGATACTTATTAACGAGTACTTTTGTATTTATCTGTATAAGTGAAAACCATCTAGGACTCATACCCTCCGTACTTCACATTGAAAAACGGTTCGGTATATTTCTTTTTACATAGAGTTTTGTCACAAAACTTATTCAACAAATCTGCTTTCATTTCATTTTCATAATTTTTCTACAATTAATCAACTAATTCAAATGTATATACTGCAACTAAAGGGTTTTTCTTCAATCTCCTTTCTTTCCTACCTTATCAATTAAGGTAGCAAAGGCTTGACGTGCGGTATCGAATACATATCCACCTGTAGAAAAATTTTACGAACATATCATAATCATATCTTTCGAGTATTCCCTCACATAAACAATCTTCTTTAGATATATCCCGTAAACGTTCTATCTTAATGTCTGTAATCTTAATATGATGTCTCATTAATTCAGACTTTACAAACATTTTATTATTCCATCCTGCTGTATTTTTCGTATAATCTTTTGAATTTTCAGGACTTCTGCTCTTGGGATACGATATTTATGTTTAGTAAAAGTCCGTTATCTTTCTGTGTATATATCTTTATAAGTTTGTGCGGATAGCCACACATCACCAATTTTATAAGGTAGGTGTTTTCACAGCTTCTTCCAAATTACCGAGTGGGATATCCTCTTTGACAAAGCGTCTTGTCATTGTCTTCTGACCAAGTGCCTTTCAGTTAACTCGTACTATCATTAAAACATAATCTTCTTAGTCATATTCTTCAATATTTCGCTTTAATCTTCTTTGCTTCTACGTGAAAGAACCTCGCCAAGGCAAACATCCATCATATACTGTATCCATGCTATACCAACCGCACGCTTTATACTTTCTACTCACAGGAATAAACGAGAATATATGTATTGAAATATTCACATTCATTTTTTCCAATACATGCTGTTTAGTAATACGTCTTTTTGTTCTCTACGCTTTTCAAAATACTTTTTATCATAATCAATATGTTCAGTTAATATTTCTCCATACTTAGTGGAGAATGAAGTTTCATAGTCTCCTGTGTAAAGTTGATATATGTCCACTGACCTAAAAAGTTGTGTATGTACATAATGCATCCACTTTGTTTTAAGTGGTTCATCGTTTCTATAGTGCTTTTGCAAGCCTTTTACAATCTTGCGTGAAATAGTTTTGCTCATAACTTCATTTCATTATTTATGATTAAACTTCTGATAGTATTAAGTCTGGCTTCTTCCTCCCATATATCAACCTTCGTTTCCGCACTCGAGGTAAACAGTTCCATTGTTTAAGTCATCAAGTGTTGAATTAAGTCCCACGACTATCATAGGGAATCCGTTTTGTGGGTCACATACTTGTCACCTATTCATATCTTTAATATTCATGTCTTATTCCACTCCCTTTAAGTTTTAATTAAAGCATCGGCAATGTTACAGAAAGTTCTGCTACATCTTCAACAGATGGATTTGGGTTCACCCATCTACAATAGGTCCAGCTCAAAATACCATTCATTGCTTTGCACTTTCATACCTGCGTTGTTTCCAATCATAGGTTCATTCACTCATATCATCATCTAAAAATCGTTCATGTTTGTGATAACTTTCTCTTCACACCACCAATAGGTTTTCTGTCAACAGATGGGTTGGGGTGTACACTAAACTCAGCATTTACAATTTCACCTGTATCTTATTTTGTTTCACTATCTTGTTCTCCTATTTCTTTATGGTACTTATAAAGCTTCTTTCATATAGCTTACAAATTTATTGGCTTGTTCCTCGGTGTGAAGCATTACTGATGAATACTGTTCGTACAGGTGACACTCAACAATCTTCAAAATTTCTGAACCTTTAATGATGAGTCAATGAAATAGTATTTTTCTCCTACATTTCGTCTCTCCACCTAATCTGTTACTTGCTTTTTCTTCATCATTCCATGTAGTCCACGCTTTTTCATGTATTCGAAAAGTTTATGCTTTTCTTCTTCTGTTGCGTGGCGGAAAAACACTACTATTCCATTTTAATATTATCAAGGTTCATATCATTGTAATAACAAGTGAACTCTTCATTGTAAAACATCACTATAATTTCTAAAGATAGTCATTCCATCTGTTGTTGTTGCGCAAGGATATCACCATCTAGAATTTCTCTTTTTCTTCCTCAAAACAACCACATTGTCCTGATTACCGCCTCCTAGCCTCGGGGGATTTGTATGGTGTCCCCATCATTTATTTTTCACATCCATTGCCATTTTGTTTTATTTAATACAATTCTTGTTGATAGATAAATCTTGCTTGTTGCTTTTGTTAATTCCATACTATTCTTCTATGCCCAAAAGTGTCGGTAAGAAAGGAAGAGATGTAATCATTGACCTCTTCACTGAAGCAAGAGAACATCCATGTTGTTGTAGCTACATCGTCCACTCTGCTTTCTACCATTTTCATTTATCAACTCACAATATGTTTTCAAATTCTCAAAACGTTCTTCGTCAACGGAAGTATCACCTGTAGGTTCTATTCTCACCAACTTATCAACTACGTCTATCAGTTCCATAATTATTTACCTTTATGTTTCTCTTTTACTTGCTGAGGAGTTGAACTCACGACATTTACCATTGTTAAAATAGCACTTTTTAATTTACTATTCAGATAATCTACCATCATTAGTATGTAATGCCATATATCATTTGCAATAATCTTCCATATGTTTACATTATTAATACGTTTCAAAAATCTGTAGGTTCAATAAAAGCCTTCTGTTCCATTATATACATGGCTCTGAAATTGTTAAATAAAGCCCATTATAATTTAGTATAAAAATCCATATCACCATTTATTCCTATTGATGGGTGATATTCAAAGTTTTTATATACAAAGCATATCGTTTAATTCATTAAGAGAATTTATTAGCCATAGAACTTTTTATGGGTTTCTTCAATTTTTCTTTTCAGTTGTTCAATTCTATCTTTTGTCATATAGTAAAATAATCTATTTGAATAAATTATAAGTTATAAGTCCAAACATACCCAACCACTAAACGCAAACCATGAGAGAATATATTTGAGAACGGAACATTTTTCTTCTTCTTTTTCTTGTATGATTCTTTAGTGTTACAGTATTATTCTCTTTGCTATTACAGTATTGTTACATATCATTTGAATATTTAATAAAATCTTTTCCTTATATTCCTGTAACAATTTTGTAATGAGACAGCTATGTCAAAAACATAATGGGGTAATATGCCCTATTTTATCCATTATAACTGATGCGTATTCAATTGGTAGTATTTTTCACCAACAGATAAATTGCATCACCATCTTGTTCAACTGTGGGTAAATTTCCTTTGAAATCTTTAAAAACAAAAGTATTTCTAATTTCGTTCAAACCTCATACATATTAAGAAAATTCTGTTGAGTAAGAAAACGCAATCCATCATTAATGAAACTATATGCATAGCTATAATTTCCTCTGGGTAGTCATTATGGAGATGATAATAATTATCTTGTCTTTTTCCATCCATCCAATAAGTAATTTCTTCTTTGTCTTCTATAATACCATCTTTTTAGAATCACCAAGTTCCCAAAATTTTTCTGATGATACATATTATTATATTCATCTATTATAATACAACCTTTTGACGTATAAATTTATCTATCCCCTTTTAGTTAAAAGGGTATATATATTCGTTTGTAATCGAGTGTGTTGTCATCAAACAAAACAGATTTAAAAGTTAGGGTTGAATAAGAACTGCCAACCGTATGAACTTTTTCCTAAATGAATTGTATTATCAACATATAACTCATTATATAGGAGATTTGTTTTTCCTCATCATCATTTTAATAGCATCAATCAACTCTTTCTTCCTTTTCTTTTGAAGGTAGCTTTTAAGATAAAAGTTTGTTCTTATTATTTATTATTTTATTAAAATATTATATTAGTATCGGTTGACTACAATTTGTAGTCTATTCAATCTTGATTACCTTGCGTTAATATAAATTCTCAGAAAATAAACGTTTAACTTGTTCTTTTAATCTGGCCTGCTTTTGTATGCAATTATAGCAGCTTCTTCTCTGTTTACAAAGCGACCATTAGATGTGACGAAACCCTGTGTGGTTTTATATTCATTCCCATCATTTCTAAGTTTATTATTCGTTGGCAACACAATCAATAACATTATGATGTCTAAAACCACCGATAACAAAACCACTATTCACGTTATAACTTTCTTGATTTAGATAGTAGTTTTCCATTATCGTATCAAATGGCAGCACAAAGTATTTTCTCCATTACAGTGAATTATATTGTTTTCACATAGAAGTGTTGCTTCCTCTTTTATACTCTTCGAGTAGTTCATCAGAATTTCGCTTGGTTTTAGACCAGTTCTGTTAGCCCATGCACTTACCAAAATGTAATGTCGCAATGAAAATTTGTTGCCCTTGTGCTATATTATATAATTGATTTTTAATTAACATGAAAAATATACATAAAAATCTATTCATTTGAAATCCATTGTCTAATGGAAGAAGAGATATCCATGATAGTCGTCTTCAAAAACTACATTTTGATAAATCCCACCAATCTTGATATTTTGAAAAAGGACATCTTTAAGTTTATCATTTTCTAAATAGAAATTTGAAATATAGCTTATTGTCTTTTTATTACATGATTTGTACATTTACATAACCAAGATTTCAGATATAATCGACATTATCAGGGTTAATTATTTCACATAGTACTATTAAGTTGAACGATAATTGATGGTCTGATAGGAATCTAATCACTTCCTTATACACATCCATCATATCTTTTTCCGTACTGGGTGTATACAAAGTTATCTCTTTATCCTCATCTAAGATGATACATAGTTCGTCATTGTCATTATACTTTTTCTAAAAACTTTATAATTTCTTTCTTAGTCATATTATTGATTTTTAATAATTTCTGCAAATATAGTAATTAAATTATAATTATAAGAAAAATATATGTTAAAAAGTAGAAGAGAGAATATCAACAAGTGTTCTCCCTCTCACAGTTCTCACATTTTCTTTGTAATAGAATTTAATTTATTAATCATTAATTCACGCTTAGTTTCTTCCAACTCGCTAAAATCATTTGTAAGACGAATTGACTTGTTGTGTCCATTCCACTCAAAATGTTGTAGTTGGATGTTCGTTCATTGCAAAGATTGAAACATATAGATAAATCCTCTGCCACCCCACATGCTATATCAAAATCTAAATTTACTGTATGAGTGTCAGATTCAAATAACTCTTGAATAATGTCGTTAATAGTAGAATCTAATGTTAAATCAAAATTGAAACATTTTACCTTTACTGAATTTTGTTTTTGAGGTAGTAGCAGCAACTTCTAATGGAACATTGTATTTCTCTATTAAGTCTACTCATCAATTTTATGAGCAATATTGATAAAATCATTATTTCCAATGCTAAAATACAATATAATCTCTATTGAACTTGATTCTCAATTATTTTATCAATTTCCTTGTTGTTTTACCACTATTACGGTTATAAATTTCAATACTTCTTTTAATTCTTTTGCAAAATCATAATAACCTAAATAATTGATATTTAAAATCTATCAATTATGACGGTAACTTTACTCACATTTTTAAGTAATAATTTAAAAGAATTAGTATCAATATTTGGTTTACTACTGTGGTTTTGTATTGTCTTCAGACTCTAAACCATTTTTGTATAAGAAAATTAATTTTATCCATATGTATATTTATATTTCTACAATGCAAAGATAACTATAGTATTTACATTAACAAATATATTTTGTTGATCAAAGAAAAGATAGTCATTCTATATCCTGTCTCTTTTAAAAATATGAATTATATTTTATCGTAATACCAATCATTGAAGAAGTCACAATCCCAATCACGATATTTATCATCTGATATATTGCCATTGGTATATCCTTTTTGTGTATCCTCTATCTAAACGTTCGTGTGCTATTGTAATCACGGTAATAATTCTTTCTATGTCTATCTTTTTGTTTTCCTTCTTCGCTCTTATTATATTCTTCATAATATCCATAGTTTATGTCTATCCGTGGATTTCTCTCTCTTTTCTCGTTATATTCTTTTGTAATAGTTAGAACTAGTGTCTATCAGCTTCTTTAATGAGCTATTAATTTCTCTTTAATTATATTGTTTATGTTCATAATAGTTTATAATGTTTTATATTGATAAATATACAAAAGGTAAGGATAATACTTCGTCTTATCTAAACAACCCCCTACCTTTAATATTATTTTAATAATTAACTTTTATAAAAGAAGTCCTTAAATGCCTTATTACCATACTCTCCTTTAGTTAGTTCGATAATTTCTCTAATGGTATAAACCTCTTTCTTATTCTCACCCAATCAGTGTTCTGACAAAGTCTTGTTCCAAACGAACAAGAACCTGTGATAACTCTGTAACATACAATCAGCATCTCAAATGATAACTCGCCATCCAAAGATAAGTGTTTATAGTCGCTTTTATCTCTATCCGTGATTTTATAAAGCAAATCAGATTTAGCTTTTTCTAATGTATCTCCAGTGTGCCCATCGTCCTTCTCATCGGTTACAAGATAAGTAATATCTTCAGCCCAACCTAATTTAACATGGTATACATTACCTTTCTGCTCTACTATCTTACTAAAAATACCATCAGCTTTGATGTACTTACCACTTCTCATTCTCAAACAAATAAGCACCCTTATAGTTAGGTTCAGCAACATGTACTTCATTATAACGAATTATCTATGCTAACATAAAGTATCCTTAATCTCATTGTACTTTTCTTCAGTTGTATGGAATGTTGAACAAACCTTATGTAAAGTTTTGAATAATCATTCAATTTGTACCACAAACCTCAACACATAACAACAATTAAACCTTTAGGTAATTCCTTATCAGGTGTATATACTCTAAATTAAGTTCTCTATATACTACTAAATTATCATTTAGCTTTGACATCTTTGTAAAACTAATATCAAAGTTGCCATAAACTTCCTTAAGACCTTCAGGTAACTCGGTAATATTCGTGTTATGCAAATATAAAGTATACCCAAATTCCATTACCATTTGGTAATTTATCAAACTTACTATGTGAAAAATCAAACACTATACTTTGACATACAATTCTTCAGACATCCTTTTTATAGTTGTATTCTTACAGTCAAAACAATCTTCTACCTTTACTACCCTTGGAAAACGAAAAGGTTTTCTTCATATAATTCTACAAACAACCCTCCATCAAGCTTTGTATCTTCAGGTAATTCCTTTCAATATCTGTTCTCTGAAATACTTAACTACCCTTTAATTTCCAAACCTTTTTGGTAATTTTGTAACACTTTTTGAACCATTCAAATCTAACAACCCAATACCTTCAAGTTATCAGGTACTCTGTTATGTCTGTTCTTCTTTTCAAATCTAAATCACCATCATATATCACTCACCATCTCTTTGATAAGCTTTCTTTACCTATCAACTTCTCAAATTGCTCTTTTGTAATCATAATTATATCATAATACCATTTGTTTAGAAAATAAAAGGTAAGGATAAACTTAGTAATTACCAAATATATCCCTACACTTTTTAACAATAGTTTAACACTAGTCTTTACAAAAGAAGTTCTTAAATGTAGTATTTTCATACTCATCATTCAGTTAACTCTATAATCTCCTTAACTGTATACTTATTTTTCCTATTTTCGCCTAATTTATGTTCAACGAGTTCCTTGTTCCAAACAAACAAGCACCCGTAATAACACGATAACACATAATAGCACCCTCAAAAGACAATTCACTATCCAGTTAAGTCTTTATAGTCACTTTTATTTCTATCAGTGATTTTATAAATTAAATCTGCTTTTTAGCTTTCGTCTAATGTTTCTCCGTGCGACCAACGACCTTCTCCATCAGTAACAAGATAAGTAATATCTTCACTTTTCTACCTAATTGGATATGATCATATTACCCTTTTGTTTTACCATCTACCAAAAATACCATCAGCTTTGATGTACTTACCAATCTCGTTTTTAAAGAGATAAGCACTCTTATAGTTGGGCTCGAAGGTAACAAATACTCATCCCAAACTGTCTCTTTACTATGTTCAGCTAAAAGTATCCTCAATCTCTTTATACTTTTCTTTTCAGTTACTATGAATTTTCAGTACAAACTTCCTGTGATTTAGAATAATCTTTTTAAATCTATACGACACAACCAAAAACGCCATTACAATCAGCCCTTAGATAGTTCTCCATCTGTGTATAACCCAAATAATAGTATTATATACAACCAAATTATCATTTAGTGTAGTTACATTTTGTATAACGATATCAAAGAGTTCCATAAACCTCCTTAAGTCCTTTAGGTAATTCTGTAATAGAGGTACTATTCTAAATATAAATTACTTTTAACTTCCATCACTTCAGGTAACTTATCAAAGGTACTATCTGAAAATCACAATACTCTTTAACATATAATTCTTCAGACATCCTTAATAATGTAGTACCTGAACATTCAAAAACTACCATTTTACCTTAACTACCTTTGGAAACGAAAAGGGTTCTTCATCTTATTAGTATAGTAAACAATCAGCCTTTCGTATCTTTAGGTAGTTCTTCAATCTCTGTTCCTGAAATATCTAACCAATATTCAACCTCAAAGTCCTTTTGGTAACTTGGTTATACCTGAATTACTTAATTCTAAAAACCTAATACTTTTAAAAATTATCAGGTAACTCTGTAATAGTCTTTTCTTCCTTTTAAAAATAAATTACCATCATATACTCATCCTTACCATCTTTTTCGATAAGTTCTATATCAACCAACTCTCAAATTGTTCTTTTGTTATCATAACTCATCATTATTATAAATTTGTTTATAAAACAAAGATAGGGCACTACTTGTTTTATCCAACATATCCCTACTTTAACAAAATATTAACAATTAGTATTCATAAAGCATACATCACCCATCACATAGTAACCTTTCAATAATCTCACTAATGGTATAACTATCCTTCTTATTCTCACCTAATCTATGTTCAACAAAAGTCTTTAGTACCAGAAAAACAAGCCCCTGTAATGACACGATAAACACATAACAGCATCTTCAAATGATAACTCACTTTCCAATGTCAAGCCCTTATAGTCATCTTTATTTCTCACTAATCTTAAAAAGCAAATCATCTTAGCATAATCTAATGTTCTTCCATGTGACCAATGACCTTCTCCATCAGTTACAAGATAAGTGATTTCTCCATCTCCATATGTATCAATATGATATACTACCTTTTTCGTTCTACTATCTTAGCATATTGTCAGCATCAATATACCCACCAATCTCATTTTCAAAAGGTAAGCACCTTTATAATTTGGTTTGCGCAATATTTATAAACATTACCTCAATAAGAAGCATTATGTTCACCAAATTATCCTTAATCTCTTCATACTTTTCTTTAGATACCTAAATTCTGGAACAAACCTTATGTAAATTTGAATAATCTCTTAAATTGGTTTCACTTAAATATAACCTCATCACCAACAATTAACCTTCAGGCAATTCTTCTATTAGTGTGTTATTTAAATTAAGACCTTCTACAAAACAACTAAGTTATCAGGTAACTTTGTTACCTTTTCGTATTATACACACCCTAAGTTACCATAAACTTTTTAAGACCTTCAGGTGTTCTGTAATAAGTATTATTAGTAAACTAACCCAAGTTCATTACATTTGGTAACTTGTCAGTGCTTCTGAAACAACAATTATAACATACAATTCTTCAGGTATACGTTTAATAGTTGTATTCTCATATTCAAAATAACAATTTACTTTTTAACTACTTTTGGAAAGAGAGAGTTTCTTCATCTCATTAACATGCAAACTACCACCAAATTTTGTATCTTCAGGTAATTCTTCAATTGCTGTTCTTGAAATAGTTAACCACTTTTCAATGTCCAAAACCTTTTGGTAATTTAGTTACACCTGAACCACACAAATCCAAATAACCCAACACTCTTCAGATTATCAGGTAACTCTGTAATGTCTTTTCTACCTTTCAAATCTAAACTACCATCAATACCAACTTACCTTCCTCTTCGATAAGTTCTATACCTGCCTAACTTCAAATTCTTCCTTTGTTATCATAATTCTATTATTGTTATTATTTACATTTCATCAACAACAATTAATCTACCACTATTTCCATTTGAAATTTCATCAAAAGTACTTCTATGTAACATAATCCCTATTGGTTGTTCTTTAAGATGTTTTTGAGTAATAGAATTTAACCTCATGATTTTTATTTTTTATTACCTAAAAGATTAACCCACTTATTATAATTTATACCACCATCTTATGCTCTCAACTTGTTTTATAAATTGTTTCTTCATCCCATTCTATTGATGCTAAATAAGATAAGATGTCACTTTTTAACTAAAGCATAATAACTTTGTATATTATTGGTTCTAATTTGAGTATAATCATATCTATTAGTATCTTTCACATTTAGGTATATTAACCTTATCGCACATAAAAACATATAATGTGTTGTAGAATTGTCTAATAACCACCCTAAACCATTAGGTTATTACATGAACTAACTTCCAAAAGCAAAACTGTCAAGGTATATGTTTCGCAAAATGTATTGCGAGTTTCTCACTCAGCTCAAATAATCCTCATTTTCTTTATGAATAATTAAATCCACATCCACTGTATTGTGATGATAAGGTATTTGTTCTTGTTATATTAAAATTTAATGATGGGTATAAATATTTGTCAGTAAACATTGCAACTTCGTTCTACCATCATATCATTTTTACGTTTTACTTTTTCATTACTTTTAACTTAACAACCAAAAACTTTACGCATAAGAGTATTTATCGCATGCATTTCCACCTTTAATGGAAGCAAAAATTGTCCTTCAAAATCGTCATCCCAACCACGAGTATGCGTAAAACCGATACCACCTTCAACTGAATAAGTTTTTAGATAGTAGCTCATTATTATCTAAATCTGATATTCCTATAATATAATTTATTACTATGTATCTCCATATCAACGTTTACATAATCAATATATTGAAGATTTGATATACTATTAGTACTAACCATTTCACATAAATTCCGTATATTAAAATCAATTGGATTTTCAGACAAATAATCAATTATTTCTTTGTAAACTAAAAATATATCTTTTTCAATAGATGTATATGTAAAACCATCTTTTTGCTTCTTCATCTATCTCAATTAATATATCATCATCGTCATTAAATTTATTCAATAAATCTATTAAATCTTTTCTCATTGTTAATTTTTTATATTACAAAAAGAAAACTTCTAAAAATTCTATCACCATACTCACCTTCAGTAAGTTTTATAATCTCACTAATATGTATATTCATCTTTCTTCTCACCTAACCTATTTTTCTCGATAAAGTCCTTCGTACCAGCAAAGGAACAAGCACCTGTGATTACTCTATAACATACAATAGCGTCCTCAAATGACAGATCACTATCTAAAGTCAAGTTTCCATAGTCACTTTTATTCTATCAGTTATCTATATATAGGTCAGCTTTAGCCTCATCTAAAGTTTCTCCGTGCGCCCACTACCTTCACCATCAGTAATATAGTAATCTCCATCTCCATACATATCAATGTGATATAGATTACCCTTTCGCTCTAATATCTTAGCAAAATTTTCATCAGCTTTGATGTATCTACCATTTCATTTTCATACAAATCAAGTACCTTTTGGTTTGGTTCCAAAAGTAACATGTTTCATTGCACCATTCTAGCTATAATTTTTATGCTTTAGCTAAAAGTATCTTTTATCTCATTGTATTCTTTTCAGTTGTTACAAAACTTGAACAAACCTATGTAAATTTGAATAATCTTTTAAATTGGTATTACGCAAATCTAACTCATCACCAACAATTAATCCTTTAGGTAACTCTTCTATTTGTGTGTTACATAACAAAGTTCTTCATATGCAACCAAATTATCAGGTAATTTTGTTAGCCTTTGTATCACTAATATCAAATCTACCATAAACTTCCTCAATCCCTTTGGTATTTTTTAATATGTGTATCATTCAAATATAAAGAATACCCAACTCCAATCACATTTGGTAACTTGTCAAACGTACACCCTGAAAAATTACAAAGCATATCCAACATATAATTTCTTCAGGCATAAGTTTATAGATGTGTTTTACAAATAACTCCACTATCTACAATACCTCCGAAAAGAGAAAGGTTTATTCATATTACAGACATACAAATCATCAAATTTCTATATCTTCAGGTAGTTCTTCAATATCAGTCCCTGAAATATCTAAATCAACATTCAACTTGAGTCCTTTTGGTAACTTGACAATATTTGAACAACGTAAATTCAACCATCCGAATACTTTTAAATTATCAGCAGTTTCTGTAATATCTTTTTCTTCCTTTTTAAACAAAATTATCTTTATATACTAACTTACCTTCTTCTTCAACAAGTTCTATACCGCTAACTTCTCAAATTGGTCCTTTGTTATCATAATTCCATAATTTAACACTTTATTAACACTAGTCCTACAAAGAAGTCCTTAAATGTCTTATTGCCAGCGCTCTCCAGTTAGGTCTATAATCACTAACGGTAATCATCCTTCCTTATTTTTACCCAATCGATGTTCTATAAAGTCCTTAGTTCCAAGCGAGCAAGCACCTGTAATGACACGATAGCAAAACAATAGCTTTAAAAGATAACTCACTATCCAAGATAAAGCTTTATAATTACCTTTTATTTCTTTCCACCAATCTTATAAAGCAAATCCTTTAGCTTTTTCTAAAGTAACTCCATGTGACCAATATTTTCTCCGTCTGTTGAAAAGATAAGTGATATCTTCACTCCCACTTAATTTAACGTGGTATACATTTCCTTTCGTCGTACTATCTTACCAAATATTTCGTCAGCCTTGATATACTTTCCACTTTCATTCTCAAAGAGGTAAGCACCCTTATAGTTTGTTCAGTACACGTATATTATTATTGTTATCATAATAATATTCATTATAAGGTTTAAAACTATGTTTAATGTATCTTTTTATCTCATTATACTTCTTTCAGTTACTATACTTTGTACAAACTTTATGTAATTTTAGAATAATCTTTCAATTTGGTATCTCCAAATATAACTCATTACCAACAATGAATCCTTCAGGTAATTCTTCTATTGTGTAACCTAAATTTAGTAATAATTATACAACTAAATTATCATTTAGCTTTTGACACCTTTGTAGAACGTATAGCAATACTTCCATAAATCTCCTTAAGACATCAGGTAATTCTGTGATATCTCGTGTCATGCAAATACAACCCATACCCAACTTCCATTATCTTTTGTAATTTATCAAAAGTACTTCCTGACAAATCAAAACTCATTTAGCATATACTTGCTTCAGGCATCCTTTTAATAGTAGTATATTCAATCAAAAATTTATCATTCACCTTCAATACTTTTAGGAAAAGAAAAAGGTTTTTCATATTACTTATCTATAAGCTACTACCAAACTTAGTACTTCAGGTAATTCTTCTACCTCTGTTCCTGCATATCTATATAAAGATTCAACTTCTGGGCCCTTTTGGTAACTTGGTTACACCTGAATTATGTAAATTTAACCACCCTAATACATTCAGATTATCAGGAAGTTCTGCAGCATCTATTCTTTTCGGGGTAAAACTAAATGACCATTATATACCAACTTACCATCTTTCTCAGTTAGTCTCTATATCAATTAATTTTCAAATTCTCTTTTGTAATCATAATATTAACTATTTGTTTTATTATATTTATCTTTGCATACATAGAGGTATCATCTCTTTTATGTTTTTCTTGATTACAACTATTCAAATTAGATTCCTCATTATATTTCCATCAACAAAATCTTTCACTTGTTAACATAACCTTCTGTCATTTCAATGATATTAATTCACTATTTTGAGAAAGTTTATAAATTAATATAGGATTGTGTATTACAGCAATTATTTGTGTATAATCTTTTCTTTCATTTAAGATACTATATATTTCATTTACATTACTATATCTAAAATTTCTATCAGGTTCATCCATTAAAATAGTATATTGAAATTCTGATTTTATCTTTATAAGTAAATAATTTTCTTCATAATATTTTAATAGGTTCTTTCATTTTTGTTGCGTACTTCATTTTGTACTATTACTAATTTCTATTATTCATCAATTGGAAAATTCAATCTAGTTTTAGGGTCAAACATTTCTTTGAAAAAGCATATGAAGGGAATGTGTAATACTTTCACCTGTTGATTGAGAGGTCATTCCAAGATACGCTTGAAATTAAACTGAAATTTTTAGTAAATGTCTCCCTTTTACTAAGATTATTGTTTCCAACATATTAAAAACAACACCCTGATAATCACTATTTTATTTTAACTCCATCAGATAGTGCATAATTCCTATTTTCATCAAATAGACTAAAATTAAAATCTAAATTGTTGTAAAGGGCATTCTGATTTTATGGTTTCAGTACATAACATGTACTCTCTTATTAATTTGAGTAAGGTGTTCTTCCACAACCATTTAAACCAACTAATATTAACATAAGGTTTTAAAGTGTAATAGTTTTATCATTTTATCTATTTGACTTAAATGTTTTATTGGTGTGTTATTAACATCTGTAAATTTTATACTTTTCTAATCATAATTTTATTTTATTTGGTTGATGATGCAAATTTAATAAGAATTATACACATCAACAAAAAATTTAAAAATATATATTAAAACGGTTATATACATTATAACCGTTCTGTTAATATCTTTACATCATCAGAAGTAACAGATATTCCTAGATTTCTCATTTATTTGTGAAACCAAAAGTCTCTATCATTTCACAAATTACTTTTCTATAAAAGCATCTCATTACCATTTATATTAACGGCGTAATTTTTGGAAAATAACTTATTTCCATCTTTAAATATCAATTCCATTTTTCTTTTATTATTTAATTTAAAATTATATACAACTACATATGGGTTATCGTCCCATGCACCATGACCATTTATTTCATCAAAAAGTTTAATGAAAAACTTCTCTTGGTGTCAAACCATAAACATTCATGTGGTATATTCAACCACAAAAACACCCTCCACAATACACTCTTCATCAGAAAATGTCTTTCGCACTCTTTTCAACCCCTAACATCAGTAATAATAATATGATTAACCATTAATCTTGGATGGACATATTTTATCGTGCCAACCTTTGAATGATTCAGTATTGTTTTTAAAATACTAATAAAAGCATCTTTTCTGTATTTCCGTTATAAGACTTCCCATTGTTTACATTATTAATTTCTTTGATAATTTACTTAACATATACTATGATAAAGATTGTGCAATTGCTACGACATCTCCTTGTTGGAATGGTAAATGTTTCTTCAGTGTCCATCCAATTACCTAATGGGTACATTTTTATCTAATGGAAATCTCATCATGGTTTTTCAATCATTCAAAACAGCTTTTGTATGTGAAAATTTATCACCATTCATAACTTTCATTTTAAAATCCTCCATACATGTTTCAGATAAAAAGATATAAACTTAAATTTATTTTCTTTATACTTGACATTGGCAATATATCTTACATTTGATAGTTTAATCTTTCTATTACTATTATCGCCATATACTTCACAATATGGTATTGTACAATCATCAATACTATTAATGAATGTCGTTAAAATTACCATTTTCTATTAAAAGAAAAATAGTCAGCACTTATGCGAGCAAAATTATTATCTGAAAAAGTAATTTGTTTGTTCTGCTTATTAAACTATGAAGACTTTTATCAGAGTTAAAATTTCATCACTAAACATATTTGGTGTGGGGTTAAAGAAGTTTCAATCAGTAAGATTTTCTGCACTTAAAAAGCAATTCCAAACGTTAGTATATCATATGCATTATCAAAATTTTAGTTTCATAATATTATTATATTATGTCTACATTTCTATGTTCTTTTTATAGCATCTCTTCTGCTTCGAAAGGAAAAAGTGGGTGATTAATTACTATTTCACTATCGTTCATCATCAATATCAATATAAAAAGATCATTAGCACGACAAACTTTAAACAAGTCATCTATATACAAATAATCTTTTCTTTTCAACTCTTTTGAGAAAGGTTCTTTAATCAGTTCTCCTTTTTCATCCATCTCAAAAGATGTTATGTAATGCTTTCATGAAACATCTCTTTTCTTTTTCTGTTGCATGACGACCCATTGTTTACAATGTTCATGATTGTAGTTAAATTCCATTATTCAATGTTATATGTGTAAGAATTGTTTTGAATTACAATCATAAGACTTAAAACAATGTAGTACGTAAAGTTTCTTCTGAAAACAATGCATCACCATTTTTATAACTATATTTTCTTCCATAATATCATAAGTACATGTGTATCATAAATCAAAACATAAAAGTGATAGATGACAATTTTTATAATATCAATTACTGATAGAGTTACAAAAACCTACTGCTATTAATCCTCCCATGTCTGTATTGTTTTAATTTATAATTTAACTCTCAACCCCTCTGAAAATATTGCTCTCACTGCTGCATCTTTTCGGCTTGTCTCGTTCTCTAATAGATAATAATTACCTGCATTATACCCAGAATTGTCTATATTATCACCAAATTCATAAACGTCATCAATATCTCCTATAGTATCTATCATTAAATACTGTTTTCTTTTCTGCCTCTTCGTCTAATCTTCTCCATTTCTTTTGTTTCCGTATTCCATCGCAAACCTTTTCTTTTAGAATATCGAACAAACGTTGTTTTTCTTCTTCGGTGGCATGGCGAAAAGTATTTATACGCCAACCGTATTTATATTCACTTTCGTAATAAAATGAGTACATCCCTCATGGACCCGTGTGTGTATTAGTATTGTATCATCGTGCTTTGAGTGCAAAATATCGCCATTTTTAAACCTTCTTGTGTTTCTTCGATAATAATTTGATTATTCGGATAGTTGCTTTACAAACCCTGTTGGGACTTGTATTTTATCACCCGTCTTAATTTTAATTTCCATGTCTTTATATTTTTAGCATTTAACTTTCAACTTTTTCAAAAATTGCTTTGATTGCCTTTGTGTCTTCTTCAGCTTGCGCTCGCTCTTCTAAAGAGATAGTACTCACCTGATTTGAAGTTTTTCATCATCAAATGCGATTCCACCTTCTCTCTCTTCGAAAACTTCACCGTCTCGACCTATATACAAATAATGTTCTGCCTTTTCTGCTCTCCGTCTTAATCTTCTCCATTGTCTTAGTTTCAGCATTCCACTTTAGACCTCGTTCTTTCATCTTGTCGAACAAACGTTGCTTTTTTCTTCCTCTGTTGCATAGCTGTAATTTATCATTACCCTATCATCATTTCTTTGCCTGATAAGAAGATTTCATTTGTATAATCAATGCCGACATAAAAATAGATGAAACCCCTTTCATCTGTACCCTTATAGATAAAAAGGACGGGGTAATTCTTGTAATCAGTATGCGTAGTATCCATCTTTAAACCCTCTTTGCTCCTCGATAATAATTACATTATCTTCGATAGTTGCTTTGCAACCTGTTGGAATAGGATTTTATCCCCTGCGCTTAGTTTGATTTCCATGTATAAATTTCCCTCCATAACGGTGAAACACACGATCTGTTGTTCATTTTACTCTTGCACCTCTTCTTTTAGAACTATCATTTCTAAACGCAATATTGTTACTTCTTTTGTAATCTCTATTATTTTATTTAAGTTCTTCCATAGTTGTCATTATGATTTCTATGAGATTTTAATATTACTAAACCAGCAGTAATCAACTGTTATTATAATTGTCTTTAAAACAGACAAAAAGAGAACTCCTCATTTGCACCTCAATTCCAAAATTAATTCTCTCATATACTTTACTTTATTCTGTACTATCGTGAATATTACCGATTCTTTATTTACACCAACCATAGTATTGGTCAATGGCTCATAATCATTAGTTTCAAAGATATGCATCTTTTTCATATCATCAAGCATTTCTTTTATAAATCCCAAGAGAAGGTAATCATGTCTAAAGATTCCTCATGAGCATCACACACTCCAACACACCATCTTCAAATTTAACAACACTCTTTTACTATGTATATAGCTCCATAACCATGTAGATGGATAGTCACAGTCAGGATTAACACACAAAAGTATTTAATTCATAGTACTCAATATACTCTCCTTCTGCAGATTTCCTTTCCATTTTGTTCTTTAATCCCCGTTATATTGACCGTATAGAAGAAAAAGGTTCTGCAAAATAGGATAATAATGAAACCACCATCATGTATTCGTTAGTTACAATGAAATCTTTATAATTAATATTGCAACATGACTATTGGTAGGTTTTATCAGTGCAACTAACATCCATAACAGTTACCAAAAGCATTTTGCTCCAAATAGTGTTCTCTTTCCATATTTACTAATCAATTTATAAATACATATCATGACATTCAAGAGTACTCCAAAACATAACATAACCCACATGTACAATCCTAACCTTTATATCTATGGTATAATCCTTTTCTTCTTAAAACGCTTGCAGCTATTTCCTAATGGGTGATAGCAGGGTCTTCCATTATACTTATATATGTACCACAATCACAGGCTATCATGTCTTCCCTTAATATCCTTTTAATTCTTTTAATGTGTCTTATAGTATCTCATAACACACACTTAGTCAGTTTACTATACGATTCTTATTCTTTAACTTACTAGGGATTTCCATCACACTCTATTTCAACTCCTGATTTCCATCCACCTTCTTCTCCATTAGAAATAATCTCATTTGCAAAACTATTCCTTTTATCGAAACTTAAAGTGGTTTATTAAAGACGTTCTGTGGGATAACCATCACTGTGAATACATTTCAAGCGACTTGGACTCTTCATAATTGGTATTGCTTTTAACATACGTTTTCAAAATCACTTAGACTTGGTTCTGCTTCCATATATATAACCTTTCCACCTCACGTTTATTCCACATACTCTTATGTCATTTATGTAACAATTCTTTTCCCTTCCCACTCCTTGAACACTTTTATGTTTACTTTAGGGTCATCAACATTTCCATCAGTGAGTGAAGACGATGGGTGCTTTATTTCTTTTTCTCTGTTCATATTTATCACTATTATAAACTATTAAATACACTTCATATAAAGAACAACCCTCATCCATATATCCATCTAAGGTCGCCAGCTTTCTGTAACACATAGTTATTATTTACTTATTGTATGTTTATCTCTGTTTCTCTATGTTGCGCATGGCGTTGAGCCGCCACGATTCTTTTTAGGTGCAACATGAACATGTAGATATGCCTGTCTTCAAAACTTGGCTGAAGAACAAACATTCTTGCCATTGGCACTTCCGTATTGCTCCGTGTGTCATAATATAAAATCTTCTTTCGTTAAGTGTCCACGCTTCTCATTATTTTAATAAAAGGCTGAAGAATGTAGCTTTACTTCCTTTGTAAACAAGAATACTCATCACTCCTGCAACAGAAACTTGCGGTTGGTCTTCGTCATCATCTCAAAATACTCAGTCGCCTTTCTATATCTTTCGCAAACAAAAACGTACTGCTGGGCTTCTAATTTCGACTACTTTTGTGCTACTTAAACTCATAATTCATCTTCTTTACCTCTTTTCCTTGTAAACTTTAGTTGCATAAGATTTTGCCACTGCGACTGTTTTAAAACCCTCCCTTTGAAAATGTACTACCAAAGTTCTATGCCTTTTATGGTGATTCCATTCTCTCAATCGACAAATTTCTTTCCACTGGTTTGTTCGCTCTGCAAATGTCTACACATATTCCACACGTGTCTCAGATCCCATTTCTTCCCATTTCACTCAGGTATATCTCAATGCACTCACGACCTGCGTTGAAAGCAGCTCAATCATCATCCCTCGAACACTTTATTTTCACAAATGATATTTCACTCACCCTCCATTCACTCCTGTATGATCTTTCACGCGCACATTCTTCTGCTAAATCTTTATATCATAATTGTATGTTTTATAGGTAATATTTTGACCAATATACCCAAACTATGTTATTTGTGCTGGGAGATCAGGTCCTTACATGTTTTATGAGGTGTACTTACCTGTTATTTTCGTCGCCACCAACCACATCCACTTTGCATTCGTGAAGCAGTGCAGTACGCACTCACAGCTTTCTAAACCCATACACCCACACCGTACATTCAAACAAAACTCACTTCATAGTATCTAATTTCTTTCCTCACACTCTGTTTCGCACCTGCTCTCTTTGTCAGCTTTGGCTTTGGTGGTTCTGTTTTCTGTCTCATATCCACAAGAAGATGCTATTAACACCAAAGCAATTAATCAAAATTAAGTCTCATCATAATAACCTTATAACAGGATTTCCATCCAATATTGTATATCATCATATAAGGAAGTTATAGGTACATACATATCATACACTTAGTCTTTATCACCATGCGCAACCCCTATATATACATCTCCATAACAGATAAAATAAACAACTCTTACCTTCTTGTGGTAAGTCCCCCATTATCAACAGATTGCCAGTGCACAGGATTGCTTTTGCAAAAATTCAACATGTCTTTACATTTGACACAATAGTTGCAATATTGTGTGATACACGTTGGCAGATGTAGTTTTATCACAAACTTCGTAATATACCACATTTAAAAGTTTGCAACACGTCTCATTCATTTCTTCCTGTGTCTCGTCATAATTTATGGTTAATCAATTTAACTTAAAAGAGTATACCACAACCAAAGGATCACTTTCTCCCGGCATGCTTTGCCACTCACACATCAACAAGTGAAGAAAATGCTTCTTTGGGACCATCAAATCACACCAACACTCCCTTTATGTTATACAGTATAATTTACTATCTTCATAAGTCCAAATTCCCTTCCACTGCAAACAGTCTTCATTTGACATATTTTTGTAACCGTTCCACACACATATCTGTGATTTCTATATGATGCTTAGCATAAGTTCGGTTTAGCTCCAAACATTTTATTGGTACAACCATGCCATATGTCTTTCTTAGGGAAACCATTATCATCAAGTATAGTATAAGTTCTGAAGATTGCTTAATTACACACCTTATAACTTTGTGCTATTGATAGGGTTTCACCAATGCATAACGTGGAATAATATCTCAATTACTTCCATATTACTGTGTAAAGAGTGAAAAGCACCACCTTTATCATCGAAATCCACCTTCAATTTCAAAAATATTATCAAATCATTTGGTAGAAGAAACAATCAACTCGTCTTGTCATTGAAAATCTTAGTTCCATTTAAAACTTACGCTTCTGTAAGATCGATGCTTATCATTAAACATTGTACTCATATTATTCTTCTCATACATTATGACGAAACATAATTCAATAGATATTAAAACACACGAAAAGAAATCCTTTCTCACCAAAACCACCTTAATTACCGCAATTAAAATCCACCTATAGTACCCAAATGCCAACAGTAGTGATAATGCATAAAAACACACAATAATCTTTCTCATCATACTTTATTTATGTTATATCGCAGTTAAACACGTGGATCACCGTGAAAATAATCCACGTTGACCCCTACAATGAACAACTAATCTACTCCTTTACTCATCATCTTTTAAAAGGTCAAGAACGAAAGTATTGAGTTGGTTTTAGTTTGAAACATCAGTTCTGTTGTCCACATGTCTTGTAGAATATTCCAACCACTGTGTCGTCCTGAACTATACTACACAGAAATAAGTGAATGGAACATGTTGGACGTTGGTCGTCATCTACTAATCCAAAGTTCTTTTGGAAAGTTTGTAACCGAGAGTTAACCACTCACTCAGAGTTGTGGTTATAATCCGCCACAAGATAGAACAGGTTTTCCACCATCATAAAGGTGTTTAAGCTCACAACCTTGTATTGGAAAGGAATTTCAAATCTCTTCACGCAACATACAAACGCATCATTAGTCACTTATAAAATCATTTAAATTATTATTTTTAGTAATAGAATTTCTAAAGTATTCTATACATCTAAATTAAATTGTTGTTTTATAAGCTTACGTTCTTTATATTTACTAAAAATGATACCAAACATAATATAATATATTATGATATTCAATTAATCAGCGTACAATCCAATAAAAATAATGCGATGAAACCACAACTCTCCACAAAAATTACATATTGAGCACTTTTGAAGTTCCATGTAGCGATATGAACACCAAGTCTTATTATTAAGACACAATGATAAAATAATAATTTTAAGCAAATCATAATATTTCTACTCTTTAAATTTATCCCTTATAAATCAATTATTGGACATAACACCATCATCTTCTTTCTCACAGTAAATTTATGATACTCTAAGTTATTGGAACACTTTGATCAGTAAATTCTGTTCCGCTCCTTATTACACTTTCTAAAATATCCAACACTCTTCTTAACGCTTGGTTCACCATGAGTAGTGTCAGTTGTGTTCAACTTTGAATTTAAAACCTAGAGTCGCGTACACACACCCCACGCTAATATCATTATCCTGCTACTCATGTGTTTGTATATAATCACAATCTCACACCACTATCTATAATAATCTCATGTGGCATAATCAAGAAGGTTTTTCTTTTAACCATTTTAAGTTCTGAAGATATTTCATTATAATCACTCATCCAAATTTAATTTATTTTGAATTATATCCAATCAAGACAACATGTTCACCATTACATCGTACACGTGTGGGTCTCATTTGGACTCATCAACTTCAACATAGTCGATAGCTTGTTGTATTTCTTTGATACTAATAAGAATTGGTTAAAAGTCATTCTTAGAAATGGGTCTCATTAAATATTCTTTCAAAACAGCACTCCTGCATATACTCCACCATATCGCATGAACTCTAGATGCGAATACAGGTTGATTATCAACCACCGATGTACGTTCTAACAACCATTCTCTTTAACTTCTTACTGAACAGGAAATTTTAAAGTTTTAGTTAAAACATCTTTTTAGTTGTTTCGTGTTCATTTAAATTAAAGAATTTATCATAAGAATCCATTTTAACATCTCCTGTATTCCTATCAACAACCCCTTGTTCTAATAGTTAGTGAAATTCCTTTTTTACCAAAGAAAGCATTGTGTAAAATTTAATGAATACATATTATGCTACAACCTTAACATTTATAAGACGACTATTCATCATTTTACCCCTTGTCTCACATTGTACCGGTTGGAACTTGTTATAGTTATCAAGACCGAAAACTTATTCCCA